>Ga0078972_1004321_pt1 | contig 39351 bp, 26 predicted proteins | sample YelNatPaOPGAMG01_FD_67568 | JGI IMG/M metagenome (GOLD analysis project Ga0078972, IMG submission 67568) | Hot spring thermophilic microbial communities from Obsidian Pool, Yellowstone National Park, USA - OP-RAMG-01 (SPADES assembly) (version 2) | ecosystem: Environmental > Aquatic > Thermal...
CTCTATATCGCCAACGGCAACAACAAAGCTCTCATCTATGGTGATATGTCCACGGGACTTGTCGGCATCGGCGGCACGGCTGCCCACACGAATCCATATATATATGTGGGAAGCGACGGGAATGTGGGGATAGGGACGACGAGTCCGGGGGGTAAATTACATGTAGTCGGTGCTAGTGGCGTTGGAAGAAGCGTAATGATTGATGATAGAGAGATTAAATTTAGAGGAGATGGCGTTGCTCACTTTTCAATTTATGGTCCGGATACCGGAAAATCATATTTAACAATACAAAATACTAGTGCTGGTGGTAGTCCCGGTACAGTAGGTACAGATTTATTAACCATCACAAGCGGCGGCAACGTCGGCATCGGGACGACGGGACCTCGTACTCCTCTTGATATTTTGTCAACTTCAGGAGCTCAAATGCGATTAACATATACCGATAATTCTGTTTACACTAATCTTAAGACAGACAGTTCTGGATACTTCTATGCACTTTCTACCGGGGGCAGAATGTTTATTGGGAAGGCCACTGACTCTCTTGTGCCTGAAACACCGTTGGTAGTTAGGGGAACAAACGTTAATGGCATTACTATGACTTTGTATGACGATAGTTCTATGGCTCAAGGTGTTGGAGGAGCGATAGCCTTTGGAGGTAATGATGGTGTTTCACCCAACAGATGGTTTGCAAATATGAAAGGCGGAAAAGAGAACGGAATAAGCGGCGATTATGCGGGTTATCTAGCATATTTCACTCGTGTAAATGGAGGTTCTTTAATAGAAAGAATGAGAATAAACAGCGGCGGCAACGTCGGAATCGGGACGACGAGTCCGAGCAACCTTTTGCATATTCAATCAACAACCACACCCCAATTTAGGTTGGCTTATAATGATTCGAATTATACAACTTTCAGTGAATCCAGCGCTGGAAATCTGACAATTGCACCTTCAGGGGGTGTAGTATCAGTGAACCTGGGTTCTGGCACTGGAGTATTTGGAATTACAAATACTTACGCCGGAACAACGCAAACTTTGAAGATAACAAATTTTCAGGATGCGGCAGCGGGCGTAGGAGCTTCGTTTGGATTTTACGGAACAGCAGGATCAAATACGATGGGTAGAATTGATAGCCAATGGAATGGTGCCGCCAGTACTGATTCTTTTATGTCATTCAGTGTCCGGGGCAATAACACCGTGAACGAAGTGATGAGGCTTTCAAGCAGCGGCAACGTCGGCATCGGCACCACTGCTCCCAACGAAAAACTCGATGTGAACGGCCGGATATACATCGCTGACTCATCCGCTCCTTCTCCAACTATCAACCGTCTCTATGCGGTTTCTGGAAACCTCTACTGGAACGGAGTGAACCTCACTGGCGGGGGAGCGCTTCCCTCCGGAACTACTGGACAGACTCTCTACAACAATTCCGGAGCCTGGACAGCAACTTCAAATCTCTTTAACGATGGGACGAACATCGGCATCGGCACCACCGCGCCAGCTGGACTCCTTGATGTCGGCGGCGGAAAACTCACCGTGCTTTCTGGAGGAAATGTCGGAATTGGCACCACCGCGCCAGTAAGCCTCTTTGATATAAATGCAAAATTCAATGTTCTTTCTTCCGGCAACGTGGGGATTGGGACGACGAATCCTCTGGCAAAACTTACTATCTTTGGAACCGACAATGCCCTTCGCCTTGCTTATGACGATTCCAACTACTCCACGCTCTCTGTGGATTCTTCCGGGATACTTTCCCTTGCCAGCTCCAACACTGGCGATTCCTCTCTTATTCTCGGCAACGGATTGACTCAAGACACTTCCGTCATTTTCGACGGCTCCTCTCAAGACTATTATCTGGGTCTTGATGACACCGACAGCTTTCTCAAAATCGGCTCGGGTCAAGTGGTGGGAACGGGAACTATGCTCACCATCACCAGCGGAGGAAACCTGGGCATTGGAACAGAAACAGCCAGCCAAAAACTCTCTCTGGCTGGAACTTTCGGCATCATCGAAACCGGCTCCAGCCCCACCTACTACACTATTTTCCAAGGTGGAGACCAGTCAGCGAATATTACCTATACTCTTCCCACTGCTCAAGGCACCGCCAACTATGTCCTGCGAAACGATGGATCGGGCAACCTTTCCTGGAGTCAAATCGTGGCTGCTTCTGTTTCTAACGATGCTCTTGATTACGCCCAATTCGAAGACACAATGGATCTTGATGCCAACCTCACTCTCAACCAAACCACCTATACCTGGACTCAAAACTTCACCGGAACAACTACCACTGGCCTGACTTACAACGCCAATTCACTCACCACCGGAACGGCTGTTTCTCTGGCTTCAACTTCAACCGCCGGTTCAGCCAGCAGCAGCACCAAAATGCTGAGTATCACCCGCTCGGGCGCCAACGCTAACGCCTCCCATACTGCTTATGGAATCTATGCTACGGTTACCAACACCGGAACCACTTCCACCAACATCGCCGGATATTTCTCGGCTAGTGGCGCGACGAATAATTTCGCGGCTATCTTTGATGCCGGCAAAGTCGGCATCGGGACGACGAGTCCGGGCAGTAAATTGCATATTGCTGAAGCTACGAATGGAACTAAATTAATTTTAGACGACTCTTATACTGCAAATGGAAAATGGGGGTTGGGAGTTGGTATATCAGGCGTAAACGACACCACGTTCCGCTTGCGTTATGAATCGGGTAGCCTGGATGTTTTGTCAGCCTTAACGAATGGCAACGTCGGCATCGGGACGACGAATCCCCAAGCTCTTCTCTCCGTCGGTCCTACTTCCAACTTCCAAGTCAACTCAAGCGGCAATATCACCGCCGGAACCTACAATGGAAATACCATTACTTCCGGAACTGGAACCCTTACTCTCAACTCGAAAACTCTCACTCTCAACAACTCTCTTGCTTTCTCCGGAGCCGACGGAAAAACCATCAACTTTGGCTCCAATAATCTCACTTTCTCAACTTCTGGAGACTACACTCTCACCATTCCGGGAAGCGGAACGGCGGCTCTGGGAACCGGCGCCACCAACTACCTTGCCCGCTGGACCGGAACCAACACTCTTTCCACGGGAGTGATCTATGACAACGGAACGAATGTCGGCATCGGAACCACTGCTCCCAACGAAAAACTCGATGTGAACGGCCGGATATACATCGCTGACTCATCCGCTCCTTCTCCAACTACCAACCGTCTCTATGCGGTTTCTGGAAACCTCTACTGGAACGGAGTGAACCTCACTGGCGGGGGAGCGCTTCCCTCCGGAACTACTGGACAGACTCTCTACAACAATTCCGGAGCCTGGACAGCAACTTCAAATCTCTTTAACGATGGGACGAACATCGGCATCGGCACCACCGCGCCAGCTGGACTCCTTGATGTCGGCGGCGGAAAACTCACCGTGCTTTCTGGAGGAAATGTCGGAATTGGCACCACCGCGCCAGCTGGAATGTTAGATGTAGGAAGCGGGAAGTTGGTTGTTCTCTCCGGAGGCAACGTCGGAATCGGAACAACAGCTCCCTCTTATCTCTTAGAAACCCGAGGCAGTGTTGCCAGCTACATCGGCTATTTCTATAACTCCTCCACCAACGCGGCGGCGGGCGGTCTCTATATCCGCTCGGACGGCTCTGGAAGCCTGTTCACTCTCAACTACAACGGCACCAACATTTTGGATGTTACTCCAGCGCAGACTACTTTCTCCAACCCCGTGAATTTTGCTGGAATGGGCGATGTTTCCATTGCTTATGACCTCTATATGACCAACACCACCGCTGGCTACATCAAATTCAACGGACCGGGATATATTCAAACAGAATCACCTAGTGACAATCTGGATCTCACGCTTTCGGCGGCCAATTCCGGCTATGTGGTTATCAATGACACTCTCCAAATGGTCGGCGACATTTTGCCCGACACCAACGACACCTACAACCTCGGCTCCGACTCATATCGCTGGGCTAATCTCTGGCTAGGACCAGATACTCTTCATATCGGAACTTCCACCACCAACGAGGGTCAAATCTCCTATGACGCTACCAACAACAAATTGAATCTGGGAGTCGGAAACACCATTCCAATGCTCTCCATCGCTTCCACCGGTCAAGTCGGCATCGGCGGCACGGCTGCCCACACGAATCCATATGTATATGTGGGAAGCGACGGGAATGTGGGGATTGGGACGACGGCGCCGGTTACCAAATTAACAACCTATGGACAAGGTGATAATCTTACACTTCAAAGTGGAAGTGATTTAACAGGTGTCAGACATAGTTTAGTGTTTCAAGGAGGATCAACAAATATAGAGGCAAGAATACAGTCTGGGAATTATGGCAGTTTTAATGGAGGGTTAGATTTGCAAGTTAGTCCTTTACAAATTACTCCAGGTACTACAACTATTTCTGCACTATTTATTAAAGCCGGCGGCAACGTCGGCATCGGAACTACTAATCCCCAAGCTCTTCTCTCCGTCGGTCCCACTTCCAACTTCCAAGTCAACTCAAGCGGCAATATCACCGCCGGAACCTACAATGGCATTACTATCACTTCCGGAACTGGAACTCTCACTCTCAACTCGAAAACTCTCACTCTTTCTAATTCCTTGACTTTCTCCGGAGCCGACGGGAAAACCATCAACTTTGGCTCCAATAATCTCACTTTCTCAACTTCTGGAGACTACACCCTAACAATTCCCGCCACCGGAACCGCGGCTCTCGGAACCGGAACCACCAACTACCTTGCCCGCTGGACCGGAACCAACTCTCTTTCCACCGGATCAATCTATGACAACGGCACTAATGTCGGAATCGGGACGACAAATCCGCAGCAGAAGTTGGACGTAAATGGAAAAGCAGTAATAAGAGGCCAATTGCAACTTAGTGGAACAAGTTGGAATGAGATTTATGCTTCAACTGATTTGGACATCACATCTTGGAACAGCTTTATAACATTCAATCCTAATAGTACTGAAGCAATGAGAATATCTACCTCCGGCAACGTCGGCATCGGGACGACGAGTCCGGGCTATAAACTGGAAGTCTATACCGGCTCGGCGACAGGTTATGTGGTGACGGCCACCGGCGCTTGGGGGAATACTTCTGATATCCGCCTCAAGAAAGATATTTCTCCATTGGGTTCGGCCCTAAACAAAGTAATGGCTCTAAATCCGGTAACCTACCATATGCTTTCCGAAGATGATAACGATCCAACCCATCTCGGCTTCATCGCTCAAGATGTGGAGAAAATTTCTCCCGAACTGGTTTCCACTGACGGCCGAGGCTACAAGGGACTGAGCTACGCGATGTTCACGCCGCTTCTTGTCAAAGCCATTCAGGAGCAGCAAGCCCAAATCGGAGATTTGCAAGTTCAAAGCTCAAATCTCAAAGCTCAAAATGAAAATCTCAACCTCAAAATTGATACAAGTATATCAAGCGTTCAAGAATTGCAAACGGCCGTGAATGAGAAGTTGAATGTGATTTCCAGTTCTTTTGCGGCGCTAGATACGAAAATAGCGGCTACTGAATCTCAAGTGGCTGACCTCCAATCCAAAGTTGTCAATTACCAATCCCAAATTACAGACGCCCAAAATCGTCTCCTTGAAGCCGAGAACAATTTGACAGCGTTTCAAAATTCGGTGAACGACACTCTCTCGGCGATGTTGGAGACCGAAAATATGCTCACTGAGCGAGTGCTCAATCACGAAGACCGAATCAAGGCGCTTGAAGACAAATTGGCGGCGATGACGGTGGCGGCGGGCGGAGAAATTCCGAAAAATGTGATCACGATGGACGAAAATGGCAACGCGGCGCTTGAAGGTATTTTCAAAGCGAAGGAAGTGGAAGCCAAAGGAGTAGTGGCGGGAAGCTATTCGGTGAAGAACGAGGAAAGCGCGCCGACGACTGGAGAGGGAACGATTGTAGCGGTGAAGATCGACGCCGATGGCAATGGCTGGGACGATGTGACGCAAGTTGACGGCAAAAGCGCCCGAGTGACCACAGCTGCGGTAACCGAGTCCGCCAAGATTTTCGTCACTTTTGAAGGCGATCCGGGCAGCCGCTGGTGGATAGAAAAAATCCGCGATCCCGAAACGGGCAATCTCACTGGACAATTTTCAATCAATGTGGCCGAAGCCGTGAAGAAAGATGTGAAATTCAGCTGGTTTATTGTAGAAGCAAAATAATCTTTCCTAAGATCTTTCCTAAGATGTCATCTTAGGAGACAAAAAATGGCAAGAATTAAATTTGCAAGTGAAAATTTTTATCATGTATATAACCGTGGAACCGAGAAACGGAAGATTTTCCTTGACGATTCTGACTATTGGCGATTCTTGACTTCAATGAGACTGATGAACGATGAAAAAGACGGGCTGATGATCCAGTGGCGGGATTATAAAATAACCAATCCCGATGCCAACCTTGAAACCTTCCTAAGATGCCATCTTAGGGAAAGAAAGCCTTTGGTTGAATTTGTTTGTTTTTCTCTCCTGCCCAATCACTATCATTTCATATTGAAGCAAATTTCCGAAAAGGGGATAAGCGAGTTTATGAGGAGAATAGGAATAGCCCACACAATGTATTTCAATGAGAAGTATAAACGCACAGGAGTATTGTTTCAGGGAACTTTCAAGGCATCCGAAATCAGGCCGAATAATTTTCTTTATCTTTCAGTCTATGTAAACTGCAATGCGGAAGTTCATGGAATTGCCAAAGCGGAAAACTATCGCTGGTCAAGTTATCAAGAATATATTAGGGAAGGAAAAAGGGGATTGTGCGCTATAGGGAAGAAAGTTATTCTGGATAATTTCCAAAGCGGTGAAGATTATGAAAAATTCGCAAGAGTTAACATAAATTATTACCGTGAAAAAAAGCAGGACGATAAAATGTTTTTAGAAAACCTTGCCTAACTCTCCTAAGATGCCATCTTAGGAAAAACTTGAATGTCTCTCCAACAAAAAACCAAAAAACTATTCATCATTCTTTTTTATCTTTTCCGCCACCCGCGGCAGTTTTGGCGCGCGCTAGCGCCCAAAACGCCAGCGCCACGGAAAATCTTCGTGATTTTCATCATTCTCCTTTTGAGCTTTGGCATATACAAATACTTAACCCGGCCCCTGCCGACTCTCAACGCTGATTTGGCTAAAATCTCTGCGGTCGGTGAAAAAGTGAAAGAGGATTTCCAAACAATGCCTTCTGTGGCTCTGGCCCAGACCGACCAAGGCTGGGAAGTGAAGGACGACCTCAAAGATGAGGGAATCAAGATTGAAAACAATTCCGAAAACGGGGACGGACTGCAAATTGAATACCCCAACGGAAAACCGGAAGACTCGGAGCCTCCCAAAGAGGAAATCACTCTCGCTTTCCCCAAAGATTATTCAAAACCGATTGAAGTAAAATTGGACGAACAAAGATCCATTTTCATCACGGACAACTCCAAAGAAAAATTCTCAAACCAAATTCTGGTGAATGAAATTGAAAATTCCCAAGATTCCAAAGATGCCATCTTAGGAAATCCTAAGATGGCATCTTTGGAGGAAGAGCCAAAATATCTCAAATACAGCTCAGGAAGAAAATCCATCTACTATTCCTACCAAAAAGACCAGGCTCTGGGTGAGCGAAAACTGAAAAACTGGATCGTTTATGAAAAAGGATCCGGAACCGAAACAGAATCCTATACTTTCCAGAACGCTCGCCTTGAGCTCGACCAACAAGGTCAAGTCAAGGTCTTCTTCTCAAACGGCCAAGAGAAAAAAAACCAGCAAGCTATGGCCGAAGTGGAACCCAGCCTTATAGAAAGAGCGCGCCAAGTTATCCTCAAAGACACTGGCCAAGATATCACCGCCCAAAACCAAACCCCTGACTTCATCATTCCCCAAGCCTATTTTCTTGACAAAAACGGCAATCAAAAAACCATCGATTGGAAAATTGAAAATGAAAACACGCTGAAGCTCGAAATCAGCACTGACCCAAACAACTATCCCCTCGCCCTTGACCCAAGTCTTCAATTTACCGCTCCCGGAACAAGCACCGGAACCGACATCATCACCGGAGAAGGAACCAGCAACTCTTTCGGCTATTCCCTCACCACCGGAGATCTCAACGCGGACGGAAAAACCGATCTCGCCGTGGGCGCCTACCGCTACAACTCCTCCCAAGGCCGCGCCTATATTTTCCTCAACGACGGCGCCTACCCCAGCGCAGCGGGTTCGGCTGACACCATCATTACCGGAGAAGGAGCCAACAACTCTTTCGGCTCTTCCCTCGCGACCGGAGATCTCAACGCGGACGGAAAAACCGATCTTGCCGTGGGCGCCTACGGCTACAACTCCAACCAAGGCAAAATATATTTCTACACCGGTCAGGGAAAATACGCGACTACCCTCCAGCGCGCGCCTGACACTGTCCGCCTCCAAGGCGCGGCCGGGGAGGAAATGAAGATCACTGGAGAGACGGGAACCACCGGGAAATTCGGCTCAACCCTTGCCACCGGCGACTGGAACGCTGACGGGAAGAAAGATTTAGCTGTCAGCGCTCCCAACCTCAATTCCTCAAAGGGCCGTGTCTATCTTTTCTGGAACGACGGCTCCATTCCAGTCTTGGCTTCCTCGCCGGATAAAGTGATAGACGGAGCAAGTCCTTCTGATCTTTTCGGAACGGCGCTTGGCTCGGGCGACTTCAATGCCGACGGTCGGGAGGATCTGATAGTCGGCGCTCCCGGCTACAATTCCAGCCAAGGCCGCGCCTACATTTTCTACAACTATTCGTCTCTCAACTATCCCGCTTCAGCTTCTTCGGCTAATGTTACTATCACCGGAGAAACAGGAGCTGGCCAATTCGGCTCCCAAATCACCATCGGCATTCTCAATAACAATATCCGCGCTCGTCCGGATCTGGTCATCTCGGCTCCGGCTTATAATTCCTCCCAAGGCCGCGCCTACCTTTTCATGAACGATGGCTCCATTCCTACGGCCGCCGGTTCAGCCGATGTTATCTTCACGGGAGAAGCGGGGAGCGGCCAATTTGGAAGCGCTCTGGCCACCGGGGATATGGATGCTGAAGGAAGGGTGGATCTCATTGTTTCCGCTCCCGGCTACAACTCCAGCCAAGGCCGAGTCTATATCTTCCTCAACGACGGCTCTTATCCTACCGCGGCCGGTTCGGCCGATACTATCATCACTGGGGAAAACACCGGAGACGAATTTGGAAAATCACTCGCCGCTGGAAATCTCAACACTTCCAATTATAAGAGTGACCTTGTGGTCGGAGCTCCCGGCTATAACTCTTCCCAAGGCCGAGCTTATATTTTCCTCAACGACGGCGCCTACCCCAGCGCAGCGGGTTCGGCTGACACCATCATCACCGGAGAAGCAGGAAGCTCTTTTGGAAAATCTCTTCTCACGGCGGACCTCAACGCCGACGGGAAAACTGACCTTGCTGCCGGAGCCGATACCTACTCAACCAATATCGGCCGAACTTATGTTTTCACAAACGACGGTTCGCTTCCTAACAGCGCTTCTTCTGCTGATACTATTCTCACCGGGGAAGCCACGAGCAATTATTACGGCACGGCTCTCAATTCGGCCGATCTCAACTCTGACGGTCGAGCCGATCTCATCATCGGGGCTTATGGGTATAATTCCAACCAAGGAAGAGTATACATTTATACTATGAATGACACCATCACTTCCGGAGAAAGCAGCGCCGGACTGGGTTCAAGTTTTGCCGTGGGCGACTTTAATGCCGATGGAAGTGCAGATCTCGCTGTTGGCGCGCCGAACTACAATTCCAACCAAGGCCGGGTTTATCTCTTCTGGAACAAAAACGGGTCTCTCCAAACTTCGGCTGCGAGCGCCGACAAAATCATCACCGGAGAAACCGCCGGGGACTATTTTGGCGCGGCGCTCGCCGCAGGGAACGTAGGGGATGAAATTTCATATAACGGGGCAACAACGGATCTTGTCGTCGGAGCTTATGGATATAATTCAGAAAAAGGTCGCGTTTATATCTTCCTCAACGATGGTTCCTATCCGAGCGGGGCAGGTTCCGCTGACACGATTATTACTGGTGAAAACACGGGAGACAAATTTGGCTATTCTTTAGTTACCGGAAATCTCAACAACGCGAACGGGAAAACGGATCTCGCCGTCGGCGCGCCTGCCTACAATTCCTCCCAAGGCCGAATATATATCTTTTTGAACGACGGCGCTTATTCTTCTTCTTCTGCCGACGCTGACACCATCATCACTGGAGAATCAAGTTCCGCCTTTGGAACAAATCTGGTTTGCGCCAACCTGAACAATACCGACAGCTGGCCGGATCTTATTGCCTCCGCGCCAAGCTACAACTCCGGTCAAGGCCGAGTTTACCTTTTCCTCAACGACGGCTCCTACGCAAGCTCAGCGGGATCGGCTGACACCATCATCACTGGAGAATCAAGCTCTGCTTTTGGAGATAGCTTACTCACCGGTGATTTCAATACCGACGGTTGGACGGATCTCGCCGTGGGAGGAGATGCCTACAATTCCAACCAAGGTCGCGTCTATATCTTTTTGAACGATGGCTCCTACGCAAGCTCGGCGGGTTCGGCTGACACCATCATCACCGGCGAATCAAGTTCTCGTTTTGGCTCAACTCTGGTCTCAGGGGATTTCAACTTGGACGGAAAAATAGATTTGGCGGTCGGCGCCTACGACTATAACTCCGGACAAGGGAAGATTTATGAGATATACAACGATGGAGATTATCCAGCGTCGGCGGCGGAGGCTGATTTCACCACCACCGGAGAAACAAGTTCGCAATACGGAAAAGTACTGGATTCGGCTGACATTAACTCCGACGGGAAAACGGATCTCATCGTCGGCGCGCCGGGAGCCAACTCCGGCGACGGAAAATTTTATGTTATAATTTCCGAGGCGGCTAAATCTCTGAGGGCGGAAGTTGAGCAGATGCAGCTCAACGCCAAAGCGCGGGGGAACGTGAAGGTGAGAGGAAACATCAAGCTTCGCTAAGAAAAATTCCGAAGGTTGAGCCTTCGGCAACACAAAAAAAATGAGAAAAATACAATTTGCGGAGAGACAATTTTATCACATATATAACCGCGGGATAGAGAAGCGAAAGATTTTCTTGGATAATTCTGATTATTATGGATAATTCTGATTATCAGCGTTTCTGCTTTCAATGAGGCTAATGAATTTTGAGCAGGATGGACTGATGCAGAACTGGAGTCATTCCCAAACCTTCCTAAGATGCCATCTTAGGGAAAGAAAGCCTTTGGTTGAAGCAAATTTCCGAAAAGGGGATAAGCGAGTTTATGAGGAGAATAGGAATAGCCCACACAATGTATTTCAATGAGAAGTATAAACGCACAGGAGTATTGTTTCAGGGAACTTTCAAGGCATCCGAAATCAGGCCGAATAATTTTCTTTATCTTTCAGTCTATGTAAACTGCAATGCGGAAGTTCATGGAATTGCCAAAGCGGAAAACTATCGCTGGTCAAGTTATCAAGAATATATTAGGGAAGGAAAAAGGGGATTGTGCGCTATAGGGAAGAAAGTTATTCTGGATAATTTCCAAAGCGGTGAAGATTATGAAAAATTCGCAAGAGTTAACATAAATTATTACCGTGAAAAAAAGCAGGACGATAAAATGTTTTTAGAAAACCTTGCCTAACTCTCCTAAGATGCCATCTTAGGAAAAACTTGAATGTCTCTTCAACAAAAAACCAAAAACTTTCTCCTGATTCTTTTTTACCTGGTTCGTCATCCTCGCCGTTTTTATAACGCTCTTTCCGCGCGCGGCAAGAAGTGGGCGCTGCGCGGCTTGATATTTTTGCTCATCGTTCTCATCGCTGTTCCTACTTCGCTTTGGTATCAAGCCAAGCGTGCCCAAGCCGCCTGGTGGGATGAAAACTGGGCGTATCGAAAAGCCATTCCCGTCACGAATAACACGACACAAGAATCAAATGTGTTTGTTTCGGTCACCACCGACACTTCCGACACCTCGAAATTTCAAACCGACTGCGGAGACATCCGCTTCACAAACTTGCGTGGAGAGATTTTGCCTTACTACATTGTCTCCAGCTGCGGAACAGCCAACACCGTCATTCATGTGAACTTTGATGTTTTTCCAGCCGGAGCCCAGACGATATATACGTATTACGGCAATCCGTCCGCCCCAAACGGTTTTTCGGCAAGCGATTTTGCAACCCAGGCTTCCAACTATACCATTGGTTCTCTCGGCGCCGAAGAACGCGGTCCGGGGCCGGTGGCGTATTGGAAGTTTGACGAAGGACAGGGGACAACGGCGCAGGACGCGACGGTGAACAATAATGACGGAACTATTTCCGGCGCGACTTGGAAACCGGAATCGGAGTGTGTGGCGGGGAAGTGTTTGGATTATAACGGGAGCAATAATTATACCTATACATCAAACGTCGCTTTAATCGCTGGAAATTCCCAAACCTACAACAAAGTTACTTGGAGCGCGTGGGTAAAACCAAATTCCGGAGCAGTTGCCTCCAAAACCATCGTTCATAAAAATAACGAATTTCGTCTTATGACTGACGCTTCCGGCAATCCGAGCTGTTCCATCTATTCCGGCGGCGTTTGGCAGACGGCGGCGGTTTCCTCAGCGGCGCTGGAGGCGAACAAATGGTCGCATCTGGTTTGCGTCTATAACGGCTCAAATATATATGTGTATGTAAATGGAGTTCAAAGGGGATCGCAAGGACAGAGTGGAAACATAACCAGTGTGAATTCAACTGCTGTGAACATTGGTCGTGACTCGGCCAGCTCGGGATATTTTTCCGGCTCCATTGACGAAGTCAAAGTCTATCCCTACGCTCGCACGGCGACGCAGATTCAGCAGGACTACAATGCCGGACTGGCTGGAATGGGCACCAGTCAAGGCGCGGCGGCGACGATTGGCTCAGATTCGCCCAAATGGATGACCGACGGTTTGGTCGGTTGGTGGAAAATGGATGAGACCGAAGGGACGACCGTTGCCGACGCTTCCGGAAACGGCAACACCGGCACGCTCACCAACGCCCAAGAAACGGGAACGGCTGAAGCGGAAAGCACGACCACGACCGTTGTGGATGCCGACAACAGCGCTCTTTCCACCACCGATGACGCTTATAACAATATGATTTTGCGAATCACCGGCGGAACCGGCTGCGGCATCACCAGCGGCACTGAAAGAACCGTTCAAGACTACACCGGTTCCACCCGAACTTTCACCGTCGCCGCTTTCTCCGCCGAAGCCGACAACTGCACCTTCGAAGTCCGCCACCAAACAGGCGGGAAGTTTGGGAATGGGTTGGGGTTTGAGGGGACGAATGATTATGTGGAAAAAAGCTATAATAGTGCACTTAATCCCACCACTTTTACTATTTCGCTTTGGGCTAATGTGAAAGGTAATTCGGGCACTTGGCGTTCTGCCATTACTTCAAGGGACGCCGGAACTCCAGTGAAAGGCTACATTATTTATGCAGGAGCAGATAATAAATGGCAATTTTGGACTGGAGGAGGGACGCCATGGAATACCGTGTCTGGTAATACAATTCAATTAAATAAATGGACTTATTTAACAGCTGTGTATGATGGATCAAAAATGATTTTTTATAACGATGGAGTTTATGTTGGGTCTTTAGTTTGTACAGCATATCAGAATACTCAAAGACCACTGAGATTAGGTGCGGGAATTACGGAGGGTAGTGCGGGTTATTTTTTCAACGGTCTCCTTGACGACGTCCGCATCTACAACCGCGCTCTTTCACCCGACGAAGTAAGACAGCTTTATGAATGGGGACCGGGACCGGTGGGGTGGTGGAAGATGGATGAGAATGTGAGCGGAAATTCAAAGACTCTTGTTGATTCGTCGGGAAATGGAAATAATGCTACTACATCCTATGGCGCGAACGCAACAGGAATGGATTGCACGAAGCAGGGAAAGTACGGCGGAGGATGCGAATCTGACGGAGTGGATGACAAGATAAGAACGGCAAGCACGCCCATTGTGAGCAGGTTTGCCGTGACGCAAGAAGCTTGGGTCAAGCCAAACAGCGCAGCGACGGCTTCAGGAATCACGATTGGACAAGGTTGCTATATGCGAGTTCAACAAACATATACCGACAGATATCAAATCTACTGTCGTATAGGAGGGACATATCAGGGAATAGGACAGACCGCGGCTGGTTCGCTTGTGAATAATACCTGGCAACATGTGGCATTCACATATGATATGTACTCTAAAGTTTTCACAGTTTATATAAACGGTGTTGCAACCAATACAAGTACACTTTCTGGGCTTTCAAATTATGATATAGACACTTCATATTTTTGGAATTACATCGAAATGGGCGGTAATGGTTTTAGTGGAACCTATTATCACGGTCTCATCGACGACGTCCGGATCTACAACTACGCCCGCACACCCAAGCAAATCGTTGAAGATATGAACGGCGGGCATCCGGTCGGCGGGAGTCCGATTGGCTCGCCGCTGGTGCATTTTGATTTCAATCTGGGAGTTGGCGGGACAGTCCCGAACTCAGGAAACGGCGGGTCGTCATACAACGGGACAATGACGCCTCAATCTGGCGGGTCAAATACCCAGACTTACCAAATGTGGGAGAGCGGTGGCAAATTTGGCAAAGCGGCGGACCTGGATGGCACGGATGACTATATCTCGATTCCGGATTTTTCGTATTAAACGAAAGGTTCGACCTTAGGGAATTAAGCCCGATAGGGCGACAAGGAAAAGGTCGAACCTTGGCGAGGACATGATTCCATATCAAACAAAATCAAAAAAAATTTCTGGAACAAGTTATGGCGAGGTCTTTCATAATGCTTTGAAAGTTTTTGATAAAATCAAGAAGAAGACAAAGAGGAGGCCGTATGTGCGCAGCGCTTATTTCAAAAAAGAAAAAATTTTCTTTGATTATTTTAGAGAGCATCTTTTTCAGAAATCTGCCAAAGACCGGATGAACAGGTTGAAATTTTTTGGAGCTGCGGTTGAGCTTGTGAAACATTCAAGAAACCAATCTATTATAAAAACAAATCCCAATAAAGCGGGAGAGAAATTTTATAAATTAAATTTGCTGGACTTACGGCAGAGAAAGATATATTTTTCGTGCAAATAAAAAAAGATAAGAGAAAGCGCAAATATTTTATGTCCTGTTTCGGACCAAAATAAAAACCCCCGCCACGATGTGAAGTATTGGAAACTTCTGGCCGGAGTTCTTATGTAATCTAATACTACCAAAACCCGAAATTTATGTCAAGAGCGTATAAAACACAGTTTTCCCTAAGACTAAGTCTTAGGAAAGTCTTAAAAATTGAGATTGTAGAGGTTGAACCGCTTACCTCATTTGACTGTGGTTCAACCTCTACAAAAAATTCCGAAGGTTGAGTCTTCGGGAAAATGATAATAGAAAATTAAAATGAAACTCTTTCTCAAAAAACATATTTCTTTGCTGGCATTGGTTGTTGCTTCAACAGCTTGTTTTTTCCATGTTTTCTCCCTTCGCGGCACTCATCTTTTTGCTGGCTCTGGGAAAAAAAGAAGGAGGCTATTTCTCTTTCTGTTGATGTTTATTTGCTTCGGTACTTTGTTCTATGAGCCAAAGCCGCTGCGGGGGGTCAACCAGTCCATCTTCACCGTCTCCGTCTGGGTGAAACCTTCCGGCTCGGTTGCCTCCAAAGCTATTTTGGGGAAAGCCGAGGAACTGCGCGTGGCGACGAACGCTTCGGGACAGCCGCTTTGTCAGATCAAATCGTCCTCAACTTGGCAAACCGCCGCGACTTCATCGGTGGCAATTTCGGTGGGAAATTGGGCGCATATCGCTTGCGCTTATGATTTGGCTTATCTTCGAGTTTATGTAAACGGGGTGGAGACCGGCTCCCAGGCGCTTTCGGTGGCGGCGGATGACACGTCGGCGGTCTGGAAAATCGGCCGCGACGACAGCGCTTCGACGCCCTATGGCTATTTTGCGGGGCAAGTGGATGAATATAAATTCTATAACTTCGCGCTCACTCCCGACCAAATTGCCCTTGATATGAATCAAGGTAAAGCGGTTCAGTTTGGGGGAGAATCTTCTGCCACCGGTGCCACAGGCCAAGCCGCGGAATATTGCGTCCCGGGCGATACCTCCTACTGCGCCCCGCCGGTTGCGGAGTGGAAGTTTGATGAAAAGACAGGAACGACGGCGAACGACACCAGCGGAAATGGAAATGTCGGGACATGGTACGGTACTGGAAATCATTGGGACCGCGGTAAAAATGGTAGTGCCGGTAAATTTAATTATCCCTCGTCAAACGATTATGTAAAAATAACAAGCCTCAACGGAACCTCTTTTTATCAAAAAGGCACTCTTTCTTTTTGGTTCAACATTAAAGACAATGCCGGCTGGTCAAATTACAACGGCTTATTTCATACACGAGACACAAATGGGCTTTCAGACTGGTTTGGAATTGACAAAAGTGGAACTGGGAATCCTAGTGCTTTACGAGTTGAATTTGGCAATAGCGGAGGTTCGATAACTACGACATACACAAACAACACTTTCGATAGTTCTAGTGGGTGGAAATATTTAACAGTTACTTGGGACCAAACTACCAACCAAAGAAGTATTTATGTGGATAGTATATTGGATAACACCACTTCGGTTTCAACATGGCCTTCAATATTTCAAAATATCGTGATTGGAAACGACAGAGGAATGACAGCCAGGTCTTTCAATGGTCTTATTGATGGCATGGTTTTATACAACTATGTCCGCACGCCTGCCCAAATTGCCTGGGACTACAACCGCGGCAAGCCTGTCGGGTGGTGGAAGCTGGACGAAGGGGAAGGGATTTCGGCCTATGATTCTTCGGGGAATGGGAATACGGGGACGCTCACTAATCTTGACCCGCCCAATGACTGGGTGGACGGCAAATTCGGAAAAGCGTTGGATTTTGATGGGGAGAATGATTATGTTCTAATACCGAACTCAAGTAATTATAATTCATATCCACTGGCTGTGACTGCTTGGATAAAATTTAGCTCCACAGCAACGCAGAGAGGAGTTGTGAATAAATATGTCGGAGCCTCTTATAACGGGTATCAACTATATGTTGACAATGGAAATATTTGCGCATGGTACTATAAAGATTCTTCAAATTATATAAATTCAGGCGGAAGCTGTTCGATGCCCGTTTCAGGATACAATGATAACAATTGGCACCAAGTTTCATTTATTGTCGATTCGAGCGGCGGGAAAATATATGTTGATGGTGTTCTAAAAAACAGTCAAGGGTGGACTGGAACGCCCGGGACATGTACAACCAGTCAAGCAGTTTGGCTTGGACGATATGATTCTCTTTATTTCACCGGCCAAATTGACGACGTCCGCATCTATAATTACGCTCTCACCGCCGAGCAAATCAAACAAATTATGAACGAAGGCTCTGCCATCCGCTTCGGCGAATAAGCGAAAGGTTCGACCTTGAGGAATTTCCCGACGAATAGTCGGGAAAGGAAAAGGTTGAACCTTGAATCATGAGCTGGAAACTGAAGAAACAAATGGAAAGCGCAGAGAAATTCGAAGGCTCAACCTGAGATGCCCCCAAGGCTTCCTAAGGCTAAGCCTTGGGAAACTTGTTGATAATTGAAAATTCATCTCGGAGGCCGATTGTAGAGGTTGAACCGCTTACCTCATTTGACTGCGGTTCAACCTCTACAAAAAAAGGAAAAATTGATAATTGAAAATTCATCTCGGAGGCCTCTTTTTCCCACCCGCTCCATTTGACAACTTTTCCCGATTCAATTATTATTTCCTTTGTTCAAGAATACAAGAAACTTTTAAGCGCTTGAGAGATTGAGGGCTTTTCAAATTTACTAACTTTATCCTAAAACAAAATCTATGACAAAACTTCTTACTCCCGAAGGACTCAAAAAACTGAAAGACGAGCTGGAGATGCGAAAGACTGAAATGAGGCAGAAAATCGCCGCTATCATCAAAGAAGCTAAAGAGCAAGGCGATCTTTCCGAAAATGCCGAATATTCCGAAGCCAAACGTCAGCAAGCCGAAAACGAAAGGCGAATTATGGAATTGGAAAATATTATCCGCACTTCCCAAGTGGCTAGCTTTGACAAGGGTATTCAGACTGTTCAAATGGGGTCCCGAGTCAAAGTGAAATTCAACGGCGAAGAACAAAGCTTTGAAATTGTCGGCTCGAACGAAGCCGATCCTTTGAGCGGCAAAATTTCCAACGAATCCCCGATCGGGAAGGCTCTTTTGGGCAAAAAGGTAGGCGATAAAGTGAAAGTGGAAACACCCGGCGGAGAAAGAGAGTATCGAATTTTGGAAGTGAAGTAGTTTTGGCAAACAAGGTTGAACACTTCAGCCTTGTTTTTTTATGGGGAAAAGATATAATGTTACTACTGGCAATTTAAGTCTTAGAAAAGAATTCCGAAGGCTCAACCTTCGGCAGATTTTCAAACCGCTTACCTCATTTGACTGCGGTTCGATCTCTACAAAAAAAGGGGAAAATTGATGATCAAATAAGTTTGCCTTCCTACAAGCGGTTCCCCGTAGGATAATTGATAATTTTTTCTTTATATGCTTGACGAAATCAAGAAAGCGAAACTCAAAAAGTTGGAAAACCTACGCGCGGCGGGGATGGAAATCTATCCAGAAAAAACAAAGCGCTCTATGAAAAATCAAGAAGCGTTGAGGGGTTTTGGTAAATGGCGCGGAAAAAAGTTGAGCTTGGTTGGAAGGATCCGGTCGCTTCGTCCAATGGGCGGATCAACTTTTGCTCATCTTGAAGACGAATCGGGAAAAATTCAGATTTTTTTGAATCAGAAAAAAATCGGCAAAGAAAAATACAAATTGTTTGTGGAAAATATTGAAATAGGGGATTTTCTTGAAGCGCAGGGAAAACTTTTCAAAACAAAGACTCAAGAAATTACCCTTGACGTTTCCGACTGGAAAATTTTAGTCAAGAGTTTGGCGCCGGTGCCGACAGAATATTTCGGTCTCAAAGACACCGAAAAACTTTTGCGCCGCCGCTATCTGGATCTGATGGTGAATCCCGAGACGCGCGAGCTTTTTCGGAAGAAAAATATTTTCTGGCAGACAATTCGCCACTTTCTCCAAAAAGAAGGTTTCTTGGAAGTGCAAACCCCGGTTTTTGAAAATATTCCCGGCGGAGCCGATGCCGAGCCTTTTGTCACTCAACACAACGCTCTCGCGAGGGACTATTTCATGAGAATATCCCTTGAGCTCCCGCTCAAAAGACTACTGGTCGGCGGCTACGAAAAAGTTTTTGAAATTGGCCGCGTTTTTCGCAATGAAGGGATTGATCGCGAGCATTTGCAGGAATATGATATGGTGGAATATTACGAAGCCTATGCAGATCTGGAAAGGGGAATGAAGCTGGCGGAAAAGTTATACAAAGAAGTGGTGAGAAAAGTTTGCGGCAAAATGGAAACCGAATATGAAGGCAAGAAAATCAAATGGGGCGGCCGCTGGGAAAGAAAAGATTATTTTTCTCTTTTTCGCCGGGAAACCGGAATTGATTTGGAAAAAGAAGTGACGCTTCGGGATCTCAGAAAAAAAGCCGAAGAAACCGATCTTCAATACGAGAAAAGTTATGGCAAAGGGCGGATGATTGACTTGATTTTCAAAAAAATCATTCGGCCTAAATTGATTCAGCCTTGTTTTCTCACGGGACATCCAATTGAAGTTTCGCCGCTGGCGAAGCGCGATCCCCAAAATCCCAAAAAAGTTTTGCGAGTGCAGATTATTGCTGGCGGCACAGAGCTAGGAAACGGTTTTTCCGAACTCAACGATCCCATTGATCAGCGAGCGCGTTTTGAAGAACAAATGAAACTTCGAGCGGCTGGAGACAAGGAGGCGCAGCAGTTGGATGAAGATTATCTTGAAGCGATGGAATACGGAATGCCGCCAGCTTTCGGAATGGGGCTGAGCGAGCGCTTTTTTGCCTTTTTAATGGGAAAATCAGTTCGGGAAACAGTCATTTTTCCGCCGATGAGAGAAGCGCGATAATTTTCAACCGCTCAATTAAAAACCTTCCCTAAGACTAAGTCTTAGGAAAGTCTTAAAAATTGAGATTGTAGAGGTTGAACCGCTTACCTCATTTGACTGCGGTTCAACCTCTACAAAAAATTCCGAAAGTTGAGTCTTCGGCAGATTTTCAACCGCTCAATTATCAGTCAATTTTCAATTTTTAATTTGTAGAGGTCAAACCGCTTACCTCATTTGACTGCGGTTCGGCCCCTACATCCCAAGCGTAGTCGAGGGACCTAATTCGCGAAAAATTTGCTTTCTCAATAGGGCTGACCTTGTTTATTCTGCAAGCAAGATAAACAAGAACGCAATATTTCGAAAGTCAAATTTTTCGCTCACTTATATTTATGCTTGACATCAAATTCATCCGTGAAAATAAGGAAGCCGTAAAGAAAAATTGTGAACTGCGCAATATCAAATGCGATATTGACCGACTTTTGGAATTGGACGAGGAAAGAAGAAAATTGATTGGCGAAATCGGAAAACTGAAAGAGCAAAAAAATGAACTGAATGAAAAAATGAAATCGGCCGAAGACAAAACCGCGCTGATTGAAGAGGGAAAGAAAATCAAGAGTCAACTGGAAGAAAAGGCGCCGAAGCTTGAGGAGGTGGAAAAAGAATGGAAAAAGATTTTGATAAAAGTTCCCAATTTGACTCATCCTGCTTCGCCGATTGGAAAGGATGACAGCGAAAACAAGGAAATTGAGCGATATGGCGAGCCGCCGAAATTTGATTTTGAGCCAAAAGGACACGAGGAGTTGATGATGGCGCTGGATCTTGTTGATTTTGAACGGGGAGCTAAAGTGGCGGGAGCCAAATTCTATTTTCTCAAAAATGAAGCCGTTTTTTTGGAGCAGGCGTTGGTGAATTATGCGCTGGAGGTGTGCCTTCAAGAAAATTTTGCGCCTTTTATCACGCCGGACTTAGCCAAAGACGAAGTTTTGTTTGGGGTTGGCTTCAATCCCCGCGGGGAAGAAACCCAAATTTATTCGATTGAAAACACGGATCTCAATTTGGTAGCCACAGCCGAAGTGACTATGGGCGGATATCATATGAATGAAACTATTCCCGAAGAAAAACTGCCGCTCAAATATGTAGCTCTTTCTCATTGCTTCCGCACCGAAGCTGGCGGCTATGGGCGGCACAGCGCCGGGCTCTATCGCGTCCATCAATTCACCAAAGTGGAAATGTTTGCCTACACTTTGCCGGAAAAATCAGAAGAAATGCATGACTTTTTCAAAGATATGGAAGTGAAAATTTTCAAAGGGTTGGGAGTGCCATTTCGGGTAGTGGATATCTGTACCGGAGACCTGGGCGGCCCGGCTTATCGCAAATACGATCTGGAAGCCTGGATGGTGAGCCGCAACGGCTGGGGAGAAATCACTTCGACCTCGGACACAACTGACTATCAAGCGCGGCGGCTCAATATCAAAGTAAAGCGCGCCGACGGCCGAAAAGAATTTTTGCATATGCTCAACGGCACGGCCATTGCTGTTTCCCGCGCGCTCATTGCCATTGTTGAAAATTACCAGCAAGCCGACGGTTCGGTCGTTGTTCCCGAAGTCTTGCGCCGATGGATGCCGGGGAATTTGGAGATTATAAAAAGAAAATAGCTTTTCGTGTGTTCCAATGTTCTAGAGCGTTGGAACAAAGATTTTGACGATTGCGAAAAAAGAAAAATCCCAGAAACTCGTCCGGGATTTTATTTGCGGGGAGGTCGGAGGGGGAGGTCGGAGGCGTCATTTTTACCCATATGGATATTTTTGACACCTCTAATAAACTTTATAGGGATGTGTTTTTAGACGTCTTTTTAGACGTCCGACGTCTAAAAAAATCCTGAATTAAATTATTTACTGGATTAAAATCTCTGTCTCCCTCCAACACAATATCAAAATTTTTCTCATACTCTTTTCTTAGTTTATCACAATCAAAATTAAGAAAACCAACTTTTAATAAATTTTCATATTCAAAACCTTTAATCATTCCTAAGTCTCCAATACTATCTCCTAGAAGGAGAACATTTCTTCTGTCCCTAATAACGGAATATACCTTGGGAATTTCTTTTAGAATTGTTTCGTCTTTATTCATAGAATGAATAATTGGTTTTTTTGCTGAAATAGCTTTACCATTTTTGTCCCAAATAAACTGATTTGTTATATAATAAATATTTGGATAATCTTTACCGATATTTTCAAAAAACATTTGTATAGCATCTCCACAACCACTTGCAGAAAGAATTATTAGAGGGATGTTGTGCTGATGTAAAAAATCCAAAAATTCCGGAACTCCTTCTCTAAACCTTACCTGTCCATTTTTTACAATGTCTTCTAAATCTGATTTTGATAATCTCGATTGAATTAAAAGTTTATTATGAGTTTCCCACCATTCTTGCATTGCCTTCTTTTTTTCTTGCAAAGGAATTGATGGGTCTGTTTCGATAGGATGATATTTCTCAAAAAGAGCCTGTGCCTTTTTTGCATAATCTTCTGTTAAATGATTCCCATCCCTAAGTAAAGAAATAATGGAAGGAGTTTTAACTCCATTAATTTCTCCGTAAGTGAGGGTTTTATCAAAATCGGACAAAATATGGAGGTTTTGACAACCTCCTGACTTTATTCGAACTTTCAATCTTTCAAAATTCTCTGGATTTGGAATTATTATTTTCATAATATGAAAATTTAGCGCCCAACGAAGGCTCAACCTTCGGAATTCCGAGGGTTTAGCCTTTAGTTTATCTAATTTTATGTCGCTCCTGAGCCATAAATTTTTTCTTCCTTCGTTAGCAAATCTTTACAAGTGATTTTTCGGCCGAATGGCTTACTGTTATCTGTTTCCAAGTCTCTAAGTGAGTCAACAGTAAGAGGGATTTCTGAAGTAAATACTTTTGGAGGCCAACTATCTTTTTGTTGCGCAGTATGCGTTGGATCGAAAACATATTTACCACCTTCTAACACCAGAAAAGTGTGTCTGTCGGCAAGCGGATTTTTAGGGTCTTCAGAAAAAGCACCGACAACAACTGATGACTGAATGCCTAACTTTTCCAGAATATGATGAGCCATTAAGGCGTATTCAGCACAAACAGCAAGCCCCCGACTTTCTGAAAGTGGTTTAAGGCATACTTTTTTGCCATCCACGGTTTTTCCTGAATACTTACTAAAACTCTCATTTCTCTGAAATACTGACCCAACATCTCCAAGAATGTTGCGTGTAATTCTTGCAGTTCTCCAGCATGAATTTAGCAATCTTCTCGTGTCTTCATCTAAGTCAGGAGCTTGCTGTTCAAGCTTACCGACAGCCACGAAAAGCTCCTCTAACTTTTCTGGTGTAACTGCCTTTAACTTTTCAGCAAAGGCTGAAAAATCACATCTCAAATAAAAATCGCCATCTGAGAGACCGTGACCAACCAAAACATCCTGACCGTCTTCAACATGCGGAATAAAAAATTCCTCATTGTAAGCGGTTAGATCTTCCTTTGCTACGGGATTAAGCTCAATGATTTTTTTCTGCTCTGGTTTGTATCTTGGAATTTTTTCCATAAAAATTGTTTGAATTATAAAATAAAAATTGTTTTGGGGCATTTAGCGCCCAACGAAGGCTCAACCTTCGGAATTTTTAGACGTCCGACGTCTAAAAATTCGTCCGACGTCTAAAAATTAACTCGTCTGGGATTTTATTTGCGGGGAGGTCGGAGGGGGAGGTCGGAGGCGTCATTTTTACCCATATGGATATTTTTGACACCTCTAATAAACTTTATAGGATAGACTTTATAGGGGTGTTTGAATTCCGACCCGCCGCTGACACGGTTGATTTCCTTTTTTAGACGGTTTTAGACGTCCGACGTCTAAAAAAGTCCGACGTCTAAAAAATCGCTTTGGAAAAATTTACATCAATTTTTGCTTTAATTAAAGCAAATTATGAAGGTAATTATCCTCATCAAACAAGAGATGAAAATTTGGGCGGAGGGAAAATCACATCCTTATGAAATATATTTAAGTGATTTTCCTGTAGCTAAATAGGCGTTGTTAGACTATGTATTTTTAAAAAATTTTATAAACTTTTGGATTAAAGAAACCAATAATTAATAATGCCCATCGCGGTTATAATTGTAAAAATTATTGTCGTAATTAAAATCCCAATTTGCCCAGCTTGTTTATAGGCTTTCCATGAAGAGAAGAACAAAGCCAAAATGGTTGTGCCATCAAATTAATAATCAATCCAAACTGCGGATATTTCAGGGAAGTGGCAATCTGTGCGCCAATGGTTAATCCTGGCAAGGCAAATTGGGCTACATTATTGAATAATTTTTCTTTTTTAGATATATCATTCATAAAATTTTTTAAAAATATTTTGTCTAACGTTAGTGATAACCGAAGTTTTTCTGTAGCGTAGCGAAGTCAATTTGCGAAAATTGCGAGCCGAGCAATTTTCCCGATATTCGGTGTTGGGCGAGGGTTCCATTTTGGCTTCCTTATTATTTTATCAGTTAAGAGCCAAAATGAAAGCGCAGTGTCCCCTTGAGTTTATTTTCAAAGCACTTTTATGTTTTGTAGTTGTTAATGAATCTCTTTGGCTCTTTCCAATAGGCTAGCCTAGTTTTTTTACTACCTTTCTTCCAATATCCAGGCAAAACTTTTTTCTCCCAAGGCCCAACGTAAATAGCAAAGTGTAAATGTTCATCTTTCCACCAGCCATTTTCAGGTGAATTAGTTTTGCCGACGGCACCAATAACTTGTCCCAAATCAACGCCTTCTCCCTTTTCAACAAGACGTTTTTGCATGTGTGCATAAAGCGAGAAAAATATCGTTTTAGTTTCTGGGTGTTTGTGAGCAACAATGACGATATTACCCCAATTGCCTTTTTCTTTTGTACCAGCATGTAAAGCAGAATAAACCACCTTACCTCTGCCGATACACCTTACTTTTGTCCCAGCAGGACGATTTACGTCTTCGCCAAGATGAATGCCCCAATGAACGCTATTATAGGTGCAATTTTGTCTAAAACGATAGCTGTTGACACGATATTTTTCGAGCGGGAATATTAGTTTGCGGGTATATGGATATGCCATGTTTTTTTCTTCCTATTTATAAAGTGATTTGAAAATAAATTTCGCCTAACTCGTTCTTATACGAATTGAATGTATAACATCGACCTTTTGTTGCATATTATACGAACTTTCAATGTATAATTTTGGTAGAATCGTTAATAATCATTTACTGACTTTATTTTATCAATTTTTATAAAATATATGCAAAAATATTAGGACGAAGGCTCAACCTTCGGAATTCCGAAGGTTTAGCCTTCGATTTATCTACACACCCAGTTGCTTTTTTTCAGAAATTTCCTCTATAATTATCTTCAGTGGAAGGAAATAACAATAACATCAATCTTTCTCCTATCAAGGAAATAGAGCTCCGGGCGGCGCGCATTCCCGGAGTTGTTTCGTTGGCTCAAGGAGTGCCGTCTTTTGATACGCCGGAAGTAGTGAAACGGGCGGCGATTGAGGCAATTGAAAGGGGGAAAGTGGCTAAATACTCGCTCTCACCGGGAACATTGGAATTTCGGGAGGCCATTGCCCAGCATCTTGAAAAAGAAAACAAGTTTTTTGATTTTGAAAAAGAAATTATTGCCACGGCTGGTTCCATTGAAGCGATCACGGCAACGCTACTTACAATTCTTGAACCGGGAGACGAGGTGCTTATTCCTGATCCAACCTATACTTCCTATCAAACCGCTATCAGAGTCGCCAAAGGAGTTCCGGTTTTTGTACCATTGGACGAGGCGCGTCACTGGGCGCTGGATATTGAGAAATTTGAAAAACTTATCACACCGCGAACCAAAGCTTTCCTTTTTTGCAATCCGAACAACCCGACGGGGACGATTTTTTCGCGCAATCAATTGCATGCCTTAGCGCAACTAGCCATCAGGCACAATTTTTATATTTTGAGCGATGAAGTGTACAAGGATTTTGTTTTCGAGGATAATCAAGGTTCGACCGATATTAAGGTTCGACCTTTTTCTTCCTCGAGCGGAGCTCTCGGAATTCCTCAAGGTCGAACCTTGTATTCCTTAGCCGAGTTGCGCGGGATTCGGGATCGGCTTATTTATATTTTTTCTTTTTCCAAAGCCTACGCTATGACGGGCTGGCGGATTGCTTTTCTCGCAACCCATCAAGATTTGGCGAAAAAAATTTTGGCGGTTCATGATGCGCTGGTAACTTGCGCGCCGGTGGTTTCTCAATTTGCGGCGCAAGCGGCGCTGGAACTGGCCAGCGAAGAAGTTGCCCGCTTCAAGAAATATTTTCAGAAAAGACGCGATCTTATTTGCGAGAGACTGGATAAGCTCAACCACATTTTTGAATATCAGAAACCGGACGGCGCCTATTTTGTTTTTCCAAAGATTAAAGATGATATTTTGTTGAAAGTTTTGGGAAACCCGCCCGCATCGCTGCGCAAACCAAGTTTTGCTCGCGAAGCGTTGCGGGCAGGTGGCAGATCGTGGCAATTTGCGATAGAATTATTAGAGAAAGCCAAAGTAGCCGTAGTTCCCGGCGCAGCTTTCGGTCCCAGCGGAGAAAATCACATTCGGATGTGTTTTGGTCGATCAGAAAAAGATATTAATCTGGCATTTGAAAGGATGGAAAAGTTCTTTGGAAAATAAAAAGAGACAGGTTCGTGTTTTTGCAACAATTGCAAAATAATAATATCAACACGAACTGTCTCTAAAGCTAGAAAATTCCGACGATTTTTGCCGCGACGAAGATTGCTGCTCCCCCGAAAACCGCCGCGGCGATAATTTTTCCCCGATAGCTTTTCCCGAGAGGGAAAAACCGGGAATTGAGCATTGGAAGGCCGGAAGGGCCTTCAATGCCCGATACCAGACAGAAAAACTTTTCCTCCATTTCATCTTCCTCCTTGTTTTTTAATCTACTAGCATACAACATTGGAGAATTTTGTCAATATATGCTTTTAAGGCTAAACCTTAAAAAGATTATTTTTCAGAAATTTGTAACTGGTAATTTCGCTCGCAGAGCTCGCTGTAATTAGGATAATATATTCGAATTACAAGTTGCCAATTACTAATTACAAAAATTACAAAAACATGAAATATTTTTTTAAATCATTTGTCCAGTTTTATTTGAAAATATTGACAAAATTCGTTCTTTGGCGGCACAGGCCTTTTATTGTTGCCGTCACCGGCTCGACGAACAAAACTACCGTCAAAGAATATATTCTCAAATTTTTGCGGGAAAAGTTTGGTGAAAAAGAAGTGCGGGGAAATCCAAGAAGCTATAACACGGAAATTGGATTGCCGCTGGCGATACTTTATCTTGAATCAGGGGAATCTTCGGCAATAAAATGGATAAAAGTGCTTATACAAGCCAAAATAATCGCCCTGTTTTCGCGAAAATTTCCCTCTAAACTGGTTCTTGAGCTGGGGGTGGAAGAAAAAGGGGATATGGAGTATCTGCTGGGGATGGTGAAACCCACTGTGGCGGTCGTAACCAATATTGAAGGAAGCTATACTTATCCCAATTCCAGCCTGGAGAAAATTTTTGAAGAAATGAAACTTTTAGCAAAGACTATTTCTCCGCAAGGGTACCTTCTTCTTAACAGTGATGATGAGCGGGTGAAAAACCTGGAAAAATACACTCAAGCCAAAGTCATCACCTACGGCTTTCGGGAAGAAGCCGAAGCCAGAGCGGAGAACCTGAAGACTGACGCAGAGGGGCAAACTTTTGATTTTGTTTTTCAAAACAAAAAAGAGTCCGTCCGAATCAAAAAATACGGCCGACACAATGTTTATGCTTGGATGGCGGCAAAAGTGGTGAAAAACATTTTGTAACTGTCGGTTTTTTCCTAAGACTTTTCCTAAGACTAAGTCTCAGGAAAAATATTTGGAATTTTGTTGATTTGGAAAGTTTGTTTTTTTCACGCTATGTCTTTTTTTCGGAAAAAAGAAAAAAATAAAATCTGGAAAAGAAATCCAAGAATCTATTCGGGAGCGTCAAAAAGAGATATTCAAGGGAAAAAAACCCGCTTCAGTCGGTTTCTTTTTTGGGTTCTTTTTTTGAGTTTTTTAGGTGTTTGCGTCTATATTCTTCTTTTTTCGCCTTTTTTGGAAATTGAAACAGTTGCCGTGGAGGGCAACAAAGCCATTCCAACAGAGGACATCGTTGAAAAAGTCAACGAGGCGATGGCTGGAAAATATTTCAATTATTTTTCAAAGCGCAATTTTTTTCTGGCGAGTAAAAAGGAGATAAATCAAAAGCTGAAAAATGATTTCAATCGACTCGAAATTTCTTCCATTGAAAAGAAATTTCCTAAAGCGCTGCTTATAAAAGTGCAAGAACGCCAGCCCGAGTTGGTTTGGTGCAGTGGGGGAGTTTGCTACTTGGTTGACAAAAACGGGTTTATTTATGCGGGAGCCAATGCCACTGACGAAGAATTGAACCAGAGCCGTTTTCTGGTTATTATTGACGAAAGCGCTCGGCCAATTGAAATCAAAAAGTCGGTGATTGACCCGGATTTTATCCTTTATATAAAAGAAATTGACGCTCGACTGGTTGACGATTTGGGTCTTTCTCTGGAAGGTGACTATCACACACCAGCGCTGAGTTCCCGGGAAATTTTTGTGAAAATCAAAGAAGGGGAAGGAGCTTGGACACTGAAACTTTCCAGCGCCGTTTCTCCGGAAGATGTCAAAAAAATCCTTCAAACGGTTTTTGAGAAAGAATTGCCGGCAGAAAAAAGAAAAAACTTGGATTATTTAGACTTGAGGATAAAGGGGAAGGTGTATTATAGATTGAATAATAGCGCCGTTAGTAACTAGTAATTTTCAATTTGGATTTTCTTATACGAATTACAGTGAGCTCTGCGAGCGAAATTACTAATTACAAATTACGGAATCTTATAAATCAGTATCGAGTGCCCGATCTCGGTATAAGGCTCTCTTTCTCTCAGCCACTGATAATCCGGTTTTCCTTCGGTAATTTTATAGTAAAGCGAATTTTGCAAAAATGTCGCTGAAACGGCATACCAGCCGGGCTCTTGTCCCAGGTGAGCGTGCCAAATAATGGCTTTGTCTCCCAAGTAGTGTTTGACATCTCCTCCGCCAAAATAATCCACGCGAATTTTTTCAATATTATTTTTTTCCACCCAATCACGCAACCTTTTCAAGTCCTGTCCCCAGTCTACATTGGAGTCGGTTACATATTTGTAGCCGTTTTTTGATCCTCCAATGGTTTCGTTGAAATAAGCCAGATAATACGGGTAGGCAAAAGCGGTTTCGGCGATAAGCCAAAGCAAAAGAAGGCCGATAAAAACCGGATAGATTTTTTTTGTCTTTCCAGTCAATTTTGTCCAGAGAAAAATAATTTCTTTGGAGATGAAAATATACAGAAACGGCAAAATCGGGAAAAGGTGGCGAAAGCCAATGTTGAGATTTCCCGTGATGCTCACATAGGCATAAAGAGCGACGAAAAGAAGCATCGCTGTTTCGGCAATGTGATTGCTGAAATAATTTTTCACGTTTTTCCAAATGTGGCGAGGAAAATCCTCCAAATTGCGGCGCAGGAGAAAATAAAAAGCTATGGCGATGGCGCTCAGGAGCAAAAAGAGAGTTGGCAGCGGCTCTTTGATGAGAAAAACTATTGGGAAATATTCCCGAAAACTTTGATTGGTAACTTGGCCAAAGAAATAGGTTGTGTTTCCGCCCGCCACTCGGCCAAAAACCATGAAAAAGCCGGTGAAATACTGAGCCAGAGGACGCAAAACCACGTTGTTAGCCATTTTGTGAAGATAGGGAGAAGCGATATTTTGCGCTCCGCCATAAAGCTGGGTATCAATGAGCTGATGAACTTTCTCTACGGGCATTTTATAAATATTGGCTTCGTAAACTACCCAAATCACCGCAAAGCAAACTATTATTATGACTGTAAAAGTAATGGCGTAGTGAGAGAATTTTTGAAGCCAAAATTTTTTGATTTTGCCAATGCCCCAAAAAGAGAAGTTCAATTTTTCTTGGCGGAAAAAGATATAGAGAAGAAGAGTCAAGCCAAAAACCGGAAAGAGCAAAACCGCCGAAAATTTGGCTAGTTGCGCCAGTCCTAAAAAGAGACCAGCCAGAATAGTTTTTTTCCAACTTGGATTTTTGAGATATTGGACAAAAAAATAGAAAGCTAAAACGGAAAAAGCGGCGATTCCCAGATCAGTTGTTACATAGTGATTGTGGCCAAGGATGTTGGGATCAAAAGCATAAAGAGTCAGCGCCAAAAGTCCGGCTTTGCTGCCGAAGAGCTCTTTTGTCCACTTGAAAATGAAAAATCCTAAAAGAAGAGAAAGAAGAATTATCGGAAGGCGCGACCAAAAAAGAAGAGCTTCCGTGTTGTTTTGGGGAAGATAAATAAATTTCCACCCGGCGTTCCACTGGCCGTTTGGTTCCGTGGTCCAGAAACTTTCGTTAGCGGGAAAAGTCAAGTTCAGGAATTGAAGGGGGATTCCGGCAAGGTCTTTGAGAAGGGGCGGATGTTCGGGATTGAGACGGTAGTCGTGGTATTTGATGTAGGTGTAGCCGGCCGGGATGTGGGCAACTTCATCCATAATGGCGGCATCGCCAAGCGCCGTGCCAATAGAGAGGGCAAACATTATTGCCAAAATTGCGGCGACCAGGTAGTTTTGATATTTTTCTTGCATACGAATGGGCTACGAATTACGAATCGCATACGAATATACGAAATCCGGCTAAAAATTCGAAAGATATATTCGCATATTGTTATTAAATTCGTAATTTGTAGACAGGTTTAATAAACATTAACTACATAATAATCCGTTCCGTTTCCCGGCTGGGGATCCATTTTTTGGACATAGGCTTTAGGGAAAACAGACTTTATTTTGGCAATAACTTCACCGTCGTAGTACATAAGAACTACTTTGGCTGGAGTTTGGATTTTTTGCGGATCAAGATCGGCGGGACGAGTAAAAGTTATCCCCGGAGTAGGGTAGTGAGTAAGAAGTTTTACTACTTCGGCGGAGACAGGCAATCCGTCATCCATAATTTGCCCACCGGCGTTAGCCACAACGTATTTGTTCACATTTTTCGGAAGATTGTTGAGGTAAAGCGCCATATTTTTGAAATTTTGAGAAAAAGCGGCGTGAATTTGGGGAGCGTTTGCCCAATCTATAAAATAGGTTTTCAATCCCACCAATCCCGACCAAACAATAAGAAAAATCAAAAGGGTATATCCCAAAAAAATAAGAGGAAAATGGAATTTCTTAGGTGGCAAATTGTCTAAAAGGTTAAAAATCTTCTCTATGGCAAAAGTGGCAACAAGAAGAGCGGCGGGCAAAGCGCCGATAGTTCGCAGAGCGTGAGGAAGGCCTTCATAAGTGAGGATTCCGGGAAGAAGCATGGCAAAAAGCCATGAAAGAAGCAGGACAGAAATCACAAAATTAAAACTTCTTTTTCCGGTTTTTATCTCCCTCCGCCGAATACCAGAAGCATAAGTTTTTTGGGTAAAGGCTTTCTTTTCTGCTTTGGGGGATTTCGCTTCCGCGAAGAAACGGACGGGTATCCCTTGAGTAAACTTGGAGAGCTTCATTCTCTGATAAAGCCAATAAAAGGAATAATAAAACAAAAGAGCAATTCCAATCAGAAAAAATATTCCTGTCCAAGATTGAAGTTCCGGCTGGCTGGGAAAGTTATGCCGCCAATTTTGATCACCGTGGAAGTTGAACATTCCCAAAGTCAAGGCGGTGCTTTTTCCTAAGGCTAGCCAAAAATGCCCTTGATTGACTTTGGGAGAAAAAATAGAAACAGATTCGGAGCGAGTTTCAAAATATTCCGGGTGGAAATAGAAAGTGAGAAGCATTGGCAAGGCTACTAAAAGAGCCGAAAAGAAAAAAGCCAAAATTGGCTTCCAGTATTCTCGCAAAAATCTTTTTTGGGAAATCAAAAAAGCAAAAAAGAGAGCCACTAAAATTACCGGCGCAATTCGAAAAGCAATGTAGCCGTGAATGCCCAGCCCGAAAAAAAGACCGGCCAGAATATAGTCATAAAATTTCTTTTCCCGCAATCCTTTGAAAAGGAAATAGAAAGTAAAAACCAACACAAATGGGAGCATATTTGCCCGGAAAGAAATTCGATTGAAATTAATTGCCCAAAAAGAGGTAGCATAGAGAAATCCGGCAATGAGTCCGGCTCGATAGGTTCCAAAAAGTTCGCGAGCAAGAAGCATCACTCCGGCTATTGTCAAAACGCCAAAAAGAACCGACCACATCTTGAGAGTAATGACGCTCACGCCAAAAAACTTGAAACCAAGAGCGATAAGGTTCATAAAAAGTCCTTCTCGGCCATAATTGTTGGGATAAAACCACTGGTAGTGTCCCGTTTCGTTGGCTTTGATGGCGTCGGTCCCATTGACGGCTTCGTCGGGATAGACCCCCGGCGGCAGGGTGGAAAGATGATAGGTGCGGGCTAAAATAGCAATAGCAAAAATTGCCGCGGCTAGCGTCAGATAAAAAAGCCTGTGTTTTATTTCCCTTTTTTCTTCTTTGACGGGGGAAGGAAAAGAGGGAAAGCCGAGGCTGGCTGGATTACTGCTCCGATTTTTTGAGGAATTTGCCTTTTTTGTTTTTTTCATTCCAAAAGGAGAAGATTTTTTTTCTTCCCAAAACTGAACCACTCTGTCTTTTGAACCCAAGACAGATTTTTTTTGTTTTTTTATTTTTCTTTTCATTTTTTGTGAAAAGTTTTTTCTTATTTTTAATTATACAGCATAATTCCGATTTCTGGCAATACAGCTCAAAGAGACTTCGTAGAGGTTAAACCTCTACGAAACCTCTACGAAAGTTTGACAAGAATCTTTTTTTATAGTAAGCAAAAGAATCGAACAAAAGGACGCTTTCATTGAAAAGCATTTGAAATTTCCCAAACAGGAGGCAAGGGAGATGAAAAAAGTTGAGTTCCTTTTTATCGTTGGAGCGGTTTCGTTTTTGTGGGGAATGGGTAACATTTATGCTTACAGTGGAACTATCAATTCAGTGTCAGTCTTGTCGAAGTGTGTCGCGCTTACCTTTGATGACGGGCCCTCTCCCTGTACCCTCCAAATTCTAAAAACCTTATCTAAGCACGAAGCCCGAGCCACGTTTTTCGTGATCGGGCAAATGGCTCAAAGTTACCCCGAAATTGTGAGGGAAACAGCCCGCTTGGGCCACGAAGTTGGCAATCACAGCTGGAGCCACTTAAATTTAGGTAAAAGTGGCTTGAGACGTATTGAAGCGGAACTTAATATGACTCAAGAGGCAATTGCTAGGATAATTGGGATTATGCCAAAAGTCTTCAGGCCGCCCTATGACTCGTTTGATTCCAGGGTATTATCTCTGGCTGAAAAAATGGGGCTTGCAACAATCCTGTGGTCCGTTGATCCGGTTGACTGGCGCGATCCGAGCCCTCAGGTGATTGCCGGAAGAATTTTAGGTAAGGTTTCACCTGGTGACATAGTTTTGCTCCACGATAACCATCGCAATACTATGTTGGCCCTTCCCATAATCCTGGAGGGACTAGAAAAGAAAGGGTTGCGGTGTGTTACCGTGAGTGAACTAATAAAAATTAGATAGAGTTTTTTATCCCCGACGTTAAACTCTTGTGGTTTTCCACTCGAGAACGGACGGGGTTTTCTTTTTGGGGAAAAATATTGAAAACATATTAAAGGTGTCATATATATCTATATGGATAAATATGACACCTTTTTGAGCAAAGATATTTTTGAGATTTTTGTTAGCGGCAGAAACAAGTTTTTTGAAAATTTAGCCGATGGGCAAGATGCCCCAAATAGCAAAACCCATTCTAGCCATTCTATTGAAAGATTAAACTTATCTCCTCAGTTACTATTCTCTTGAAATTGTTTTTGTGGTATAATTTCTTCAGCAACTACCAACTTAAATCCCCGAGCGTAAGCTCGTGGGAGATTCATTCTGGAAGATAGAAAGGATAATTTTGTTTCAAATAACAATCCGCCAGAGCTAGGGAGGGGCAGTTGAACGATTTATCTATTTCCCCGCGCAAGATGCTTCGAGCGCCCACCAGCAACGCTTCTTATAGCAATGCGGACAGGCAGGCCCAGGAAACTTTATGAGTAAAAGCTGAATTGACGTAGCTTAGCAACATAAAATCTTTACTTTTAAGGCTTAAAGAAAATTTTTAGCAGTAGAACAAAATAAAAATGAATGAAAATAAGGGTGGAGAAAAAACAGGAGAAGGAAAAGGCGAATTGATTCCGGGAGGCGAAATATCGCTATCGCCAGAAACTGCTAAAATTTCCTCAGAAATAGAAGAAAAGGATAAAAACAAGGAAGAAAAAATAAAAGAGCAACTAGAAAAGAAGCTAGAAGACTTTTTGGCTCTTGGTGAGGAAGATCGTATTCAAGATGTTTTGGAAGAGGTTATTGGCAATAAGCTTGAAAAAGAAGATCTAGAAAAAGTGATGGTTTTTCTTAGAGGCAAAGAAGGAGGTTTGATTAGTCGAATAGCGAGCAAGTTGATTGAAAAATATGGAGAGGAGCCTCTTAGTCGTATCTTGAGGGCTGTTTCTGGTTTTGATGAAATGGTCAATGATTCGATGGAATTGATAGAAAGCGAAGTCGCCAAAGAAGTGAAGAATTGTTATAATGAATTACAAAGAAAAGGAGAATTAAAAATGAATCTCCGGGAAGTTAGCTTTAGCTCACAAGAGAATCCAGAGGGAAGCGGGAAAGTGATATTTTTAACAGAAAAAATGAAAGGAAGGAAAGAAGAGAAAATGACGGTTGATAAGTCAAGAGAAACACCGGAACAAAAGGAAATGAAAGAAAAAATCAGGGAAGCGATTCAAGAAGCCGTTGAGGAAAATATAGCCAGAATTGAATCTTTACTGAAGAAAGAGAAAAGTAAGGGAGTGACAGAGCTAGATGAAGAAAAAGTAAAAAGTGAAACAGAAAAAGTCAAGGGAATTATTTTGAAAAATCTCGATGGTCATGCCGATTTAATGTTTCAATTTTTAAAGGATAATCAGGAAAGTCCCTATATTGATCAGCTGATGCGCTTGGAAGCCCGGCGAGTGGTTGCCAATGTTTTTGGAGAAAATCAGGAGATAGGAAAAATTTTGCCCAAAACAGATTTTTCTAAGATTAGACCAAGAAGATTTTCTGGGAAGGAAGCTAAAGATAAAGAAAAGAAAAAAAAGACTATTGTTTCTGAACCCTCAGAAAGTCCAGAAGCAGAAAATTTTTCAGGAATGATTGAAGAGTCTCGAGCGTCAATTGAAGAAGAGAAAAAAGACTTGAGCCTTGCAGACCAAAAGGATTCAATAGATCTTTCTGAAGAAGAAATATTGGTATATAAAGAATTGAGAGAAAAAGCGGGAGTGGAAGAAATATCCTCCCGGCTTACGAGGGAATACAAGAAAAGGGGTTTTAGCAGAAGAAAAATCAAGATTCAAGTAATGAGGGATCTTTCTAGGTTAGTGAATAGTCTTAAGGAAATAGCAAAGCAAAAAGAATTTGATTTAGATTACTTTGAGAAATATTTTCTTGATGCTGGTGTTTGGGAGGATTACTTTGAAGAAATAGAAAAAAGAAAAAGAGAAGGAAAAATGAGTGATGAGAAGGGTGATTTAGAGAGCTATAACAAAGAATTCCTAACAGAGATAAGAGATTATGCCATTGGTCGAGCTGGTTATAATGAAAAGGAAACGAGATTAATTGAAAAATATTTTGAGAGCCGATTGCTGCTGGAAAATTTCCTAAAAACAAAATTTCCTAGTCAACAAGATTAGGAATAAAAAATAAATTTCAAAAAAATGGGAATTATAAAAGATAAGAGATTTCCCCAAAAGGAAACTGAAGTTGATCAGATGGCAGAAGAATTACATCTTGCTCAGAAAGAAGTTCTAAAACGGGCTCAAGAAGGAAGTTTTGGGGAGATGCTTCAGAAAAGTCCATCTTTTGAAAAAAATAAAGAGCAGGAATCAGCGGCTGATGAAGGGGAGAGCGAAGTTCTGAAAGAAGGACAAACAGGAAGTAAAGCCGGGAAAGCTTCAGAGCAAGAAATGAAGAAAAGTCGCGAGGAGTTTGAAAATATCAAGAGGGAATTTGATGAAATAGAGACAAAGATAGCTGAAGCCAGAAACAAAGTAAGGGGTCGGCTAAAGATTATTGCCGAAGCCTTAGGGATAGTGAAAAGGAGCGAGAAGGATGAAGAGATAAAGTATTTTTTGAAAGAATTAGAAGAATTGCGTCCAAAACTGATGGCAGCAGGACGAAAGACTTTGGTTGGCAATGAAGAGGAATATAAGGCTTTTGAAATTGAATATCATGAGGCGATGGTGGCGATTAGATTGAGATTAAAAGAAGACGAAATTCGAGCTAGGGAAGCCGGGTTTGGCAAATTTTTTATTGGATTAGCTAATGTCAGCAAAAACTACAGAGAATTTATTTCTAGGCAGTTTTTGAAGGATGGAAAATTAACCGTAAAGAGTTTTGCAAAGGGAATGGCTATAGCCGGAGCAGCTGGCTTTACTGCTGTCTCTCTTCTAGCGTCTGCTTTGCCGGCCTTGGGAATTGTGGCTGCCGGATCGGCTGGCGCTGTTTCGGGATTGGCATTTCGCGGCTTTACTTCCTTGGGAGCTGGTTATTCTCTGAAAAAGAGACTGGAAAAAAGTTTTATTGAGAAAAAGCAAAAAGAAATTCTGGCAGATGTCTCAAAGTTAATCGAAGCAAAAAAACAAAAAACGGATGAGGAATGGAAAAAGTTTATTGAAGAAAAAGAGGGTGGAAAGACAATAGCAGAAGAAGAACAATTATTTGTGGATGCGGATACTAAGCACAAACGGCTGGCGTTAGGATTGGGTGCAGGAACTTTTCTATTAGGTACGGCGATTAGTCATTATTCGGCGGATATAAGAAATTTAATTGGTCAAGCTTGGGAGAGAGTGTTTGGTGGTTCTTTAGCAGGAGGGGGGGGAGTTGGAATAGGCTCAGAAACCCCGTCGGTAAAAGCTCATGGCGGCGGACCGCCGATGGTTGAAGGAGGCGCAAAAGGAACCGTAACAGTTCCTGAAGGAACAGGTAGAGGAACTTTGAGTGTTGACGAAAGATACGGAGCCGGAAAATATGGGCCAGAGGGTTATGGCACCGAAGCGGAAGGACATATTCCGGAAGAATTTCGCGGTGTTAGCAAGGTTATTGATTCCGGCGGGAATATTTGGAAAGCAACGCGGGACGCTTACATAGAAAATCCAGAGAAATATGGCTATGATTCCAATAGCCCTAAACTTAAAAACTTGTTTAGGTCTCTCAAAGAGCAAGGATATTTGCGTCGGTTGGGGATAAGGGCAAATAGTTTTGGTGATTTATCCGATAGCGAAAAAATAAAAATTTGGGCAGAAAACAGGACAGCTAACTCGGTGCAAAAATTAGCAGAAGCGCAAGGCGGGCGAGTGAGAGACTTGGTTCATCCGGGGGACACGATTTTTTTGAAACCGGATGGCACGATCGTTTTTGAAAATACCTCCGGAATCAAAGCCGGTTACCTTTTCGATGTTCAACGCCCGCGAGGCTTTGGGGGTGGATACGAACCCCAAGGTAAAGGCGGCGAGTCTTCTATTGATACCAGCGAGTTTGATAGAAAAATTGCAGAAGCTCGGGCGCGAGGTGAGGCGGCTGACGCGAGACTGGCTCAAATTCGTGGTCCGATTGCGGTGGAGCTTGCGGCAGAAGACGCAAGATTGCAGGAGGTGGATATTTCTAGAGCTCAAGAATTAATGGATTATATTCAAGGCAAAATATATGGAGAAGGTACCGGAATTGATTGGAAAGGTCCGGCAAGAGAATTCAGGAAAAGGATGCTGGAAAAGTTTATTGTTTCTGATCAGCCAATGGGGCCGCCTTCTGATTTCTTTGAAAAACGACAATATTGGCAAGCGGTTCAAGAAGTGGTCAAAAAACTTGGTCCGCCGGTCGGCAATGAAAGTACTCAGGACTGGCTGGCAAGAGCAGTAACGGAAAAGAAAGTTTCTCCCGAAGATATTATTCAAACACTCAATCGAGTGGTTAATGAATAGATCTTTAATTTTTAGTTAGGTAGGTTAATTAAAATAAGTGAAACAAAAAAATGACAAATCAAAAAGACACAATTATCCAGCAGACGATTATTGAAGAGTTGGGACTTCAAAAGTTGTCAGAAGAAGAGAAAGTCAAAATAATGGTGGATTTTCTGGAGCTAGTTCTGAAACGGCTTTATATGGAAACGATGGATAAATTATCCCAGGAAGATCAGCAAGAACTGATGAAAATGCTTGAAGAAAAAGAGAATCAGGAAAAAGTCGAAGTTTTTCTTCGAAGCAGAATAAATGATTACGATGAATTCGTAAAAAAAATTGTGGAGGATTTAAAGGATGAGCTAAAAGAAGATATTGCCAGTCTCGGGGAAAATAAAACAGAAGAGCTGAAAGAAGACATGGGGATAAATACAACCCCAACCACAAGCTAAATATTATCCCGATCACTATACAAATTATTGATTGCTAGCAGTATTTTGATTTTTGGTAATTCATAATTTATAATTGTTAATTTGGAGATAGGAATTAATTTTTTTCTATGGCGCAAAACAACTATCAAGAACCAATTAAAAAGGAAGATTCAGATTTGGAAAAGAAATTTAAAGGAGAAGTTTTTGAAGAGAACGCGGAAAATATTTCAGCGAACGTTGAAGATAAAACTTTGGAAAGACCAGAAACACTGCCAGCTCCAGAAGGACCGACGAAAGAAAGGTTGCCAAGTATGGAAATAGAAACAGGAAGGGAAGGACGTCTTGAAGAAGTTTCCGAAAAAATTGAGACGGCTCGAAAAACAATTCGGGCGCAGAAGGCAGCAGTTTCGACGAGTGTGAAGGATGACGCCGAAGCGATCTCTCAAATTACCGAATATGAAAAAAAAGTGGAAAAACTGATGGAATTGGCGCTTCATAAAGGTCCTGAGCATGCTATCCGGGTAGCTCAGCATATGGATAAAGGAAAATCACCGTCCCAGGCGGACAATTATACCCTGGACGAAATCCACGATCGGTTGTTGGAAGAAGAACTAAGAAAGCAGCTTATAGCGAAAGGATTGTTAAAAGAGCTATAAGTTTTAAAATTACCAATTATCAATTTTCTCTCACGGGAAATCATCCACCGGATGGCAATTTTTAGGCAGGAAAGAAGTCCGAAGGCTCAACCTTCGGAATTCCGAAGGT
>Ga0078972_1004323_pt1 | contig 39344 bp, 42 predicted proteins | sample YelNatPaOPGAMG01_FD_67568 | JGI IMG/M metagenome (GOLD analysis project Ga0078972, IMG submission 67568) | Hot spring thermophilic microbial communities from Obsidian Pool, Yellowstone National Park, USA - OP-RAMG-01 (SPADES assembly) (version 2) | ecosystem: Environmental > Aquatic > Thermal...
CAGGTCAAGTTGGGAATTCGCGCTCCCAAGAAAGTGAAAGTCTACCGCAAAGAGGTATACGAGAATATACAAAAGGAGAACCGTGCGGCACTCCAGAGCACGGGCATACTGCCTTCCCTCGAACCGTTCCTTGATCAGCAGAAAAAAAAGGAAGAACCCTAGGGTCACGGATCGGCCAATCTGGCATAGATGTCCTTGAACTCCTTCGATAGCTGTAGGGCAGCCTTTCCGATTCGGGGATCGAAATGGGAGCCGATGCCTTTTTCGACGATGGCCATGGTGGCTTCATGTCCCATGGATTCTTTGTAGCTCCTTTTGGATCGTAAGGCATCGTACACGTCTGCCAATGCCACGATACGTGCAGAGAGGGGAATCATTTCTTCCGCCAGTCCATAGGGGTAACCGGTACCATCCCATTTTTCGTGATGGGAAAGGGCAATCTCTTTGGCCATCGGGTTCGGGTATGTACTCAGCAGAAAAGCTCCGTTTTTGGTATGCTCCTTCATGATGTCCCATTCCCAGGGTTCCAGGGGCCCCTTCTTGTTGAGGATGTCGTCGGGAGTACCGATCTTCCCCACATCATGCATGGCTGCAAGGAAGCCGATATCGTTGATGAAATCCTGGTCGATCTGAGGAAAGGAACGGTTTTTGAACAAGAACTCGGCCACTAGGGCAGAGTAGGCATTTACCCGTTCTATGTGGTTTCCCGTATCGTTGTCTTTCAGTTTCGAAGCCTCGAGCAAACTCCTGAAGGTTTGTCTGAGGATGTTCTGGATTTCGTACGTCACATCGTCGAAGTGACAGGCAAACCCCACAGGGTCTGTCTTCCCCTCGGGATCGAGAAAGAGGGGGGAGAGGGTGATGTTGGCGATGATCTTTGCTCGTTCTACTGTTTTGTACTCCAGTCTTCCCTGGTAACAGAACCCCTGCTCTTTGGAACGAAGGGATCGGTAGATTCTACCGATTTCCGTTTCCCCCAGATGTTTGTAGAAGTAGGCGATGAAGTTGTCACCGGGTTTGAAGTCCGGGTACAAAGACTCGTGGGCCTTGTTTCGCCAGACAAGGTTCAGCTTCTTGTCCAGAAGGACCCAGGGCATACTGTGGGCCTCGAAGGAGAGGAGCCACCCTTTCACGCAGGGATTTTCCTCCCACAAAACCCGTTGTTCGGCGTTTTCGTCCTCCTCGGGTACTAGCTCTTCTATCTCTGTCAATTCTTCTATCTCGTTTGTCTTTTCTTCGTTCATAACCCGTTCTTCGCTATCTCCGCATCGCTTTTACGTACGTACAGAGGCCCTTCATCCTCCCTAGCGGGGCCTTCCGACTGGAACTTTTCCAGCCCCAATTTTGCCAGTAGGTGAGCGATCCCGCATCGGTGGGAAGGGTCGAGGATGTAAGTATCCTGGGTTAGGGAGTTTTTCAGTACATGTGCGTGCGGCCCCGTCAGGATGCATCGTTGGACCTTGGGAATCAGCTGCTGGAAATCCTCCGGTCCAATGTCGAGATACTCCGTGACTCGCTGGGGGCCCTTCCAAAGAGCCGTGTAGAATCTCTGTTTTTTCGCATCGATTACGGGAGCGATGTAAGAGTCGCAAACCTTGGTAAAACGAGCGGCATAGGCATCCAGGGCCGAGACCGTTACATAGGGGCACCCAATGCCACCAGTAAGCCCCTTGGCGAAAGCCATCCCGATCCGCAACCCCGTGAAGGATCCAGGCCCACCGGCTGTGACGACGAGATCGAGGTCTTTCGGTCTAAGAGAGAGTTGACGGAGGACCCACTCGGTAAGGGGTATGAGTTGTTCCGAGTGCCGCAAATCGATATCCCGGGTGAGCTCCAATGTTTTCGAGCCCGTGGAGCCGAAGATGGAAAGTACTTCGGTGGAGGTATCGAGGGCTAGTAGGTTCATGGATGCCAACCTTCCACGGTGAGGGATCTATTCCCTTCAGGTAGGATAGTGAAGGACACACGAATCGCCTGTTCTGGAAAGAATCCGGGGAATTTGGACCACCATTCCACGACGGATACTCCGTTTCCATAGAGCAGGTCACGAAGGCCGAGTTCTTCCAGGAACTCCTCCTCTTCCACCCGGTAGAGATCTATATGGTACAGGGGCAATCTCCCTTCGTATTCTATCACATACAGGTAAGTAGGACTGCGGAGAGGCTCGCCGATCCCTAGCCCTTCCGCCACCCCCTGTGCAAAGGTGGTTTTCCCGCTCCCCAGGCTCCCTTCCAGAAGGAGGATCGATCCTGGTTTGGTACTGGCAGCGATACTTCTCCCGATTTCTCGGGTAGTTTCGGGAGATGAAGAAAGGTACTGGATCAGGGTAGCTGCCCCTTTCTGTAAAGATCTAAAGCGTAGGAGGAAAGTTCCTTCACCACAGGAAGAAGGGGATACCCTATGGACTCTTTCACAACCACTTTGGACTGCACCTGCCCTAACGGTGTGTGTTCGATGGTAATTTCGATGGGTCGTTCGATCATTTCCTGCGGGAATTGCAACACCGCTTTTGCCGTATAGATTTTTCGGTAGTGAAGTTCCCCATTCTTTCTTTCCAGCTCTTTCAACCCCACTATTTTCATAGAAAACATGTACGAGAAAAAGAGACTCACGTCAAGCGGATTTTCCCACACCTGCGGGAGGGGAGGAATATTCGTATATATAGTCCAGGATCTTGGTCAGATATTGCCGGGATACATTGGTGAACTGCACGTGCATAATACCCCCCCGGGGTATTTTCGTTATCCCTTTCACTTTCCCATATCCCACGATCGGTTTGCCCCGTTCGGTTTCGAATTCTATCCTGATCAAACTCCCTGCGGGCAGAGGACTTCGAGCGAGTAACGCGCACCCTCCTGCCGAAATGTCCTGCAGAGTTCCCATTCCGCGGCGGTTCCTGTTCACCACTGCTTGTTTTTCGATCTCCTTCCCTTTCGAGGATTGGACAACTTCCACGGGATAGAAGATGGCAGGCTTTGAAATTTCTTTCCGTCGAAACTTTCGCTTCTGGATCTGCTTCAGGTTACGGCCATGGGTTACAAAGACCGATAACACACCTCTAACCCGTTTGTATCCGAGAACTTTCGCCTTATAGGCATAAACCTCGGTTCCACCCCTAACGATCACGATCCCCAGTTCCTCGTCCTTTTTCCAAGGATACCCTTTTCCCGCCTCTTCCGCAATCGGGCATTCCAGTCCCAGCATGCTTTGCATGTTGGAGGTAATGTAGCTAGGGTAGGATTCTCCCGAAGGAGTTTTGATGGTGACTTCGGTATGCAGAGGCAGGCTTAACGTGGAGGCAAGGATCTTTTCTTCCCGGGTATTCGCTTCGATAGTTTGACGGATCTGATAGAGGATGAACTTCCGTTTCTCCTTCTCCTCTTCCGCTAGGCTCTGTCCATCGATCCAGGAAAGAGCTTTGCGGAGAAACACGTCGAGGGCTTTGCTGTTTTCCAACACTCGTAAGGGGCTCAGGTATTTTGTCCCTTTCAGATAGTATTCCAGCTGGTGTATCTGATCTCTGGAAAGCCCTAGCTTTTTCGCCCGTTTACGAAACTCTCTCCTGCTGTATGCGCCCCTACTTGTGCGGGATGTAAGGATCGCCCAAAGGAAAAATGCTCCCAGTAGAATCCCTAAAACGATGATGGCGATAAGGCTTTGGGTGGGATCTGGCTTGGCAAAAAACTGGAACTGAGTTTGCAGGAGGATCATTGCGGCCGTTCCGTAAGGGAAGTTTTCATTAGATTAAGGAGTTCTTCCAGTTTGGGGGCTATCTCGTACTCCAGCAGGTCTCCTATGAGAACGGAGTCTCTGGAGAGAAAAGCTTCGTTCAATTCTTTCAGGGGTTGGGAGAGTCTCCTGTGTACCTCCTGCACTCGGGGATCTAAGGGGTGTAGACGTGCGAGGATTCGTAGGGCTTTCGAGAGGATTTCTATGAAGGAAAGGACATTTCGTACCGCTTCCCGATCCCTACCTGTTTGCAGGAGTACGGAGGTGTGTTCGATTTCCCCCTTCGTCTGCTCCAGGAGGGGGAAAAGAGCCTCGCATGCTTCGTAGGGATGGGTGAGCTCATACAGGCGAGCCTCCAGGAGAGAGAGGGTGTTTTGTACAAACTGTTCTGCCTGTTTCCACTCCCCTTCCGTGGATGGAGCCCTTTCGAGAGGAAAGCGAGCACTGCCTTCGGAAAGGAACACACTCCGGAGGCGGTGCTCCAGCGGCGGCTGTACGTGGGGATACTCTTTGAGGATTTCCATCAAAGAATCCTTCTGCCTGCCTTCGAGGGCTCTTTTCAGCAAGTGAAAGTATTGGAGGAGTATTTCCAGTTCGTTATACTCCTGTTCACTCTCGGTGGCGGTGACGAGATCGAGTTGGTCGATCTCTCCAATGGAAATGTTTTCGAATTCCTTTCGATCCCAGCGGTCGATGGATTTGCCGTTCAGTGTGATACGGGTTATTGCCGCTTTCTGGGGACTCAACCATTGGGCGATACTGGAAAGAACTTGATAGAGGTTTTGTTCTCCTTCTAGAGTATAGTTCAGTAGTTGACCGTCTAGGGTAATCTTCACGGATAGCTCCTTACTCTTATTATCGATTGTTCGAGTTGCTGTTGTTAAATCTTTCTATGGCAGTGGAACTTTTCTCCAGAGAGTTCAACGTGCTCTCCATCGCTCCGTATTTTCGTTTGAGATCTTGTTCGTACCGGTTCAAATACTGATTGTAAGACTCGATTCTTCGATTGGCAGAGGAAATCTGAGTGTCGAGGGTACTCAACTTCGTGGATATGATCCCTCCGGTCTGCACATAGGGACGGAGGAACGTGTCCAGGGCGACTCCTACCCCGGTGTCCGGCACTAGATCCCCATCCGAATCGTACCCAAAGAGATCCTTTACAGCCTGGAAATTCTTTTGAAGCGCGGCATCCAGGACGGGTTCGTTGATTTCCAGGTACCCTCGAAGTTTCGATACATCGATTCCCCGCCCCCCTCCCACCTGGGCATTGGTGGATATTCCAATGTGGGAAAGGAGGGACAGATCTCTCCCTAATCGGGTAGGGTAGGGGTTCATCAAGATGGACTGAAAGGTATTCTTCAGTTGCATCAGTCCTACGTCTCCCTGCAGTAACCCCAGTTTCTCCTTGGCTTTCTCTCGTTCGTCCTCTTTCAAATAGGTGATTTCGTTCAGCACCGCCTCATCCTTGCGGGTGAGGATGTTTATCTGTGCCATCTGGCGATTGTAGGTACCTACAAAGGCGATGATGGCCTCCTTCACCTTCTCCCTGTCCGGTTCTATGGAAAGTTTTATTTTTCCTTCTCCGGGTTTCTTCAGGGAAAGGGTAACTCCAGGGATGGCGTCATCGATGGAATTGGAACTTCGAGTCAAAGGAATTCCATTGACGAGGATTTCCGCATCCTGGGCCGTGGAAATGGGATGGAGGGGGCGATACTCTCCCCGGGTAGAAGGATCGTACAAACGAACACTTTTTACCTCCAATTCGCGGAGAGTATTCCGGTTCCTCAACAGGATCGACTCTACCCTGTTTCCGAGGGTATCTAAGGGTACGCGTATCGTTCGAAAATCTGCCGTTTCTTCTACAGGGGGTAGGGGCTTCGAGAGTCCATCGCTTCGAAGAGCAAGGACATTGAAGTCTTCTATAATCTCCGGGGGAGGCGGCGGCTTCCATTCCGGCAGCACCACTTTCGAAGGGCTATTGAGAACTGTAACGTCGGAAAGGGTGATGCTTCCCCTTTCCGGGATAGCGGGGCCGGGGGGAGGAGAGGGGGGTGGGGGAGGCCCGTCGGCAGTTTTACGTAACCGAAGTTCCGCTTCCAACACCATCGAAGGGGTAAGGGTAAAGGGCGGAGTAAGAGGAATCTCCAATTCCCCCTCGGTACCGATCCGGAGAATGTTTCCCTCGATTCGTATGGCCTCTGGTTTTTTGAGAATCTTTGCGGTAGACAGAAGAGTTTGATCCACTTTGAAGGTTCTAGCCGTAGAGGAATCTTTGCGTAAGATCCCCAGACGCTCTCCTAGTTCGGTGGAGGCTTCTGTAAAGGCAAGTTGGTTTTCCTTTCCTGGTTTGAGGGACTCGATGTACAGTACCTGGGTGTTGGGGGTATCTTTCACGATCCCTGCCGTAACGAGATCCTTTCCCTTCTCTTTCAGGATTTCCACGAAGTTGGAAAGTCTTCCTCCTCTGAACTGGAAGGAAACCTCCTGGTTCCCCACTTTGAATCCATATCTGCCGGGTGGAATTTCCGTATCCAGAGGGAGCGAATCGGATAGAAATTTGTCCCCTTGAGCGATTTTCGAAACCTCTAGTTCATAGCTACCCTCTATCGCATCCCGAGTGGCTGTCGCCGTAAGGATGGAGGAATCCGAGGATTTGGCCGTTCGTTCGTTGAAGGGGGCCTGAAAGCCGTAGAGGTTCCTGGCCCGATCCCTCACTTGAGTCAATCCTTGTTGAATTTCGCGCCATGTGGATTGTTGCGTCTTGAGGGTGGTAACCGATTCTTCCATCCGCTTGAGGGGGATCTTTTCCACTTCGACGAGTTTCTTGATCAATTCGTCGGTTTTGTATTTGCTGGAGATCCCAGGTATGGATATGTCGGCCACGAGTACCCCTGCTTCCCCCCAAGTCGATTTAAATGAGTTGGTCAAAAAGGATTCCGAGAGTTTCCCGGATCCGTAGATGCAGTTTCTGAACTTCTTCCGGGGGAAGTACCTTAATTACTTTATCGGTTTCACCGTCAACGATCTTGACCACCACCTGTTGGAGCTCTTCATTGAAGGAGAACTTGAGTCTTCGATTGAGAAATCGCGTCAATCCTTCCAGCTCTTTCAGGTGCTGTTCCACAAGATGAGAAGGACCCTGTGCTTGAGATAGATTAGCCTCCCGGGAATGCAGAGTCTGCGGTTCGACGGGTGGACTTTCTGCAGTGAGAAAAGGTGTCGGTATCTGGGGGCTTTCGATGTTTCTGAATGGGATACCTGTCACTTCCATCGACATACAATTACCTCCCTGTAAAGGGCTGAAAGGAAGGGAGCGCGAACCCTTCCTTTCAGTAGTTTGTTCGAGAGATGACGTCCAGTGATCTCTCGAGGATAGGCGGAACGGAGTAACGTTGTTGTGTTAACCGAGGAGTTGAAGCACAGAACGGGTCTGCATATTCGCCTGAGCCAGCATTGCGGTGTTTGCCTGGGAAAGGATCTGGTTCTTTACGAAAGATACCATCTCGCTCGCCATGTCCACATCGCGAATCCTGGACTCGGAGGCTTGCAGGTTTTCGGCCGCTATTGCCACTCCCTTGCTGGCCATTTCAAAACGGTTCTGGTATGCACCCAAATCGGCTCTCTGCTTGTTTACGGTTTTCAGGGCAACGTCGAGAATTCCGATCGCTTGGTTTGAGCTTTCTACAGTGGAAAGCGAGATCATGCCCTGTTTACCTTGAGCCGACTGAAGACCGAGTGCTTGCGCTGTCATGGTCCCGATGTAGACCTGTTCGGATTGGTCCATGTTTGCCCCGATCTGGAATTTCATCACGGCTCCGGTAGCCGAGTTCTTTGCGAATGCACCGGTGAGGATGTTCATACCGTTGAACTGGGCATGGGACGCGATCCGGTTGATTTCATCCACCAACTGGGACACTTCCACTTGGATCTGGAGTCGGTCTTCCTGGGTGTAGATACCGTTCGCGGATTGTACGGCCAATTCCCGAATCCTGTGAAGAATGTCTTGCGTTTCTTGCAGGAACCCTTCTGTAGTCTGAATGAAAGAGATCCCGTTTTGAATGTTCCGTGTAGCTTGATTCAAACCCCGAATCTGGCTTCGGAGTTTTTCCGAGACCGCCAATCCGGAAGCATCGTCGCCTGCGCGGTTAATCCGCATCCCGGAACTCAGCTTTTCGATGTTTTTGGATACATCCACGTTTCGGAAACTAAGTTCCCGGTTGGCGTACATAGCACTGATGTTGTGGTTAATGATCATATTGGATAACCCTCCTTGAAATATACCGAAGGCATCCCTCGCCTTCGTTTTGTATGCCTGCAGGGGAATTGTTCAGGGCTACATCGCGCTTCCCTGCCGTTCCGCTCCCCTTAAGCAACAAAGAGAGGGCTTCGGGTTTTGCCCGAAACCTCTCTTTGCAGCTGCATACGGAGGGTGTTTGTCAAAGAACGGAGTTGTTCACTCTCTTATATGATACTACTCTAACGCAGGAGTTGCAAGACGGATTGTGTCTTGGTGTTGGCCTGGGCGAGCATAGCGGTACCCGATTCCAGGAGAATCTGGTTTTTCGTGTACTCCACCATCTCTGCCGCCATGTCCACATCCCGGATCCTCGATTCGGCTGCCTGCAGGTTCTCCGCTCCGATATCGATCCCTTTGATCGCATGCTCCAGACGGTTCTGGTATGCACCCAGATCGGCTCGCTGCTTGTTGACCGTTCGAAGAGCCACGTCCAGGACTCCGATGGCGCGGTTCGAATCATCGGGTGTAGAGAGGGAAAGGAGCTTCCCGCTTCCTACCTGTCGTACCCCGAGGGCGGCAGCGGTCATCGTACCGATGTAGACCCGTTCCCGTTGATCCATGTTCGCACCGATCTGAAAGTACATGGAAGCGGTAACGACATTTTCACCTGCCGCGCGAGCAAACCGTCCCGTGAGTAGATTCATGCCGTTGAATTGAGCGTGGGAAGCGATTCGATCGATTTCGTCGATCAGCTGGGATACCTCCACCTGGATTTGCATTCGGTCTTCCTGGGTGTAGATGCCGTTTGCAGATTGTACCGCCAGTTCCCGAAGTCTTTGAAGGATGTCTTGTGTTTCTTGCAAGTATCCTTCCGTGGTCTGAATGAAGGAAATCCCGTTGAGGGCGTTGGCCGAAGCCTGCCGTAACCCTCGAATCTGTGACCGCATTTTTTCCGATACGGCCAACCCAGAGGCGTCATCTCCTGCCCGATTAATCCGCAGCCCCGAAGAGAGCTTTTCCATGTTCTTGGTTAGGCTAACTTCCGTTACCCCCCGCGTTCGTTGGGCGAACATGGCACTTAGGTTGTGGTTGATAACCATACAATCCTCCCTGATTTGGTGTTTCGGCATCCTTGCCGAAGATTTCTCTAAACTCGGAATAAACTATTCCGAAAATTAGAGTGACAGGGGAGAGAAGAAAATTTTGGCATGCTCAAAATTTCCTCTTCCCCTGTTCTTTTTATCGACAGGAGTCCTATAAACTTTAGAGGGTAGGAATCTCTTTGCGTTTGTCCTGCTGTTTCAGGTAATCGCTGAGAAGTACCTTATAGGCCATGGGTACTTTGTCTTCGTGGAATTTGATGGCGAAGGCGGAGATATCACGCCTTCCCTCTACGGGTTCATGGCGAATGATGGTACCCGGGATTTCGAGCACCTGGCGGGGATCTTCGATCTCCAACCGCAACACTGCCTCTTTGTGCATGATGAACTTGGCCAAACCCAAGAGAATCACCTTGGCTCCCCCGAAGGACAGGTCCCGGAGGATCCCTTTCCGGGGAACCCCCTGGATGAGTATAGCCAGTTCCTTGCTGGAAATTCCCAACTTCCGGAGAGTCTCTGCCGTGATGAGAATCCGTTCATCCTTTCTTTTTTGCGAGACCAGAGTAGCATCCAATAGGGTTCCCAGGATTTCAATCAACGTGTCTGCCGGTTTTTGAGTGAAGACGAGGGAGTAGAAATAGAGATTTCCTCCATTCTTTCCGTAGGGGGAGGAACCGGCAATTTTCGCAGGAACGAAGAAGGTCAAAGGATCTCCCTTCGGATTCTTCTGGAAGCAGTACCGAAGGTATACGACATTGTTTGCTTTTCGAAGGGCCTCCTGGAAGGAAGGGGAGCTATTCAGGATTATCTTGGCTCCTACCATGGAACTGGAATATAGGATACAGGGATACTGGAAGCCGAGGCATTTCAAGAACACATTCTTGGATACCAGTTGGGTGGCTTGAATCACCTCTTTGGTGAAAGTTACCTCTATTTTTGCGTAGGTTTCGTAGTACTGGTGGATCTGTTGGCTCGTAATGATAGACATGGTAGCGGCACCATAGTATGATGGGAACCCTGGAAAAGTCAACTGTAGAGGGGATACAGATGCCCAGTGTGTTTATCATTTGTAATCCTTTGAGTGATACGATCGTACCGTCCGAGTATGCTCAGATCCGGAAATGGGGCGTAACGCCAGGAAGCATGAACCTGGTCGAATTCGCTCTCATCCAACGGATCAAGAGGGAAGGGAGGGTGTTGGCAGTCACTCCTGGGGGAAGCGGTGCAAATACCGCCAGAGGGATCGCATGGCTAGCCAAGAAAACCGGCCGACCGTTGGATGTTTACTTTCTAGGTGCTGTGGGGGAGGATGCAGAAGGGGAAACTTTGACCCGTCTGTTGCAGGATGCGGGTGTTAAGCCCCTATTGGGGAAGAAAAAGGGGAGTCAGACAGGCACCTCCCTTGTCCTTGTCACTCCCGATCATGAACGGACCATGTGTACCTATCTGGGAGCTTGCAGGGAATTGCGACTGGAAGATCTCCCCGAAGCTCCTATCCGGCAGGCGGATGTTCTCTATGTAACGGGCTACAACTGGGATACCCCGAATCAGCGGGAGGTGGTGCATCGAGCGGCCGAAGTGGCTCGTGGGGCAGGTCGAATGATCTGTCTCGATGTGTCGGATCCCTTCCTGGTGAATCGGTACAGGGAGGAATTGCTCTCGTGGATTCCCGGGCGGGTGGATCTCTTGTTCGGAAACCGGGAAGAACTGTCGGCTCTGACCGAAGCTAGGGAAGACGAGGCAATCTTGAAGAAAGCAACCACCCTTGCTCCCACGGTGGTGATGAAAACCGGAAAAGAAGGGTGCGTGATCGCTTCCAGAGGTGAGGTGATTCGAGTGCCGGCTACCGAAACGTGTGTTCGAGACACTACAGGAGCGGGGGATGCCTTTGCGGCGGGGTTCCTGTTTGCCTTGCTTCAGGGTAAAACACTCTTCCAGTGTGGAGAACTAGCCAACCGTTTGGCAGGAGGGATCGTATCTGTGTATGGATGCGATTACTCGAAGCTTTTGGACTTAGGGGTCTTGGAATCGGACACCAGGCACTCGTCCAATGTCTGAATGAGTTTTTCCGTCAGTTGAGCAATTTCTGCCTCTTCTTGACTCGAAGGGGGCGACTCTTGTTTCCTGAGAACCTCGTCTGCCAGAAGGAGGCCTGCAAGGACAGCCGTTTTCAGTGCGTCTGCCGTGGGAGCCGAAGAGCGCACTTCTCCCACCTTCTTTCTATAATATTCCAGAAGGGTTGAAACGTACTGGGGACTTTCATCGGTTTGTATGGTGAAGGTTGTGCCGAGGATCTCGATCCTATGCTCCGATCGTTTCTTGGGAATAGACAGTTCTCCCTCTTCAGAAAATATCCAGCTCTCCCGATTTTTTTACTTGCGCAGAGCCTTCTTGTTCGGCGGCAGTGCTTTCTGGCTCGGCACCTTCCTCTTCGGGAATAACAGGCTTTCCCTCGATATCTTCGGCTACAGACTGTTCTGTCAATGGTTCCTGGGGAATCGATGCAGGGGAGGAGGAAGATGCCTTTAGAGCGTCGTCCTCCAGGTGGTCCAACTGCCGAAGAGCGTTCAGAATCCCCTCCTCGATTTCCTTCTGACTGTCTCGATACTGCGCAATGAGGAGTTCCAGTTGATCAATCTTTTCCTGGTACTTTTCCAGTTTTTGCCGGAGGGTAGAGTTCTCCTCCCGTAGTTCCAGGATGGTAGAAACCGCCTGAGACACCCTAGCTTCTAGTTTTCGGATCTGCTCAAGGCTGACCATGGAACTAAACCTTCAGAGCTTCTTTCGCCTTGGAAACCAGGGCTTTGAATGCGGAAGGATCCTGGATAGCAAGGTTGGAAAGAGCTTTGCGGTTGATGAGGATATCGGCTTGCTGTAGTCCGTTCATGAACCGCGAGTAGGTGATTCCCTCCGCTCTGCACGCAGCCGAGATCCGGGCGATCCAAAGGGAGCGAAAATCCCTCTTTTTCCTTCTTCGATCCCGATAGGCATATACGAGGGATTTCATGACCTGGTCTTTGGCAGTGCGGAAGAGTTTGCTCCTCTTGCCCCAGTACCCTTTTGCCTGCTCTAAAATCTTCTTCCGTCTTTCTTTTCTACGTGTTCCATCTACTGCTCTGGGCATGTAAGTTCTCCTTCTTCCATGTGATCTGATGATAGGGGTTAGGCATAGGGGAGAAGTATCCGAATGCGTTTCACTTCTACCTTGCTGAGAAGGCCGCTCTTCCGAAGATGGCGTTTCCGTTTACTGGACTTCTTCGTAAGGATATGCCGCAACCCCTGCTTTTTATACTTTACCTTCCCGTTTCCTGTAACCGAATACCGTTTTGCGGCCGATTTTCTGGTTTTCATCTTTGGCATAGTGTCCTCTCTGTTCTCTGCAAAATTATTTTTTCCCTTTGGGGGCAATCACCATAGACATGAATCTTCCTTCCATGCTAGGTTCTTTTTCCAGTACGTAAGAGTCCCCAAGGAGTTCCAGTACCTTGTTCAATACCAGCAGTCCCCGATCCGTATGGGCTAGTTCCCGGCCCCGGAATCGTACGGTGATCTTTACCTTGTTCCCTTCCGCTAAAAAATCCTGGATATGCTTGCTTTTAAACTGTAGATCGTGCTCCTCAATTTTAGGCTGCATCCGTATTTCTTTTATTTTTATCAGTTTCTGCTTTTTCTTCGATTCCCGGCTCTTCTTCTCCAGTTCGAATTTGTACTTCCCATAATCGAGAATCTTGCATACCGGTGGATTCGCTTGCGGAGCAACTTCTACCAGATCCATTCCTGCCTCTTTGGCCAGCCGGATAGCTTCAATGGTTGGCACAATTCCCCGCTGCTCCCCGTTTCCATCGATTAACCGAACCTCACGAACGCGGATCGCTTCGTTGATCCGTAAATCTTTTGAAGACAATCGACCTCCTTGGTTGATACCTTAGTTTACACAGAAAGTTTACAGGGAGACTATATCAAGAATGCTCCCGCATGTCCAGATCTCCTTGGTTTTGACAGATCCCTTCCATGTGTGTTATCGTTGCAGTGTGGACGATATTCTCCGACTCTTCCAGGTGATCCATCACGTATTGAAAGACAACCTCCTTCTCTACGATGTGTATCTGCATATGAGTTCACATGTGGGGATTCATAAAATACTCACCAGCAGTGTGGAAAGGACGAAGGAAATTCTCCGGGTGATCGCAGCCATCGAGGCAGATCCCACCCCTATCGAACAACGGTTCAAACCCTCCCTGTCGGTCGATCCCGCAACCTTCGACATACCAGTCTCCTTCGACGGATATACTTCTTTCTGCGATTCCCTGAAAACCATTCTCCAGAGGGAACGGTTGGCTCTGGAGTTGCTCGAACTCCTCTCGAAGTCATCCGTTAATGAACAAGAGGCAATTCAATTGCATTCTCTGGTGGAACAAACGAGAAGGCATATTCAACTTCTGCAAGATCGGCTGGATCTAGAATCGATGCTTTCCACCTAGGTTTGCCCCTCACTACTCCCCCGTAACAGAAAGCACACCTCCGTGGCCCAGGCATTTCCTAGAGAGGGTGGGATTCTTTTCCCATTCCATAGGTTGATTTCCTCTATAATACGAATCCCCAACACCTTACAGAGGTTCCGGAAATCCTTCTTGGTACAGAGATGGATGTTGGGAGTATCGTACCATTGGAATGGGAGGGAAGGGGTGACAGGCATTTGCCCTTTCAGTAGAAGCTGCAAGCGGATGGGAAAGTATCCAAAGTTGGGGAAGTTCACGATTGCATGTTTTCCCACTCGCACCATCTCTTTGAGGATGAGTACTGGTTTATGTACTACCTGCAACGTACGACTGAGAATCACATAATCGTAGCTTGCCGTTTGGTAATCTCGGAGACCCTCATCGAGGTTGCCCTGAAACACGGAAATACCCCGGGCTACGCATTGAAGAACCATCGTTTCATCGATATCCACCCCCATACCCTTCACTTGTTTGGTACGGGAAAGGAGCTCCAACAGGTCTCCGTCGGCACACCCAAGGTCCAGTACCCGGCTGCCTGCCGGGATCAATCGGGCGATTTCTTCAAACACTCGTTCAGAAAGGTTCGTGTGCATAGAGATTCTCCAAAAAGGACGAAAACAACTTTCCCTGTCGTTCCGTTTCTATGAGAAAGGAATCGTGCCCATAGGGGCAGTCCAGTTCCGCGTAGGAAACATCCTTCCCCTCTTTCATCAGGGCGAACACCATCTCTTTCGATTGTCTGGGAGGATACAGCCAGTCGGAGGTGAAAGACACGATGAGGAACTTCGCTTTTGTCTTTCGGAAAGCCGCTTCCAGGGATCCATACTTTTCGTCCAGGTTGAAGTAATCCATCGCCCGGGAGATGTAGATGTAGGAGTTGGCGTCGAACCTTTCCACGAATTTGTCCCCCTGGTATTCCAGATAACTTTCGACGGCAAACTGATCGTTGAAGTCGAAGGCGTACTGTTCCCGATTTTGGAGCCTTCTTCCGAACTTTTCATGCATCGATTGTTCAGAGAGATAGGTAATGTGTCCGATCATCCGCGCGATGGCCAATCCACGGGAGGGGATGGCTTTCCCGTAGTAGTCCCCACCGTTCCAATTGGGATCTGAAGTGATGGCATTCCTGCCAACGGCATTGAAGGCTATTCCTTGAGCCGTCAATCGGGGGGTTGCCGCAATGACGATGGCGGAACGAACCCTTTCTGGATAGGCGATGGCCCATTCCAGAGCCTGCATTCCTCCCATCGAGCCCCCCACTACCGTAAGGAGGCGTTGGATGCCCAGGTGGTCGATCAGGTACCGTTGCACCTTCACCATATCCCCTATGGTAATGAGGGGAAAGGAGAGACCGTAGGGCTTTCCTGTAAGGGGGTTCAGGGAGGATGGTCCCGTGGTTCCCTGGCATCCTCCCAGGACATTGGAGCAGATGACGAAGTATTTGTTTGTATCGAAAGGTTTGCCCGGGCCAACCATAGAATCCCACCATCCCGGGTAACGGTCCTGTTCTGTTTTATATCCGGCTACATGGGCATCCCCCGAGAAAGCATGGAGGATCAGGACGGCGTTGGATTTTTCTCTATCTAGGGTTCCATAGGTTTCGTACCGTACCGTCACGGGATAGATGGTTCTACCGCTTTCCAACTCCAGGGGATCCGTAGCGCTTCCGAAGGTATACTCCTTGGGAGTAACGATCCCTACCGATCCCTCCCGTGTGGTTCTAGTTCTCATAACTGTCCTTTCATGAATCCCTAGGAAGATACTAAGGATTCCCTCCTTGCCTGTCAAGGAGCGAAGGGATGGAGCACAAGGGAGCCCATAGGATCAACTTCAGGAGGGGATCGCCTTGCGTGAGAAGGATTCCCTGTGGTAGGGTGTGGGTATGGCGTTTTTTTTACTGTTCGGTCCAGCCTTCTTCATCTGGTTCTACCTGGAAACTCACATTCCTGCCTGGGATCGAAGGATGGGGCTTAAAACCTTCCTTTCTGGAGCCTTGCTCACCCTGCCTTTCTTTTTCATCCACGGGATTCCTCTGAGCCTAGGTAGTCTATCTGCCGAGGGGTGGAAGCTTTTTGCGAAGGGGTTTTTTCTCGATCAGTTCCTTCCCCTCCTATACATTATCGCGGGATACGTATGGTGGCACCGCAAAGGAATCATGATTTCCATCCCCGAGCAGGTGGTAAGGTTCCTTGCCTTTGGAGCGGGGGGCCTTATTCCCATTGCCCTTCGAGCTCATCTTTCTTTTCGGGGATGGGAGGAGGGGTTCCAGTACCTCTTGATCCCTTTTCTTTGGATCCAGCTACTCTATGTGGGCGCTCTATCCGTGGGTGTTTGGTTTTTCACTGTCCGATGGGAGCGATTCCTCGTGATAGGGGCAGGAATCGCTTGGTTATTCCTTTTGGGATGGGGAGGTTACCTGTACCGGGTTAACCTTCGATTCGTCTCCTGGATCCTCATACTGGGAACCTTTGTGGTTGCTGGAATCCTTTTCCCAAAGCTGCTCGAAAGGGTCAAATATCTATAGGGCTAGGCGAGGTTTTCCACGAACTCTTCTCCCCACGCTCGATAGTTCTTCGAATCGGGGCCCATCATCGGCGCATCCAGCTGTCGTAAAACTGTTCTAAAAAAAAAGGACTCCCCCCTTGGGGAGTCCCTGTGCATGGGTAGGTTCTAGGGAGCTAGGCTTGATTCGCCGATCCTAATACGTTGATGTTCTTGTGCTTGTACAATTCCTTCAGAGCATCCCGTGCAGGACCTAGATACTTTCGAGGATCGAACTCGGAAGGTTTTTCCGCCAGCACTTTGCGGATCAGTGCAGTCATGGCGAGCCTTCCATCGGAGTCGATGTTGATCTTGCAGACCGCTGAACGGGCTGCTCTACGGAGCTGATCTTCCGGGATTCCCACTGCATCCTTGATATTGCCGCCATACTGGTTGATCATCCGCACGTATTCGATGGGTACAGAGGAGGAGCCATGGAGCACGATGGGGAATCCGGGGAGCCTTTTTTCGATTTCCTCGAGGATATCGAACCGAAGGGGAGGGGGAATGAGTACACCGTCCGGGGTACGGGTGCATTGTTCAGGTTTGAACTTGGTAGCTCCATGGGAGGTCCCGATGGAAATTGCCAGAGAATCCACTCCTGTCTTTGACACGAAATCTTCTACTTCCTCTGGTCTCGTGTAATGGGATTTTTCTGCTGAAACATTGTCTTCGATTCCTGCCAGCACTCCCAATTCCCCTTCTACGGAGACATCGTACTTATGGGCAAAATCGACTACTTTCTTGGTGAGAGCCACGTTTTCGTCATAGGGGAGATGGGACCCGTCGATCATCACGGAGGAAAATCCATTTTCCACACAGGATTTGCAAAGCTCGAAACTGTCCCCATGATCCAGGTGGAGCACGATGGGAATGGGATACCCGAGATCTTTCGCCAATGCCACCGCTCCCTGGGCCATGTACCGGAGAAGGGTAGCGTTCGCGTACTTCCGGGCGCCGGAGGATACTTGAAGGATAACCGGTGACCTGGTTTCTACGCAGGCTGTAATGATAGCCTGCAGTTGCTCCATATTGTTGAAGTTATAGGCAGGTATGGCATATCCACCTTTCATCGCTTTGGCGAACAGTTCCTTGGTGTTCACCAGCCCTAATTCTTTATAGGAAATCATACATCACTCCTCTAGGATAGTGTTACCCTGCATACTATGCAGGGGGGGAAGATCCTGTCAAGGGATTCACTTGAGAGGGATGAAGGGGTATACTACCGAGCATGAATCCATTCATGAATCCGGTGCTCCTGCGGATCCTGCTCCTGATTCTTCACCTGGTTCCCCCCTCTAAGGCAGGAGTTCAGGTTGTGCTGGTTCAGGATACGAAGGTATTGGGTACGTATTCGATTGTATTCGTCGCTCCCGGTCAGTACACCTACCAGTTCAAGGGTAAATGGGAAGAGGGGAAGAGCTTCACGGCGGAGCGTTCGCTTTTGTATGCCTACCTGTACACCGCCTATCCGGATCCCAAAGGGGAGCCCGTGGCGGTGAGCCTGATCAAAGAGTTAGAGGCTCTGAGCATACCGAAGGATGGGAACAGTTCGGTAGTGGGGGAAAAGGAAGCCGCCCTCACCGTAACCAGGATCGGTTCCCTTTTTCTGTTGGGTTCGGAGAGTACCAAATTGTTCTGTATCATTCCCACAAATGTATCAAAATGACATATTGTATCATTATGTCTAGTTGTGTGAGTTAAAATGATACGATCTAGGGAAGGCTCGAAGGGATCTTCTCTTGATCGTTTCTAAAATACCCGAACCACGATTTCAAAATACTATTTAAATCTTTATACTAAAATAAGTTATAAAGCATCCCAGGCAGCTGTTTTTCGCGCACGCTTGATTAGATTGGCACAGAAATTGCTTTATAAATTAGTGAAAAAGTTAAAAATTCTAATGATAGGAGGAGGTGCCTATGAAGAGCTTGGTAACCTACAAACCCTTCACCCTTGGGGAAGTATGGGGCGATTTCGACAGGATGATGGACCGGATCTTTTCCGATACTCCCATTTGGGAAGCCCGGATCCCCGCGGTGGATGCACGGGAAGAGAAGGATCGGTATGTGCTGGAGGCGGAGTTGCCCGGCTTGACTGAAAAGGACATCGAGGTAAAGGTAGAGGACAATCTCCTGACTATCTCTTCCAAAAAGGATGAGAAGCGGGAGGAAAAACGGAACGGATATCTGATCCGGGAACGGCGATCCTCTGCTTTCCAACGGAGCTTCGTGCTGCCCACCGATGTGGATAAGGAAAACATCACTGCGCAGTTCAAGAACGGGATACTGACCCTGGATATGAAGAAACTCGCCTCTGCGCAGCCGAAGTCCATCCCGGTGCGGGAAGGTTAAGCCCCTTTCCCCTAGGGAAAAAACCACTCTCGAAAGGAGAGTAAACCATAGGGGGCCGAAAGGCCCCCTGATTTTTTTATAACATTATACACTAGTTTCCGATAGCACTACTTCCCGATAGGTGCTTGTTTAATACCGATTGAACCTTCCCTAAAAGCTTTGTTTCCCTTCGGAGAGCCTCTTCAGAGTGGAGAGAGGATCCTTCGTTCGGGAAAGGAGAATGATAGCGGCGATGAGGAAAGGTTTGAAACTCGCTTGATGGTACAGGTCTTTACGGTATGCATCGAACACCGAGGCAGCCACTTCCCCTTCCTTACAGCTCACCCCGCTGATATCTGCCGGAAGGCAGTGCATGTATAAACCCTTCCCGCCCCTGGTGAGCTTCATCTTTTCTTCGGTACATTCCCATTTTTTGAACTTTGCATTGTTCGCCAGGCATTCTTTTTCCAGCTCCTTTAGGGAAGCAGTGTTTCCCGATTTGAGGAGTTCTGTGCGGCGAACCATCACTTGGTAGGGAGCCCAGGATTTGGGGTACACGGCATCGGCGTTCTTGAAGGCGTCCTCCATCTTGTCGGTCAGCGAGAAGGAGCCTCCGCTGGCCTGTGCCTGTTTTTTTGCGAGAGTAACCACATCGGGTAACAGTTCGTACCCCTGGGGATGGGCAAGAGACACCTCCATCCCGAATCGGGTCAAAAGCCCGATGACCCCCTGGGGCACCGATAGGGGTTTCCCGTAGGAAGGGGAATAGGCCCAGGTAACGGCAATTTTCTTTCCTTTAAGCTGTTCCACCCCTCCAAAATAGTCTATCAGTTTAGCGAGGTCTGACATGCTTTGGGTAGGATGGTCGATGTCGGACTGGAGATTTACCAGGACCGGTCTCTGGTGCAGGATTCCTTCCTTGTACGCCTCCGTTATAGCCTGGATGAAGTTCCGCTGGTAGCGGTCGCCCTCTCCGAGAAAGATATCGTCCCGGATTCCCACGGCCTGGGTGAGAAAGGAGATCATCACCGCAGTTTCCCGTTCCGTCTCTCCATGGGCGATCTGGGAGGTTCGTTCATCCAATTCCTGGAGGGTGAGTCCCAGGGCATTCACCGCGGAAGCGAAACTGAAACGGGTGCGGGTAGAGTTGTCCCTGAAAATGGAAACCGCCAACCCAGTGTCGAAAATCCGCAGGGAACGACCTGTCCTATGGAGCTCTTTCAACAAGAGTCCTATTTTCTGGATCGCAAGGAGGTTCTCCTTACTCAATTCCCAGGTAAGAAGGAAATCCTTCTCGTACATGTCGAAGGGAAGGGCTTCTAGTTCCTCTAGAAGCTGGGGGATGGACGTCTGGTTCATACAGGTATCCTCTTCTGTGATTAGGATTCTGACATTTTCTTTTGTAATACGGAAGGGGAAGATGAGTAAAGGGGAGGGAAATTGCTTTTTTCCTCGTTTCGGAGTACTGTGATGCGAGGGTAACCGATGGGAGCTAGAAAAATTCCCTTCGACCGGATCACCACCCGGGGAGGGGACGAAGGCTTTTCCACCCTGTACAACGGGGAACGCCGCTCGAAGGACGATCTTGTCTTTCACGTGCTGGGAGATCTGGATGAGTTGAACTCCTTTTTAGGCTGGGTAAAGGCGGAAGAGCTGAACCTTCCCTTCAGGAACGAAATAGAATCCCTGCAATCTAACCTTTTTCGGATAGGAGCCGAGGTAGCTACGCCAACTTCGGATCCCCGGTTCCATTCCCTCGATCACCTGACGGATCAAGATATTTCGATCCTGGAAATCTCGGAAAAAAAGGTGCTGGAATCGATAGCTATACCCGATCGGTTCGTGCTGCCGGGAGGCTCCCCTCTCTCGGCCCGGCTGGATATCTGCCGAACCGTTTGCAGGAGGGCGGAAAGATCCCTCGTGGCTCTCATCCGTAGCCGGGGTTTGCAGGAACTGGCCGCCTGTCAACGGTATTTGAATCGCATGTCCGATTATCTCTACGTACTTGCCCGGTGGGCAGATCAAAGATGGATGAATCAGAAAGGAGAACAGGTATGAGCCCTGAAAAAGTTCAGAAGCTATCGAAAGAGTACGCCTCTATGACGGCGGAGAACCTTTCCCGGATCGTCCGGATTCCTTCCTTTTCAGGAGAAGAGGAAGGGGTGATCAGGGAACTGGAGCGGATCTGTAGAACCCTCGGCTTCGATGAGGTGAGGATCGATGGGCTGGGGAGCCTCATCGCCAGAGTGGGGTCGGGGCCAAGGAAGCTCGTGATCGATGCCCATATCGATACCGTAGGGGTGGGGGATATTAGCCAATGGAAGGAAGATCCCTTTTCGGGAACCATCCGGGATGGACTGGTGTACGGCCGAGGAGCCTCGGACCAGAAAGGAGGAGCCGCCTCCATGCTGACCGCGGGACGGATCCTGAAGGATCTGGATTACCGGGGGCAGTACTCCGTGTACTTTACCTTTACCGTCCTGGAGGAGGATTGCGATGGGATGTGCTGGAAATACCTGATTGAGGAAGAGAAGTTCATTCCCGATTACTTTGTCAGTACCGAACCCACCAGTTGCCGGTTATATCGGGGGCATCGGGGCCGTATGGAGATGGAGGTCCATATCAAGGGTGTTTCCGCCCATGGGTCGGCACCGGAACGAGGGGTCAATGCGGCCTATAGAGCGGCCAGAGCCGCACTGGCCCTTGAAGGATTGAACGAGAAATTGCAGCCCGACGAGGAGCGGTTTCTGGGAAAGGGAACCCTCGTGGTCTCCCAACTGAAGGCCTTCGGTCCTTCCCAGTGCGCTGTACCCGATGTGGCATCCCTCTACATCGACCGTAGGCTTACCTGGGGAGAGACGAAGGAACTGGCGGTGCAGCAGGTGAAGGATGCCCTAGGGAGCCTTGCCGAAGAGGTAGTGGTTCCCTATTACGACAAACCGGGCTGGAAGAAAACCCCCTACGGCCAGGAGCTCTACTTCCCCACCTGGAAACTTCCCCTGGACCATCCTTTTGTGCAAGCCGGTAGGGAGACCTACAGGGACCTCTTTGGGGCGGAGCCCGTGGTGGACAAGTGGACCTTTTCCACCAATGGTACCGCCGTTTGCGGACGGTATCGGATCCCCACCATCGGATTTGGACCAGGAGATGAGGCACAGGCCCATGCTCCCAACGAGGTCACCCGAATACAGGATCTACAGATGGCCAGCGCTTTCTATGCGTACCTCCCCTACATACTGGATCGCTCCCATGCATAGGATCGAAGGGCTCTTCCGGTACCGATGCAGTCTCTGTGGAAAGGAGTACGATCCCACCCCGGAGATCCTCGTCTGTCCCAGCTGTCAGGCTAACCAGGATCCGAAGGAACCCCTCCGGGGGGTGCTGGAAGTTCAGTGGGACTATCCTGCCCTGCGGAAACGGATCGATTCCAGGGGAGGAGACTGGGATGTATTCGACTTCCTGCCCGTGGAAAGAGAGTTCTTCCCTCCCATACCGGTGGGGAATACCCCCCTATGGAAACCCTTCGGATTGTGGGAAAGGTTGGGAGTCGAAGAGTTGTACCTGAAGGACGATGGAGTCAACCCCACAGGTTCCCTGAAAGATCGGGCTTCCTTCCTTGTGGCCGCTTTTGCCAGAAAGTACGGACGTACTGCGGTGGCGGTAGCTTCCACGGGAAATGCCGCATCCTCCATGGCGGGGGTGGGGGCGGCAGCGGGACTCTCCGTGCGGATTTTCATGCCGAAATCCGCTCCTCTGGCAAAACGGGTACAGTCCCTCCTGTACGGTGCAGAGGTTACACTGGTGGAGGGTACCTACGACGATGCCTACGACGCTTCCCTAGCGTACTGTCGCACCCATAAAGAAGTGCTTTCCCGGAACACCGCTCAGCAACCGTTGACCCTGGAAGGGAAGAAGACGGTAGCTCTGGAGCTCTACCGGGATCTGGGCAGAGCCCCTCGGCGAGTCTACCTGTCCGCGGGGGATGGAGTGATCCTAGGCGGGGTCTATCGGGGGTTCGAGGATCTCCTGAGGCTGGGGATGATCGAATCGATACCGGAGATCGTGGCAGTGCAGGCAGAAGGTTCATCGGCCATCGCCCGGGCCTTGCAGAAAGGCTCCTTCGACAGGGGAGTTCCTTCTTGTACGGTTGCCGATTCGATCTCTGTGGAAATTCCTAGAAACGGGTACCTGGCTATAGCGAAACTCAAGACACATGCAGGGCGGGTAATCCTGGTTTCAGACAGGGAAATCCTGGAGGCCCAGAAGAACCTCGCCTCCTGGACAGGCCTTTTCTCCGAACCTGCCGGTGCCGCCGCTTTTGCAGGGTTTCTGAAGGATCTTAAGGTTCGGCAAGAGACCGGGGAAGGCGGATCTTCCGGAGCCAAGGGAGGCCCTTCCGTCGCTGAAGGAACATCAAGGGGAAAGCAAGGACACAATGAGGGGCCTACGGTTGTGCTTCTCACGGGAAACGGCCTGAAGGATGTGGAAGCTGGACTCAAAGCTCTTTCGGCTGCCAATCTTGACAGGGAGGGCGGGCTGGGATAGAATCTGATATATCTATATTATACAAGATGTACAGGCGCCTTTGTGGGGAGCGTTCCTGTATGAAGGATCCTTGTATAGAAATCGAGAAACGCAGGAGGCACCATGGGTTTATCCAAGGAACGGAAAGCCGTACTGGAGGGGCTCTGCAAGCAGTTCCGTAGAACTCTTATCGAGACCCTCTATGCTGTACAAACGGGACATCCGGGGGGGTCTCTCTCCGCTACCGAAATCATCACTACCCTATACTTCGAAGTCATGAAAGTGAACCCCAGGAATCCTTCCTGGGAGGATCGAGACAGGTTCGTGCTGGCAAAAGGGCACGCGGCCCCCATGCTCTACATAGCCTTAGCGGAGAAGGGGTTCTTTCCGAAGGAAGAGCTGAAAACCCTGAGGCAACTGAACAGCAGACTCCAGGGTCATCCCTGCGCCTTGAAAACCCCAGGGGTGGAACTCTCTACAGGCCCCTTGGGTTTAGGGCTTTCCGCCGCTCTGGGGATGGGCCTGGGTGCGAGACTCCAGGGAAAAGGGTTCTACACCTACGTCCTCCTCGGGGATGGAGAGATCCAAGAGGGGATCGTGTGGGAGGCGGCGATGGCGGGGGCCAAGTATGGCCTGGACAATGTGGTAGCCATCCTGGACAAGAATGGGGTGCAACTGGATGGAACAGTGGATCAGATCATGCCCCTGGGAGATGTGCGGGCAAAGTGGAGTTCCTTCGGCTGGAACACCCTCGAGATCGATGGCCACTCGGTGGAAGAGGTTTACGATGCTATTCAGGAAGCCCATCAGGTAAAGGGAAAACCCACCCTCATCATTGCCCACACGGTGAAAGGGAAGGGAGTTTCCTTCATGGAAGGGAAACACGCATGGCATGGGAAACCCATAGGCAAAGCAGAGTACGAAGCCGCTCTGAAAGAATTGGAAGGGGGAAGGTAATGGCAGGAACAACGGGCAAGGCCATGAGGCAGGTGTACGGCGAGACTCTCGTAGAACTGGGAAAAACCTACCCTAATATCGTAGTGTTCGATGCGGATGTGGCAAACTCCACACGGACAGTTCTTTTCGGGGAAGCGTATCCTGACCGATTCTTCGATGTGGGGATTGCCGAGATGAACATGGCAGCCATGGCGGCGGGTATTTCCACCACGGGGATGATCCCCTTTGTGAATACCTTTGCCTGCTTCATGGTTCTTCGGTGTGGGGATCCTATCCGAAGTCTCATATCCTACACGAAACTCAACGTGAAGCTGGCGGGAACCTATGCGGGACTATCCGATTCCTACGATGGAGCGAGCCACCATTCGATCCTGGATATTGCCTTCATGCGGGCTCTTCCCAACATGGTGGTGATCAGTCCTGCCGATGGGGAAGAAATCAAGGCAGCCACTGCGGCGGCGGTTCAGCATAAAGGTCCGGTGTACCTTCGGATCCATCGAAACGAATGTCCTGACATTCCGGAGGCTGATTCCCAACCCTTTGTCCTTGGAAAGGGAAAGGTTCTCAAGGATGGAAAAGATATTACCCTGGTAGCGACAGGATACATGGTGCATCGGGCGATGGAAGCTGCCCGAAAATTGGAGGATCAGGGAGTGTCTGCCAGGGTGGTGAACATCCACACCGTCAAGCCCCTAGATACTGAACTTCTAGAGAAGTGCGCAAAAGAAACGGGAGGGATCGTGGTGGCGGAAGAGCACTCGATCCACGGGGGCCTGGGAGGAGCGGTGGCCGAAGCGGTCGGAAGTCTATATCCGGTGCCGATCGAATTTGTGGGGGTAAAAGACACCTTTGCCGAGTCGGGGGATTATCAGGCTCTTCTAGAAAAGTATGGATTGACTGCCTCCCATATCGAAAGGGCAGCGGTAGAGGTGTTGAAAAAGAAAGGAGCTTGAACATGAAAGGGTTGGTGAAGTACGCGGCTGGTCCTGGGAACATGGAACTGCGGGAAGTGCCCGAACCAAAACCGGGACCCGGAGAGGTAAAGATCGCGGTACAGTACACGGGGATCTGCGGTTCGGACCTGCATATCTACCATAGCGATATTGCGATCCCTGTGCGTCCTCCCGTAGTCACGGGGCACGAGTTCAGTGGAACCATCGTGGAGGTAGGGCTCGGTGTGGAACACTGGAAACCGGGGGATCGGGTGGTTTCCGAAACAGCCTACTCCTACTGTGGAGTATGCATCCACTGCAGGGAGGGCTTTTACAACCTCTGTAACCAGCGGAAGACTCTCGGTTACTGGTACAACGGAGCCTTTGCTCCCTACACGATCGTTCCGGCTGCCCGTCTCCATCCGTTACCGGACTCGATTTCCTTCCTGGAAGGAGCCCTGATGGAACCTCTGGCCTGTATCGTGCATGCAGTGGTGGAACTGACCCATATACAGGCGGGGGATACTGTCCTAGTCTCGGGTCCGGGTGCCATCGGGCTAGCGACACTTCAGGTGGCGAAGGCGCATGGAGCCCGTGTGTTGGTTACCGGCACCCCCGTGGATGCGGAGAGACTGGAGAAGGCGAAAGCCCTCGGTGCGGATTGGACACTGGATGTCACAAAACGGAGTTTGGGTGAGGCAGTGGAAGAGATTACCGGGGGAGTAGGGGTGGATGTGGTACTGGAGTGTTCGGGAAGTGAGAAAGCCCTCCAGGATGCCCTGCTTTCCGTACGGAAGCGGGGGCAATTGACTCAGATCGGACTGTTCGGGAAACCCATATCTCTCGATTTCGAGCGGATTTGTTACAAAGAGGTGAAGGTTACCGGCTCCCTCGGCTCCCGATGGACTTCCTGGGAACGGGCGTTACAGATGGTAGCCCGAGGGCAGGTACAGTTGAAACCTCTCGTATCCGACATCCTGCCCCTTGCCGAATGGAAAAAAGCCTTCGAGTTATTCGAAGCGAAAAAGGGACTGAAAATCGTACTGGATCCAAAGGAATGAGGGAAAAGGTGAATGGGGTTTCTACCGTGAAGAAGGAAGCCCTCCAGGAACAGGTGTATCGCAAAATCAAGGAGCGGATTATTTCCTGTGAAATGCTTCCGGGATCGGTGGTTTCGGAGGAAAACCTGGCTTCCGAGTTCGGTACATCCCGAACCCCCATTCGGGAGGCCCTGTTGCGACTTCAGCGGGAACATCTCATCGATATCTACCCGCGGCAGGGAACTTTCGTGTCTCCCATTTCCCTGCAGGATATCTACGAGATCTACCAGATACGACTCCTGATAGAGCCCCGGATCGCCCGAATTGCCAGTCGACGGATGGATCGAGGGGTACTGGAACGTTTCCTTCAACTGTTTGCTGCGCTGGATATGAAAACCATCTCATTCAAAGAGTGGTTTCAGTACGATCGGGATCTGCATGATTACATCGTGGAATGCACTCACAATAGACATCTGATCGAGATATACCGGGTGGTGATGGATCAAAACCAACGGATGCGGATCCTGGCAGGAAGACTCCCGAAACGGATCGAATCTACCAATGAGGAACATATCGCTATTCTGAAAGCCCTCCTGTCCCAGGATGAAGAGAGAATCGAACAGGTAATGTCTGCCCATATCCTGGCTTCCCGGGATGCGGTATTGAAGTTGGAGGGATATATTCATGAGTAAGGAGGAGAATCCTATGGAACTGAAGGAACGAATTCAGGAAGAAAAAAAGAGGTGGGAAAAGGCAAATCTGGAAGCGCTGTGGGAATCCCTCGTTCAAGGCCGGGAGGAGGCTGTCCGGGGGGCTCTCCTTTACTTCTCGAAAGCCGAAACTTTCGAAAAACGGTTCGACTTTCTCGAGAGAAAGTACAGCGGGAAAGCACTGAAGAGTGGTGAACTGGATCTATCGATCATTCTCCGGTTCCTCTTAAACCTTGCATTGGATCTTCAGTCTTTCCCCGCAGAGCGGAAGCTTCTCCCCCTCTTAGGAGAGGAAAGGGTACAATCCTATACGCAACGAATCCTTCAGTCTCTCCGAACCCTCATGGAAACCTTTCCGGAAGAAGCGGCAGTGTTCACGGAAGAAATCAAGAAAACCACTCACTCCCGATTGAAGGCAGAGGGAATCACCGACGAAGGGGAAGTGAAACGGATGGTAGACGCTCTCTGGGGGAAAGGGATCGAGGAGTATATAGATAATCTCGTTCATGAGTACGGCAAATCGAACCTTCGGCTTGCCGCTAGAGCAGCGTTAGAGGGAACTCTCCACACCGAAATGGGGAACGATTATGCAGAGTTCCTGGATTCGATGATTCGGATCGGGGGAACCTTCGTCACCACCAACCCTGTGCTCATCAAACTCGCCTGGGACATCGATCCGGCTTACTGGAACATGCAGGTAGACCACGTGATTCGTTCTACCTTTTCGAAGAAGAAACTTGCATCCCTCCTGGAGGGCCCGGAAGAAACTCTTGCCGAAGGGATAGAGCGGATCAATGCCCTGATCACCACCTCCGTAGTAGAGAGGAACTGTCGGTTACTGCGACCGATCTTCCTCCTGAGCGAAGGGAAACAGGGGTATGTGAGTCTACAGGTGAATCCGAAGGCTCACTCCGACAGCGATAAGATGGTGAAGGAAGCGGTGTTCATTTACAAAGAGTTGGAGAAACGGCTGGGAGGAGTGCCAAACGTGGTGATCAAGGTCCCGTCTACGCAGGCGGGACTCGAGGCGGCCAAAAAACTCACCTCCAGGGGGATCGGGGTAACAGTGACCCTAACCTTCAGTCTGTTTCAGTCCATTCCTTTCGCCCAAGTTCTGCAGAAAGGGGACGCCCTGGTTTCCTATATCGCCATCATGAACGGAAGACTCGCGTTTCCGGTACGGGATGAGCTGAAGGCCAAGGGGATCGAGGGCGGGGTGGAAGCTGCCCGATGGGCGGGAGTGGAAGTGGCTCGGAAAGCGGCCTATCGGCTGTATGCCCCTCGGGAAAAGGGAGGGTTGGGAGTCGATCCGGATAAAGTGAAGATCATGATTGCCTCCCTTCGAATCTATGAGGATTGGATCCCCGATATTTCGGAACTCTGGGGGATCCCCCTCATCACGATCTTCCCCAATGTCAGACGAGCCTACGATGCCCATCCGAGACCTCTTGTGCCGGACGCTCTGCAGGGGAAAACCCCTGACAAGGATGTGGAAATCCTTTTGAAAAGCGAAATTTTCCGGCAGGCCTGGTGGGTTCCGGAGAATGGTTCCATGGGTAAACCGGAGAGGGTGCTTACCCTGGATAAGCAGGATGCGGAGGCTGTGGCCGCATGGAAACCCGTACATGACACATTGACCCAATTTATCGGTATGTACCAGGACATGAGCCAGATGGTACGGGACCGGATGCGGGGGTTGGTAGAAGGTTCTGCAGAAGGGGGAAGGGGATAAACGGATGGTGGTACACATTGCCTATGGAAAACAGGGGCTGCCCGTCACGCTCCCGGACGATATTCCTGTTCGAATCATCGAACCTACCTATGTACCTCCCGTGCAGGATCCGGTGGGAACGGTAATTGCCTCGTTGAGAAATCCCCTAGGTACCAGGCCACTTCAAAAACTCGTGAAACCCACAGATTCGGTGGGGATCGTGTTCAGTGACATTACCCGTCCCACACCCAACCATATCCTGATCCCCGCTATCCTGCAGGAACTGGAACTCGCAGGAGTCCCCAGTTCCAGGATCACTCTTTTTAATTCCACGGGAACCCATCGGTTGAACACGGAGGAAGAGCTCCGCTCGATGTTGGGGGTGAAGGTAGTCGATACGTACCGAATCGTACAGAACGACGCCCGAGCGGAAGGTCAGCATGAGGCAGTGGGAAAGACCCGCAGGGGTACCGTCGTCAAGATTCATCGGGAGTTTCTCCGCTGTTCCTTCAAGATCCTCACCGGATTCATCGAACCCCATTTCTTCGCGGGATTTTCCGGCGGGGGAAAGGCTGTGGTGCCGGGCATGGCCCATCTGGATACGGTGATGCGGAATCACGGTGCCGAAAATATCGATCATCCTAACTCGACCTGGGGCGTCCTGCAGGGAAACCCTCTACGGGAGGAGATCGACGAAGCAGCTTCTTTTGCGAAACCCCATTTTTTAGTGAACGTGACCCTGAACAAAGACAAGCAAATTACCGCTTCCTTCGCAGGGGACTGGATCGAAGCCTACCGCAAGGGAACCGAGTTCGTACGAGAAACCACGATGGTGAGAACAGATACCCTGTACGATCTGGTGATCACATCCAACGCCGGATATCCCCTGGATTTGAACCTGTACCAGGCGGTGAAGGGTATGAGTGCGGCTTCCAAGATCACCAGACCCGGGGGAACCATCGTGGTGGCGGCAGAGTGCTGGGATGGTGTTCCTGCACATGGATCCTTCGGGCGCCTCCTGCGGGAAGCGAAAGATCCAGATGATCTACTGAAACGGATCCGTTCGGAAGGTTTCTCCATGGACGATCAATGGCAGGCACAGATCCTGGCTCTGCTGGTAAAAAAGGCTCGGGTGTTCGTCTATACCACCCACCTTTCCGAAGAAACCCTGCGACAGTCCCATCTGGGATACTGTCCCTCCATCGAAAAGCTAGTGGAGGAAAAAATTCGGGAACTGGGCCCCTCCCTAAAGATTTGTGTGTTGCCCGAAGGGCCTTTGACGATCCCGTACTATGAACCTTGAGGAGGAAACATGGGTAATTATTCGTTTGGTAAACTGGAATTGGATCCTGCACGGAATCCTGCCGTCCTGGATACCACCACGTGGGATCGGGATTCTGCCATTTCCCTCGTATTCCAGGAGGAGGATCGATTCTGGCATCGCCTTCCAGGGCTAGCAGGTAAGAATCAGGAATCCCCCGTGTCGGGGAAGCATCTTAAGGTTTACCCTTCTTCCCATGCCCCGGACCAGGGTTCCGATGTGTTCCTTGCCTCCCTACCTGACGGTCAGGACATCTTTGTCCGTATCGGACCCATGCAGGGTTCTTCCAAACTAGGCTATCCGATGGCTACCAAACCGCTTTCGGGAGGACAGACCCTATCCCTCTATCCTACCGATATGGAGGTGTTGGCGGTATACCTGCGGGAACTGAATCCCGAAAAGGCCCCTCAAGCACTCGGATCTACCCCCCGCCTGGGGATAGGGGACAGGCACTCGGTACTGGTATGGCCTGCCGCCCTTCGGGCGATGGAACAGGGGAGGTTTGCAGCCAATGCGATACAGAACTCCCTCCGGGAACTGAACCTGCTGGATGACCTCAAGGAAGGAAAGGCTCCCAAAGAGAACTACCTGTTCAGTTTTGGCACCATCGCGGAAGGACACACGGGAAGTACTTTCGAAGGGCTTCTCCATGCGGGCATCCTAGCGGTGCTGAAAGACCCTACCTTTCCTAGGTATGGAGCGGATGCAGATCATATCCAGGTGAAACGGGGCCCCGATGGATTGGACCGAGCCAAAAAGGTAATGTGGGCGGCCAGGCATTACACCTTCTTTACCCTGGACGTGTCCGACATTCTCGGCTATTCGGCCCTGCTGGACCCCGCAAGTGGTATGGGAAAGGAATACCTTTCCCGGGAGATCCCCCAGGAGGAGCAAAGGCGAGATATCCTTCTGTACCACAGGCGGATACGGAACATCGGAGGCAGACGGTATGCTTTCTCCGAAGAGGAAATCGGAAGGTTTGTGGGGAAGTACTGGAAAGCTCTCGCTGCACTGGAAGAGCTCTGCGCTCACATGAAGTCCTTGAAGGGGCAAACGCCTTTCGATCTGGAGCTTTCCATCGACGAAAATCCTCCCGAGGTTTCCACCTGCAACTGCATCACCCGACCAGAAGAGGTAGTGTTTCTCGCTACCGAGATCGAACGCAGACAACTACCCGTAACTCACCTGGCGCCGAACTTCGGGGTGGAAAAGAGCACCGACTACCGCTGTCCCGATGGGCTTGCCGGCCTGGAGAAACGAGTACGGGTGATCTCTGAAATCGCCACACACTACAACCTGATGCTGGACTGCCATTCGGGGGATGATCTATCGAAGGCAACCCGTAAGGTCTTTGGGAGAGCGACCCGGGGAAGGATCAATTTCAAGATCTCTCCTATGCTCCAGTTGATCTTTGCCGAGACTCTGTACGAAAAGCAGCGGGATCTCTTCCTCCAGTGGTGGCAGGATGTGTTCCACTTCGTAGAGGCAGAAGCTCAAAAGGGATCGAGTTTTGCGAAGGAATGTCTGCAGGAACTCGTCTCCGATCCCACCCCCCATCCGGCAAAGAAGCTGTTCCATTACTACTGCTTTGTCTCGGTGGGAAGACGGGATGCCCAGAACCGATTCGTCCTTCGGGATAGGTTGTACGATGTTTCCCCCGAGTGCCTCGAAGAATACACGGAACGGCTTAAGAGCTGGTTCCTCGAGATAGCGGAAGACTTGTATGGAGGTAATGTATGAGTGGACAGTTGGAGGGAAAAGTGGCCTTCATTACGGGAGCCGCCTCCGGCATAGGAAGGGGAATTGCCCTTCGATTTGCTAAAGAGGGGGCAAGATTGGCGTTGGCGGATATTCAGGAACACCTTTTACAGGAACTGACAGCCCAGTTGAAGCAGAATGGGACGGAGGTGAGAACCTACCGGTTGGACATTTCCAAACCCAGGGAGATTCAACAGGTGGTGGATCAAATTCTAAAGGAGTTTGGGGCTCTAAACATCTTCGTCAATACCGCCGGTGTAGTGCAGAGCAACAACTTCCTCGATGTAACGGAGGAAGAATGGGACCGGGTGATCGATATCAACCAGAAGGGAACTGCCTTCGCCGTGCAGGCGGTCGCCAGGGCCATGATCCAGCAGATTCCCGAAGAGGTAAAGCGGGCAGGGAAGGCAGATAGATCCTATGGGAAAATCGTAAACTTCACTTCCATATCCGGTCGGAGAGGCCGGGCGTACCAACTGGCTTACGCGGCCAGTAAAGCTGCGGTGATCAGCATCACTCAATCCGCGGCGTTGGCCTTTGCCCCCTATAACATCAACGTGAATGCCATCGCTCCCAGTGTGGTCCTCACTCCCATGTGGGACGAAAACAATCGGCAGAAACAGAGAGCCATGGGTGTGGACGCTCAAAAGGCGAGCGACGAGTTCATTGCACGGATTCCCTTGAAGCGTCCGGGTACGGTGGATGACATGGCTGCTGCCGCCCTGTTCCTCTGTTCCTCTGAATCGGATTATATTACCGGACAGACATTGAATGTGGATGGCGGATTCGAGATGAACTAGGAGGAGAAATGGGGTACCCATTCGGGAACGATCCACAAAAAATAGAAGGATACAGGAAGTTTTGGGCACGAGAACCGGTAAAACGACCCCTTGTGGGGTTTTCCTTCAAGAGTTGGTTTCCCCTGGATGAGTTCAGGACCAGCGCTTCCTGGAAGAAGGACGCACCACTAACACCGGAGATGATCCAGCCCGAGGAGTTTCTGGAAGACCAGGAAAGGCTACTTTCCGAAGGGGAACAGATGGAGGATGACATCCTTCGGGGCGCTTCTCCTTCCCAGGCGGTGTTCTGGGGGGAGGGAATCCTGGGAAGTGCCATGCGGGTTTTGCCGGGAAACGTAGTGGCGGAAGAGCAGAATCTCTCCTGGGAAGAGGCGGAGGCAAAGGAGTGGAGCCGGGAATCACCCTGGTACCGGAAGTACATGGAGTTCATCGACGTACTGGTGAAGCACTCGGGGGGGAGGTATCCGGTGTCTCACGGCACTCTCACAGGCCCCTTCGACTACGTGATCAATTTGCGAGGCCATGAGCAGGCGGTAATCGATCTGATGATGGAGGCAGAACGAGCGTTTAGGCTTCTGGAACGTATGGGAGATTTCTTCATCTGGATCACCCAGGAAGCTTGGAACCGAATCCCCCTCTTCCAGGGCGGATACTTCGATGCCCAGTACAGCCTGTGGGCACCGGCTTCCATCATCCGGATGCAGGAAGATGGGGTGGCGGTGTTGTCTCCTACCCTATATGAGGAGTACTTGAAACCGGTGGATCAGCGGGTGGCCTCCCACTTCGACTGCAGTTTCATCCACCTGCACGCTACCAGTATGTTCGTCCTGGACAAGATGCTGCAGATTCCCGAGATCCGGTGTTACGAGATAAACAACGATGTCGGCGGGCCGCCCCTGGATTGGTTACTCCCTTACTTCCAGCAGGTACAGGAGGCAGGGAAACCCTTGCTGATACGGGGATCTTTCTCTCCCGATGAATTACGGAAGTTGGTGGACTCCCTGGATCCCAGGGGGTTGTACCTCTATATCATGGTGACCGATTGGAAAGAAGTGGAAACCCTACGACCGATTGTAGGAATGTAGGAAAGGAGCGCCAGGAATGGGAAAGTATCGGTACTATCTAGCCTTGCAGACCCTGTTACCCGATGGGTATCGGCAGGACAGGGAATTCATCGAAGGAATGAAAGTTCTTCAGAGTTTCGGGTTCGATGGGGTGGAACTGAATATCCGTAACCCGGACAGAGTAGATCCAGAGGATTTGAAATCCTTTCTAAAAGAGTTCGATCTGGAATTGTCCATGTTCGCCACGGGGTTCACCGCCAAGACAGAAGGATTGTCCCTCGCCTCTACAGATGAAAAGAAGCGCGGCCTTTCGGTGCGGAGGGCCAGGGAGTTCCTCGCCTTCGCCCGACAGTTTGGAGCCGGGATCATTGCGGGATTCCTCAAGGGAACCGCGGGGGAGAGTACTGAAGGACATCGGGCAGCGTTGAAACAGTCCATCGCAGAAGTATCGGAAGAGGCTGCTCGGCTCGAGACTCCTTTTTTAGTGGAAGCAATCAATCGGTTCGAGTCTCCCCTGGGGAACAGTCTGGAGGATACCTGGTCCCTGGTAGAAGGGTCGAATAGGGGATACACCTACATCTTACCGGATACATGGCACATGAACATCGAGGAATCCAACATGGAAGCTGCCATTGTTACCCACCGGGAGCACTTCATCAGTTTCCATCTTTCAGAGAACAACCGCTATTTCCCGGGGTATGGTGCCCTCGATTTCAAGCATATTGTGGGAATTCTCGATGCCTGCGGATACCGGGGAAAACTGGCAATCGAAGGAAACATCAAAAAAAGTTTTGCCGAGGATGTACGGATGGCCATGGAAGTATTGGCTCCTATTTTGAAGGGTAATGCGTGATCTAACGAGGAGGAGAAAGATTCTATGGATTCGTTGAAAGGTCAAAGCGCGATCGTTACCGGTTCTGCCCGAGGGATAGGCAAAGCGATCGCTAGGGAGTTCGCTACCCTAGGAGCGAACGTAGCCCTATGTGATGTGCAAGAGGAAGCCCTGGAAGAGACGGCGAAGGAAATCCGGGATAAGACAGGGGTAAAGGTGTTTCACAAAGTGGTGGATATCGCAAAAGAAGCGGAGGTGAATGCCTTTGTCGCCGATGTGGAACGAACTTTCGGGAGTATTCAGATCCTGGTAAACAATGCGGGGATCCACCCCCTCCACAGGATCGAGGAGATCACATCGGAAGAGTGGGATCTGGTGATGGCGGTGAACCTGCGGGCTATGTTCTATTTCTGCAAGGCCGTGCTTCCCGGGATGCGCAGACAGAAGTATGGCCGCATCATCAATATCAGCTCAGAAGCCGGGAAGCACGGGGGGACCGTGGCTGCCTGTCATTACGCAGCCTCCAAGGGAGGTGTACTGGCTTTTACCCGGAACCTCGCGCAGCAGGTGGGGATGGATAACATCACGGCCAATGCCATTTGCCCGGGTAGGATCGTCACCGCCATGGCGAATGCCGTCTCCAAAGAAGAGAACCAGAAGTTCATCGACAACAGCATCCTGAAACGGCTGGGAGACCCCGAGGATGTCGCCTTTGCCGCCTCCTACCTGGCGAGCCCTCGGGCGAAGTTCATTACAGGGGAGAGCATGATGGTAAATGGAGGAACCCTACGGGATTGAAGGTAGCATCCTCTGGCAAAGGAACTTTGCATCCCTTTCGGGGAGCTCTTTGGATCCAGTGGATAGGATGGGTAGTTCTCTTTGTCGCCCTTCAATCCTGTTCTATCCCCCAGGTGCTTTGGATCGTCGATTCCCTCTGGGCTCCGGTGCTGGGTGAAGAGTTCCCTCACCAGATCTCCACAGTGGAAAGGGAATCCGGCTATCGAATCAAAACAGTGCCCTACTCGTATCAGGAGTCCGACCGGGTTGCAATCGAAAAAATTCTAGGGGAAGGTACCTACTCGTATGTGGTTTTAAGTCCCTACGTTTCGATGGAACTGGAGGCCCTGGAGGTTCGCTTTTCCGGAGTGACCTTTCTTTGCATGGATGCCCCCGAAGGGTCCCCCCTCGCCAACGTAAGGGGAATCTCTTTTGATCCTGTGCCTACCTTGAAGGAAGCTCTAAAGAGGTGGGAACGGTACCGATCCTCGAAAATTCCACCGGATAAAGAACGGAAATTATTAATCCTGGGGAAGGACTCCCTTCCTGTCTTTCAGGAGTCGGGCTTCATGGAATCGACCCGTAACGAACGACTCTTGGTCATTCCCAACGGAGAGGCGGAGGAGGTGACCCGAAAGAACCTGCGACGGGAGCTGGCCCAACCGGTGGATCTTTTGGTGATTTGGGCAGGAAAAGCCACTGCCCTTACCTTGGAAATCCTCTCGGGTCTAGAAAACCGAAAAAGTGTTAATCTCATTGGGTTGGAAATCCATCGATTCCCTGGAATCGAAGCCTACCCCTTCGTGGTGAGCCTGTATAAAGATTATGCCGGTGCTCTGTCACAGATTCTAAAGAGCCCTTCCGTCCCATCCCAGGTTCCTTACAGCATGTTCTCTCCGTGATTCTATTTGACAAAGGAAGGTGTAAGAAATATAATCCTTAATAGCTTAAACTAAGCTAGTTTTACTAAAGGAGTTAGAACATGAACAGAACTGGTAGGCTCCTTATATGCCTTTTATTGTTTCCTCTCTCTGTTTCCATGGCCTTTAGCGATGAGGTTACTACGAATCTACAATCCATAATCGTAGAAGATTTCGACAATCCCGATGCAAGTCCATGGTTCATCCTGGGAAGTAAATTTTCCTCCGTCATAAAGACCGAAGCAGGAGAGGATGTGTATCCAAAGATGGCTTTCGTAAAAGCCTGGCCAGAGGCTCTCTACAGGAGACCCCCGGAAGGAAAGGAACCGAAGGTGTTGGGCATTCATGGAAAGTTCGATCGCAAAGGGTACAATTTCATCGAAATTATCCCTGGACAGAAGGGGCCCGATGGGAAGCTGGTTCCCCGTCTTGTGCCGCTCCCTGGCCGGGTGAAGAACATGGACCTCTGGATCTGGGGTTCTAACCTCGACTATTATCTGGAAGTGCATCTGATGGACTATCGGGGAATCACCCATGTACTGAATTTCGGCGATATCAAACATACGGGATGGAAGAATATCTGGGTCAACATTCCCACCTATATCCCCCAGGCGGTGAGCTACGCTCCCCGTTATAAGGGTCTGCAATTGGTAAAGTTTGTTCTCTGGACCAAACCGCACGAGAGGGTGGATGATTTCTACGTGTATCTAGATCAGGTAAAAATCTTCAGCGACATGTTCGAAACCCCCTTCGATGGCGATGCTCTTGCCAATCCAGAGCAAGTACAGAAACTCTGGTCTGAAGCACAAGGGAAAAAATAGGAGCCATACTATGAAGAAACTAAGTATCCTTTGTTTGATCGTCCTTCTGGCTGTGCCGTATCTTATCGCTCAAACCGAGCGGGCAGGCACCACACCGGGTCCAGGGCAGCCAGTAGCTCAGAACATCGGAGCCGATACAGCCCAGCAAAAACTGAAGGAAATTTCCCTTTCCAAGTTCGAGGATGCGGGTTTTTGGAGGGTTGCTTTCTCTGGAGATCAGGGAATCGTTTCCGCCCGGAGGCTGGAAGGGGCTCCTGCGGCAAAAAAACCCATCCCCGATGAACAGCAAATTGGCATAAAAGAAGAAGACAAGTACGTGTTGGGGGTAAAGACAGAGTTTTTCCGCCGCGGGGCTGCCACCATCACCATCAAACCTACCCGGCCGCTGGGAATCGCCGGTGTGGTGAAAACTATTTCCGTATGGGTAGCGGGCCGCAACTACAACCATACGCTGAAGGTGTTGTTGGAAGATTTCTCGGGGAAACCTTTCGAACTCACCATGGGAAAATTGAACTTTTCCGGTTGGAAGCAACTCGTGGTGGCTATCCCCCCCACGGTGGAGCAGAGGAATCCCCATTACAGTACCCAAACGGGGATCAAGTTTCTCGGGTTTGCCGTGGAATGCGACATGAGGGAAACCTATGGGAACTACTACATCTACCTGGACGATCTACGGGCGGTAACGGATCTGTTTGCGGAAGAAAACCGGGATGCCGACGATATGCTGGATGCGTGGTGAAATTCCCGTAAAGAACTCCCACCTCGCTGCCGGAAGCCCTATAGCTCATCGGCAGCGGGGTTTTTTTTATTCCGAATGCAGACGAGAGAGCTTCATGAATGGAAAAGATCGTTGATCCTGAGGTAAAGAACCTCCTTAGAGGGGTGTATTTTTTTCGAGATCTGAAGGATGAGGAACTGGATGCCCTGTCCCTCGTGTGTGAGCGAACCCAGTACTCCCGGGGAGACATCGTGTTTCAGGAGGGGGACAAGGCGGACTATTTTTTCATTATCATCCATGGTTCGGTGGAGGTTTGGAAGGACTACTTCGAAACCCAACCCGATCTATTGGCTGTGCATTCCGAGGGACATCTGTTCGGTGAGATGGCCCTGGTGGATGAGTTACCACGCAGCGCAACGGTAGTGGCAAAAACGGATCTAGAAGTGTTACGGATTTTCCGGGATGATTTTCATGCGATTCTGGAGAAAAATGGCCGTATTGCCATTTCCATTCTCAAGTCCCTCTCTGCCATGATCCGGAAAAGCAACGAGTATTTTGTCGGCGGGCTCCGACAGAGGAACCTGGAACTGCAGCAGGCCAACGAAGAACTTCGCTTGGCCCAGGAAGAGCTCTTGAAGAACGAGAGACTGACCAGCCTAGGGAAATTCTCCTCCATGGTGCTCCACGATATCCGAAACCCCGTTTCCGTAATTCGAAGTTATGGAGAAATGATCCTACTGAATGCGGAACAGGTGGATAGAGTAAAAAAATACGCCCACAGTATCCTGAAAGAAACGGAACGGTTGAACCTGTTAGTGGGAGAACTTCTGGATTATAGTCGGGGTGAAATCCGATTGAATCTTTCCATCGTGAGTCTGCACCAGTTTTTTGAAAAACTGAAATCATACGTAGCCTCCGGACTGGAAAGTGCGCATGTGGAGCTTCACATAGAGAACGAGGTGAAGGACCCCGTTCTGATGGATGAGGAACGAATGCTCAGGGTATTCCTTAACCTTACCGACAATTCCCGGAAAGCAATGCCCCAGGGAGGAACGTTGCGTATCCATGCGGATACCAACGAAACTCAGGTTCGATTCGTGGTGGAGGATACAGGCCAGGGTATGACGAAAGAGGTTCTTTCCCACATTTTCGTTCCATTTTACTCATTCAGTAAAGGAGGCACGGGGCTGGGGCTAGTAATCGTGAAGAATATCGTGGAAGCTCACGAGGGAACCATTCAGGTGGAAAGCCGGATCAAGAAGGGGACCCGGGTAGAGATTCGGATCCCCCGCAGAATCTGAATCCGCTTGACGCAAAAAAACTCAGACTGTACTATGCACAAGAGGCCGAAGTGGTGGAATTGGTAGACACAGGGGACTTAAAATCCCCCGGCCCTAACCGGCTGTACGGGTTCAAGTCCCGTCTTCGGCAGTTCCCACCATTTCTTCTTATACACACCGTATGTTCTTCGTAAAAATACTCATCACTCTAGTACTTGTCATTCTTCTAACGGAGATCTCCAAACGAGTCCGTCCTGCGGTAGGAGGAATCTTGATGGGACTGCCCCTGGGGGCGGGACTTTCGACCTACTTTTTAGCCTATGAACAGGGGATTCCCTTTCTGCTTCAGGCTATCCCCTGGGGGATCCTTGGTTTAAGTTCTTCCCTGCTTTTCGCTCTTTCCTACTACCTGGCCGAAAGGTTCTTTCCCCATACCCTACGGATAGTATCTGCCCTTCGGTCTTCCCTGGCGGCAATTCTTGCGTATGGAGTTGCATCGATGGGACTACGGATGCTTCCCCTACGCTTGGGAATAGCCCTTCCCGTTACCCTGGGGATGATCATCCTCAATTTCCTTGCGGTCCACTGGATCATTCCCCCTTCCATCAAGCCCCCTAAAACCCACATAAGCCTACCTTTGATTCTACTGCGGGGATTGATAACCGCCGTAACCATCGCACTACTTACAGGAATGGCTCGCATCATTGGTCCTGCCTGGTCAGGAATCCTGTCGGCTTTTC
>Ga0078972_1004324_pt1 | contig 39329 bp, 38 predicted proteins | sample YelNatPaOPGAMG01_FD_67568 | JGI IMG/M metagenome (GOLD analysis project Ga0078972, IMG submission 67568) | Hot spring thermophilic microbial communities from Obsidian Pool, Yellowstone National Park, USA - OP-RAMG-01 (SPADES assembly) (version 2) | ecosystem: Environmental > Aquatic > Thermal...
GACGGTTGAGTGGGCGCAGTGGCGGCCGGCCCGGGGGGTCTCCGCCCGCCCCCCCCCCGCCCCTCCGTTTCCCCCCCCCCCGCGGGGGGCCCCCCCCCGCTTCCTTTCTCCCCCCCGGGCGGGGGCCCGGGGGGAGGCGGGGGGGGGGGGGGGGGGGCGGGGGGGGCGGCCCGGCGCGCCCCGCGGCCCCGCCCGCCACTGCGCCGTTCTGTCAGCCCGCCGATCGCGGGGCCTCCTCAAACGTTGCTTCTCTCCCGCGGGACGCGCGTCATGTGAAATGCTAGGAGGGAGATGTCCGCGTGGTCGACCAAGGCTACACCCCGCCGGGAGCTGGCTGCCCCTCGCCAGGAGTTGGCTACGCCCCGCCGGGAGCTCTTCGACTCCTCAGGGCCTGTGCGCCACGACCTGAGGGGCCGCCTCATTACTGGGCGTTTACCCAGCCGGCGACGAACGACGGCACGCGCGGGCTGCGGAGAGCTATGTCAATCTGAAGGTCCGCGTGACCGTGAGCCGAGGAGGCACCAGTGAACGACGAGTCGACAACCGTCTCTTGGAAGGTCATTGAGCCGAAGTGGAAGGTGTTCAGCGCTGATGGCAACGAGATCGGTGAGGTATATCTCACCGTCGGCGATGAAAATGCCGACGTGTTCGACGGGCTGGCGATCACCCACCACGGCGGCCCAAGCTTGCTGCACGATTACGTCGATCGCCCCCGGTACGTGAGCGCGGAGCAGGTCGCCGCTATTCGGCCGGGCGTGATCACGCTGACCCTGAGCGCCGCGGAGACGGGTCACCTGCCTGAGTATCAGGCGGCCGAGAGCGCCGAAATCTTGCCCGAGAGCGCCAGCTTGAAGGACCGTCTTGAGACCGACATCGAGAAGCACTCAGGTGGCCATCGTACCTACTGAAGCGCTTCACATGGTGATCGGTTCTTGCGACCGTTGCCCCGCTCTCGCCGCCCCTCCCCTTTGGCACCGCAGTCTGGTGGGCGCGCGGCGCTGTCGTGCGCGCTGTCGTCCCCGCCCGAAGGCGACCGCGAGCGTTACCATCTTTGCTCCCTCACTTACGGAGGTCCCGGCATGACGCACAGCGCGCGACCGCGCGCCCGTGACCTGGGCATCGAGATCGGCCTCGGCCAGCCGGGACCGCTGAACGCGATCACTGACGTGGCCGGTGTACGGGTGGGCTGCGTGACGATTATCGAGGGCGATGGTCCGCTCGTCGTCGGTCAGGGGCCAGTGCGCACCGGCGTGACTGTCATTGTGCCGCGCGACGAGGAGATCAGCGAGCATCCGCTCTTTGCTGGTTGCCACCGCTTGAACGGTAACGGCGAGCTGACCGGGCTAGAGTGGGTTCGCGAATCCGGCCTACTGACGTCGCCTATCGCGCTGACGAACAGCCACTCCGTGGGAGTTGTGCGTGACGCCTTGGTGCGACGCGAAATCGAGGCTCGCGGCCCCGGCAAGCTCTTCTGGAGCTTGCCCGTTGTCGGCGAGACATGGGACGGCTGCCTCAACGACATCAACGGCCAGCACGTGCGCGCCGAGCACGTCTTCGCGGCATGCGCACGCGCCAGCGACGGCCCTGTGCCCGAGGGCAACGTGGGCGGTGGCACTGGCATGATCTGTCACGACTTCAAGGGCGGCACCGGCACGGCGTCGCGCGTGGTCGAGACTGGTGGCGAGCGCTTCGCGGTCGGCGTGCTCGTGCAGGCTAATCACGGCGAGCGGCCTCAATTCCAAGTGAACGGTGCGCCGGTCGGCCAAATCTTGGACGACGCTGCCGTACCGATTCCGGCTCTCCCTGAGGAGGGCGCCGCCGCACGTGGAGCTGGTTCGATCATCGGCGTGGTGGCCACCGACGCGCCGCTCCTTCCCGGCCAGCTGCAGCGCTTGGCGCAGCGGGCCGGCCTGGGCGTGGCCCGACTTGGTGCCTACGCGGGTAACTATAGCGGCGACCTCTTCCTTGCCTTCTCCACGGCCAATCGCGACCTGCCAGCGATGAATTACGGCTCCGGTGGTCCAGTTCGCGTGCCCCTCGAGATGCTCTCGCTCTGCCACATCGATCCGCTCCTCGAGGCGGTCGTCGAGGCGACTGCGGAGGCGATCCTCAATGCCATGCTGGCTGCCGAGACGATGGTCGGGCGCGACGGAGTGACGGCGCACGCGCTCGATGGCGCTGCGCTCACCGCGGCGCTCGATCGGTATGGCCGGCGAGTCTTCCCCAGCTGAGGATGGCCGGCGGGTTTTCCGCGGCTGAGTGGGTGACCTGCTTCAACGTGGGTTGCGGCGTGCCGCCGGAGCCAAACACGGCGTGCCGCCGGAGCCAAGCACGGCGTGCTGCCGGAGCCAAGCACCGCGGGCCGCCGGGGCTAAGCATGGCTTGCCGCCGGAGCCAAGCATGGCTTGCCGCTCGGCGAAGTGTGGTATACAAAGCCAGGTACGCGATGAAGCTCGCGAGCACGCGCTGAGGCGCTGATAGCTTCTGTCCGGATCGTCCGGACAGGAGCTTTTTTGTTGACTGATGCCCGGGCCGGAGACGTTGGAGGAACCGGTGAGACGGAACTGTGGTACCGAGTCGGGCTGTCAGCGCGAGGGGGTGTGACAGGACTGTGACTGCGTCCAATGAGACGACTCAGAGCACGACATCGTTGCTCTTCCTGGCCGATCTCCGCCGCGTCTTAGCGGAGGACGGCTGTCCCCTGTGTCACTTGCGCCGCCAGGCCGATGAGCGCTACCTGCGCAGCGTGCTGAGGGAGGGCGCTATGGATGCCGGCCTGCTCGACCGTCTCCTGTCTTCCGGAGGCTTCTGCCGTGAGCACACGTGGAGACTCGTCCGTCTGGAAGAAGACGAGGAACACGACGCGCTCACGAACGTCATCATCTTGCAGCCCCTCGTCGAGGCTGCCTTGGAGGAGCTGGCGGCTCTCAGCGAGCGCCGCCGTCGTGGCGAGCGTGGCGAGAAGCGCCGCCGGGGCGTAGTCGCCGCCTGCCCGGCCTGCGAGGCCCGCCGCCAGCTCGAGGTGATCTTTGCCAGCGAGCTGATGCAGGCCCTCACGCTGCCCGACATCGCGGAGCGCTTTCGTTCGCGTCGCCAAGGACTCTGCCGCGATCACTTTCGTCAGGCTTGGGCAGCGGCGGCTGACGCCGAAGTCCGTCAGCTCCTTCGCGAGGCGCAAGTCGCCCAGGTCGAGACGCTGCGCACCGACCTGAGCGAGTACGTGCGCAAGCACAAGCATCAATACCGCGACGAGCCAGCTGGCCGTGAGCAAGACAGCCACCGCCGCGCGGCCGAGTTGCTCGCCGGGCTCCCCGATGACGAGTGCACGATCTGAGCTAGCGCGGCGATCATGAAGAGCAGAGCGCTTAAGTTCGTCCTGCTCGTCGGCGCGATGAGCTTCTTCGCCGATTTCGTCTACGAGGGGGCGCGCTCGGTCGTTGGGCCTTACCTTGCTCTCCTGGGCGCGAGCGCCCTCGCGGTGGGGGTGGTGAGCGGGGCCGGCGAGCTGCTGGGCTACGGCCTGCGCCTCGTCTCAGGGCGACTGAGTGATCGTACGCAACAGTTCTGGCCGGTCACGATTGCTGGTTACGTCCTGCAAATGACGGTAGTGCCGCTTCTGGCGCTGGCTGGCAGTTGGCAGATCGCCGCCTTGCTTATCCTCCTCGAACGCGTCGGCAAGGCGACGCGCAACCCTCCGCGCGACGTCATGCTCTCGCATGCGGCCAAGCAGATTGGCGGGTATGGCTGGGCGTTCGGTTTGCACGAAGCTCTCGACCAGGCAGGGGCGGTGGCAGGGCCACTGGTAATTGCGGCCGTGTTGGCAGCTCGCCACGGCGGCTACCGTTTCGCCTTTGCGACCTTGGCGCTTCCCGCGGCCATCATGTTGAGCATTTTGCTGGCAGCGCGGCTTCTCTACCCCCGGCCGGAGGAGATGGAGACGCATCCGCCTCAGGTGGGCACGAAAGGCTTGCCGCGCGTCTACTGGGTGTACCTCGCCGGAGCTGTCCTCGTGGCAGTCGGCTTTGCCGACTTTCCCTTGATCGCCTACCATTTCGCCAAGGCGCGTACCGTCAGCGCGGCTTTCGTGCCGATCTTCTACGCGGTCGGCATGGGTGTTGCCGGTGCCGGCTCGCTGCTCTTCGGGCGCCTCTTCGATCGCGTGGGGATCGGCATTCTCATTCCCCTCACGGTGCTCTCAGCCCTCTTTGCGCCACTCGTATTCCTGGGCGGCTTCTGGCCCGGGCTGGTCGGTGTTTCGCTGTGGGGGCTGGGTATGGGCGTGCACGAATCGATCATCCCGGCGGCGGTGGCGCCGATGGTGCCGGTCGGAAAACGCGCCTCGGCCTACGGATTGTTCACCGCCGGCTATGGCATCTTCTGGTTTGCCGGCAGCGCGGCCATCGGCGCCCTGTACAACGTGTCGCTCTCTGGCCTCATCGCGTTCTCGATGCTCGCTCAACTTGCTGCCGTACCGATGTTCGCGATCGTTCGGCGTGAGTTACATGGCCTGCGGGCGTGAGCTGGGCGGTGGCGCAGGCGTCCCGCTTCGTGGGCCATTGCGGCAGCCGACTGAGGGCGTCGTACGTGCGAAGCTGGCGATATGCGGCAAGATCTGGGTATGGTTGAGGAAAACGGTAGAGAAGGGCCCTTTCCTCGCACGGGAACAGCGAGAGGAGCTGAGGCATCATGTACGTTGAGGCGAGAGCGGTAATCTTGCACGACCAGCGGCTGGTGATTCACCGTGGTCGTCGGCGAGGTGGCGCCCACGTGTCGCTGCCCGGTGGGCGTGTCAAACAGCGTGAATCGGTGGAGGACGCCCTCGTGCGCGAGGTGCATGAGGAGACTGGGCTTGCCGTCACGCCGACGCACTTGCTCTACGTGTTCGAGATCACTTCGAAGTTGAGCTTGAATGCGCTGAACCTCGTCTTCTTGGCCGAGCCGGCCGATGCGGCTAGCCGGACGCTACTCGAGTCCGTCGACACGCTCGATCTCAGCTCTGCGGAAGAGATCATACCGCCAGTGATCGATCTGGTACGGGAGGACTTCGCGCGAGGGTGGGCGGGAACGCCGCGCTGGCTGGGCAATATCTGGAGCCCGGAGCTGGCTCGCCTTACGGGTGCTGCACCGACCGGAGCATGAGTAAGCATCGGCGGCGCGCTACCGGGCCCGGGCGACCGCGTACGCGTTCTGAGTCCTGAGAGGTACCATAGAGAGCGGCGATGAGGCCCGCCGGAAACCGCCCGTGCGGCTGATGGCTTCTACTATGTCGGAAACGAACGGTAGGAGCTCATGGTCGTCTTCTGCACCGGTCGAAGCGCGGCGAATGCCGCGGCCCGTGGCGTATGCACGTTGCCGCAGGTGTGCTGCGGCGGTGAGAGCCGATGACGTTTCGGAGCATCCTCTTCGCAGACGCGGAGGTATCTCCGGCTGCGGGCGCGGCGCCGGGCGCGGCGCCGCGCCCGGCGCTCGGCCCGGCTGAGCCCGGCTCTTCCTCCAGTCCCGGCGGTCGGCCGGAACGTTGGCAGTCCCCGGTCGCTGAGGCCGAAGAGCGGCCTCCGGCCTTCTTCACCGACCTGAGCCTCGACCGCGTGCTGGCGGCGATGACCGCTGGCTACGACGAGTACCAGCTCGAGGAATTCTTCTTCATCTCCCTGCGCGACGAAGCACTTGTGCGCTACCGTCACGAGGTCTTGCGGGACCTGGAGACTGAGGCTGTTAGGGGGGCGGTCGACGAGTTCGTCGCCGCCATGCGGACGGTGCGCGACGACCTCGCCCTGGCGGAGAAGCTGCGCCATCTCTATCAGCGGGACCGCTGGTTCCTCGAAGCTGTCCAGGTCTACGTCGAGGCGGTTCGCAGGCTCGCTGAGCAACTTGCCGCAGTTCCGCTCGCTTCCCAGGGTTTGCTCGCCTTGCGGGGGTATCTGGTCGACTATTTGGACACGTCGGCTTTCTCGGAACTTGCCGCCGCGGTGCAGGCGCTGCGAACGTCCTTGGCTCAGGTGCAGTACACGGTGCACATCAAGGAGAGCCGCGTCAGAGTGAGCCGTTTCGCCGGCGAAGCCGACTACGCCGCCGAAGTGGCGGCCACGTTCGCCAAGTTCCGCCAGGGCAGCGTCAGGGATTACCGGGTGCAGTTTCCCGAGTGGGCCGAGATGAATCAGGTCGAAGTGCGCATCCTGGAGCTGGTGGCGCGGCTCTTCCCGACCGTGTTTGAGGAGCTGACTGCCTTTGCAGCCACTCAGCGTGACTTTCTCGATCCCACAATCGTTGCCTTCGACCGGGAGATACACTTCTTTCTCGCCTATCTGGAGTACATCAAGCCGCTCCGCGCGGCTGGATTGTCCTTTTGCTATCCGGAGGTGTCGGCTCAAGCCAAGGATGTCTGGGCGCGGGACGCCTTCGACCTGGCTCTCGCCGACAAGTTGGTTGCCGAGCATACGCCGGTAATCTGCAACGACTTCTCCTTGAGCGGGCGCGAGCGAGTCCTCGTGGTCAGCGGCCCGAACCAGGGCGGCAAGACGACCTTTGCACGCATGTTCGGTCAGCTGCACTATTTGGCAAGCTTGGGGCTGCCCGTTCCCGGGACAGCCGCGCGGCTGTTCTTGGCTGACCGAGTCTTCACTCACTTCGAGCGGGAGGAGAACGTTGCGACCCTGCGCGGCAAGCTCGACGATGAGCTCGTCCGCATGCGCGACATCCTGCGCGAGGCGACCTCGCAGAGCGTCATCATCATCAACGAGATCTTCGCTGGAACGACGCTGAAGGACGCGCTCTTCCTGAGCAGCCACGTCTTGCGGGCGATCATCGCCCTCGACGCGCTGGCCGTGTGCGTGACTTTTCTCGATGAACTTTCCTCCCTGGGCGAGAGCACAGTCAGTATGGTTGCCACGGTGGTCCCTGATGATCCGGCTCAGCGGACCTACAAGATCGTGCGTAAGCCCCCCGACGGTCTCGCTTACGCGTGGGCGATCGCCGAGAAGTACGGCCTCACGTACGAGCGGCTGAAGGAGCGGATGCTCTCGTGAAGGTGTACCTCATGCATGCGGCGCGTGACTTCGACCTACAGCAGGAGCTGCCTTGGCAAGCGCAGGACCTGGTGCAGGATCTGGAGCTGGATACGCTCTTCAACGCAATGGCCCTCGGCGATGAGTACCTGTTCCAGGTAGCGCGTACCGCCGTCCTGTCAGGTGTTCCGGATCCGGCGACGATCGTTTACCGGCAAGATGTGCTGGCGGACTGCCTGCGCCAGCCAGAGGTCATCCGAGAGCTGTTCGCGCTCGCCGGGGAAGCCATTGAGAGCGAGAAGAGCGTGTTCTTCTTCTGGCGTGACTCGCCCGAGTCGCTCCTCAGCCGTTCACTCCGTGTCCTTGAGCTGCTCATCGTTGTCTTAAAGAGGGTTCGCGCGTTGGCGGAGGCGCACGCGGAAGCCTTTCGCTCGGAGGGGTTTACGCGCCTTTTCGCCATGCTCCGCCAAGAGCTTGACGATGCTTACTTGCGGACGGTTGAGAATCATGTGAAGGAGCTCAAGTTTCGCCGCGGTGTCCTCTTCAGCGCCGAGCTGGGCGAGGGCAACAAGGGACGGCACTACGTCGTGCGGTCGCCTCGCGCCCAGGCTTGGCGAGACCGTATGCCGTTAGGAAATCGCTCGACGTACTCGTTTACGATTGCGAGCCGCGATGAAAACGGCGCGCGTGCGCTGGGGGAGCTGCGCGGCAAGAGCATCAACTCGCTGGCAAATGCGGTGGCACAGTCGACGGATCACATTCTCAATTTCTTCAGCATCCTGCGTGCGGAACTTGGCTTCTACGTGGGCTGCCTCAATCTGCACGCCCAGCTCACCCGCAAGGGCGAGCCTGTCTGCTTTCCCGAGCCCCTGGCGGCCGATGAGCAAGTCTTCGTTGCCCGCGGCCTCTATGACGCGTGCCTTGCGTTCTATCTCGACGCCCCCGTTGTGGGCAACGACGTGGCTGTCGAGGGTGCGTCTCTGGTGATGATCACTGGCGCCAACCATGGCGGCAAATCAACCTTCTTGCGTAGCGTTGGGCTGGCTTACCTCATGATGCAGTGCGGCATGTTTGTCCCTGCTCAGTCGCTTCGGGCCGCGGTCCGCGTCGGTATCTTCACCCACTTTAAGCGGGAGGAGGATGCCGATATGCGGAGTGGCAAGCTCGATGAAGAGCTCAGCAGAATGAGTGACATCGTCACCGCTTGTACGCGCAACAGCCTCTTGCTCTGTAACGAGTCGTTCGGCTCAACGAACGAGCGCGAGGGCTCTGAAATTGCCCGGCAGGTCGTTCGCGCTCTGGTCGAGAGTGGCGTCACGGTCTTCTTCGTGACACACCTCTTCGACTTGGCTGATAGCCTCTTTCGCCAAGGCCTCGCAACTGCCGTATTCTTGCGGGCTGAGCGCTTGGCGAACGGTCAGCGCACGTACCGCCTTGTCCCAGGTGCACCGCAGCCAACGAGCTACGGCGAGGATTCGTACCGCCGCGTGTTTGGCGACGGCGGCGTTGCGGCGCTTGTCCCGCGCACGTCTGCGGGGGTGACGGGCGTTGAAGGCACTGGCGCGCCGAACTGACGGGCTTGCGAGATGGTGGAGACACCGGCGTGAGGACGCCTACGGGAGGCCGGCGCGCCGTCTCTGTTACGCCTAGCTGGGCAAACCAGACAAGCTAGGCAAGCGGCTAACTCGCGCTAGCTCGCGAGCCGTTCCTCTTCCCAGCCAGAAGGGTCTTCGCTGGCCTCACCGTGTGGGTCCTGCCGCGCACGGTGGTGCCGCCTCACTGTCGTGGCGTGGCGATGCCCAGGCTCAGTGGAGAGGCGTTTGGTCATGCGGACCAACGTCCCCTGCGAACGCGGCACGAGCTCGAGGCTGCCCATCAGCTCGCGCATCAGGTAGAGCCCGCGGCCGCTCTCGCTCTCCTGAGACGGTGGCCGCGAAAGGTCCGTGCAGACTCCCTTTAGGCCACTGCCTCGGTCGCGCACCTCAATGCAGATGTAATTGCCAAAGAGGGAGACGGCTACCTCGACGGCGATCGGCTCTGCCGAGCGCTCGGCGTCCAGGATGGCGTTGTTGATGGCTTCGTCCGTTGCCAGGATGACGGCGGCGCGCTCAGGCGCACTCACGTGCTGCGCGAGGAGCCACTGGTCGAGTCGCTCGCGCAGCCCGCTGAGCTGGTGCCTGCCCGTGACTTTCAGGCGCAGCCTCAGCGGGTGCCTCTGTGCCCTATGTCCAGTTGTTGTTGCCATGCTGACCGTACACCACCGAGTGGATAAGTGGAGTCATTTACTCCAATCGCGTATGCCCGTTGGCGAGAGGTGCGAAACGGCAGGTTGCGTGGCCAGGTTGCGTTGCGGGAGCTTGGTGTGTTTGACCACGCCTGCATGTTTGACCACGCCTGCATGTAAGATACGGGAGCGGCGCCCAGGAAGCCGTGGCGACGGAGAAAGAGGTATGGTAAGCGCGGGCGGTTGCGCTGACCGTCGTCACGAAGCTGACTCCAAGGCGGAGTCTGCCCCCGGAGAGTCGACGGTTGGGCTGGAAACAAGGCATGATAAGCGATAGACGCGACCGCATGCGAGAGGCGAACTCATCGAGCAACTCCGGCTTGACGTCGAGCGACCGCCTTATTCGTACTCTCGTCGCTGTTGTGGTTCTCGTCGCTGCTTTCGGCTTTGGTGTTGGCCTCCGCCTGGACAGCATCGCCCACAAACACGGTCTCCACGTTGACGAAGCTTGGTCGTATGTCACGGCCACGGGGCACCTGGGGACGCTCGCAACTGGCAACGGTGAGCCACTCGCACGCTGGGTGCCAGCGGCCCAGTGGCAAGCGTTGTGGCATCCCGGTCCGACGATTGATTTTCGTCAGATCTCGCTCGATCTCGCGCGTCACGATGTCCATCCAGCGCTGTTCTTTTGGCTGCTCGCCGTATGGGTCCGTCTCTTCGGTGTCACTTTCCAGTCGGGACCGCTGCTAAATCTGTTCATCGATGTGGCTACTGGCGCAGCGCTCTATGGCTTGGCGCGCTACTGGCTACACGACACTGTGTCGGCGGCTCTGGTAGTGCTGGTTTGGGCGGTGAGTCCAGCCGTGCGCCTGGCCTCGAGCATGACCCGCATGTTCCCCCTCCTGGGGCTGTTCGCGGTCTTGTTTGTGTGGCTGCTCGTACGCGCGACTGATAGACGCGGCGGGCGGGGGTTGCAGGTAGCGCACTCTCGCTCACGGGCGGTTGCGGACTTGGTGTTACTCGCGCTGGCAACGGCCGGCGGCATGCTTACTCAGTACCAGTTTATCCTGCTTCTCGTCGGTGGCGCCGTCTTCGCTGCCGTACTCCTGGTGCGCAGTAACTGGCGCGGTTGCCTGGAGATCTTGGCTGCTTTGGCCGCCGGGCTGGCGCTGACCTTTGCCGTCCAGCCGGGAGTGTACGGTCAGTTCCTCCGTGAGCGGGCAAAGCAGTTGCCGCCGTTCTCGACGAGCCAATTTGTGGCCAAGGTGAACGGTGCTGTGGGTAGTGTGTTTCAGTTCTTTGGTCTCGCCCATCCCTGGCTCAGAGGTGCGCTCGACCACGTTGTGCGCCTCGGTGGCCTCATGCCCGGTCGCCACCTTAGTGCCTACAGTCTCCTGACATTTTGGCTGCTTGTGGCATTCGCGGTGGCCCTCTTGGTGCCGGCCTTTCGCCGCTGGCTGCGGCAGCGAGATAAGACTGGCTGGATTGCCCTTGTCTTCCTGATTTACATTGGCGGGACGATCATCGGGCAGAACCTCGCCTTTCTCAGCCAGCCAGCGGTGCTCAGCCCGCGCTATTTGACCGCCGCCTGGCCGTTCTTCGCTTTCGTGCCGGTCCTCGTGGCGCGGTCAGTGGTTCCCCGCGCGGCCGCTGTGGCCACAGCCACCTACGGCGTTCTCTTCCTGCTCGTTCTGTCGTGGGGACCGACGAACTACGCTGCCTCTCTGGGGCCTTTTGCGGCACTGCGCTCTGCCCACCGCGCCGTGATTGATTGTCCGTTGCCGGGGGTTCTTCCGGTGGTCATGTGGGCGATGCCGGCGACGGCGCAGGTTGACGTTGCCTGGCGCAGCCAACTTTACGCCAACCCGGCAGTGTGGATCGAGCGGCTGCGACCGGGCGACTACTTCGTGAACCGGGCCGCCGGTCAGCCGCAACCACTCGATCTCGTGCGTGCCCGATATCGGCTTGTTCTCGTGCCACCATCTCTGGGCAAACTAGCGCTGTATCGAGTCGAATAGTGGGCTGCCCAGTGGGTGTTAGCCGCGTGGTTTCGCGGGAGGCGCACAGCGTCCTGGTAGCCCTTCGGTAGCTGACGCTTGCGAGACCGGCATCGCCTTGTTGGTTGGCCCCGCTGTCGGCCTTGCTGTGGGCCCCGGTGGCGGGCGCGAGGTGAAGGAGGCCGCCGATGGCCGAAGTTGAGATCACTGCCGATGCTCTCATTGTCCACGTCACCGGAGTGGACCAGATCTTTGCCTTGAGGAGCGAGCTCACCATACCCCTGCGGCACGTCTCGGGAGTTGCCCCAGACGAGGACGAGGCACGGCGCTGGTATCACGGGATGCGCGCTGCCGGCACGAACCTTCCGGGCTTGCTGACGGCGGGCACTTTCTACCAGCACGGCGAGCGCGTGTTTTGGGACGTTCACCGCCCCGAACGGGCCATCGCTCTGAGCCTCCGCGATGAGCGCTACAACAAGCTCGTCATCGAGGTTGACGATCCTGCGGCGACGATTGCGGCTATCGAGGCTGCGCGCCACCGCCGCACAGGGTGAGCTTGGAGTGTTCTGACTGGCTGGTGGCTACACCGGACCTCTGTAGCTCCAGTGACGATGCTGCAGATGGTACGCGTTGCTGGTGACCGACTGGTGGCCTCGTGACCCAAGGTCTGCTTCCGGCGGCTGGACGAAACAAGGGGATCGCCGCTGGCAGTCGCAGTGGCCATTGCCAGCCGGCCGGTCGAGACCCCAGGCGCGGCCAATCTTTCATGCTGGCTTCATCACCCTTTCATCTTGGCCGCGTAAGGTGCGCCCAGTCGTCTGGTTGAGCATGGAAGAACGCTGCAATGAGGCAGCTGTGCGATTGCCCTCCGCGGCTCAGTGACGTGCGCAAGCGACCCACGCCGCGTCCCCGTTTGAGTGCACATGGAGTACTGACTGCAGATGTCGTTCTTTGGGCAAGGTCAAACCATTTCATCGTTGGCGAAGGCTCCTAGAGGGCGGGGACGAGATGGGGCGCATTCGCCTACGGGGGCACTCACACTCGTGTTAACGCGCTCCAGCGTCGAAGGCCGGATGGGCACTGAGAGCGGGAGGGGTACGGCGTGAGCGGCGTTCTCCAAGCTCTGGTCATCTGGTGTACGCACGTGATCTCCACCTTCGGCGTTCCTGGCGTGTTCGCTCTGATGGTGCTCGAGAGCGCCTGCGTCCCGGTGCCCAGCGAAGCCATCATGCTCTTCGCTGGTTTCTCGGTGTGGCAAGGCCACATCGACCTGACAGCGGCGCTTGCGGCCGGCGTGGCGGGGAATGTGGTCGGCTCGTGGGTGGCTTATGCGGCTGGCTACTATGGCGGCCGACCGTTCATCGACCGGTGGGGCCGCTTCGTGCTGCTCAACCGGCGAAAAGTCGACATAGCGCACGGCTGGTTTCAACGCTACGGGAGCATCGCAGTCTTCTTTAGCCGCATGCTGCCTATCGTGCGCACCTTTATCTCGCTGCCCGCGGGTGTGGCACGCATGTCGTTCTGGCGCTTCACGCTTTACACCTTTCTCGGCTGCCTGCCATGGGTCGCCATGCTGACCTACTTGGGCGTGACGGTGGCGGGTAACTGGGAGGGGATCCAGAGGCAGCTGCACTACCTTGACTACGTGGTCGCTGGGGCGATTGTGGGTGCCATCGTTGTGCTTGTCGTTCGCCATGCGCGCGCCGCCGCCGCTGGACGTTGACGGCCAGGTGAGTTCGTTGGGCGGCAAGGGTTCTTTTCTCGGTAAAGTCACGCTCTCTCTGGTGCTTGCGGCAGCGGTGTACCTCGGGCTGCTGCTGTACGGCCGCGGCGGTGAGCTTGGCGCGGCCCTGCGCGGGTTTCACGTCGTCTACCTCGTGCCCATCTTCGCTCTCGTGCTGGCAAACTACGGTCTCCGATTCGCTCGCTGGCAGTACTACCTGCGCCGCTGCAGTGCCCGTGTGCCGTGGCGGGAGAGTGCGGCCGTGTTCGTGAGCGGATTCGCCATGTCCATCACGCCGGCGCGAGTCGGCGAACTCCTGAAGTGCGTCCTGCTGCGTGACGAAGCTAGGGTCAAAATGAGCGTTTCGGTGCCTTTGGTCGTCGCTGATCGTCTCGCCGATGTCGTCGCCGTGTCGATTCTCGTCGCGGCGGGAACGCTCCACTACTCCGCGGCGCGCGGCATTTCACTGCTCATCATTGCCGGCGTGACGGTGCTTCTCCTTATTCTGGCCTTCTCCCCTTGGGTCGCCCAAAGCGCCCTGTGGCTGTTCAGCCGCCGCGACGCACGACGAACGACGGCGTCGACCGATGCTGTGCGCCAAGCCGCGGCCATCTTTGCGTCGCTTCTTCGCGGTCGGGCGCTCATCGTTGGAACAGCACTCGGAGTGCTCGCTTGGTTGGCCGAGTGTGCCGCGTTGTATCTCGTGCTCGGCGGGCTCGGCTCCTGGAAGTTAACGCTCTTCGCGGCCACGTTTACCTACGGACTCTCAACCCTAGGTGGCGCAGTCTCGCTGTTGCCTGGCGGCCTCGGCGTGACCGAGGTCGGCATGACGACGCTGCTCGTCCTCCTGGGCGTCGCGCGCGAAGTGGCTGTCGCCGGAGTACTTGTCGTGCGCTTGTGCACGCTCTGGTTTGCGACCGCATTGGGGATCGGTGTCTACCTGTGGCATCGACATAGAGTGAGTAGGGCGCAGGCGCTTCGTCGGGAGGATGCCTGGGCAGTCCGGGAAGGCCTGCCGTGAACGCGCAGCCGGACACCGTTGTTGCGGCGCGACGCGGTCTGCTTCGAGCTCTGCTTGCCGAGATGCGCCCTCGGCAATGGACGAAGAACTTTATCGTCCTGGCGCCGCTCCTGTTCTCGCTGGAGCTGGGGCATCCGATCGATCTCGTGCGTGCTGTGGCAGCCGCAGGCGTGTTCTGCCTCGTCGCTGGCGCTGTCTACATAGTCAACGACCTGCACGATCGAGAACGCGATCGTCACCACGAAGTGCGCGGAAGGCGACCGCTGGCTGCCGGGGAACTGGGCGAGCGAGAGGCTCTTGCGGCGGCGGCGGCGCTGTCGGCGAGCGGATTCGCCGCCGCCGCCGCCCTCAGCACGGGCCTGGCCTTGACGGTGGTCGCGTACATCGCCCTCCAAGGTGCATACACGTTTCTGTTAAAGGACCAGGTGATCCTCGACGTGATGGCGATCTCTGCCGGCTTCGTTCTCAGGGTAACTGCGGGCGCGCTGGCGATCGGGGTCGCCGTTTCCCCCTGGCTCCTCGTCTGTGCGGCGCTATTAGCCCTGTTCCTCGCGTTCGTCAAGCGGCGCCAGGAGTTGCTGACCGATCCGGGCGCTGCGGAGCGGCGACCTGTACTCCATCTCTATACGGCGGCCCTCCTCGACCAGGCTATCGCTGTGGCCACCTCGTCGACGTTTGTCGTGTACGTGATCTACACGTTCTTAAGTCAGTCGGCCGCCGACCGCCCGTACCTCATGCTGACGACGCCCTTCGTGGGGTACGGCCTCTTGCGCTACCTCTACTTGATGCACAGCCGTCATCTGGGCGGCAGTCCAGAGGAGATTCTCCTTGGCGATCGGCCGCTCGCGGCTGACCTGGGGCTCTGGGTTCTCACGGTCGTCATTGTCTTGTACTTCACGTGATGGGAGGAAACACGATGTCCGACGAGTCGCAAGCCTCGTCTACGGTGCGGGCGCGCTCATTCGGTCGCGGGCGGGTAGCCGTCCTCAAGACGACGCCGGCCACGGTTCTCGACGATATCGCCCGGTTAACCGAGTTAGCGGGCATGGCCGCAGCACTGGATCCGGGTGCCAGCACGATCATCAAGGACAACATCTCCTGGCATCTCCCGTTCCTCTCGGCTAACACCACGCCGTGGCAGCTCGAGGGAACAATCAAGGCTCTGCAAGCGGCCGGTTTCGTTGACCTAATCGCGGTACACAACGACACGGTTGTGACCGATCCCGTGAAGGGCGAGCGGCTCAACAAGCTAACCTCGATTTACGAGCGCTACACCATTCCTGAGTTCTACAACTTTCTGCCCGGTAACGTGCGCTGGGTTCCGTACCGCCCCAAGGCGAAAATGCTCGCTCTCGACGATATCTTCCCCGAGGGTATCCGCGTTCCCGACCTGTTCCTCGGTAAGAACATCGTTCACTTGCCGACGCTCAAGTGCCACATCTACACGACGACGACGGGGGCGATGAAGAACGCTTTCGGTGGCCTTTTGGGGACGCGACGGCACTACGCGCATAGCTGGATCCATGAGACATTGGTCGACCTGTTAGCGATCCAGCAGGAGATTCACCCGGGTGTCTTCGCCATCGTGGATGGGACGCTCAGCGGCAACGGCCCTGGACCGCGGACGATGACTCCGGTGGAGACAAACTACCTGTTGGCAGCCTCCGATCAGGTGGCGATCGATGCGGTGGGCGCGAAGATGATGGGCTTTGACCCGATGGCCATCAAGTACATTCGTCTGGCGCATGAGCGCGGCCTCGGCGTTGGCGACCCGCGTGAGATTGAGGTCGTGGGCGACGATGTCTCTGGTGTCAATTTTGGTTTCACCGTGGGCGCTAATTTGGCGGCGCGGTTCGGTCGCCGCGTCTGGTTTGGTTCCCCTCGGGCACAGAAGCTCCAGTACCTGCTCTTTCGCACTCCCCTGGTACACGCCTTCATTCTTGGATCGACCGTCTATCACGACTACCTGTGGTGGCCAGTGAAAGGCCACGCTCTCCAAGCACAGGTGCGGCGTCAGAGTAAGTGGGGTCGCTTGTTCGATGAGTACTGAGCCATCGCCTCGCCTCTCTGGGGCGGGGGACCCTTCACGAACTTTAGGTGACGCGGTTCGTGCGGCACGGCGCGCAGCGCGTCGCCGCCAGGTGCGGCGACGGCGCCTAGCTGCATTAGCGATGCTGCTCGTGCTCGTCATGCTCGTTCCGCTGAGCGTCTCGTACGCGCGCTACATGAGCCGCCCGTCGAGTGTACCCTGGACCGTGCGCTCAGTTGAGTGGGTCCGTGACAACCACGGAGCCTGGCTGGTGAGCCTCACAGAGCGCGTCTACTACACGCTCACGGCGCCCAAGAAAGGCGGGCCCGGCCTGGTTGCTTTGCCCAGTCTCGCTACCGATTCCAGTCAGACAGCGACGAGGTCTGGGCATCAGTCAAGACCAGTCTACACGCCGCCGCCGGTGAAGCCGGCAATCACGCCTGCCCTTCCGGGCGAGGGTGTCTGGCGACCGGTCGGACGGATGGTTAACGGACAGTATCCCCTTCGCGTGGCGCTGTTCCGCAACGAGCGGGACTATCCACGTATTCTCACCTACGCGGTCTGGATCGATCACTCGTTGACGCAGCTTGCTCTCTACCCGGGCCGGGTGGAACCGCCGCAAGGTTCACCGCGCGGCCCGATGATGGTTCCTCTGGATCAGCGCACTCGATTGCTGGCCGTCTTCAACAGCGGGTTTAAGTATGAGGACTCTCACGGTGGGTTCGCCGTCAACGGGCATGTCTACACGCCGCTACGAGTCGGAGACGGCACGCTTGTCATCTACAACGATGGTCGCGTTGACATTGTCCCGTGGCGCGGCGGTGCTCTGCCCGCCAACGTCGTTGCTGCTCGGCAAAACTTGCCCATGATCGTCGACAACGGCAAGCCAAACCCGCACTTGAACAACAACGGTGCCCAGTGGGGCTGGACGCTGGGAAACAGCGTGCGCGTGTGGCGTAGCGGAGTGGGTATCGACCGCCGGGGCAACCTCATTTACGTGGCCGCGCCACAGCAAACCGTCATGTCTTTGGCTGCCGCTCTCATCCGGGCGGGGGCGGTGCGGGCCCTCGAGTTCGACATCAACGTGTACTGGCCCACGTTCAACTACTATCGCCAACCTGACGGGCGGTCGCCCGTGAAGCTTCTGCCTAATGCTCAGAATCCTGGCATCACGCGCTACCTCGTTCCGGACGACCGGGATTTCTTTGCCGTGTACACGCGCCCAAGAAACGGAGACTACGCGGTGCCGTTTCAATGAGCGACGCGGCGTGTGGGCGCCCGAAGAAGGGCACGGCACGTTCGACGGGCGGCAACACCGACAGCCGTGGCTCCTCCGGTCTGGTCATCAGTGCAGTACACCGGTGCAGCGCAGCCCCACCATAGCGGCACTCGCCTGGAGGGGCAACATGGCCAGCCCGACGATCGTGAAAGTCGTGGCGGCAAACGGCAAGCCGCCCGCGCGAGCCAACCGTCGGCAGATAAGCGAGGCTACTGATCCCGTTACGAAAGCGTTTGGCCCCATGGACAGGGCAAGGACGGCTGCCCACGTCTCGGGACGGCCGGCGACGTGCAGGGCTACCGCGGCGGGCAAGTTGTTCAGGCTGGCCGCTAGCCCAGCGGCGATGGCGAGCTGCTGAACAAAGCCGCTGGGGAGGGCCAGCCCGCTACCGACGATCGTCCGTATGCCCGAGACAGCGAGGAAGATCGGCAGGAGGTCCACGAGCGCTGCGAAGGAGAGGGGGCGGCTGCTGGGCACTGCCACCCGATTCGGCCCCCTGCGCCCGAGCGCAAGGGAGAGGCCCGTGATGGTCACGGCACTCACCAGCAGCCAGGCAAGCCAGGCCTCGCGGACGTACTCCCATGACGGCAGCGCCGCGCGGCTCAACACGAGAAGCGTCGTTAAGTTGGCGTTCGGCAAGAGGAAGGATGTCGCGTTGGCCGTGAGGGCGATCGCCACGCCCAGCCAGGCGGTTGCCAGTCGGCTGCGTTGTGCCGTGCGTAAGGCGATCGGCATGGCCACGACCACTGCGACATCTAGGTTGACAAGGCCGCTGAGGACAGCGGTGAGGGTGAGCAGAGCCGCGAAGGTCACTTGCGGAGGGGCTTGCGTGGGGATCATGATGCGCGAGAGAGCCCGAAAGACGCCTAAACGGTCAGCCACTGTGGCAGCGACGATGATGAGCGCTACGACCGCGAAGGGTTCGGCCGTCGCCAGAGCAGCCGGGATGTAGCCGGCTGGGTCAAAGACCAGGGCACCGCTGATGAGACTGAGAGCGGCTCCCCACAGGAAGAGCGGCAGGCGATCCTGCAGCAGACGATGTCGCCTACGAGGCAGAGAGAGGAGGAGATGTCCTATGCGCACCGCTCACCTCGGTCGAAAGTGCGTGCCGGGCGGCTGCTGCGCGAGTCTGCTCGCCTTCACCGATGGGCGTGGCAGTAGTCAGTGCGCTCCGCCTGCCTTCGTCGGCTCCGACTGCCCGCTCACCTTCGCCGGGAAGCGTCCGTCGCTCATCCCCTTAGCTGGTCTCACGCTTGAAAGCTTGTGACGTTGCTGGCGAAGGTTGAGAAGCTCCAGGCACGGGCAGCAACCTCTGATTAATGTGACATAATTATGGCAGATATGAAACCCCTAGATGACACTCCCGCTGCGCACTCCGACGAGCTCATGGCCATCCCACGCATCGCGGCGCTCGTCGGGGTGAGTCCCCGAGTCGTGCGCTACTGGGAGGAACAGGGGCTGATCAGCCCCACGCGCGAGCATGGGAAGTTGCGCTATTCGCCGCGCGATGTGGCCATGGCGCGATTAACCAAGCGGCTCCTCGACGCTGGCATTGGAGTCGAAGGAATCCGCGTTCTGAAAGAACTGGCCGTGCGTGAAGTCCGTCACGCGGCGCAAACGGGCGACGAGACACTTCTGGTCGAAATCGCGCTCCGCTTGCTGCACCAACGGAAAGCGTTTCGCGAGGTGACGGGGATGGACGAAGAGGAGTTTCCCGAGGGAAGGCCGTTGCCTGCAGGCGGACCGCGTCCGCCGCGCTCAGGGCTGCGTTCGCAGCCTCCTCGTGCGGCTACCGAAGGGTCGCCTGACCCTTGCTGACGCTGGCCTGATTCCGCGAGCGATCTCCCGGCTGGGTCACGGACTTAGGTCACCACTGATGAACTCAGCCTGGTCAGCTAACGTAGCTCGGTCTCGCTGACGACCTCGTTCTTGATCAAGGCGACGAGTCGCTGGAGGGCGCTAAACACGTTGTCGCGAATGTCGCCGGCGACTAACACCTGCATGATCTCGTCGCCGACGGCAAGCTGACCTTCGTTTACCCAGGCGCGGACGGCGTAGACGCCGGGCCACCCGTTGGCCTCCTCAGTCACCTGCGCCAAGCGCTGCCTGTTCACGCGCACGAGGAGGCCTCGTACGGGCTCACCCGAACGGGAGGTGGCGCGCACGATCCCTTGATGGGCGAGCAGCATGCCCACAGCTGAGGCTCCCGGCTGCTCTTTTATCTCTGCCATCCAGAGACGAATATCCGGGGTCGGCATAAGCACCTCAGCAGTGAGATCTAACGTTTCTCCGCCATCTGCGCCCGTGGTTTGCCGCCGTCGCGGCGGGCTCCTCGTGCAGACCTCGGTGAATGTGTGCATCTCGGCGAAGTCTTGGCGCACGACGGTTGAGCCTCGCGGAGCTTGAGCGCAAGATAACATACAAGCGGCGCCTCGTTCGACGGCGGTGTGTTGCGTGGCGCCTCGCTGGGCGGCGCTTGGCCGAATGACGTCGCGCGCCGCTTGCCGCGGCGGTGCGCTCGTCACGCTGTCGCGGCGACCCGCTTGCCGGGCTGCCGCGACGATATGCGTGCCGGGAACACTCGCCGGGCACACGTAGGTAGACGATTCGCGTGGCGCATACGTCTGGGTCGTCGTTCGCACGGCTGCTTCCGTGCGCATGAAGTAACGAGCAACATGGCAGCTAGAGGAGGTTACGGTGCAACCCGATCCCACAGCGATTCTCGAGAAGCTTGCCATCACGGAGCCGCTCATCGGTTTCTACGACGCGCCTGACCCGATGCCGTTCGCGCCCTTGATCGAGCCGGCAGACGAGCACGAGTGCATCTTCGCCTCTTACCCGCGCTGGCGCGAAGGTGCCACCCTGCACATCACCGAGACGAAGCACGGTTGCGGCGCCCCGCATGTCTTGGGTTTGCAGACGCGCTCGCAGGACGAGATGGTGCGCTTTCTGGTCGAGGAAGAGGGGTTGCGCGCTTCGCCGGAGCTGATGCGCCAGTGGCTGGAGGCGGCCCCAGGATACCAGCCTCGCCACCAGCACGTCCTGATCGGCCCGCTGCACGCCGACCAGTACGACTATCTGCGGAGCGTCACTTTCTACGTCAACGCAGACCAGCTAGCTGTCCTGGTCACTGGCTCTTCGTACTACAGTCGTCCCGAAGATCCGCCGGTCGTGGCTCCCTTCAGCTCGGGGTGTGGCCAGCTCGCTTCCGTGTTTGGCGATGTAGCCAACTTCGATCTGCCGCGCGCCGTCATTGGCGCGACCGATCAGGCCATGCGCAAGCAGTTGCCGCCCGCCATACTGGCGTTCACCGTGACCAAGCCCATGTTTGAGCAGCTCTGCCGCTGGGCCGACGACCCGAAGAGCTCGCTGCACAACAACTTCCTGCAGCAGCTCCTGACGGCACGCGGTGGCTCCTTCTGAGGTCAGGTAGCTGAGCGCGGGCGGCGGCCGCGCCGGAGGCGCGGCCGCCGCCCGCGCTCAGCGGCTTGCCTGAGGGGGCGCGTGCCGGGCTCGCTGGCCGGCTCCCTCGAGCGATCGGCTGGGCAGGCAGGTCTCGCGAGGGAGGGGGCACGTTCGGCCTCGCGTCGCTCAGGGTGCCGACAGTCGCGCGGCAACCGCACTCTTAATCTGGAGTTTTAATCTGTCTGCGACAGAGTAAAATACCTTGATGAGCAAGATGATGCGGATCAAGGACGGGATGACGCAGATCAAGGGTGACAATGAGGTGAGCGCGGCCTCTGGTGAGGAATCGAGGCCGGTCTCGCCCCTGGTTCTGGCGCAGGAGTTGGGCGCCGCGGTGACACGTTTTCGGCGTGTTTTGCGTCGTGCTACACGCCGCAGCTGGCCCTACGAGCCGCTGCCGCGGGCTGAGCTCGATCTGCTGCGCTTGGCGGCTGAGCAGCCGGGCATCTCAGTTGCCGAAGCGGCCAGCGCTCTGTCTCTCGCGCCGAACACGGTGAGCACGTTGGTGAACCAAGTGCGGCGTGCCGGTTTGCTGGCCCGCGACAACGATAGCGGCGATCGGCGTGTGGCGCGCTTGTCGCTGACTGACGCCGGCAAGGCTCGTCTGGCTGCGTGGCGCGACAAGCGCGCCGAGCAGCTCGCCAACGCATTCAACGCGCTCGATGAGTCTGACCGACGCGCTCTGGCCGCCGCCTTGCCGGCTCTGGCGCGTCTGATCGAAAAACTCGAGCAAGGCGTCCCTGGAAACTCGCAGTGACCGTGAAGTTCACTCAGCCCAATTCTCGCTCGCTCGATGGCCCGCTCGCCAGGCACGCGGGTGAGACGATGCAAACGATGCCACAAACTTCGCCCGGCGCAGTGCCAGCGGTGGCGTGTTTCGCCTTGTCGCACCGTTTCGGCGAAGCGCTGGCTGTCGACCATGTGAGCCTCGCGGTGGCTCCAGGCGAGGTTTTTGGCCTACTCGGGCCGAACGGCGCCGGCAAGACCACGACCATCCGCATCTTGACAACCCTGCTGCCGGCCACGGAGGGGAGGGCTGAGATCTTCGGTCTTGATATCGAGCGGCGCCGGACCGCGGTGCGCGGCCTGCTCGGCTACGTGCCGCAGCAACTCTCGGCTGACGCAGCCCTCACGGGACGTGAGAACGTGGCACTCTTCGCTCGTCTGTACGACGTGCCTCGCCGGGAGCGAAAGGCACGCGTCGATGAGGCTCTGGCGCGCATGGGTTTGCTCGCGGCCGCCGACCGGCTAGCGTCAACCTACTCGGGGGGCATGCTGCGTCGGCTGGAACTGGCGCAGGCACTGGTGAATCAACCTCGCTTGCTCGTGCTGGACGAGCCAACGATCGGCCTCGATCCGCTCGCGCGCGCTGGGGTGTGGGAACGCGTACTTGAGCTGCGCGAGGCTCTCGGCATGACCGTGTTGCTGACGACCCACTACATGGACGAAGCGGAGGAACTCTGCGATCGGGTGGCGCTCATGCATCGGGGACGCTTACAGGCGGTCGGCGTGCCCAAGGAACTTGAGGAGGCTATCGGCGAGGAAGCGACCCTGCAAGACGTGTTTGCTCATTATGCCGGTACCACATCCGATGAGTCGCAAGGAGGTTTTCGTGAGGCCCGCAGAGATCGTCGCGTCGCCAGTCGGCTGGGCTGAACCTGGGTCCGCCACCCCGTTGGCTGCGGCCGGTGGACTCGCTCGCCGAGTCGGCGCTCTGTGCCTAGCCGAGGCGCAGAAGCTGCGCCACGATCCGACCGAGATCTTTACCCGTGCGATCCAGCCAGCGCTCTGGTTACTCATCTTCGGTGAAACCTTCACGCACCTGCACGCCATCCCCACGGGAAACGTCCCGTACCTGGCTTACATGGCTCCGGGGATCCTGGCCCAGTCGGCCCTGTTCATCTCGATCTTCTACGGCATCCAGATCATCTGGGAGCGGGATGCCGGAGTCCTAGCGAAGTTGTTAGCGACGCCGACCCCGCGCGTCGCTCTGGTAACGGGGAAAGCTTTTGCAGCCGGGCTGCGCGCTCTGGCTCAAGTCGCGGTCGTCATCGTGTTGGCGGCTCTGCTGGGCGTGCCGCTCACCGACAACCCCCTCCGGGTACTGGCGGCGGCAGGCTTCGTCTTGCTCGGGGCGGCTTTCTTCTGCACCCTTTCGCTGACGATCGCCGGGGTCGTGTTGCGACGTGATCGCCTCATGGGCATCGGACAGGCGATCACGATGCCGCTCTTCTTCGCCTCCAATGCGCTGTATCCGATCAAGCTCATGCCGGTGTGGTTGCGCGTGTTGAGCAAAGCTAATCCGTTGAGTTACGAGGTTGACGCCCTGCGTGGCTTGCTCATCCACACGCCGGCGCACGTGGGCACGGACTTCGCGGTCATGGCTGTCAGTGCTCTCGTGGGCGTGTTCGTCGCCTCGAGTCTGCTGGCTCGACTGGCGCGGTGAGCGGCGGGCGTGGTGAACGACTGGCGCGGCGCACGACTGGCGCGGCGCGGGGTGAAGCGTGCGATTTGTGACGAGGAGGTTGTGTCATGGGTCTTAATCTCGACCGAGGGCGTACCGCCCTCGTACTCATCGATCTGCAGAAGGGGATTGTCGCCTTCCCGGCGGAGCCGCATACCAGTGACGAAGTGGTTGCCCAAGCAGCGCGTCTCGCGGAGACCTTTCGCCGCATCTCGGCACCGGTCTTCCTCGTGCACGTCGTGCGCAGCCTCGACGGTGGCGACGCGCTGCGCATGCCCGTTGACGAGCCCATGCCGATACGTGATGTACCGAGCGACTTCGCCGACATCGTGCCCGAACTGGGCCCGCAGCCGGGCGACCTGGTGATCGCGAAACGCCAGTGGGGTGCGTTCTACGGTACTGACCTCGATCTACAGCTGCGGCGTCGGGGTGTGAAGACGATCGTCCTCGGCGGCATCTCGACGAACTACGGTGTTGAGTCAACCGCGCGCGATGCGTACGAACGCGGGTACGAGATCGTCTTCGTTGAGGACGCGATGAGCGCCCGCAGCGCCAGCGATCACGCGTTTGCCCTCACGCGGATCTTCCCGCGCATCGGCCGTGTGAGCAGTGCTGAAGCAGTCGTGGCCGATCTGACGCGCTGACTGGCTACAACGCCGTTGTTCCCTGGCTGAGCGGTCACTTCTCGATCGCGCCTTCATGTCCAATCGCGCGGCTGCTGTCTCGCGGCGGCACTTGGCGGCATCGGGTGGCATCGGGTAGTTTCGGGCGGTGTCGGGTGGGCGCTCGACTTCTCCAGCACGATAGTTAGCAAAGCTAACTATCGTGGTAGACTACGGTCATGGGACAAGGGAACGCTACAGAAGACGTCGTGCGCGAAAGCTCTTCCGACCAAGCAAGTCTCTCGGGAAATTCAGCGCAGAAACCGGCCGCATCGCGGCCGAGTGCGGGTCAGCCGACTGCAGCGGAGCTTGCCAAGAACGGAGACGGCAGTGCTGGCGCGGCCGAAGTTGCTGCCCGCCTGCGCCTGGTGGTCATGCGTCTCTCGCGTCGTTTGCGGCAGCAGACTGGCGCGGACATGAGTCCGTCGCTGATGTCGGCGTTGGCGAGCGTTGAGCGGCACGGCCCGCTGACGTTGGGACGCCTGGCGGCAATCGAGCGCGTTCAGCCGCCGAGCGTGACGCGCCTCGTGGCCCGTCTAGAACAAGGCGGTCTGGTGGTGCGCCATGCCGACGCCGACGATCGGCGCTTCGCGCGCGTGACCGTAACACCGCTCGGTCGCCGCGTCTTACAGCGCAGTCGCACGCGCAAGACGGCCTACCTAGCCCACCGACTGCGTGGCCTCAGCGAGGAGGATCTGGGCGTCTTGCGTGACGCGGTGGCGGTTCTGGAACACCTTGTCGAAGACGAACCCTGTGAGGGTGAACGATGAGCGAGCGCGAAATGGATCGTGCTCCAGTTTCTTCCCCAACGGGGCTCTCGGCGCGCGTGCGTGCGCTCATCCAGCGCACCTTCCGCTCCTTGCACAACCGCAACTACCGCCTCTACTTCATCGGGCAAATCATCTCCAACAGTGGCACCTGGATGCAGACCACGGCGCAAGGCGCACTGGTCGTCTTCACGCTGCATGGCAGCGCGCTCGATTTGGGCATCACGGTAGCGCTCCAGTTCACGCCTGTGCTCCTGTTCGGCGCGTGGGGCGGCGTACTGGCCGATCGGTTCGACAAACGGCACCTGATGATCGTCACGCAGTCCGCCTTCCTCGTGCAGGCGCTGGTTATCGGACTGCTCGTGGCGACGGGGGTCGTGCAGCTGTGGATGGTGTGGCTCTTAGCGCTGATATTTGGCGGCATCAACGTCGTCGACAACCCGGCTCGCCAGGCTTTCGTTGTGGAGATGGTCGGTCCCGACGATCTCGCGAACGCGGTCGGGCTGAATAGCGTGATCGTAAACTCCTCGCGAGTGATCGGACCGGCGCTCGCTGGCGCTCTCATGGTTTCCGTGGGCATCGCGGCGACCTTCTTGTTCAACGCCGCCTCCTACGTCGCTGTGATCTTCGCCCTGGTGGCTATGGAGCCGGCGTTGCTCCACACGGCGCGTCGTGTGCCGCGCGCGCGCGGTCAGGTGCGGGCTGGCCTGAGTTACGCCTGGTCGGTTGCCGACCTGCGCATCCCCTTGCTTCTCATGGCCCTGATCGGCACGCTCGGCTACAACTTCTCCGTGCTGTTGCCGCTGATGGCGAAGGACGTCTTTCATAGCGGGGCCGGTACATACAGTCTGATGTCGACGGCAATGGGGGCCGGCGCTCTCATGGGTGCGCTGTACGCAGCGAGCCGCAGCAAGCCGAGCCAGCGCATCCTCATCAGGGCGGCCTTTCTCTTTGGCGCCACGAGCCTCTTGGTAGCCTGGGCCCCCTCGTTGCGACTCGAGTTTGCCGCGCTGGTACCGATGGGCGCCGCCGCGATCCTCTACGTCGCCATGACCAACTCGCTCCTCCAGCTCGTGTCAAAGGCGTCCATGCGGGGGCGGGTGATGGCCCTCTGGGCGGTCGTCTTCCTGGGCAGCACACCCATTGGCGGCCTGTTCGCCGGCTCGTTCGCGGCCCACTTCGGCGCTCGCTGGGCGGTAGGCGTGGGCGGGATGATCAATGTCGCGGCATCCCTCTGGGGCTGGTATGAGTTTCGCCGTGCGGCCGCGTCGCGCGAGTCGAGCACGACCGTTGGCGACGGTCTGGCGACGGAGAGCGAACCAGGCATCTCGTCAGCTGAGGTCGCCGAGGCCCAGGTTCTCGAAGCCGAGAGCCTGAGTTTTGCCCGCGAGCGAGGCATAGAGGGTGACGGCGAGGCGGTCGCCGATCCCGAGGAAGTGCGCAGCTCCGCGCCGTGAGTGCGCGCCGCAGCGACCAGCCGTGCGTGACTACGCGCCCCGGTGCTGCCACGGCGCCGCGCCGCGGCGCGCACTCACACTCGGCGCTCAACGATTGTGCTCTTTCGGCCGATGAAGGGGCTGTCGATCAGCGCCGTCTACTGATGCGTGGCCGCGGGCTCGGTCATCGGCGGGCGACGTCGCCGACCGATAAGCCTCGTTGAGGTGCGCGAAGAGTTTGGAGAATGGGCTTGCTTCTCAAAGGCAACCTCAAGGAATTTAGCTTGCCGAACGTCTTGCAGCTCGTGAAGATGAGCGCCAAGACGGGCTGCCTCACGCTCGCTCGCGAGGGTGAAGAGGGGCGGATCTACTTCCGTAACGGCCAGATCTACTACGCCGCGCAGGCGCCCCAGTCGATGCCGCTAGGGGAACGCCTCGTCAAGGCCGGCAAAATCTCGGCTAAGCAACTGAAGAGCGCCCTCGCCGAACAGCGCATCTCGGCCGATGCGGGTCGCTTGGGTGCGATTCTGGTCGAACGCGGCTGGATCGACAAGGCGACCTTAGAAGAGGCGGTGCGCGGCCAGATCGAGGACGTCACTTTCAACTTCTTCTCTTGGCCGGACGGCGAGTTCGGTTTCGTCGCCGACGAGGCCGTCGAGGATGAGGACGTCTTCATCGAGATGAACGTTGAGAACGTCATCATGGAGGGCTGTCGGCGCATCGACGAGTGGGAGCTGATCGTCGAGAAGCTGGGATCGCTCGAGAAAGTCGCCCACCTCGCCGTGCCGGAGTCGGTCAAGGAGACAGGCCAGGTGACGCTCACTGACGACGAGTGGCGGGTTGTGTGCTGCGTCGACGATCGGCGCGACCTGGGCACGATCATCAAAGAGTGCGGCCTCGATCGTTTTAGCGGCGCCAAGGTCATTTTCAGCTTGTACTCGGCGGGACTGCTGAGTGTCTCGGAACCTGTCATCGAGGGTATGTCCTCGCGGCGGGCCATCATCGTGCGTGGGCCGATCGACATCTACAACGAGGTGTTTCTCAACACGCTCACGGATGGCAACGTGACCGAGCATCTCCGGGTCGAGTTGATCGACGAGCAAGAGGTGGAGATCCCCATTCACGCGACGACCTACTCACGCAACGGCGACGGGGAGGCGGAGGAAGCCCTTGTCTTCACCGCGCCGGTGAACGCTTCTGAGCAAGCGTGGCAGCGGCTGGTCGGCGAGAGCTCCGCCTTCGTTGTACTCGTGAACGCCAACTCAAGCGACAGCTTGCGCGCCTCTCTGCGCGATCTCGAGGTAGTACGTAGCTTTGGAGATATGCCCTTGGTCGTGGCAACGTACGTCTCGATGGCGGAAGAGGCCGTAGAGGTGGAGGCAGTGCGCAAGGCACTTGGCCTGGGCAAGAAGGTGCCCGTCTTGGTCTGCAGCTTGCGCGAGCGCGAGTCGGTCGTGGCTGTCGTAGAGACCGCTCTCGGTCTGATTCCAAGCTGAGAGCCACGCTCTCTGCGACGCCGGTGCGCGCTGCGCCTGCATCTGCGACGGTCGTGCCTCGCTTCGCCGACGCCCTGGCGGCGCTTGGCCAGTCTCTGCGGGCGACTGGCTGCCGCTCGCACGGCGCTTGGCTTGTCAGGTCGTGGGGCGGGGAGTAGATTCAAATCACGCACGCGTCCCCAGGAGTAGGGTGTCCGCCATGAAAGGATCCGACCGCATGTACTATCCCACGTACCGCATGAGACGGCTGCGGCGCACCGACGCTATTCGCCGCATGGTGCGCGAGACTACCCTCGCGCCCGACGATTTCATCTACCCGCTCTTTGTGACCCACGGCGAAGACGTCAAGCGTCCGATTAGTGCCATGCCGGGCTGCTACCAGCTCTCGATCGGCAACGTGCTGCCCGAAATCCGCGAGCTGCGCTCGCTCGGAATTCCGGCCGTCATCCTCTTCGGCATCCCGGCGCACAAGGATAGTGCGGCTACTTCGGCCTACGACCCGGAGGGCGTCGTGCAGCTGGCCGTGCGGGCCATCAAAGACGAAGCCCCTGACATGGTCGTGATCACCGACGTCTGTCTGTGCGAGTACATGGACCATGGGCACTGCGGTGTCGTGCAAAACGGTGAGATCGTCAACGACCTGACCCTGGAGCTGCTCGCCAAGGAAGCCATCACACATGCCGAAGCGGGAGCCGACATCGTCGCACCTTCAGACATGATGGACGGTCGGGTGGCCGCCATTCGTAGCGCCCTCGACGATGAGAACCTCATCAACACGATCATCATGGCGTACTCGTCCAAGTTCGCCTCGGCTTTCTACGGCCCCTTCCGCGATGCGGCCGAATCAACCCCGGCCTTTGGCGACCGCAAGACCTACCAGATGGATCCCGCGAACGGCGAGGAGGCCGTGCGCGAGGCGTTGCTGGACATTGAGGAGGGCGCCGACATCATCATGGTCAAGCCGGCCCTGCCCTACCTGGATGTCGTGAGCGCCATCAAGCAAGAGACGAAGTTCCCGCTGGCCGCCTACAACGTGAGTGGCGAGTACGCCATGCTGAAGGCCGCCGCCGAGAAGGGCTGGCTCGACGAGCGTGCCTGCGTGCTCGAGGCGCTCACCAGCATCAAGCGAGCTGGCGCCGATCTCATCCTCACCTACCACGCCAAAGACGCTGCCCGCTGGCTGCAGCAGGGCTGACGCGACCTTGCGGCGGCCGTTTACGGATTCCTCTGGGGAGTTCTCGTAATGTCTGAGCGCGCCCATCCTGCCGCGTCTGGCAGTCACATCCTGTCGGCCGAGGCGCCGCGCGTGATTGCCTGGGAAGTGACGCGTTCCTGCAACCTCGCCTGCGTCCACTGCCGCGCCTCAGCCTTGCACGGACCCTACGAGGGCGAGCTCACCACGAGCGAGGCCTTCACGCTCATTGACCAGATCGCTGAGCTGGGCAGCCCGATCCTGATCCTCACGGGCGGTGAGCCGCTTCTCCGTGCCGATATCTGGGAGATTGCCGAGCGTGGGGTGGCGGCTGGTCTGCGGGTGGTGATGGCGCCGAACGGCACCCTGGTGACCCCCGAGGTGGGGCGCAAGCTGGCGGATGTGGGCATCAAGCGGATCAGCGTCTCGATTGACTTTCCCAACGCGGTTGAGCACGACGCTTTCCGCGGTGTGCCGGGCGCCTTCGAGGGAGCCCTCGCGGGTGTGCGCAACGCGATCGCGGCCGGCGTCGAGGTGCAGATCAACTCGACGATCACGAAAGCGAACGTGCAGTACTTGCCCGACTTGCTCGCCTTGGCGGAGCGCATCGGCGCGGTGAGCTTCCACCCGTTCATGCTGGTGCCGACCGGGCGCGGCAAGGAGCTTGAGGAACAGGAGTTGCCGCCCGAGGAATACGAACGCGCCCTCAACTGGATGTACGACGCCCAGCGTTCGTCGGCTCTGTTCCTCAAGCCTACAGACGTTCCGCACTACTGGCGCGTGATGCGTCAGCGGGCGAAGCAGGATGGGACGAAGCTGCAGGTGCACCCGCACGCGCACGGTGGCATGAACACGCTCTCGCGTGGCTGTTTGGCCGGCGTGGGCTTCTGCTTCATCTCGCACCGCGGCGAGGTGCAGCCGTGTGGCTACTTCGATAAGGTGGCGGGCGACGTGCGCCAGATGGCGTTTCCCGCCATCTGGCGCACGTCGCCCCTCTTCCTCACCCTACGTGACCTCGACAAGCTCAAGGGCAAGTGCAGGGCCTGCGAGTACCGCCGCGTCTGTGGCGGCTGCCGCGCGCGCGCCTACGAGGTCACGGGTGACTACATGGCGGAGGAGCCGTACTGCGTGTACGTGCCCGAGGGCTGGAACGGGCCAGCGGCGGCTGGCGCGCGGGCAGCGGCGACCACGCAAGCCGAGCCGGATGCGTCGGCTTCCGTGTCGGATGGTGCTGCGTCGCTGGGTCAGCCCGCTGCGAGAAGCACTGATGACGATGACCTGACGAGCTGGGGCCCGCTTGGTTGCCAGCCGTACGACGGCTGAGTCATCCTGAGCGCCGCGGCTCGGCGGCGGTTGGTGCCAGGACGAGCATGCCGGGATGGCAACGCGGGGCTGCAAGCCTGTGCCGGGCACGTTCTGCGGCGACACCAGAAGAAGTGTCGCTCGAGCATCACTGCGGCGGCGCTAGAAGAAGTGTCGCTCGAGCATCACTGCGTCGCCGACGAGGCCGTGTTTGTTGTACAGCCGTATGGCGGGGTCGTTGCCGCGCGTTGCCGCAACAGCCGCCTCGTGACAGCCCGCCGCCGCGAAACGGCGCATGATCTCGCTCACGAGGGCATTGCCGACGCCGTGCCGCCTGGCAGGCTCGCGCACGACGAGCTCGTCGATGTAGCCCCACAGGCCACCGTGGAAGAGGCCTGGCCGGACGAACCAGGTCAGGAGGCCGACGACCTCACCGTCGAGCTCGGCCAGCAAGGCGCCGCTGTCCGGGTGCGACAAGTACGCGCTTACGTCGGCAGTGCTCACGGGGCTCGTTTCGCCTTCGGCGCGCGCTAGCTCGCGCACGAGGGCGACGATGATCTCTTCGTCGCCCTCGTGCGCGTCACGAATCGAGATTGCCACGGTCGCCCTCTTCTACGGTTGCGGTAGCCGGCTGTGGGCGCCTGCGGCGCGACAGGTTTGCCCCTGTCGCGCCGCAGGCGCTTGTCACGCCAGGTAGTATGTAACGAAGGCCTAGCATCAAGCGAGCCAATTGTGCCCTAGGCTCTTGACCTGGACAAACCGGAGGCGCGGTGAGCCCTCAGTCGAGGCTGTCTGTTGGTTGGGGCGGCTAACGTCTGTTACCGCGCGAGGCGTGCTGCGAAGTAGGGAGGCTCTGTGAAGACCGAGATATCGCGAAGACTCTACGACGAGGCGCGAGAGTGCATTCCTGGCGGGGTGAACTCCCCCGTACGGGCCATGAAGAGCGTCGGCATGCCCCATCCGCTGTTCATCGCCCGCGGCAAGGGAGCTCACCTGTGGGACGTCGACGGCAACGAGTTCGTCGACTTGGTCTGTTCGTGGGGACCGATGATTCTCGGTCACGGACACCCGGAGGTTCTAGATCGCCTCCACGAAGCGCTGGAGCTGGGTACGAGCTTTGGCGCGCCGACTGCGCTCGAGGTGGAGTTGGCAGAGCTCATCTGCGAGGCGGTGCCCTCCATCGAGATGCTGCGCATGGTCAACTCCGGCACCGAAGCGACGATGAGCGCCGTGCGCGTCGCGCGCGGCTTCACCGGGCGAGAGAAGGTGGTCAAGTTCATCGGCTGCTACCACGGGCATGCCGACGCCTTCCTAGCCGCGGCGGGCAGCGGCGTGCTCACCTTGGCCTTGCCCGACAGCCCGGGAGTGACGAAGGGCACCACTGCCGACACCCTTCTCATGGAGTACAACGACAGCGATGCTCTCCGGGCTCTGTTCGCTGAGCGTGGCGAGGAGATTGCCTGCGTTATCGTCGAACCGGTCGCCGGTAACATGGGCGTTGTACCGCCTGCGCCAGGCTTCCTCGAGACGGCTCGCGAGCTTTGCTCAGCTCACGGCGCCCTGCTCATCTTCGACGAAGTGATCACTGGCTTTCGCGTTGCCTGGGGGGGAGCGCAAGCGCGCTTTGGAGTCACGCCCGACTTGACGACGCTGGGCAAGATCATCGGCGGTGGTCTCCCCGTAGGTGCTTTTGGTGGCCGCCGGGAGATCATGGAGACGGTCGCTCCTCTCGGATCGACCTATCAAGCGGGAACGTTGTCGGGCAATCCTCTGGCGATGGCAGCTGGCCTGGCGACGTTGCGCGTGCTGCAGCGGCCAGGAAGCTACGAACGCCTGGAGGAGCTTGCGGCGCGGTTCGCCGAGGGCCTTGAGAAGGCGGCGGCGCAGGGGGCGATGCCGGTCACGCTCAATCGGGTGGGCGCCATGCTGACGCTCTTCTTCTGCGACGGTCCAGTGACGAATTTCACGGCGGCCAAGAAGGCCGACACCGGCGCTTACGCACGCTACTGGCGTCACATGCTTGAAGCGGGCGTGTATTTGGCGCCTTCCCAGTTCGAGTCGACTATGATATCGCTGGCTTTAAGCGAGTCCGACATCGAGCGCGCGAGTGCGGCGGCGACGGCGTTCTTCGCCAGCGAGCGCGAGGAGTAGGGGCCAGTGGAGCGAGGAGGGGGAGCTGATGGCGCGCACGTACGATAAGAGTATGGTGCCGAGTGTCACGGTACCGCGTCTGGCGCTGTATTTGCGCTGTCTGCGCGAGTTGCATGCCCGTGGTATAAGCACGGTCTCATCCAAGGAGCTGGCGGAGCGGGTCGATCTCAATGCGGCCCAGATCCGTAAGGATTTTTCCTACTTCGGTGAGTTCGGCGTGCGTGGTGTCGGTTACGACGTCGCACGTTTGATCGACGAGATCGCGCGTTCCCTGGGTCTGAACCGCTCCTGGAACGTGATCATCATTGGGGCCGGATTGCTGGGTACAGCACTCGCGCGTTACAAGGGGTTCTCGGAGCAGGGCTTCCGATTGGTCGGTATGTTCGACAGCTCCCCCAAGGTGATCGGCAAGAGTTACGGTGCCGGTAAGGTGCGCGCGATGAGTGAGCTCGAGCAGTTCGTCAAAGAGCAGCCGGTCGACATCGCCATTATTACCGTGCCTGCGCATGCCGCCCAGGCGACGATCGATCGTGTGGTCGCCCCCAACGTGGGCGTGGGCGCTATCCTTAACTTTGCGCCAGTCAAGGTGTTTGCTCCCAAGGACGTCATCGTGCGTCAGGTCGATCTCTCGAGCGAGCTCATGTTCCTCTCGTTCTACCTCGACAAAGGTTCGGTGTAGCAAGTGGCGGTCGTCGCTCTGCAGCGGGCGCTTCTCAGCGCGGCATCGTCGTTCAGCATCCTTCAGGTACGCCCTCAGCCGGTCCCACTCAACGAGCAGGAGGGACACTACGGATCCCTCTATGCGGCGCTCACGGGCGACGCGCACGAGGACGATACCGTTTACCCGCTCGCTGTCGAGCTCATCTACGAGGGTTACTTGTTGCACTATCGTCAAGGCCGTGTGGCTTCGCCCGGCGAGAGCCCGAGGAGCGGTCTCCTGGCTGGCGATTACCTCTACGCACGTGGCCTGCGCCTCATCGCCAGCCAGGGCGATGTCGCTGGAGTTGAGCTGCTCACGAGCCTTATGGCTGTCTGCTCCTACTTCCGCAGCGAGAGCCTGTCGTTCTCTTACGACGACGATGTCTGGGCTTTCACTGTCGCCGGGCTGGCGGCCTTGCGACAGGGCTGCCCCGGCGAACCTCCGGCAGCCACGTTCGCTCGGGTTGAGCGAGCCATCGCAACGGGAGCGGTGGCGGTGGTCCCTCGTCTCGTACGTGAGGGGGCGGCGGCCCTGCACCTGCGCGACGCACACCCACTGGAAGCCCACCTCTCCGGCTTCGTGGCCGGGGCGGCCTGAGCTTCGCCGCCTGGAGGGTCCGTGGACCTGCGTGAGTTCATTACGCTTCTCGAAGGCGAGGGAGAACTCGTCCGCGTGGCTGCTGCCGTCGACCCGTACCTGGAGATGGCCGAGATCGCCGACCGGGCGAGCAAGGCCCGGGGACCAGCCTTGCTGTTTGAGCGTCCCGTCGCGGCGACGGCCTCTGGCGGGGCGGCGCCACCGAACGCCCACCGTGCCTTTGGCACCCTTCCGCCGGTACTCATGGGCGAGTTTGGCTCGCCTCGGCGCATGGAGCTCGCTCTCGGCGGACCGCTCGATGCGCTGGCGGCGCGCATCAGTCAGCTCACGGAGCTGCAGCCACCCAAGGGCTTCGTCGGTAAGGTGAAGGCGCTCGGGCAACTGCGCGAGCTCGCTTCCTATGCGCCCAAGGGCGGAGCGAGGGCTGCTTGGACGGAGTCCATCGACCCACCCGATCTGCGGCGTCTACCGGTGCTCACCACCTGGCCGGGCGACGGTGGCCCGTTCATCACCTTGCCCGTCGTGATCACGAAGGACCGCGAGGGCCGGCGCAACGCCGGCATTTACCGTCTGCAGGTCTACGACGAGCGCACCACAGGTATGCACTGGCACGTACACCATGATGGGGCGGCCAACTTCCGCGCCGCCGACGAACGTCTCGAAGTCGCGGTTGCGCTGGGCGGCGATCCAGCGGTCACGTATGCGGCCACGGCGCCATTGCCGCCAGGCATCGATGAGTTCATGTTTGCCGGATTCTTGCGCGGCGAGCCGGTGCGATTGGCCTCCTGTCGCACAGTGGCCCTTGAGGTGCCCGCTGATGCCGAGATCGTCCTGGAGGGCTACGTGCAGAAGGGCGAAGTGCGTCGTGAGGGACCTTTCGGCGACCACACCGGGTACTACTCGCTCAGCGATGATTACCCCGTGTTCCACCTGACGGCGATGAGTCTGCGCCCCGACGCCATCTACCCGGCGACGGTGGTCGGTAAGCCGCCGATGGAGGACGCCTACCTGGGCAAGGCGACGGAACGACTCTTCTTGCCCCTCCTGCGGTTGACTTTGCCCGAAATCGTCGACATGGATTTGCCGGTTGAGGGAGTCTTCCACGATTGCGCCATCATCGCCATCCGCAAGGCGTATCCGGGGCACGCGCGCAAGGTGATGAGTGCCGTCTGGGGCATGGGCCAAATGATGTTCACCAAGTTCATCGTCGTCGTCGACGAGCACGTGAACGTGCATGACTACAGCGAGGTGGCCTGGCGTCTGTTCAACAACGTCGACCCACGGCGTGATTGCCTCATCGTGGACGGGCCGTTGGATGTGCTCGACCACTCCAGCCCAACGCCGCGCTACGGCGGCAAGATGGGCATCGACGCGACCAAGACCTTGCCAGAAGAGGGTCATCCCCGCGCTTGGCCGGACGAGATCGCGATGGACCCCGCCGTCAAGTCTCGGGTGACGGCGCGCTGGCGTGAGCTGAACCTCCCGTTTGGGCCGTAACCATATTTGCGACGTGGCGCTCGACAGGAGCGACCGGTTTCTCCTACACTACGAGCACCTATGAGAACTGACACGGTACACCGACGCAGGTTCTACGCCTTCTCGCTGGCTAACTGGGCGCTGGCTATCGTCTGTTGGGCGGTAAGCGCGTGGCTGGGCGTCGCCTCACCGACGAGCATGTTCGTCTACACGATCCTCTTCATCGTCGGGTTGGTCGCTGTCATCGTCGGCGTCCTCGCCTGGTTAGTCGCTCGTTTCGGTCAAGAGCCCGAGCGCTAAAGAAGCCGGTGATGGCGGCCACTCGGCCTGCTGGCGCGGCGGCCAAGCCGTTGCTGTTCGCTCGTCTGATCAAGGTCGAGCACAGCGTGTACGCCTTGCCGTTCGCCTACGCGGGTGCCTTTCTCGCTCAGCTGAAGACGCCTTCGCTGCACGCCCTCGTGTGGATCACCGTCGCTATGGTGGCCGCGCGCAGCGCGGCGATGGCGCTCAACCGGCTCATCGATGCCGAACTCGACGCGCGCAACCCGCGCACGGCCCGGCGGGAGCTGCCCTCTGGCAAGCTGCGTGTCGCCGACGTGATTGCCTTCACGGTCGTCTCTCTTGCAGTGCTCGTCGTCGCCAGCTTCGCCCTGTCGCCACCGTGTCGCTACCTGTGGCCCATCGTCGTGGTGGCTTTTATCGTCTACCCGTACACGAAGCGGTTCACCGTCCTGTGCCACTATGCCCTTGGCCTCACCGACGGGCTGGCACCAGCCGCCGCGTGGGTCGCCGTCACGGGTTCGATCAGCTGGGCACCGGTATTGCTCTTCCTTGCGGTCGGGCTGTGGGTCGGCGGCTTCGACGTGATCTACGGCATCTTCGACCTGGAGTTCGACCGCCGCGAGGGCGTGCGCTCGATTGCGGCGGCGTGGGGCGAGCGCGTCGCGCTCGCCGTCGCCGCCGTCTCGCACGCCCTCGCGGCGGTCCTGCTCGCTTGGACGGGCCTGATCCTCGGTCTGGGCGCGATCTATCTCATCGGCGTCGTCCTCGTCGCTGCGCTGCTGGCCTGGTCGCATTTCGACATCGCGCGGCGCGGTTTGGCGCGCGTGGGCATGGGGTTCATGACCGTCAACGGAGCCGTCGGAATCGTGTACGCCGCGGTGGTCATCGTGGCGGTTCTTGCTCGCTGACTGCTCGGTCTGCTTGGAGCGCGTCTCAGGGCCCTAGCATACGGGCCGCTTGAACAGGCCCCTGGCGGATGGGCTGCTCGACGACCCCGGTCGCTACCGTACGAACAACCTGCATCGACGTGAAGGAGTAACCGTTAGTAACCGTTGTGTCAGTTATAGACTAACCGGCGTTTGTTGACTGCCGGGCAATTGAGGTATTCTTCACAAGCACGTTCGTTTTTCTTCACAGGGGCGGGCCGTAAGGGCTGACGGCACGTCGTAGGAGCCATGGGGATGGAGCGATGAAGTTTGCCGCCGGTCGGCAATCGACTGGGGCCGACGACGAGAAGCGTCGTCGGAGGCTTCGCTGGTACATCGCTCTGGCCGTTGTCGGGGTCGTTCTTCTCGTTGCGGCTGCTGGATACGCCACCGTCAGGCTCACGTCGAGCTCTTCCTACTGCACCTCGTGCCATCAGATGAAAGCTGCCGGCGCCTCCTGGAAACAGTCCGCGCACGCGAAGGTTTCCTGCGTGAGTTGCCATGTGCAACCCGGGTTCGTCAATAGCGCCGTCTGGCGCTTCGAGGAGGCGAAGAACATCGTCGGCTCTTACTTGAACGTGCCCAGCACGATGGCCGCGCGCGTGCAGGCGCCAACCGACGCGGCATGTCTGCAGTGCCACGAGCTGAGCGCCATCCCGACGGTGATCGACAACGTGCGCATGCCGCACGAATCGCACGTGCAGATGCACAACCTGCACTGCATCGACTGCCACACGCAGACGGGGCACATCCCTGCCAGTCAAGGGACCAGCGTGTCGATGAGCGAATGCTTCATGTGCCACAACGGCACCACGGCACCGAACACGTGTCTGACCTGCCACGTGACGGCGCCGACGGCCAAGGTTCACCCGCCGAACTGGCTCAAGGCCCATGGCCGCGCTGCCTTACAAGATCCCAGCGAGTGTCTGCGCTGCCACCACGACGAGAAGGCGTTCTGCGACGCCTGCCACTCCATTCCGACCCCGGCCCACTTCTCGGGAACGTGGCTCTACACCCACGGCAAGGCCGCCACAGCGGACGAGGCCGGGTGCCTCGGTTGCCACAACTACCAGACGTTCTGCGCCCAGTGCCATCAAGTCAACCATCCGGCCAACTGGGTCGCCACTCATGGAGCGGTGGCTAGCAAGGGATACACGAGCTGCTTGGTCTGTCACCCGCGCAGCATGTGTGACCAGTGTCACGGCCATGGGACGGTGAAGCCGCTATGAGTCGCTTGTGGCGATACGTCGGGTGGGGAGTGGTGCTGGCGCTCACCGGCCTCGCAACGTGGTTCGTGTTCTCGCCGGTGGCGCTGGCGCAAACGGGCTCGCAAAACGGCACGCAAAACGCGAGCTGCCTGGCGTGTCACGCCAAACCGAGTTTGGGCACAGTGACGGTCAATGGCGTGACGAAGAGTTTAACGATCGACCAAGCCCACTGGAACGCCTCGGTCCACTCGCTGCTCGACTGCACGAGTTGTCACGTGGGGTTCACCGCCGGCCAGCACAGCGCCGCCGAAACGCAGGGCTGGTATCGCATGGCGATGTTTACCGCGTGCTCCAATTGTCACGCCAACGACGCAACGGCGTTTGCCGGCTCCATTCACGGTAAGCTCCTCGCGAGCGGCAACACGCGGGCGCCCATGTGCGGTAGCTGCCACGGATCGCACGCCATCATGAACGTGAGCACGCCCGCCTTCCGCAGCTCGATTTTGCCGATGTGCGAACAGTGCCACGGTGGCCATGCGCAGACGTACCTCGACACTTACCACGGTCAGGCGTTCGTGCTTGGCAATGAACGTACGGCCGTGTGCACCGACTGCCACGGGGCGCACAACATCCTTCCCGCCAGTGACCCGGCGAGCACAATCTCAGCCCAACATGTCGTGGCCACGTGTGCCAAATGTCACGCGGGCGCCAACAGCAACTTCGCCAGTTACAAGGTGCACGTTGATCCGAGTTCGCCGCACTCATCGATCTGGGTGTGGTTCTTCTGGATTGCCTACGTGATGCTCATCAGCGTCGTTTTCACGTTCGGCGGCGTGCATTCGTTCTTGTATTTCTACCGGGGCCGGAAGGAGGGGATGTATCGCCGTGGCAAGCATTGATCGGCAGCGGTTGAGCAGCGGACGCGACGTGCATCTCTCGGGCAACGTGATCACGCCCGGCACCGTGCGTCTCGAGTACAAGCGCTTCAACGCTTTCCATCGCTGGATGCACTTCTTCACCATGGTGAGCTTCACGGTGCTCGTCTTCACGGGGATGCCGCTCAAGTACAAGACCAACGTCCTGGCGAAGTTCTCGATGGACCTGATCGGTGGCCCGCAGTCGGCTAGCATCCTTCACCGCTTGGCCGCTCTCGTCACGGTGTTCTACTTTGTCTGCGAGCTTGGCTATCTCGCGTGGTACGTGCTCAAGCGCAAGGGACCGCTCTGGGGGCCGGGGACGATTACCCCCGGCAAGAAGGATTGGGAAGACATCAAGGCCATGTTTCGCTGGTTCTTGGGCAAAGGGCCCTACCCCGAGTTCGACCGCTTCACCTACTGGGAGAAGTTCGACTTCTGGTCGCTGGCGGCCGGTACGGTGATCATCGGCACGACGGGCTTCATGATGTGGTTCCCAGTCGAGACGACCAAGCTCCTGCCGGGCATCTTCCTCAACATCGCACTCGTCATCCACTCAAGCGAAGCGCTGCTTGCCGTGGGCGTGATCTTCCTCTTCGTACACTTCTTCAGTGCGCACCTCAAGCCGGGCACTTTCCCGATGGACAAGGTGATCTTCGAGGGTTCGCTACCAGTCGACCACTACGCCGAGGAGCGCCCGCGCGAGTACCAGCGGCGGGTGGCCGAAGGCTCGCTTGAGCAGGTCCTCGTTCAGCCGTGGGAAGGTGCGAAGGGTGCGGTCGCGAAAGTCATCTGGTGGGCAATCACCATCATCGCTTTGTTCGGCGCTTTCGCCTTCGGTGTTTTCCTGGTCTGGGTGACACTGCAGTGGATTGGGGTGATATAGGATGGCTGGCGTGAGGAGTGTGGGGGCATTGCGACGTCCTGAGGAGCGCGGCAGCAAGTTCGCGCGTGTCGCCGTTGTGCTCGCCTTGGCATGGGCGGGCGCGGCGGGGTGGTTGGCACTCGCCTCTG
>Ga0078972_1004325_pt1 | contig 39327 bp, 21 predicted proteins | sample YelNatPaOPGAMG01_FD_67568 | JGI IMG/M metagenome (GOLD analysis project Ga0078972, IMG submission 67568) | Hot spring thermophilic microbial communities from Obsidian Pool, Yellowstone National Park, USA - OP-RAMG-01 (SPADES assembly) (version 2) | ecosystem: Environmental > Aquatic > Thermal...
GCTTTTGGTAAGTCCGTATCCGCAACTGCAACTGCTGTTGTAGGTGCTACTTCTCCAACAATCTTTGGCTTGGATTTTGCTTTTGGTAAGTCCGTATCCGCAACTGCAACTGCTGTTGTAGGTGCTACTTCTCCAACAATCTTTGGCTTGGATTTCTTTGTTTCCTTTATCTCTTTTTGCGGTACAAACTGAGTATCAGTTTCAGCTTGGAAACGGTCAGAGGAAATATCCATAGTTATCAGACCTGTCTTTGTCTCTTGAGGCTTGGAATCTATTTTTATCAACTGAACAGGTAAAGAATACTCTTCTTTCGCCTGCTCTGTCTCTGACTCTTTTTCAGAAATTATTGGTCGGAGGGGGGATACTGTTGAGGTATCTATAGAAGAAATGCTCGGCGTCTGATTTTCCGCACTCTGTTGCAATCTTACATTCGGTATTTCATATTCGGGTTGTTTTTCTTCTACCTGGATACTTTCATATTCTTGTTTTTCAATTTGAGGTTCTGTTTTTAATTCAGGTTCTTGTATGGATGTAATCTCGACTTTTTCTGCAGGTAAAGTAGGACCAGAAGGAGGAGTAGCATGCGTATTTTCAATCTCTTTTACTGATTGTAAAGCACTCTCTGAACCTGATGTTTGAAGAGATTGTTGAGTTCCAATAACTTCTTGTGTTTTCTCTACAGCAGGTTCTGCATTCTGCGAAACGTTCACGTCTGCATTTGGTTCAGGGGCGGATACGCTCTCTGCAGTCTTAAGTTGAATTAATTCGTCTATATCTGGCAAGTCAGGAAGAACCTCGTCCTCTTTCGAAGTGAGTGGTAGAGGAACGGCTTCAGAAACATGCGTCCCTTCCACATGCTCTTTAACAATTTTTATTGAACCTCTTTTTGCTTTCGGTTCAGAGATAGGCTTAGGAGCAGCAGTCTGGTCAATCGGTCCTGATTGCAAAGTGGGCGTTACTGATTGTTCTCTCAGGCTTGGTTGCATGCTTGTTCCCTGAGGATAAGTAGATGTAGTTTGGGGTATGTTTTGAGCCTGAACTAAACTTTGGTTGTCTTGTGTATATGGAGGATTGTTGTATCCATCTTGGTAATTTTGTTGGTAATGTTCATTAGGTTGAACACCTGGTTGAGCATCTGAATGACTTAATGAGGTATGCATTACGCTTTCTCTTTCATGAGTAAAGAATTTGCTTCTGTTATTAAATACTATCACGCCGCCAATTATGCAGAAGGATATCGCAATTAGCAACCAAATAATCCATATATTGCGAGACGCGAGCAAAGAAGAATCCTTCATCACCTTTACATTCCATTCTTGAGAGACTTGAGAATATGGGTCTGATACTGTGAGTTTTATCAGATGAGTTTTATCTGCATCTTTCATCTGAGGAGTATATTTCAAACTCTTTCCATTTCCTGCATTTTTTCCATCGATTGTCCAAATATATGTTAATTCATCGCCTTCTTGGTCAAATGTAGAGACTTTGAAAGTAATTGAATGTTCCTCGATAACGGTAAATGATGGAGACTTGGGGGATAATACCGCAATAGTAGGCAAACTATTTACTATGATGCCCAATCGAATAGTCGAAGGTCTGCCGAGTGCATCAGTTGCCGTTAATGAAATTGTATATCTACCACCAAGAGAATATTGATGTTCTGCATTCTGTCCTTCGTAGGTAGTGCCATCTCCGAAATCCCAGAAGTAGGAAACAATAGCATCATTTTCAGGGTCTGAGGCTGTAGAATTGAAAAGATAGAGCGAGCAGGCATTAATGATTGAACCCTCAGAATGTGAGGTAATTTGTGGAATTGGCGCTTGGTTTATCAGAGTAGTTATAGTTGCAGATAAAGTTCGGGCAGGGTTGGTTTTGCTAGATATAGATATGGTAAGTATATCTTGACCGCTTGCACTTGAAGGAATAAGCAGTTCAACGGTTACTACATTTGTTGAATGCATTGCAATTGAGATTTCATACTTTCCAGTGGTTGAATTCATTTTTGCCCCTGATAGAACAATACAACTTGTCCCTGGGAGTGAATTTTCGAATATAATCTGGAAAGTTTCAAGACCATTTCCTGTATTTGTTATAGTGAAGTTGTAAGTTGTATTAGAATTTGGATTTGCTCTTTTTCCACTTTCTGCGGATATTGACATGTTTATAACTAATCTAATCTTTGCATTGATTGAAAGAGTATTGGAAACAAAGTTTGCCCCATAAGAAACCGCAGTTAAAGCAATAGTTGCATTTTCACCTGCAAAACCATCTTGAGGTGCAGTGATAGTTAATGATGCACTCCCTTTTTGTCCCACTTGGATATTCACGAGTTGATTTTGCGAGAGGGTCGAATTCCATCGGCTTGGGGTAGATGCCGTGAGCGTATAACTATCTACGATATTTCCTGCATTGAACACATCGAAATTGATGGTATATGATTGACCAGGCGAAAGTTCAATCTCTTTTTGTGTAGATTGAATGATTACTCCGTAACCTGCAGTTACAGTAACTGAAAATACTTTCTCCCAAGATACGGTGCCATTCGACTGAGAACGAATAGTTGCCATGAATGTATCTGATATTCCTTCGGATACATTTGGAGGGATTACCACCTCTGCAGTAACGAGTCCAGAATTACCTGGTGCGGTAGGTTGTGATGAGTTTGTAAATACATGCCATGAATTAATTGCAGTTGTGCATGGGGTCATCTCGAATACATCATAACCATTTCCGGTATTGTGGACATAAAATGTGAATATAACAGAAGTATGCGGTCCTGCAGTAGAATTAGCAGGTGGAGTTACTGAAAAACTTACGACTTGCCGAACAGTCATGCGTATAACAATTTCCCCAATTGCTGTTGGATTAATTGCCGAAGTTAATCTTATAGTAGTGTTACTTGTGGTGTATGCAAAAGCATTCGAAGGAACAGATATAGATACAAGAACAGCTGATTTTTCATGTGCTCCAATAGGTCCTACAGTCGTGCCGTTTGATATTATTGTGTTCCAGCCAAGGTCATTTGATGCAGATACTCTAAAGGAATCCAAGCCGTTACCTGTATTTTCGAACCAGACGAGACATTCTTTTACATCACCTGGGTTGACTAATATATCAGATATTGGAGAAATGGAAACGTTCTCGATTTGATTTACCACAGCCCTAACGCCTACTGAACATCCGCCTGCTCCTCCAGTCCCTTCTGGTGTGCCTGTGATTTGGATATATGCAGTATCGCCTGCAAGTGAATCTGTTGGTGCAGTTGCATAAAGAATGAATACCACGTCATTGCCAGGTTGTATGTTAATTGATTGAACAGAAAGAGAAACTGCCCAACCTGCCACATCACCTAAGGTAAGTGCAAGAACATAACCAACCGTCCCAAAATTATGGGCATGTATAGCAAACTCAATTGTGCTTCCAGGGTCAACGAATTTTTCCACTTCGTCTGGAATTAGAGTTATGTTGTAGTTTTTAATTATAAATGGACCCGAGACTGTATTGTTATCTAAGATGGTGTCATTAACGACGAGCATTATATAGTATGAGCCATCAGGAACTGAAAGAGTATTCCAAGATGCAGTGCCATCTGTTTGAGCACCTTCGATAAGTATCCAACCAGGCGCTGTGGAATTAGGTGCTGTGTTATAGTAAACAGATACCGAGAGAGTGCCTAGATTATCTGCATCCGGATCCATGGCTAACCAAGTAATAACAAGATTACCGTTATACTCGTTGTTTATTTGTGGAGATGTTAGCACAACCGAAGGTCTTGCATCAATTCTGAATCTTCTCCAAGAAGACCAAGAACCTACATTCCCTGCCTTATCGATATCGCACACACGCCAAGTATAGTTTCCAGGTTCGAGTGAGATATTCGATTCTGCATTATGAGTTGTAGAAGGTGTGCTATGTGTGATTTGCATTGTTAATATAGGCACTGAAGGATTTGAGTTAGAGTAAATTTCAATAATAGAACTTCCAATTCCAGAGTTCCCAGGGTCATCTTGGCTTGTCCATGAGAATACCGGCTTGGAGGTGCCTAAAGCACTTGTTATAACATAAGAAGGATTATCTTCTGGATAATTTAGGCTTGGAGATAGTGGCGAAAGCGTATCCACAAAAGTATTTGTATCGCCGTCAAGACCAGGGTAAATTTCAGAATTTGTGGCATTATCTACTGCGATGCACTGGAAATAATACCTATGCCCATCGAGTCCATAATAAATTGCAGAATTGTTTGTTACCCCTGCAGGGAACCAATCAACAAATGGTCCATCGTCAATTCTAACTTGCACATATATTCGATAGATGCCAGAACCTGGTGTAGGGTCTGAGGCATTCCAAGACACATATATCTCATGAGTGTTTGTGTACTGTGGGAGGGGATTTATAGATGAAGTGGGGAGAGAAGTATCAATCATGGTTGTAATAGAAGTTACATAGGCGCAGGTATTGTTTACGTTGTCTCTTGCTCTTGCTCTAAATGTGTAAGTATGCCCATTCCAGCCTGTGAAAGTGTCTGAAGTTTGCATTGTACCGCTCTTCCATGTAACCCATCCTGCGCCATTATCGTTGTATTCGACATCGTATCTTTGAACTTCGCACATATCTGAACCGCCTGCATTATCTGTTGCACTCCAGGAAACCGTAAATATCGAAGTTTTGTAATAGTTCTGCAATGTACCAAATGTCAGTGTTGGTGGTGTGGAATCTTTCACGCAAGGTAGAGATATTGACATAGAATTACCTGCATTGTTGTAGAAAACAATCTTTAATGAATTAGTGGTATGGCTTGGTTGTATTGTGTATGTCCCCATAAATGGAGAAGATGTATCTTCGAATGCAGTCCTATCAAATCCTGCTGAGAAACCTACTTTCCATGCGAGCGAATTGCTTGGATTTCCAAAGGTTGCAGTTATCGTAAAAGATTCTCCACTTGTAAGAGAAGTATAGAATAAAGTTGTTGCGTTTAGATAGATATGACTTGCAGATTCTGAAATCTGAATTGTACAACCAGTTGGTGGATTTGTATCCACAGTAATGGTAGCAGATACTGCTGTCGCTATGTTTCCGACGTTATCAATTAACCTACCATTACAAGTATGCGTTCCATCGGAGACTGAGGTATATGTTACTGTTGATGAGGAACCCCAAGATGACCAAGAACCTCCATCGAGTTGGTATGAATATCTATTTGTGGGCAAGCCACTTGATGCGTCGCTTCCGCCTGTAATCTGGAAGATTATGGTAGAGTCATCGTCGTAGCCAGTATTTGGTGCGATGTCATCGCCTCCGTTGCTGTCAGCATCTGCTACGGCAGCAATTGAGAAACCAGTAGGAGGAGTAGTATCTTTAGTGCATGTGATTGTTAATCTAACTGCGTTTCCTGAATGGCTGTATAGTGTTATAGTAAGTTGAGCGGTTGAATGCGTATTTATGACGCTGTAAATTCTAGAATATGTTGCAGGATTGTATATTGTTTGTGTAGAACCCTGGTCGAAACCTGCTGAATATACGACATACCATTCGCCAGATACACCAAGAGCATCAAAAGAGGCATTTAGATAAAATGGCTGAGGCGTAGCACCCATTTGAGCAGAATAGAAGAATACTTGTGTGCCAGCATTGTAGTAAAGATATGGCGAAGATGGAGATTCTTCTAAAGTATATGATGCTATTGGGTGGGCAGTATCTGAAACCAAGGTAGCACATAGGGGCAACGAAGCAACATTGCCTACATTATCGGTTACATTCACGTAACAGGTATAAGTTCCATCAGAGGCTACTGTGTATTGAACAGTTGAACTTGAGCCCCAAGATGACCAAGAACCTGTATTTAATTTATATGAGTAGCAGTTTGTAGGAAGACCAGAGGAAGTTTCGGTAATGGTTCCTGTAACTCTGAAATCAAGAGTATGGTCGTCGTCGTAACCAGTATCAGGGGCTACATCTATCCCACCATCGCTATCAGCATCTGGAATTGGCTCAATCGAATACCCTGATGGCGCAACTGTATCTTCTATACATGTTACGGTAACTCTGACTGCATTTCCTGCATGATTGTATAATATTGCATAGATTTGATTTGTAGAATGGGCACTTGTAACACCATAAACTCTAGAATATGGCGAAGAATCGTCTGAAAAAATTGTATTCTGATTAAATCCTATAGAAAAGTTAACTTTCCAAGCCAAAGAGACCCCTGGAGATGTAAATGTAGCCTGGAGTTCAAAATTCTGTGCAGAAGCACCCATCATGTCTGAATAATAAAATATACCAGTGCCCGAATTGTAAAATATATAAGGTGATGAGGGCGTCTCTACGATAGTAACACTGCCCGTAGGAGTGGTAGTATCAACGATTATTGTTGCGCTCTGATTCAGATAATTCCCAACGTTATCTGTAACATTGATTTCGCATGTGTAAGTTCCGTCAGTAACACCATCGGCTGAGGTATATGTCTTTGTAGTTGTAGAAGTCCACGATGACCAGGAACCTCCATTTAATCTATAAGAGATATAGTTTGTAGGCAAGCCCGAGAGTGCATCTGTGGGGAGTGCTGAGACCGTGAAAGATATAGTAGTATCGTCATCGTATCCAATATCGGGGTCTATATGGTCTCCGCCATGCGAATCTAAGTCTTGAACAGGGACGAATAAGAGCCCTGTTGGAGGGTTTAGGTCTTCGGTGCAAGTGATTGTAATGAGTAGAGAATTACCTGCATGGTTGAATAAGGTAACTGTAATTGAAGGTGTGGTATGAGATGCAAGGACGCCGTAGGTGCAGGTGTATGGAGATGTGCTGTCTGAGAAAACAGAACCTCTGTTAAAGCCTACTGAAAAATATACTTTCCATTCGTTTGAATTACCTGCGTTGGTAAATGTTGCTGTAACATCGAAGTTAGCGGCAGTAGTTCCCATCATATTCGAATAATATAAAGTTCCAGACAAGAAATAAAGATAAGGGGAAGATTCTGAAATCGAGTAGGTCCCTGCGGGTGCGTCTGTGTCTGAAATGATAGTTGCCGATTGGTAAGTTGCTAAAAAGTTGCCTACGTTGTCGATTATGCAAACTTCACATGTGTATATGCCATCTGCAGAGGCGCTATATGTATATATTGCCGAAGAAGTAGGACTTGACCAAGAGCCACCATTTATGCGGTAGGTATATGGATTTGAGGGTAAACCTGATTCTGTTTCTGTGATTGAACCGCTGATTTGGTATGACAAATCATGGTCATCGTCGTATCCTGCGTCGGGGGCTATGTCATTTCCACCATGCGAATCTGAATCTGCAACAACTACGAGAGAATAACCTGATGGGGGAGTGGTATCTTTTACGCATGTGATTGTAAAGGTTGCGGAATTGCCCGCATGGTTGTATATTATTATTGTTAGCAAGTTTGTTGAATGTGAAGAAGTTACACCATAAGTTCTTGTTTGGGAACTTGTAACATAGGTTTGAGCGCCGAGGTCAAAACCTGCAGAGAAAGAAATCTTCCAAGCCCCGGAGTTATCTCCATTAGTAATTGTTGAAGTTAAATCAAATGTGGCAGGAGTTCCACCCATGAGCGCGGAATAATAAAATGTTGTTGTACCCCCATTGTAATACAAATATGGCGATGATGGGTTTTCGACTAACGAAAATGTGCCCACTGGAACGTTTATATCTGAAATAATTACTGTTGAAGGTGGAGATGCAAGGAAGTTACCCACGTTATCGATTACTCGAACATATCCAGTATATGACCCATCAGAACCCACTGTAAATGTGTATGTAGATGCGCTTCCGTTAGCAGTCCAAGCGCCTGCTCCAAGCCTGAATGAATATCTGTCTGGAGGAAGACCTGATTCAGTTTCAGTTATCGAACCTGAACATGCGAAGGAGATGTCGTGGTCGTCATCGTACCCTGCATCGGGAGCGATGTCATTTCCACCATTTGAATCTGAATCCGCAACTGCCACAATGGAATAACCCGATGGAGGAGTGGTATCTTCTACGCAAGTCATTGTAAGAGATTGAGAATTCCCCGCACGGTCATAGATTACTACAACTAGCGAACCATCGGTATGAGTATCTAGAACTGCATATAATCTTTCGAATGGGCTTGCATCATCAAATATAGATGTTGTTTGGTTAAAGCCATTCATAAATTGTACCTTCCATTGAGGCGCAGCACCTGTAGAGGTAAAACTTGCGATGAATAAGAAAGGCTGAAGTGTTGTGCCCATCATATTCGAATAGTAGAATGTTGAAGTCCCTGAATTGTAGTAGATATAAGGAGATGCAGGGCTTTCAGTTACTGAAAAAGTCCCTGTGGGCTTATCTCTGTCGACAACTATGTTTGCAGAAATAGGCGTTGATAATACATTGCCTACATTATCTGTGATATTAAGATAGGCTGTATGTGTTCCATCTGTAGAAACTGTAAATGCTTGTGAAGTAGAGGAAGTCCAAGAGGTCCACGAGCCTGAATCAAGTTTGTATTTGTAACAATTTGTAGGAACTCCTGCTCCTGTATCAGAGATACTTCCACTAATGGAGAATGAAATTGAGGTGTCATCGTCGTATCCTACATCTGGGTTTATATCAGTCCCTGCATCAGAATCAGAATCTGCAACTGGAACTAAAGTAACACCTGCAGGAGGAGTGGTATCTTCTGTGCATGTTACTGTTAGAGTTAGTTGATTTCCAACGTTATCGTAAACTGATATTGTGATTGTGCAACTTGAATGTGCAGCCTCAATGCCATAATACTGAATGTAGGGTGAGGAATAATATGAAACTGGCGAAGAAACATTAAATGCAGCAGAAAAAACGACATGGGAAACGCCAGAACCGCCATCAGATGGGTTTGCCTCTATGGTAAATGTTTCTTGTGCGCTCATAAGGTTTGAGAAATAAATAGTAGTTCCTGTTCCGGGATAATGAATATGGGCTTCAGATTCTGAAATGGTTAAAGTTGCAGTAGGAGCGTTTGTATCTGCAGTTATGGTAGACGAAATAATATCTGCAGAAGGAACGGTTCCTTCAGGGGTTGTTGTCGAAGATACGCCTCCCGTTGCTATTCTGACGTTGAACTGGTCGCCATTTGAGATTGTGCCGCTTGTCCTTATGATTATGTAGAAATTAGAATTTGATGGAGGTGTGGAAGGGAGTGCAATAGGTGTATTTAGGGTAAGATTAACTGCCCAAGGACCTGAACCTATGAAACCCGTGTTAGAACATGCTACGAAGGTATCTTCGTTTTTTTGAAACCCATTTGTTGTGCCATCTTCTTGCCATAACTGCACACCACTACTTTGGTCAGAGGATAGCGCCGCAAGGTCTGAGGTTGAAAAACCAGAAACAGAAGTTAAAGTAACATTAACAGATACAAGACTGCCTGCTGCATCGTCTGAGATAATCAGCCCGATAGTGCAATTCTCATTAGATGATGCCTTGATGTAAGAGGGGGCTAAATCACTTCCAGTAACAGTAGTTGCACCATTTGCGTTCTCAGTTAATACTATAAAAAGGATTGCTATGCTTGTAAAAAACAAAACGGTACCTATCAACCTTACCCAACTTTCCACACCTATGCGCCCCAACATAAGCTACCCCCATATATAGGCTTGGTTATGAACATATAGAGATTACCGACTTATAAACCTTGCCTAGATGTAACATACAACATATCATGAATATAATATATCAATATCATAAAGATAAAGAGGTACATATCGTGGCATCCATCTATATTATTGAATTCATCTGTTAAATTTTGTCTTTATATTTTGTCTGCGAATTGTTTTTCTTATTTTCCATATATTATTTTTCAATTATTATTTTTCAATTCGAGGAACTGTTATACTTCCATTCAACAGGATAAGCAATTTTGCATCGTTCCCTTTATCTTTGATAGCGTTATCGACCGCTTGTTGAATACTCTTATAGGGTATCATGAAAACGCTTTTCAGGACCTCATCTTTTAAGTCTGTTACTGCGAAGATTTTTGCCCAAAGTGCAATCTCTGCAATCTTTGCTGCCTTATGATGTCCAAGGCGGTATTCGCACCTGATTTTTTCAAAGACCTCTTTAGGATTTTTAGATTGTGAGAGGAGTTTTACAAATCCTTCTTCACCAATACCCATTCTGCATTTTGATACTAGAATAAGTATTCCGTTCTCTTTCAACGCAAGTTTGCCGTTATCTAGAGCCTTTTGCGATTGGTATAGGTCAATATCCATTGGGTATGGGGCGACGCTGATAACAATATCTGCTTTTTCCTTGATTTTAACAGAAAAAACTTCGTTTGCATATTTTACGGCATCGTAGAATGATGAAAAAATATCACCTGCGGTTACCGCATATATGTTATGATTTTTATCAAGAACTGTCATTATGCTGAAAATAGGTTTGGAGTCGGTTTTGGAGATTGTCTTTTTCTTTATATCAAATGTTGAGTTCGAGTTTGAAAAATCGGATATTATTCTTACGGTGTCTTCCATATCTTCATGAACAGGATTGGCTTGGAGTGCAAGAGGCTGAGCATGAATATCGAGAGCATATTTGTGGTTCTGTTCTATGGTAGTAAACCCTGATATTCCAGGCAGAAATCCTTTCCTTCCACCTGTGTATCCTGCAAAATAGTGTGGTTCAACAGAGCCTATGACGACGATTTTATCTGCTTCTAGAGCCATTTTATTTATATAAATATCAGTTCCGAACTTCGTTTTTCCGAGATAAGCAAGTTGCGAATGGTCTTTAGAATCGTGTGCAAATACTTTATCCTTGATTTCATCGTATAAATTTCCAAAAATCTGGTAGTATTCTTCTTTAGTAGGTGGGCGATGCATCCCTGTTGCTACTATGAACTTATGAGGCACTTTGTTAATTATTTCGTATATGACCTCGAGTATTTTTGCAGTTGGTGTAGGGCGTGTGGCATCGTTTACTATGATAAGCAAATTTTTCGAATCTTTGACAAAATCGGCGAGGCTTGGATAGTTTGATGGTGCCTCTACTGCTCTTTCTATGGTTAAATATGTGTCTTTGCATATTACCTCGTTCGGTTCGACTATCTGCAAAAGATGTCTATCATCGATTGTAAATTCGATTTTATCTGTGCCATAAGGGAGTTCTATCTTCATGTTCTCAAATTCAAGTAAATTGTATGCAAATATATTAATTGTATGCAAATTATCAAATGTCTGATATTGACCTGCGTGCATAATTCGTGCATAATTTTTTATAAAATTTGTGCCTGTTCCTACCGCGAAAATTTATATTGCCAAAAGTATATTACGGTTTCAGGCTTCGCTATGATGAAAAGAATTAAAGTAATTAATGAGCCAACCGAATTAGTTCCCATGTTACGCGCGGTATCTACTAAAGTAAGAAGAGATGTATTTACTATGGTTTCTCAAGACTGGTGTACGCTTAAAATGATTGAAGAAAAATTTGGAGAGGAAGGGAAGGAAGCTTTAAGACTTTTTGAGAAGATGAAACTTGTAGAAACAAGATGGCAATCGAAAGAGGGGTCCACGCAGCCTGAAAAGGCATTCCATTCGTATTATATGTCTTTTCATATAAACGCATCTTGTCCCGTAACAGAGATCTCAGATGTGCTTTCTGTGGCAGTCATGCCTGATAACGAATATGAAAAATGGGAAAAGAAGATAGTAAGTTTGGTTGGTAACGATGGTAAATTTGCAGGCGATGTTGCAGAACAACTTGGTATTACTACAGTCATGCTGAAAAGTTTAGTTAAAAGAAGTGGGAAACTTGAATTTAGAGGACATAGAGTGGAAAAGCTGAAGGAATGAATGATGGGGTTGCGATGATTGATGTCCTCAGGCTTGGCCACCGAATTTCTAGAGATAAGAGAATAACAACACATGTCTGTTTGGTGGCTAGAGCTTACGGCGCTCAGCACATAACTATAATATCTGATGAAGTCGATTTGAATATTCTCCATACTGTTGAAAATGTTGTAAAAAGATGGGGCGGCGATTTTAAAATCGATTTTGATACAAATTGGAAAAAGGTTATATCGAATTGGAGAAAGAAGAATCCTGAGGGAAAGGTTGTTCATTTGACGATGTACGGCGAACATATTGGAGAGGCGCTTCAAAAGGTGCCTAAAGATAATGTCCTTATTGTGATAGGAGCCGAAAAAGTGCCTTCAGAGATATATCAGATTGCAGATTATAACATTGCAGTAGGTAACCAACCACATTCAGAAGTTGCCGCTCTTGCTACTTTCCTTGACAGGCTTCTTGAAGGAAAAGGGATTGAGCGAAAGTTTAACGGCAAACTTGAAATAATTCCATGTGAAAGGGGAAAAAATGTAATCGATAGAAGTGGTAGAACGACGAACAAACTAAAAACAAGAAGAATAAAAGACGATGAGGAATAATATGGCTTGGATTCCAAAATATGAAGAATGCATCAGAATCCTTAAAGAAGTGGGCTGTTCTGATAATGTAATAGAGCATTGTAAGGCTGTTCGCACGCTTGCTTTACAAATTGCAAAATTAGCAAATGCAGATATCTCAATCGTAGATGCAGGTGCTATGCTGCATGATATCGGCAGGTCAAAAACGCATGGGATTATGCATGCAGTCGAAGGCGCAAAGATTGCGCAACAACTTGGACTAGATGCAAGATTAGTAAAAATAATAGAAAGGCACATTGCAGCAGGAATATCTGAAGAAGAGGCAAAAAGAGCAGGTCTTCCACCAAAAAGATATATGCCTAAAACGCTAGAAGAGAAAATAGTTGCGCACGCAGATAACCTAATTGATTCTAATAAAAAAATCGCAGTATCAGAAACTGTCTCAAGTCTTATCTCGAAGGGGTATCCGGAATCTGCAAAAAGAGTGCTAAAACTTCATAAAGAGTTGTCTCAGATTTGCGGGATTGATTTGGATAAAATACCATTTGGAAAAAATGGTGAGTGAATTTTTAGTGAATTATTCTTTAAATTATTTTTTAATGAATTATTTATTTATGGGTTTATTTATGGGATTTGAGCAGAATGGGCATATATCCCAATCAGGTTGTAATTCGTTGCCACAATTTGAACAAACCACAAATTTTGTTTCAATCTGTGTAGAGAGCGATTGGGCAGGTGAGGATTTGGATTTAATTTCAGGTTGAGTTTGTCCGGAAATGCTTTTTACATTTGTATTGCAGTAAGGGCACTTTTGCCAATTTGACATTATTTTCATTCCGCATACTTTACATCTGCTTCCTTGTTCTATAGAGAGTTGCGAGAGTTGCATGCTTTCTTTCTTCTCAAATTCTGATAGCGCAGTCTCGAACTTTTCAAAATATATTCTTGCCTTTTCAGAGTTACCAGACTGGATAAATGATTTAATAAGAAGGAGTTGGCTCTTCAGTTCTTTAGTATCTTTACCTTTTGTATCAAGTTCGTTTAGTCTAATCTGATATTTCAGAAGTTGGTCGCTTAGTTCACGGGTATCTTTTGTAATTGCAGTTAGTTCAGAAATAATTGTTTTTACCTCTTCAAATTTTGCCATCTTAAACGCGGTTCTTGCTCGTTCTACAAGTTCGTCAGCATGTTTGTTCTCAATACCCGTTCCTTTAGCACTTGCAATTAACCTTTCTGCAGATAGCATTAGGTCTGTAACTTCGCATTTAGGACAGAGAGTACTTCCGTCAAAAACTTCTTCTCCACAAGATGAACATACTGCGCTTTCAAGTGGTTTAATATTTGTCGATTTGGGCTGTTTGCTTTTTTCTTCAAGTCCGAGTTCGATTGGTCTAATCATCTCAATATTGTTCTGAGGTTCGGGCAGGTATTCTTTCTTTTCTGTTTTTATGCTCTCGATTGGCATGTTTTGGCTTGGCTGAACAACATTCAAGTTTTGTGCTTGTATCAATTCTCTCTCCTTTGTTTGCTCCTTTGATTGCAGATTTAGATTCTGAGTTTCTTCCCTCAATGCAGATGGACCCTCTTTAGAATAATTTGCAGGCATTTTTGTTATGTACTTTCTTGATGAAGAAACACTCTTAGGTTTCAATACTGGCGTAGGCATGCTCTTTGTTGTTTCTGGAGGGTATTCTTTTCCCGATATATTTCCAGGTATATTTTCACTTGGCGAAGTAATCATGCTCTCTTTGTTTATATCCGAACTTATATTCGAATTTGCAAATTCTTTTGCAAAAATAGGTGTTTCTCTCTCATGTTCTCCGAATTTCATAGACTCCACTAAAGGTTGGCTAACTAATGGCTGAGTATCATCTTTTTGAGGAGAGTAGTAGTGCTCTTTGAGAGTGGGCTCTTTCTGAGGTAAATTGTTTGATGGTAATCGATTAGGGAGAGCATAGGGACCGTATAATGTTTCGCGCTCTCTTTCTGCACGTCTTCTTATAATTATAGCACCTGCAATAACAATTCCCAAAAGGATTATTATAACTAAAATCCATAGAAAAGTAAAGTCCTTTGTTTCAGGCTGAATTATAATCTTTATCTGCACTCTACCGTTCTTTATTGTTATATCCGAAGATGGGTTTATCTCTACAATAATAACATACTCTCCATCTTTTTCTGGTGCCCAATAGAAATCGATTTTTGCACTCTCGTTTTTGTGCAAGGACATCTGTTTATCTTCGTAATTTTCTCCATTTACGCTCATTCTTAACGCAAAAGGTGCAGAATCATAAGGCGCCCCATTAGACACTCTAACAGAGATTATATTTTCGCTATTCACTTTCTTTTCACCAGATGATTCTATTCCGAGAAGAGAAATTTCTGCTTTTGGCTTGTCTTTGATAAGGATAGTAACTGTTGCAGTTGCGCTACCACCTTTATTATCTCTTGCCAGAAGAGTTATAGTTTTTTCGCCTGGTTGAAGTGTAGAAATTCGTAAGGTCGTGCCGGAGCCTAGTTCTAAATCTCCAAGCCGCCATGTAAGATATACTTGGTCTCCATCAGGGTCATACGATTGGCTACCATCAAAAAAGATTTCCTCACCATATTCAAATTGCGCGCCAGAAGATGGTGTGGTTATTATAGGTATTGGTTTGTTATTTTTATCTGTGATTGTTACGCTCCAGGTTCTATAGACATAATTCCCTTTTCCATCAAAGATATAAGCGGATACGTTGTAAAAACCAGCGGAGGTAGAATTTGTTACGAAAACGTAATTAGAGCCTGGGCTATTCGATTTTCCATATACAAGAATCCCATTCACATACCATTGATGAGACAAACCATCGCCGTCAGAATCCGCACCTACTATTGAAAAGTTAATCTGTGAACCTTCTTCTGCGCTCAGGGTATTTTCTGCAGGGAACCATTGAGTAAGGCTTGGGGGCGAATTCATAATCTTTGTATTAACTGAGAATCTATGGGTCCCTGAAATGCAACTACCATAAGTTTTACCATCGTAAGGAACAACACGCCAATTATACGTAACTCCTGAAATTAATCCAGTTGCGTAGTATATAGGACTCGAAATACCTCTTGCTACTAACTTTGATGCGTCGAGAGTATCAAGATAGACGTCGTAGGTAAGGGTATCTCCATCGGGGTCAGAGCCACTCCATGATAGCAGGGTCGAAGTTGTAGTTACTATTGTGTTATTCTCTGGAAACGCGAGCGATGCAGTTGGCGGATTATTTGATTGTGTGTTTAGTATTGAGAAAACGGCATCTGATTCGTCCATGCCTATAATTCCATTTTCACTTGCAACCACTCTGATTTTGTATGTATTTCCATTGGGATATTTTGTTGTATCGAGTGTAAATCTACCGTCGTTTTGTTCATTAGCAGAAATTAAATTCCATAATACACCATCAGAAGTATAATACAAAGAGATTAAGATTGTAGAGCCTGTAACATGAGGTCGTGCAGTCCATGTGATTTCGTTCGTTCCGCCCCATGTTTCGCCGCCATTTGGAGTATTTACACGCACCGTAGGACCATTAGGTGAAAGTCGCACATCAAGATTTGCAGTAACCTCATCTGACCAAGTTCCGGAACCCGAATTGTCTTTTACAGAGAAGAAAATAGTATGGTTGCCAAGAGAGAGAGTGTTTAGCGTAAGAGTAGGCGAATTACCAAGGTATCCATCTATACTTGATTTCCAGCAGTAGTCTATATAAGTTCCGCTTCCGCCTTCGGCATGTCCTGTTAAGGTAACAGTCTCGCCCTGGATAGCCGGGCTTGGTGTGATTGAATCAATCTGTGCAGTAAGTGGAGTTTGCGCAGATACTGCAAGTTGAACTATTGTAGAATGTGTTTTACCACCGCCTGTGCCTGTAATTGTTATGGTCGAAGTTCCTGGAGGCGTTGTGGGGCTTGTCTGAACCGTCATGGTAGAGGTAGTTCCGGGATAAATCGAAAGCGGATTGAAAGATATGGGCAAAGAAGTGCCTGATGCAGATAAAAGGACTACTGAGGAGAAACTTCCGATACCAGTAACGCTTACAGAGTAAGTTGCTTGCATGCCTGCTGAAATACTCCTTATTTCAGGCGAAGCCGAGATTGAAAAATCTGAGATTGAAACTACCGTAACCGAAACGACTTTTGTTCTTATCTGTCCATTTCTTTCTGCTTTTATTGTAACCTCATAACTCCCTATAGGTGTGCCTGAAGTCGAAGATACCGTTAATACGGATTCGCTCCCGATATCCACAATTCCAGGATTGAAAGAGAAACTTAATGTGGGCTGAATAGAAGTTGCTGATAGAACTACCGCATCGCCAGCGCCTGATACTGATACTGTAAATTGAGCATTCCCCCCTGGATTGATCTCGCATGAGTCTGGCTCTACTGATATTTGAAAATCAGGCATTACCTTAACTTCGATATGCGTTTCGTGAGTTATTGCGCCTCTTGTTCCGACGATATTCACAAGATAAGTTCCCTGTGGCGTTGAGGCACCTACAGAGATTGTAATAGTGGTTGAACTTCCTGGAATTACAGATGGAGACCCAATAGATGCTGTAATTGTAGGTTCAGGGCATGATGCAGATAGCGAGACCGCGCCTCCAGTACCCGATACAAAAATAGTCGAGCCGTCAGAACTACCTGGTGAAATCGAGAGTGAATATGGATTTGCAGAAATCATAAAATCGGTAGTTACATCGAGTTGTCCGTTTACTGTTTTAACCATCCAGGAACGTGTTGCTGTAACTGTGAAATAATAAGAGCCTGCGGTGAGCGTGCCGGGTGTATTAACTGTAAATGTCGAAGAAGAGCCTGGCACGACTGGATTCGGCGAAAAAGTTCCATACGGACCATTTGGTGAAAATGAATAAGAGAGCGAAACTGCCGGACCATCTCCTAGAACATTTATTGTATAAGAAGTCGAACCTCCTGGAATAACTGTCTGGATTGTTGGGATAATCTGTAATGAGAAATTAGTTATCATAAGCGTGATATTGATTGATTTTGAAATACCACCTGATGCGCCTGTTATTGTAATGTTGTAAGTGCCGAGTGTGGCTTGGGGACTTATTGAAAAATAAGCAGTTACTGAGGAGGGTACCGAGGCAGGATTTGAGGAAAAGGTAATATCTACGCCTGGAGGTGCGCCAGTTGCTGTTAGAAATATAGGAGAAGAAAAACCATATGTGGGTGTTATTGACAAAGTAGTTATATTCAAACCACCTGGCATATTTGTAAATGAAGTATTCGAAGATACGATATCAAAAGCAGGTATGGAGGCAAGTATGGAATAAGAACCTGTAACTGCATAGTCTTGCACAACAACGATTGCATAATAGCCCGAATGTTCGGGCGTGTATAGGATTGGAATATCATCCGTGCCATGCGAGAGATTACTTGCTAATGAACCTGAGGAACTGAAAAGATAAGTAGAGTATTTTGCGGTCGAAGGTTCTGAAGGTATGCTTATGTTATACTCCAAGCCTGCATGCATATATATCTGATAAACATCGAATAGGTTGGTTTGGTTCCAATAAGTATAATAAGTAATGTTAGTTTGAAGAGTTCTTGCGGAATCTGCTTCAATTCTGTAATTTTTTCCATGTTCAATCCAATCTGTTAGGATTGCATATTGTTTTTCGTCGTAAGATGCGCTTGTTCTATCTACAATTGCAAGGGAGAATTTTCCAGTGGGCTCATAAGAACTGGCTTGGAGGTTCTGCAATGCTACATCTGAGTATAAGTCAAGTTGGAGGGATTCACTTATATCAGGCTTGAAACCGACTGCAGTAAAGGAATATGCAGGGGCATTGTATTCAAACAGAGCAGGGTCTTTATATTCGTCGTTAGAAAATTTCTTTTGCACAGAGAGGTTATTTTCAAGAAAATTTACATTTGCGGTTTTGACAAGTAAGGTATAATCGCCTGCAACATTGTTTTCATTAACTATAACAACACAATGCCAACCACTCCATCGTGGTGTAAAAAACATAGGGCTATTTTGGTCGCCTGAGGCGCCATAACCATTCGGGTCTGAAAGTTCGCCGAAGGTCGGAAAGATATAAGTTTTGTAGGAAGCGCCCGGGGGAGTAATTGGGAGAGAAATGTTATAGGTAACTCCTTTTGAGAGATAAAATTCGCAGGTATCTATGATTTCTCCTGAATGCATTTTTTTTGAATAGGTGGTATTTGTATAATCTTTGTATTTGTAATTTTGATAGTCTTCGTGAGATGAGTTTTCGCATGACCAGCCGTCAACTTCAATCATGTAGTTATTTGGAAAACTACCCGAGACGTAACTTACATTTGCGTATAACGTCGGATTAACATAATATGAAACCGCATCTATCACGATTAAATCTACCAAGCCTGCACCTCTATCAGAAGTATTCAACCACCCTGAGAAGGAGTTTGTATTAGGGTCAAAGTCTGTGTATAGTTCTAAATCCAAGTTCTGGCCCGAGAGAGGTTTTATTGCAATTGCAGAAAAGTAATAGTCAGGGACAGTAAAACAAAATGCCTGAACTGACGATGGAGAAGAGATTGTACCATAATAAAGCATATCGTGTTTTAGGTAATTGGCAGGTGCTCTTGTTGTTGCCTGTGTGTAGGGAAAAAATAATGAAAGAAGAAAAAGCAAACTAACTAATGCTGTATAACCAGCCTTTACGGCGAATTTGCTAAATCTTATATATAGAAACTTTTCAATTAAGCGAACAAGATGGCTGGACATCATGCTGACAGGTAACCATATTCTTTCGTGCGTATAAAGATTTTGTTAATAACTCAATCTTTTTCCATCCTAATTTTTTCTATCCTTTTGGTGAAATCAAAATCACGTGTTAAATCTAAATGTAATATTTTCTGTCCCTCTAAAGAAGAAGCAATATAAAAAATAATATAAATGAAAAAGGGTATAATAGAGTGGATAAGGTGGAAGTGAATAGAAGTATAGAAGGAGATAAAGTGTGTTAAAGAAGTTTAGAATCGCTGGGAGATTGTGTTTAATAGGGGAGATGTATGCATAATAAAAAAGAAAAAAGAGTTTGCAAAATATTTAGAATACTTACCATTTTCTTAGTTGTCATATTCGTATCTACCTGTTTGTTAGATTCTTTGAAAGTGAATGGAATATATGATAAAGATAATTTTAAATGTGAGGAAAATGCGGTAAGAATAAGTAGCATATCGCAAGAGTATAACCTAAGGGGGGATGAGCGAAGTAACGATTCGGAAATGAATGGTGAAACAACCCCTTCTTTAGGAGCGGAAGAGAAAATAACTACAGATGAAGAAATGGAATATTTGCCGCATTCAGGAGGAACTAGAGAGCGTGCGATTGCAAATTGGACCTTCATGACATATATGGCAGGAGATTCTGACCTTTGGGAAGAGGCTTATGACGACATAAACGAAATGGAAGATGTAGGCTCTACAGATGATTTGAATATAATAGTCCTTTTTGACGCAGATGGTGGACATAATACCAAGCCGAACGATTCCAACTTGTATAGAGTTACATACGATAAATATCTGCCACTTGCGCCTGATTGGTATGATAGGACCGCGCCAAAATCGCCTATTGTGGATACCTTGGGAGAAGTGGTGCCTTTATATCCGAATAATGAAGTGGATATGAGCAATCCAGAAACTTTGATTAAATTCATAAACTTTACAGTAACGCATTATCCTGCGAAACACTATTTTCTTGATTTGTGGGACCATGGAGATGGGTTGCAGACATGCAGAGATTATGGACAGTATCTAACAATTAGCGAACTTGATTATGCTTTGAATGAGTCCTTAAAAAATGTGGGCTTGGATAAGTTCGATGTAATTGCGTTCGATTCGTGTTTGATGGGAAGGGTTGAGATTGCATATCAGATGATAAATTATGCAGATATAGTGATATTTTCTGAAAAGAACAATCCGAGCGATGGAATGCCTTACGATGAGATTCTTGCTGCGCTTAAGGAAAATACAAGCATGAGCAAAGAAAACCTTTCGAAAATAGTGGTAAAAGAGTTTCAAGAATCGTATGTAAATGTATGCGATAAGTCAGTAACTTTTTCTGCAATTAATACATCATATTTGCCACAACTTGCAGATTGTATTGATAGATTAGCAGAACATCTTATTTCTCTCCTTCCACATTTTAAAACCGAGATTGCGTATGCGTATAATAGCGTAGAAACATACGAAGGGAAACGTTTTGCAGACTTGTATCACTTTGCAGAACTTTTGTCTAACTCTGCGTCGTCAACAAAGACAAGGACGCTTGTGCGTGAAGTTATGGCTTGGGTTAATTGTTCAGTGATTTTAGAGAAACATTGGACGAACATATATTCGAACGACCCTGCGGATAATGCACATGGTATGACTATATTTCTACCAAGTTGGATATATGCAATGAATGGCGAATATCTTAACATGCAATTCTGTAAAGATACCAAATGGAATGAGTTTGTGAATGAGTATTGTAGTGGTGTACATGATTGTAAATTTAACACGAGTGTGATAACTAACGATACAGATAATAATGAGCATGTAGAGAGCGCGGAGATACATTACTTGATAAATGGAAGCGACGGGAATGGGGGATATAGGGTATATTACGAGATATTCAAAGATGGAAATTTTATATACTCGGGTATTGAGCAAGTCGATAAATTAACGAATGAAGGTACGATTGTATATTCTGCAATTGATTTTGGGAACTATACTTTTGCGCTCTTTCTTGAAGAATATAATTTGTCTAAAGGTGAGTATAGAATTGTTGACTGTGCGCTTATTGAAAAACTGCAGTTAGAGAATGGAAATAGGGACCTTCAAGCATTAGGAATAGTGTTAAAAAGAGGCGATGGAGCGACTATTGGTGCGATTACACAAGATACAGAATATGGAGTAGGTAATGAAACTAATAAAAGTGCAATTGAAGGCGATGAGATATCTATCTGTGCAGTAGTGTATAATTCGGGAGCGATAGATTCTTTTCAGATAGAAGTATCTTTCTTTATAGATAACGAATATGCAGGTAGTGCCTATGCGGATATTCTCAAAGGTGAGATTGGATATCCTGCGCTAAAATGGAAAGGTATAAAAGGAGAACATACCGTGCAAATAATAATAGACCCGAAGAATGTAACTGAAGAATATAACGAAACAAATAACAATGCTTCGACTAAATTTTCTGTAAAAGCAAACCAACCTGATTGTTCGTATAGAATCTATGGGTTTCTATTTGATAATAAGATGGACCCTGTGTTGTATGCGAATATTAATGCCAAGAATGTTAGAAATCATGTTGTTAAGAATGTAGAAACAGGAAGTTTTGGGCTTGGGTATGAACTCTTTTTCGAGCCAAATAATGAGTATATAGACGGAGACAGGATAGTTCTTTCAGTAGAATATGGAGGTGAGAAAGCAGAGAAAAGTTTGATGATATATTCAGAAGACAAAGGGATGCAGGTAAATCTAACTTTGAACATATCCCTAAAACGTTCCTTTTCGCTTGAGTACATCGAGAAAGGATATGTAAAAAAATATACAGAATTCAAACCGACATTTCAGTTGAAAAATACAGGTAATGCGTATGATGAAGTTGCAGTTGAAGTCGTGGGAGTTCCTGCAGGCTGGAAGGTTGCTCTATCAAAGAATGTTTTAAAAATCCGGCTTGGAATGATAGACAAATTTACTTTATCAGTAATCCCTGCAGAAAATGCATCCATAGGAGATAGTGTTAGGTTTTCGATATTGGCAAGGTCTTTGATTTCTCGCAATGTTACGTTATCCTCGAATATCACGCTTGTAGTTGTAAACTCAGAACCTTTGAGTGGTAATAATGTTGTAGTTACTCTCGTTAATATCACAAGTGCAATAATATTTGGAGTTGCATCCTATATACATATAGGTAAAAAAGAGAAAGAAGAAGAAAAACGAAAATATCTCGAGAGTTAAGATTTAGAAGATTATGAAGAATGTTATGAAGAAGATTATGAATTTATAAATCATGGAGATTATAAATTATGGAGATAAGAAAAGAGTGTAAAAAGGGATTGTAAAAAGTAGTTGTAAAAAAAGTAGAAGCGAAGAAAATAAGAAGAGAATAAGATAAAAAAGTGAGTGAAAATATGGGTAAAAAGATTAAGGATAAGAACCTCAAAGTTGAAAAAGAGACGGCAGGCAGTCTGAATTTAGAAAACAAAAAATCAGATACCGAGGAAATAGAGCAAATAAAGTTGTATGCGTATCATGGGAAACAGTGCGACCCGAAGAAGTGTACCGCAATTAAGATGTCAAAGTTCGGGTTTTTGAAACTTATAGACAGGTTTTCAATGTTACCTTATGGATGCATTCTGCTCCATCCATATGCGAAAAAAGCGATTTCAAGAGAAGATTTACAGATAGCAAAAGTGCATGGGATATTGGCACTTGATGTATCATGGAAGTATGCCGAAGAGATATTCCAGAAATTATCAAAACAAAAAAGAGTAGAACCTAGAGCATTACCATTTTTGGTTGCTGCCAACCCTGTTAATTTTGGCAAACCATTCCAGTTATCTACGCTTGAGGCTTTTGCAGCTGCCCTTTATATTTTAGGAGAAAAGGATAGAGCATGCGAAATATTATCTATATACAAATGGGGTAAGACATTTCTTGACCTTAATAGAGAACCTCTCGAAGATTATTCAAGATGTAAAAATAGCAAAGAGATAATAGAAGTTCAATCGCAATATATCTCTAAGAATTAATACTATTGATAGTAGATTGGTTTAAAATCGATATTAAATTAATTCTATTAAACTCTAGGGTTTTGCATCTTTCAAGGAAAGGGAGGAAAAGGAAGGGAGGTTTAAATACTACATTTTAAATAGTATAAATAGTATTAAGGGAAGGGGATATATATGGTAGAAATTCGTATAGAAAATGTGGTTGCTACAACGTCGATTGGGTCTGAACTTGATCTTAGAGCGATAACAATGGCTCTTGATGGTGCGGAGTACGAACCTGAGCAATTTCCAGGGATTGTTTATAGAATAAAAGAGCCGAAGACTGCAACACTTCTATTCAAATCAGGAAAACTCGTATGCACAGGTGCGAAATCGATTAAGGACGTGCATACAGCAATAAAAACAGTAATTTCTCGTGTAGAGGAAGCGGGGATTAATGTTATAAAGAATCCACAAATCACAGTGCAGAATATAGTCGCATCCTCAGATTTAAAAACAGACCTTAACTTGAATGCAATAGCAATCTCGCTCGGACTCGAGAAAGTGGAATATGAGCCTGAACAATTCCCCGGCTTGGTTTATCGTATAGACGAGCCGAAAGTAGTTGCGCTTCTATTTGGTAGCGGAAAAATCGTATGCACAGGTGCAAGAAAAGTTGAGGACGTCGAGAAAGCAGTAAATAACATTTACAACGAATTAAAGACTGCAGGACTACTCCATTAGCCTCTAATACCTCTTTATTTTTTGGTTGGCAAAAGATTGATTTAATGATATGACATACCCTTGAGCGATAGGGCATGGTTAATTTGCAATTAATGCTTAAGGCTTGGCGCTGGAGTCGATAAAGATGACCAGAGCGGAAATTCTATTTCAGATAAAGGAAGCAGAAGAGCAAGTTCGTAAAATGAAGAAGGATGCAGAAGAAGAGAGAGTTACACAAGTATATAGAGCAAAACAAGAGGCATCTGAAATATTAGAAAAAGGAGAGAAGGAGATTGAGAAAGAAGCATCCAAGAAGATTGAAGGAGTAAAAGAAGAATTGGGAAAAGAGAGGAAATCGATTCTTGAGAAAGAGCAAGTCGAGACAGAAAAGATGAAACAGAATGCGTCAAAGAAGATAGATACTGCAGTTCATTATCTAATAACTGAATTTGAGGTTAAGGTTCTAAAGTAAAAGTGAGCGTGCGAGAAATGCTGCGGCCGGTCGAGATGTCGAAAATAGTAATTGCAGGTTGTAGAGACTATACTCGTCCGGTTATCGAGACTCTGCACGACCTTAATTTAATGCATATAGAAGATTTTACCAATCCTGAAGATGAAGTTAGGCTTGGGACACCTTTAGAAAATGCAAATTTGATATCTGAGAAGTTGCTCAAAGTTAGGTCGATTGAAAAGATACTTGAGTGCGAAAATGTACCAAGTAAGAAGAGGTATAAGGTTAAGGAACTTGCAAGTAGGTTAGAGAGTGAGATAGGGCAGATAGAGAAGAGGCTTAAGGAGCAGGCAGAAAGACGAGCATTTTTAGAATCGAAGATAAAGGAATTGAAACTAAAATTAGAGAATATTGGACCTTTTGTGAAATTGGGTTTGCCATTTGAGATTTATGAAGGTTATGAAACTATAAGGGTATACACGGGAGTGGTAAAAGGAGATTTTGAAACGGGATTACAAAAAATCACTACTACCTACGAATTAATGAAACAACAAGTTGAGAATGGCACGTTTATAGCCTTATTTGTCCCTGCAGAGAAAGGAGAGGAAGTAACGAAGATTTTATCAGAATTTGGATTTGTAGAGACACATGCGCCTGAGAAAAAGGGAGAGCCGGGACAAATTGCCGAAGGCTTGGCACATCAGATATCAGAATACAGCAAGGAACTTGAGTATATAAAAAATGAGTTAACAAAAGCAAAGGAAGAATATGCAGATTTTATTGTAGGCTGTGAAGAGTATCTTTCAATTGAGATACAGAAAGCCGAAGCCCCCTTAAGGTTTGCAACTACCGATAATGCGTTTGTTATCGAAGGGTGGATACCTTCAGGGGAATATCAAAGATTGAAAAAAACTCTTGAAGACATAACCTCAGGACGGGTTTACATAGAGAAAAAGAGGATATCATACGATGATGAGTTACATAACAAAGAACATAAATCGAATAATAAATCGAACGAGGATAAATCTCATGAACATAAATTAAATGAAGATGGAAAAGGCGCAGTTCATATTCAGTTACATGAGAATGCAAAAGAAAAAGATATCGAAAAAGGAGAGTCGAAGGATAAGGTAAATGTTGAAGAAGTCGATTTGAGCATTTCGAATAAAACACATGAAGATAGTCCTGAGAAAATAAATCAGAAAATAAACCAGAATCCAAGTAAGATGATAAGTAAGACGGATAAGACAAGTGTAACTAACAAGGCAAGTAATAAAAAAGGTGAGGGAACAGAAGAGCCGCCGATAATACTTGATAATCCCAAGCCAGTAAAACCTTTTGAAGCAATAATAAACCTATTATCTCCGCCGCAATATACTGAGATTGACCCTACCCTATTTATATTTGTAACCTTCCCGTTATTTTTTGGAATAATGATAGGTGATGCTGGCTACGGCTTGGTGCTTGTTATTATTGGAATTATAATGAGAAAAACAAAGTTTGGATATCTAGCGCCTGTCCTTACTGTGGCAGGCATATACACGACGATAATAGGCATTTTCATGTTTGGCGAGGCTTTCGGAATGCCATTTTACAATACTGCAGAAGAACTTGGACACGAAGAATTGAATTGGTCAATGCTATTAGGTGTAGATATTCCAAGAAGTATAACGATAAATGGGAATGAATATAATGTATTTGGGATTTTCAACAAGATGCTCAATGTGCAATCTACATTGGCGTTATCAATAATAATCGGGATAATACATATAGATATAGGCTTGGTGCTTGGGTTTATAAACGAAAGGAAACATCATGGTACTTTGAAAGCGTTTTGTGGAAAGATTGGTTGGATAGTGTTTGAAGTTGGGTTTTTACTTGGCTTGGCTACGATGTTCAACATTTCAATTCTTGGTGAGAACACCTGTATGGGGAGTTTAGCGTTCATATTGCTATCGATAGGGATGATAGGATACGGTGAGGGCGGGACTGCAATAATTGAAATACCTGGGTTGATAAGCAACATATTGTCATATACGAGGTTAGTTGCCGTAGGACTGTCAAAAGCAGGTATGGCGATTGCATTTAACAAGATTGCATTTGAAATGAACATACTTCCAGGCTTGGAGAATGGCGATTATGGTGCCGTGGGAGTTGGAATTTTAATTTTAATAGTAGGACATACGATGATTGTATTACTTGGAATAATAGCATCGGGATTACACTCATTAAGATTGCAGTATGTAGAATTCTTTGGTAAATTCTACAAGGGTGGTGGAAAGAACTTTAACCCATTTGGGTATGCAAGAAAATATACGGAGGTGTAAAAAATGGTAGAAGGAATAGGCGAAATGGCAGCGATAGGAGCAGGAATAGCGATTGGTTTAACTGGGATTGCATCTGCGATTGCAGAGAAAGAAATAGGTTCAGCAGCAATAGGAGCAATGGCAGAGAATGAAAAATTGTTTGGGAAAGGTTTAATCCTAACAGTCATTCCAGAAACAATCGTAATCTTTGGGCTAGTCGTTGCGTTAAAGCTAACTGGAGTATTCTAAGATACCACATACAACTACATCACTACCACATCATCTTATATATTCCGGCAAAATATTATGTACAAAATACAGAATGCGCAGGGCATAAAATTGGTGCGTTTACTCAAAAAGAACGAAGAAAAACGAAGAGAGAAATTAGAGATACGACAAATGAAGATATAACAAATAACGAGTAAAATCCGCACCAATAAACCATTTACAACCGTTTACATAAGAGATGCACTTTGGGGAAAGTTAGAAAGTGGCAGATGATGTTAAAAAATAGATGAGGTAAAATAGATGAGGGAGAATGATGGGCTTGGAAACCGTGATACAAGATATCCTAGAACGAGGAAAGAGAGAAACAGATGCTATATTATCTCAAGGTAAAGCAGAATGCGATGCGATTCGGCAAGATGCGCAGAAGAAGATAGAGTTAAAGCGCGAAGAAAGGATGAAAGAGGTTGAGAAGATAATAGCGAGGCTTAGACAGCAGGAAATATCGAGTGCACATCTTGATGCAAAGAAGATAAGGTTGAACGCACAAAAAGATTTGCTCGAGGAAGTAAAAGTGCGCGCATTTAAGGCGTTAAGCAATCTGCCGCAAGATAAGAACCATGCGTTCCTTAAGGCGTTGGTAGGAAAAGCAAGTCGTGAGTTAAACATAGGGAATATCTATTGTAATGAGAAAGATGCAAACTTGGTAAAAATCATGTCAGGGCACTTCAAGTTTGGAGGTACGATAAATTGCATTGGTGGAGTTGTAGTAGAAAGTTTAGATAAAACGATACTACTTGATTACAGATATGAAACCATACTTGAGGAGATTTGGATAGATGCCATGAAGAAAGTATCGGATATACTATTTAGTCGACTACCATTTGGATAAATTTGGAGATAGTTGAATTTGGGTAATGAGTAATATAAGAGAGAGAGGAAAATAAGAAAGAAAAGGAGTTAAAAAGGTTGAATAGGTGAGGATTTTGCTTAAACTACCGTCGATAAAGAAAAAGAGTATGGACAAAAAAAAGATTAAGGTTAGCAAAGGGAATAACTTTATTCCGACGGAGGATAAGAGTTTTTTTGAAACTGGGAATTATGCGTATGTTGTTGCAAGAGTAAATGCCAAAAAAGGGTACTTATTCTCGAAAGATACTTATCAGAAACTTATGATGATGGAAATTCCAGAGATTGCAAGGTTTATTTCAGAATCGACTTATGGGAGTGAAGTACATGAACTTGCCTCAAAATATACGGGTCTAGACCTTGTTGAATATGCGCTGAATTTGAATTTAGCAAGGACTTATCATGGTATAATAGAATTTTCTACCGGAGACCTTAGAAAGATGCTTTCAATGTATCTTGAGAGATGGGATGTTTTCAATATAAAAACGATATTAAGGGCAAAGTCTTATGAAGAAAGATTTGGAGAATCAAAAGAAGATGTGCATGAACAGGCACTTGCTACTTTAGTTCCTGCAGGTGTGTTTGACCTTCCGTTTCTGGTTTCTGTGCTTAACGCATCGACGATTGATGAAGCGATTGAAAAACTAGAAGTTACTTGGTTTTACCAGCCTCTACTTGAAACCAAAGAAAAGATAAAGGAGTTAAAGAAAGTGGCGCCATTTGAAGAAGTTCTTTACAAAGCATATTACAAGTATTTGTTATCAACAATTCGTGAGACAACCAATCCAAACAAATTATTCCTTGATTTTGTAAAGAAGGAGATAGATACAATAAACTTAAGCACGCTATTTAGGTGTTTTTATGAGGGGGGATTGAGTACTTCAGAGGTTGCGCAATTGATGATACCTGGAGGACTTGAACTTGACATTGAGAAATTGAAGAATATTGCGAGTTTGGAAAATCTAGAAGCATTGGAAAGTGCATTAGCAAAATATTCCTTTTACAGTGATATAAAAGATAGTTTTGCGCTGATAGAAAAAGTGCATTCAGTTAATCCAGTGGTAAGAGAACTTGAAAGACATTTGTTAAAGAGTTCAGAGACGTTCTCGCATATTTATCCGCTTTCAATCCTGCCTATAATAAGTTACATCTTGAGGAAAAAAGTAGAGGTCGATAACATAAGGATAATAGCAAGGGGTAAAGAATCGGGTTTGGAAGAAGAAGTAATACAAAGACAACTAATGCTAGTATAGAATATGGATAGAGATGAGTATAGAGGAAAGAATTAAGAGAATAATGTAAAAAGCAGAGAGGAAAAATAGAGAAAAAGGAGAATGGAAATGGATGGGAAATTAGAGATTGCGGTGATTGGAAGCAAAGAATTTACAACGGGTTTTGCACTTGCAGGGATTAGGAAATTATATCCTGTAACAGAAAACGAATTGGAAAAGAAACTTCATGAGATAATAAAAGACAAGAGCATAGGCATACTTGTGATACATAACGACGATTGGAAGAGGTTGCCTGCACATTTTAGAAGAAAACTTTCAGAGAGTGTTGAGCCTACTGTGATTGCGATTGGTAAAGTAGAAGAAGTTGACCTTAGAGAAAGGATTAAGCAAGCAGTCGGAGTAGATTTGTGGAAATAAGAGGGGTTAGTAAATGGGCATTGAGATGGCAAGGGAGATGATAGAAAAGTATTCGAAAGATAAACTCGAAGGGAATAAGATTTCGGGGTATGAGCATAGTGATAGAGTGTATAGACTTGCAAGACGAATAGGTGGTCTTCAGAATGACGACGTAGTATTTGCAGCGAGTTATCTGCATGACATAGCATTTACAGAACCTCACAATAAGATAGCTGCAGCGAATGCAGAAAGGCTAATGAGACAATTACGTTACCCTGATTTAGAAGTAGAACATGCAAAAGATGCGATACTGAATCATATAACAGATGGAGAGCCTGAGACAGAAGATGGGATTGCAGTGCACGATGCGAACCAGTTAGAAAATTTAGGTGCGATAGGTATAGTGAGGATATGTTGGCTTGGGAAGGATTCGAGTAAGGTAAAGAGCATATCAGATTTGGTTGGTGTGTTGAAGAATTATAGAAAGAGGTGTTATGAGAGTTTGATTTCAGAAAGAGGAAAGATGCTTGCGAATGAGAAATTGAAAGCAATGGATGCATTTATAGCGGCATTGGAGAAGGAACTTGAATGTTGATGTTATGATATGTTATGATGTTGGTATGATGCTAATGATATGATTGATGTTATGAATGAGGTTAGTAAAGTGAATTGGTGGAAAATGGAGGAGTATGTATGGATACGAAGAAGATGGCTGGGGAGATATACCGTGTTGCAGGTCCTGTAGTTACTGCGACAGGGATTTCGCCAAGAATGTATGATGTAGTTCTTGTTGGAAAAGAGAAATTGATGGGTGAAGTGATAGGTCTTCAAGGTGAGCGGTCAATTATCCAGGTATATGAGGATACTTCGGGTATAAAGCCTGGAGAGCCTGTTGAGGATACTGGGATGCCACTTGTAGTTGAGTTAGGTCCGGGTTTGCTTAGTAGAATCTATGATGGGATACAGAGACCATTGCCTGTGCTCAAAGAAAAGATGGGCGATTTTATACAGAGAGGAGTAATGGCGCCTGGACTTGACCATTCGAAGAAATGGGAATTTAAACCTAAGGTAAAAGCAGGTGATAAGTTAGGTAAAGGTGCAATTATCGGCTTGGTGCAAGAGACAAAGAACACGGTTCATAAAGTGATGTTACCGCCGAATGTTTCAGGGACCGTGAAAGAGATAAAAGCAGGTAATTTTACGATTGATGAGACAGTATGCGTTCTTACTGATGGGACAGAGATAAAGATGATGCATAAATGGCCTGTAAGGATACCAAGACCATATACAAAAAAGAAGATGCCGAATGTGCCTTTGCTTACGGGTCAAAGGATACTTGATTTCCTGTTCCCAGTGGCGAAAGGAGGGACAGCAGCAATTCCAGGTCCTTTTGGGTCTGGGAAGACAGTTACGCAACAACAACTTGCAAAATGGTCAGATACAGAAATAGTTGTTTACATAGGATGCGGAGAGCGAGGGAACGAGATGACAGAAGTCTTGACAGAATTTCCGCATTTGACAGACCCAAAGACAGGCAGTCCGTTAATGGAAAGGACAGTTCTTATAGCAAATACCTCGAACATGCCTGTAGCGGCAAGAGAGGCTTCAGTATATACTGGGATAACGATAGCGGAATATTATAGAGACATGGGGTATGGAGTATCTTTGATGGCGGATTCGACCTCGAGATGGGCAGAAGCAATGAGAGAAATATCATCAAGGCTTGAGGAGATGCCTGGTGAAGAAGGGTATCCGGCGTATTTAGCAGCAAAGTTATCTGCGTTCTATGAGCGTGCAGGGAAGGTAACGACGTTAAATAATCAGGAAGGGTCGGTAACTGTAATAGGTGCGGTTTCACCGCCGGGTGGGGATTTCTCAGAGCCTGTAACACAAAACACCTTGAGGATAGTGAAAGTATTCTGGGCACTTGATGCAAAACTTGCACAGAGACGACATTTCCCTGCGATAAATTGGCTGAACTCGTATTCGTTGTACTGCAGTTCATTAGACAATTGGTATGGTAAGGAGATAGCACCTGACTGGGTTACTTTACGAGGAAAAGCGATGGACATTCTGCAGAAAGAATCAGAACTTCAGGAGATTGTGCAACTTGTAGGTTCTGATGCTCTACCTGAAAAAGAACAATTGACACTTGAAATTGCAAGGATGATAAGAGAATATTTCCTACAACAGAATGCGTATCATGAGGTTGATACCTACTGCTCGTTAAAGAAACAATATAAGATGATGAGCGCAATAATGAAATTTGCAGATGCTGCGTATAAGGCGGTAGAACTTGAAGTGCCTATTTCGAACATACTAAAACTTCGTTCCAAAGATGCGTTATCTAAGGTTAAGTTCGAGAAAGATTTTGAGAGTGAGATTACGAAGATTATGCAACAGATGGACGCCGAATTTTCAGAATTGAGGAGGGATTAGATGGGAAAAGAGTATCGGACGATAAGAGAGATTGCAGGTCCGCTTATTTTTGTTGAGAAGACAGAACCTGTTGGATATATGGAACTTGTTAATATAATGCTTCCTGATGGGACGATAAAAAGGGGTCAGGTTCTTGACACTTCAAAGAACATAGTTGCAGTTCAGGTTTTCGAGGGTACTTCAGGGATTGACAAATCCTCAGGTGTGAAATTTTTAGGTGAGACTTTAAAATTGTCAGTTTCGAAGGATATGTTAGGAAGGATATTGAACGGTGCGGGCGAGCCTCTCGATGGAGGACCGAAGATAATACCTGAAAAAAGGCTTGATATAACGGGTGCTGCGATAAATCCTTGGGCAAGAGAATCGCCAAAAGAGTTTATACAAACAGGGATATCGACGATAGATGGTATGAATACGCTTGTTAGAGGACAGAAACTTCCAATATTTTCTGGTTCTGGTTTGCCGCATAACGATATTGCGTTACAGATAGCAAGACAGGCGAAAGTGCCATCAGCAGAAGGAGAATTTGCAGTAGTATTTGCAGCGATGGGTATTACGAATGAAGAAGCGCAATTTTTCATGCAGGATTTTGAAAGAACAGGTGCGTTAAAGAGAGCAGTAGTGTTTTTGAACTTGGCAGACGACCCTGCGATTGAACGACTAGTTACACCTAGGTTGGCTTTGACAGCAGCAGAATATCTTGCATACGAACATGATATGCATGTTCTTGTGATAATGACTGATATGACGAACTACTGCGAAGCCTTAAGGCAGATTGGCGCAGCAAGAGAAGAAGTGCCTGGAAGAAGAGGTTATCCTGGTTATATGTATACAGACCTTGCGACTTTGTATGAACGAGCAGGGAAGATTAAAGGAAGAAAGGGTTCGATAACTCAATTTCCGATATTGACAATGCCAGGTGATGATATAACTCATCCAATCCCAGACCTTACGGGATACATTACCGAGGGGCAGATTGTCATATCGAGAGAGTTGCATAGGAAGGGGATATATCCGCCGATAAATGTATTGCCATCGTTGTCTAGGTTGATGAACGCGGGTATTGGAAAGAACATGACAAGAGAAGACCACAAGGCAGTTTCGGACCAGTGTTATGCGGCGTATGCAGAAGGTAGGGACTTGAGGGGCTTGGTTGCTATTGTGGGTAAAGACGCGTTATCTGAGAGGGACCTTAAGTTTCTTGAGTTTGCGGACATTTTCGAAGATAAGTTTGTGAGACAAGGTAAGGAAGAAGATAGAGACATAGAGACGACCTTGAATCTGGCTTGGGAACTTTTGAGTTATCTGCCTGTAAACGCACTTACGAGAATAGACAAGAAGTATATAGAGAAGTATCATCCACAGTATAAGAAGAGTGAACAGAATGTGAATGTGCAAGCGAGTAATTGAGGATAAAATAATAGGAATATAATAAGGAATATAATATGATAATTTAATTGAAGGAAATTAAATAAAGGGAGCGTTGGTATGGCGATAGAGAACATAAAACCTACGAGGTCAGAACTACTCGAGATAAATAAGAAGATTAAACTTTCGCAGAGCGGGCATAAGTTGCTTAAGATGAAGAGAGATGGGCTGATAATGGAATTTTTCAATATCCTTAACAAGGCAAAGGACATTAGAAAACAATTGATATCAGAGTATAAAGATGCAGAGCGAAAAGCGGCGATTGCGAGAGCAGTTGAAGGAGAGGTTGCGATAAAGAGTGCTGCGTTTGCGGCAGTTGCAATCCCTAAATTAAGGCTACAATCAAAGAATGTGATGGGGGTAGTAGTTCCGAGGATAGAATCAGAATCTGTGAGGAAGAAGATATCTGAAAGGGGATATGGAATAATAGGGACGTCCGTGAGGATAGATGAGGCGACGAAAGCATACGAGAACCTTGTAGAGCATATAATCATAGCAGCGGAAGTAGAAACTACGATGAAGAAACTTTTAGATGAGATAGAGAAGACAAAAAGAAGAGTGAATGCACTTGAGTTTAAAGTAATACCTGATTTGAATGCTGCGGCGACGTTTATCAGGTTAAGATTAGAAGAGATGGAAAGAGAGAACATATTCAGACTGAAGAAAATAAAGGGTAAGAGTAAAAAGAAGAAAGAAGAGAGTTAAAAACGAAAAGGAAGTAAAGAGAGATAAGAAAACGAGTAAAAGCGAGTAAAAAGAAGAGAGGAAAGTGAGATGGGTTTTATAGATGAGGTGGTCTATCCTTATTGGAAGAAAAAGCGCCATTGGCTTATTCGTTTCTTTTGGATAATCAGTTTGATAATGCTCTTTTCTGGATATGTACTAATTTTTCTGATTCTTAGTGGTAGATTGAAACTCTGAGATGAAACTCTGAGAGGAAGAAATGTTAAATACCAAATAACTCATTTGAGGGTAAAAAGATGGTGAGGATATGGGCAAATTTCCAGAAGCAGAAGCACGTTTACTTAATAAGAAGATATGTATGAATTGTTCTGCGAGGAATGCGATAAAAGCAGAGCGATGCAGGAGATGCGGATACAAGGGATTAAGGTTAAAGAATAAGGAGTTGAAGGGTGCATAATTTCATTTTCGTTTTTAATTTTAAATCTATATCTAAATCAATATTGTTTGTATGCCATTATCCTGCTTTTGTTGTTTGATTTTATATTTATCTTCGATTTTATCGGTAGAAAATTAATAAAAGAGATAAGAAAATATAAAAAGTATATAGAATAGTATTGAGTATCTTTTGGCGGCGCATTTCTATTTGCATTACTAATTAGATGTGTAGTTATGTGCGTGAATTGCACATATCACAATTTTTGAGTGCGCAATATGCAGGCAAGGTTGATGAGTGAGTAGAGAGTTGAGAAATGCGGTGGTTTAATGAAAAAACCTGATTTAAAGAATATGCAATGGATGAACTCTGAAAAGATGAGCCTCGAGGAGATGAAGGGTAAGGCTGTGTTAATCAACTTTTGGAATTATACGAATGCGGCGTGTTTAAGAGGTGTGCCATATGTAAAGAGTTATTATGAGAAGTATAAGAATTATGCAGATATAATAGGGGCTCATGTTCCTCTTTTCAACTTCGAGAGAGTAAAACAGAATGTTGAGATGGCGATTGAGCGAATGGGTATAAAATATCCGGTTTTTATGGATAATGACAGAGAGGCTTGGAATGCTTTCGATATTATAAACAGACCGAGTTTTATTATTCTTGACGGAAAAGGAGAGGTAAGATATAGACGTGCGAACGAAGGAGGATACAGCAATTTAGAAAAGAACTTGCAGAATATAATAAAAGAGATTTCGCCTAAGGTAAAATTACCTGAAATTATGCAAGAGGAAAGAGGAGTTCCAACGATGATAGATATAAACACTGGGTATCTTACGGGTATGATAGGTAATCCAGAAGGATTTGTGTATGACCAGATAGTGATGTATAACGACACAGAGGAACATTATGAAGGTTTCTTTTATCTAAATGGGATGTGGCAGAATGAGGAGCAACTTGTGATGCATGCAAACGAATCGACGAATTTATCGGAGTACATATCTTTGCCATATAGAGCATATGGTGTAAATGCAGTTTTAGCGCCTGAGAAGGGAGTGCCTACAAAAGTGTATGTAATGCAAGATGGACTTTGGCTAGATGATAACAATAAAGGGAAAGATGTGCAATTTGACGAAAGGAAACGTTCGTATGTGAAGGTAGAGCATCCGAGATTATACAGGATTGTAGATAACAAAGAAATAGGGAAACACGAGTTGAAATTAGCAACTGATGACTACGGCTTGGGAGTTTATCAGTTTAGTTTCAACTCTTGTCCTCTAGCATAAATGAGGATAATGAGGATAAGCGCATGTGTGCTTATTCTGCAAATTATCTTTTTATCTTTATTCATTTATCTATAATGTATGGACGAAACTATGGACGAGATGCATCTACCTAGGGAACTTGAATTATTTTTGCAAATACCTGGAAATGTATTAGCAATAAAAGGGGAATCGGGAGTAGGTAAGACAATTCTGGGACTTGAACTTTTAAACCGACTTGAGAAACCTTCAGATGGGATTTACATATCTACCAGGGTTCCTGGGTTTATGCTTGAAAGGCAGTTTGAATGGATTACTGACGATTGGCTTGGAGAGATGGCATATTTCCTTGCGCCAAAGAAGATGGAAGAACTTACAATTTCAATTGGTAAATTTTTGGAATCTAAGAAGATAGAAGAGAAACCTACTTATGAAAAGATGAAAGAAAAAGCATCAAATCGTTCTTTAATAGTGATTGATAGCATAGAAGGATTATCGAAGATGACAGGTATAGATTCAGAAAGTATAATCGAAGACTTTAGAAAAAATGTTCTTATAAAAAGAGGAGTGAACATGGTGGTTATAACCGAAGGGCTCGAGCCAAGTAATTTAGATGCTATTGTTGATGGCATAATCACGCTACATTATGATATTGTTGGCGGAAAAGTGTTAAGATATATGAAAATTAGGAAAGTAAGAGGAGTGAAGATAGATTCGCCGGAACATCTATTTACTTTGCAAGGAGGAAGGTTCGTTTTTATAGAGCAATATCCGTATGGTTCAATTCCGATTGCAAAGAGCAAAAAAAAGTGGGAAGGGATGAACACTCCTGAAGGGCAAATATCTACAGGTAACCCAGAGTTAGATAGAGTTCTTAATGGCAGGTTAAAGAAAGGAACGATAATCCTTATAATATTTGACGATGATGTTCCGAACGAACTTGAATATTTATTTGAACTTCCGCCTGCGGCAGACGGCTTGGTAAAGGGTATGGGTATTGCTCAGGCAACTGGTCTGAGCAGTTCTACAGAACGTGTAATTGAAGTTTTAAAAGATTTTGTAGGTGAGAAAATAGTAAACGAAAGTACAATCTTTCTTGAAGAAGTGGTATCTTTTAAGCGAACGGAGAGGAATTTAGTAGTGCTCGGCTTGGAACCAAGGCTTGGAGAAGATATGTTAAGATGGTTTGATGCAGTTGATGATTTAAGAAAAAGAAAGGATAAAGGAGTGTTAAAACTTGTAGGATATGATTATTTTGATTTGAGATATTCTAAAGATTTAGAGGAATTATCGAGATACTATGCAAGAGATGTAAAAGAAGCAAGGGCATTTGGAGATACCATGATTATATCTGTTCGAAGGTCTATGAAAAGTGTGAAGATGATATTGCCTATAGCGGATGTTGTGCTAAGAATGTCGAATAAGAATGGTGTAATTCTGCTCTGGGGCGAAAAGCCAAGAACACAATTTTATGGAGTAACGCCTGATTACACAGCCGGCTTGGGCAGAATGAGGCTCTGGTCTATTTCATAGACCTATTTCGCAGAATAATAAGAAAATAATGAGATAAGAAAATAATAAGAAAGATTACAATCGTGTGGAGTTATAGGTGTGTAGTAATAGATAAGTAAAGATGGTTAAAATTCGTTAAGTCTCTTTTCCCATATTGTTCTTGGTGGGAAACCGATAGAGCATGCAAATGTATTGAATTGCAGTATATCTTTTCCTTTTTTGAGTGCTTTATTTTGCAATTCTTTAAGTGAGTTGCCTGTAATTGCATATGATGGAGCATAACCTGGGTTTTCCTGGAAGACGAAGATTTGATTAAAGATAGTTCTTTTAGATAAACCTGTCTTTTTCTCAGCCCAGGATACGAATTCAGTTATGTTCTGCAAGTTTAGGTTTAGTCTGACGTCTCCGATTATTCTAAGATAACGAATGAGTTGCCATTTTAAGGTATAGAATTCCATTTCGAGATAGAATGTACGAACATCGCCGAACTGCGAGATAAAATTGATAAAATCTTTTTCTTCATTTCCTGTAATATTTCCATCCACTATTTCTTTAAACATATCGAGGAATTCTTGTTCACGATGGAATGAAATTCCTTCTGTTATAGGCAGTGAGAGACCCGAATTGAGTCTTTCCACGATTGGTAATTTTTTAACATACTGATGGGCGGAATTTAGGTAATTTACACAATGTCCATATTCTTCATGGATGAGCATCTGGAGCATATCTATAGCAGATAATCCGCCCTCTTTTCCGCTACTATGGCAAGTGAGGAAGAAGATAGCAAACGGCTTGGGTGTCATTCCATCAAGAACGCATACTGCTGCAGAGGGTATTATATTAACGAGATAATGGGGAGTTTTCACGATACGAACATCGTATTCGGGCACAATAGATACAATTCTCTTTTTTACAAGAGGTAGCGTTACCTCGCGCATTTTTGACATGAACTCGAGTAATTTTTCAGAATTAATTTTTGTACGTTCAGATAATTTCATTTCTACTTTTTCGATTAGCCCATCTGTCGCATCTGTATTTTTAATCTCCAAGTTATAAATTTTCGCAAGTTCTTCTGCTACTTTATTAAGTTTTGGGATTGTTTCATCGAGCCAACCTTCTCCCTTTTTCAGGAGTTCCTCGGGTGTCTCGGGATAGTCGTAGATGTTCTTAAGAAAAGATTGGTAAATTTTTTCTCTTCCGAAGGATTCGGGATTTTTTTCGAATATGGGAAAGAGTTCTTCAAAATCTCCTTTCTCGATTCCAGGGAACTTTAATTTGGATTGATACTTTTCTACAATTTTACGAGTATCGAGCAATTCTTGTTTAGTCTCATCGTCTATTTTATTTTCTATTTTATTTGTGGTATCATTGCATAAGGTATCTATAATTCCGAGTAGTGCGGTGCATTGATTATATGCAAGGGCTTTCTTTATGTTGGGGATGGTATCTTCGTCGAAATTTAGTTTTGCGGCTTGGAGCGAATGTTCAATTTCATGTGCGAGATTGCCAAGATATTTTAGATATTTCTCTCCTTTAACGAGATGTCCGAAGATAGCCCAGAACGCGCACGATACTGGGACGTGAGGTTCTTGGAATAGAATAGATTCTTTCATGCTTGCGAAAAACTTTGCGTAATTTGGATAAGATGCAAGTTCAGCGAGCCATGATGCACTTATTAGTTTAAAGTCTGCATTTTCCAGATTTTCGTTATCAGGAACAAAAAGTTTACCTGCGCACTCATCCAAGCCCTGATTAAATGCATCCGAAGGCGAGAATTCTTTCCATGAATGTAAAGCAAGAGAAGAAAGGACATCTTCGATTGAAAAATTAGCATCGAATGAGAAGAGTTTTGAACAATCCATGTTATAGATCCACATTGACCTTTCGATTTCTTTTTCTTTGGACATTGTGTCGTCGATTTCTTTTTTCAATTTAGGACGTAAAGAGATTGTCAATTCTTTTGAACCTATTTTAAATAAGCATTCGACCAATCCTTCTTCTGTTACTTTGATATTACCTTTTCCGAGCGTGCAACCTGAAGATGCTTGTATTCCATCAGAGACGCAAGAAATAGGTGGCTTGGTGCCCACTTTAGAATATGCAACAATATCTTTTATGTTAAGTCCTTTTTCTGCTTTTTCGAGTTCAAAGATAACTCTTGCGATTGACCCCATTTTGTAGCCTACGATTGCGTAAGGACCTAGATGACCAT
>Ga0078972_1004327_pt1 | contig 39315 bp, 43 predicted proteins | sample YelNatPaOPGAMG01_FD_67568 | JGI IMG/M metagenome (GOLD analysis project Ga0078972, IMG submission 67568) | Hot spring thermophilic microbial communities from Obsidian Pool, Yellowstone National Park, USA - OP-RAMG-01 (SPADES assembly) (version 2) | ecosystem: Environmental > Aquatic > Thermal...
CGCTCATGGATACGCTACGACGTTGTCTGCAGCGGGATCCCGTTCGAAGGGCCAGCATCCCCGAGTTGCTCGCGCACCCGTTTCTGAATCCGGATGTACCGTTTGTGGATGCTGCGAGTGCAGCCAGAAACGATATGCGTAAGTGCTCATGACGGCGATTGGACCGCGCAATTGATGAGCGCTTCATCGCCGACTCTCCCGAGATTACACAGCCCCGAAGTTGCGCGCAGTTCAAGCCCACAGAGTCTGCATGGACTTTGCAGCCGTCTGGAAAGCGCCTTTTTCTGTGGTCGACGCGCACGCCTGGATGGGCATTTCCCGGTGAACAAAGTGCAAGTCGCCGAACGAGGCACGTGCAGGCAAACCTGAGTTTCCGATTCCCGTCACTGTAAAGATTCACTGAGCTGCACAGCGATGCGTGTCTCCTCGAATGCTTCGCCCTTGCCGGCCTCAGTTTTCAACAACGCTGCCTGCAGCGCTGTTTCGGTTGAAACAGCGTTGCTCTGCGCCATAGACTCTTTGAGTAGGCATCGCTCCCCTGCTCGGAGAACAGATTTCGGGTGCGACATTCGAAGTAGGTCAATCTTCGACTGAGGCGTTTTCCTCCACGGTCCAATTTATGATCCAGCGTCTTGGTCTCTACTCGATGCGTAAGAAACGACCTTCGGTCGGTCACCGATCGCGCTTTTGCGCGTTCTGGTTCCGAAAACATTTTTTATGTGTGCTTCAGCGCAAGATGAACCGCATTGTCGCGCATCGCGTTCTTGCGATGCAGCGTGGACACTCGGATACCTCCTCGATCGTGTACTTGCGAGACCCCTGACGCTTAGCGCATTGCATGTCTCTGAAGCTCAAAGCATTGACGCAGAGTTCCCATGAAGACTGCGTACAGTGCGCACTCGTCGCTGGCAAATCCGTATCAGCTTCAACAGAAGTTTCACGTAATAATAGCAATTTGATACATACGTGCCGATGCATACATATATGAAGCGAATGGCTTTCAATTGGCATACGCTGCATAACCGGTGCAATGTGGTGGCGAGTGGCATACGGACTGCCATAGACTATATATTTCTACCGACTGATGTGCAGACGCCTACCGGTCTTTTTTTGACAGCCCCCTACTACTGGTTTCAACTTCTCCTTGTACAACTCTACCCCCAGAGGCTACCCCACAAAGATTTTCTCTCATCAGCTCTGCAGGTCTGTTCTCCAGCACTGCGCATCTCCTTATATTGATAGCGGCATTATAGCCTTGGTTCACAAACTCCATTTGTTTCTTCTCGTTGGTTGTACTCACGCATGCAACAAGTCCTCTAAATCGTGCCCTCTATTCCATTTGCTCTTCCGTCAGCGCTCCGTACTTTTCTATGGATGCAGGGCTCCTCCGACACTTTTCCATCTCGACCCGCTGGAGTGCACACCCCGACTCGTGGTGTGTGTATGACGTTCGGAATTCTTCCATTGGTGTCGTGGCAATACGGTATGCGCACTCCTTGTACATTCATGCGGGTGGAGCGGGTGAAAACCCTTTTCCGAATACCCAGCGTCCTGCTCGATAAGCTACTATGAGCCTCTGACTCTTTTCCTCTTTGAGGGCGCTCAATTCATCGAAGAAGTTGTCGAATGCACGCTGCTTCCCACAGTGCAGCTTCATCTGTGGATAAGCCAACCGGGGCTTTGTATATTCTTTCCATAGCACCTCCCAATGAGCAGCGCGAACTTTCACGAATCCCCAAAAAGCTTGCGAGTCCGCTCCGCTGCTCGTCACCTTGCTGATCGCTTCTAGGTGCTCTTTCACTCATGCATTCCATGTCTCACTTTTTTCCTCGCATTGATTATCCCAGATTCCCGGTAGTATCTCGCTCTCTAGTAATTTAAAAGTTGCACGCCTTTCCGCCGTAAGTTGTCGTTGATATCATTTTCCCCACAACTAGATGCAGCGATGGTGATAATATTCGTGTTCCCTCAGTCGATTCCGACGACACAGTCGTTCTCATGCACCTCGTGCGTCGCAGGATCTATATCCTTCTTATATTCATGCTTCGCCGAGGACGACAACAAAGATGGAACAGGACGATCCGCCCTCAAGCGCCTATAGTGTACAGATATCGATACCCCATCGCTTTCGATCATCCCCGAGAGTACCTTTTTCTTGCTCCTGTTGAGACGTTTGAAATCGAAAAATTTCTTCCAATGAGTCTCCCGGTTTTCACCCGTGATTTCCTATTTGCTCACGTCGAACTCTCGACTGGTCTCCTTCATGACGGCATGAAGGATGCTGGAGTCGATTGTCACAAAGAGCCACTTGATCTTGAATATCGCAACAACATCGAAGCGCTTCTTCAGAAGGAAAGCCCTCCGTTTCTGCGACTCTTCATTTTTTCTCACCACCAGCTCCATCTCCGCTTTGTGTTCGGGTTCTAGGTCCAAAAACGCGAAATAGCGCAAGATGAGGGGATAACATCTATTTTTATCTTTTTTAGATCTAATACATTTTCCGTTGGATTCGCCAGCCCCAGAACCGCACGGTTCTCTTGTACAACCGAATGCATTACAGAAGCTTCATTCTTTCTCCTGCGTGATGTCTGCCCGTCGACAAATTCAATCTCCTGTTCATCGCGACAATCGTTTGTGATGCTGTCGATGATGGCCCATCTCTTTCCTCAGGAGAGAGGCCCGGGCATTGTGCAAACACGTCGCTTGTCATGAAACATTCGAGGTTCACGATCATATGGTGCTTCAGATTCGTGAGGTACTTCATCGCTCCGTATTCATAAATACGCAAGTCTCCCCTGTATAGATTACCGCTGGAGCGGTACTTGGTGTATTTGTCGTGGAGGGCATGTAATCGCTCGCTTCTCCTCGACTTTTCCCCGGCGCCAAGCAACAGGTGGCAGATGATGGTCTTGTTCGAAAATTCTTCGGGAACCTCGGCTGTTGTGCTGTTCGTCACGTCGCGATACACCTCCTTCACCAAATGCATCAGTCCTTAAAAAGTCTTAATAATACTCACGGATTAAGATTCGATGCGGTTCCTGATGGTCTCTTGCATTTTTTTCTTGAGCAGATCCTTGATATGTCTATGAAGAGAGGCCTTCACTACTATCTCGTCGCTCCGTCGTCTTTCTTGCAGCCTTTGGCGTCTGGCCCCCTTCTTCTGCTTCTCTGCCTTTTCCTGTTCCGCACTGCTCGGCACTGTTTTCCATATGTATTTTCCGCAGCAGGCGACACCGCCCCCCGCTCCCCCGGATGCCCGAATTCCATGTCCATAATTTTCCTTTTTGCTTGAAAAAGAACGCCCGTTGAACGCGTCTTCTATGACGTGCGAAATATCACTGGAATACACTCACTTGAGTGTTGAAAAACAATTAATATGAAACACATGATTTGCTACTATTTCAACGCAAATACAACTTGCCCGTCAGGTCACCAAGCCGGCGAACTGTCAGGATCGTATGCACAATCAAAGGCGAAAAGCGCGTTGTTTCTCATGCCTGCCAGATATGGAGGTGCGCGTATCGACCACGCTACATAGAGCAAAGTGCAGAGACTAATCAATAACCAGCAACGAGATTACAATTTCTTTCTTTCTTTATGGTAAACCTTAAAAACGGGAAAAGGTTTCCGTATCTTCGAAAGTTTACCTTCCTGGCGAGAGGTCCCGCGAGCCGAACGAGTCCGCCAGGCTAGTGCTTCAGGCTCTATCTAATGGTAGGTGCATTAGCGAGATCTGAGCGACTCTTCCGCAACGCAGGATACTCCGGGACTAGGAGCGGGTAGTCTGCATCTGGGTATCGCGCCGATCCTGATGGACTCCTAATACATCGCTTCGCGCTGTCGCAGGCAGTAGGTCTAGCTGCGGAGCTTGCAGGCGCCCAGAATGATAACGAAAGCCGAACTCGAGTTGGGTGCTCCATGCCTCGGGGCGACGCTCTCAGTCGTATGGCAAAGCCGATCTGTCCCCGTGACGCATCTGCACCAGCGGTATGAGCGCTATTGCGGGTGCAGCAAGGCAGGCACTTGCCACACGATAGAATATACAAAACGACCAGCAGACCCTATAGGAAGCATAAATAATGGAATTTGGAGATAGGCTGCATTATGGAAGACGCTTTGCCGATAGCCAAGATCCATCCATCCATCCCACAATCTGGAATCCATGGTCCATGGAAACATTTTGTCATCGAAAAAATATGCACGCCAGCGCTGACGCCCGCCATGGATCGCTGTCCATCGCTGCCAAGTCGAGCGCTGGAGCAAATCCATTCGCACCTTCTAGCGCGCAATGTGCATATGTATCGTCGGGGTCTGGTGTTCCGCAGACTCTGGGGCACTTTTTTCGATCCAAAGAGCTCCACAGGATCCTATTTGGGAATGGAAGCTCAGATATCTGGAATAGATGAAGTACAACGGGCTCTGCTTGCGGAAGAGCTCATCCTCACAGACGCTGAAGACCGGGTCATCGGACGCTGTTCCAAAGCGGACGCCCATCTCGTCTCGAATAACCTACCTTTGCACAGAGCTTTCTCGGTTTTTCTCTTCGACGAAGACAACCGCTTGATTCTGCAGCAGCGAGCGGCAACAAAGGTCACGTTTCCTCTGCTGTGGGCGAACACCTGCTGCTCGCACCCTCTCTTCAACCCGGACGAGTGCAACGTCTCGGACCCGGTGCTTGGCGTGAAACGTGCTGCGTTGAGAAAGCTTCAACAGGAACTTGGCCTGACCGGTCTCCATCCTGATGACCTTTCATACTTGACACGCATCCGATATAGGGCTGTTTGTCGTACAAACACCGCTTGGGGCGAGCACGAAGTCGACTACATCCTCCTTGCACGCAAGAAAGTCGTGCTGGACGGCAGTACGGGCACTGGATTGCGCGTAGAGCCGAATGCCAACGAGGTCGCCGCAGTGAAAGCATGCACACGGGAAGATATCTACAAATTGTTACAGCACCAGGCGGACACTTTGACTCCATGGTTCCGTATGATCGCTCGGACGCTTCTCCCGGAATGGTGGCAAAACTTAGGCGCTGCTCTTGCACAGCAACGCCCTTATTTTGACCCCATCCGTATCCATGATTTGGGTACGTCATGAGGAACGGCCATGGGGGCGCTCGACCCGTTGTAGATGCTCAAGCGCGATTTCCATTCAAGTACCTGCATTATCTACCACTTTACAGGGCCACCAATGCGGCATCCATTGGCGGAGTGCCACTGGTCTCATCTTCAGTGCTCGATACTCGGATATGAGTGCTCTCCGATGGGATCAGTGAATGTGTGCCGGCATCCAGGCAAGCCATTGCCTGTAATAAGCTCACTCGCTGACCATCGAAGCTGCTCGTACAAGAGCGTGCTCCTGATTTCCACTGAATCGTGCATGGCGATCTCTGCGATGGCAGGCTTTTGCAGTTCACACTGCGACGCCGCATACGCGCAATTCTGCAGGACGCAAAACGTGCCGCAATGGTGCATGGTAGACAAAGGGACAGAGCCCTCGAAGAATCACGAAACTCAAGGTCCAGGATGCTCTGGCCTAAAGCCGATCCATAAGCGATGTGCTGCACATCATGAGAGGTAGATTCATGGGACTATTTATGTGATAGTTAGTATTCCGTTTTCGGAGTTGCGGCGCTGGCTGACCTCTGCAGCGCCCTAAAAAGACCGCGCTCGACGCAATCTTTCATGCTTATGGGCTTCTTGTACAGAGGTTCCTCCACGTGCTTGAAACGGGGACGAATCTATTTCCTGGGTGTAGTGTTGATTAGGTAGTTTCTCCATGAGATACTTCTCTGCAAGTGCTGCAATAATGCGACGCATGAGCAAGTGCCGATCCTGCAGCAACGTCTGGGTAGTGGTATGGACGCGCTGTTGCTCGTCAAGAAGCCCGCGAAGCCGCTCTGCATCCTGTTGCAAGCGAAGCGATTCCTCCTTGGCGCGGGCGCATTCGTGGTACCACATGTCACGCTCCGCGGACAGTTTCTCAATCGTTTGTTGCAACGTCTGATATGCATCGCGGTCAGCCAACGAAGGTATTTCGGCCTCGTGAAGCCGCTCCTCAGAAGCATTCGACGTTGACGGTTGTAGTTCTGAATTACGGAGCTCAGCCTGCAAGTGCATGACGATCTGTTGCAAGTCAGCGTTCGCTTGTGATGTCTTACGCAGCAACGCCTCTTTTTCAGCGATCGTGGTTAGGACACGCTTCCCCGCGTCTGCCTCTGCCCGTGCTAGGCTCAGTTGTCGTTGCACACACGCGAGCTCCCGCTGGGCTGCATTTTTTTGCAACTCGGCCTCGTTCAGCTGCTCCTGTAAACTTTGAAGCAAGGCTTCCGACTCCTTTTGCAAGTGGTTCAGCTGCAGAAGCTGGTCCGATACAGCAGCGAACTGTCTTTCGAATCTTTGACGCATTTCCAAGTTCAAACGCCGCTCTCGCTCTAGAGCGCCTACGAGCTCGCGGGACTCTCGACGAGAACCCTCAACCGCGGCGCGAAGCAGCTGTACCTGTGCCAGCAGCTCCTCCGGATCCAGCTCCAGTGCAGGAAGCCCCTGCGTTGAGGCAGTCTCGGAAGCGTACATGCTGCCTCTTGTGAGTGTGGACTCTGCGCTCTCGTAGAGATTAGAGCGCAAGACTAACTTTGTTCTAGGCGAGTTTCGGACAAAAGTGCACGCAACTTGAGCTGCAGCACTAATGCTCACAAGCTCATAGGTCCCTAGTGCCTTACGTAGCTGCGCTGGTTCAGTTCTCTTGACCGTGCCCACGGTTAAACGTTTCCTGAATAGCGTTCACCAACAGAGTGCAGCCGGATACTTTTGTAAAGCTAGCTGGGTCATACGCTGGCGCTCCCGGCGTTGTTTTGGTCACGGTTTGCGAAAATAGATGTGAATCGAGCAACTTGCCTGCAGCCTCCACCGCATACCTGCTGGATTAGTCTCTCAACTCAGTACTGTGACTCGGCCGCTGCGAGTAATCGAATGCTTTTTCGTAATGTATAGCAGACTATCGAAGCCACTATGCACTGTACCGTATGTATCGGAGTCGAAATGACTGCATGATATATATTCTTTATTGAACAGTGCAGGGAGGACTGCCTTCCTCATTCAGGTCAATTATACCACCTTTCTCAGATGGTTAAGGAACACCGATAGAAAGTGGAAGCGCTCTGCGTCGAGAACCGATATTCTCAAAGACCGCTTGCAGTCGATGCTAGAAAACGACCCATTGATTTTTTTTACTGAAAGCAAAAGTGACGATGATAGACGCCACGGGCTTCTCTCTTTCTCAACATCTTGTCCGTGTTGTCCTGAAAACACTGGGATACATTCGCAAAAAAGTCGTAGTTCAAGCTTGGCCATCTTCAAGAGAAATCGCAACGACAGCGTTCCTTGAAGTCAGCGATCGGTATGAAGCAGAGGAACGTCGGTTTGGTTTTCCAGTCGATGCGACTTCCTTCGGAGGAACCGAACGGAGCATATATGGATACCTGCGGATGTGGAGCCCGTTGTGTGTACGGTCGAGCTCGAAGAGAACGAGGATATCGTGATCTCTTCTAGCTGCAGTGGATTCATTTGGCGACCTCAGTTTCGCTCGTAGAGAAGGTGCATACAGTAGCACCCTCTTTTCCGAATCGTTGAAGGATTTTCCCTAACGTTTGGCGACGTTCTTCTATTCGAAAAGGTGGCATTTCACCATTCTCCTTGCATTCGAACTTTCGTCGAATCTATCGGGGACGAGCAGGTTTTCACTTCTTGGTACTTCCCGTTGCTCTACCCCATCGAAGGAGTGTTTCCAATTGAAAAACGTGGTGATCGCTGCACTGGGCGAATCGCTGCAGGTTTCAGCATGGTGACACCAGGGTACACTTCGTCGTTCTTCCACAAGTTCCTCTGCCTCCGGGAAGTTCCTTATCTAAGGGCATAATGAACTGCATTCATTTGAAGAAATAGAAATTCCAAGGAAGTGTATGCACATAGAAGCCGAGGATCCCGTAGGGCCGCTATCGCCGGCTGCCGGAAAAAACGAAGAATAGTTTTCTCATCAACGATCGAGCGAAGAAGAGCAAGTGACAAAACAAACTAAGAAGCGGGATGCCAGGTGAGTAAAGGTGTTTGCCCGACGAGGCGATGATGAGAGTGTATTCGCGCAGGGGGTGCGAGTCCGATGAATCCTTCCATTGCTGTGCTCAACCAGCGCAAGGAAACGCATGGAGTGCGTGAACCCAGACTCCAACGCCGACATCAACATCAGACGATCTGGGCTGCTCAAGACGAGACCTAGGGACCTGATGCGAGCAAACCTTGTGGGACAGGCTCTGGTGCTCGCAGCGTGCATGGAGAAACTGAAGCCGATAGCAGTCAGCTGGTCAAAAATAGGCCCGAGAGACGCCGATAAGTGGGTATGTTTATTTGCCTTTCATTTTCGTAGAACGTGTTTGTTTCAATGACTCCATCGCCGAGACAATGCCATATGTATTATGAAATTTCGTCGAAAGACAACTGGAACTGCATTTCCTCTGAGAGTTCGTCGACGCCGGCAAGCTCCTTTCCGGTGTGCCACAGAGTGACCGTGGAGCAATGCATACTCAGTAACATCGAATCACGGATCTCGATTACCTTCTACCAGATGACAAGATTAAATCTATCCCGATGGACATGCGCGGTGCTCCAGATTTGCTGGATGGCTGACCCACGCAATCCCAGTACCCAGCTCTCGGCGAGAACCCACTGCCCATTCGCCACGCCATTGTTACGGGTCATTGCAAATCTACAACTTGTCAGCAAAATTTTCACACTGGTTACTGAGCGATTCTCTGGAAACTTCGCCCAACTCGAAACTGCTTGACGCTCCGGAAGCCCGCCAAATTTCTGTATTCTGACAAAAACGTTCAGTTATCTGACCAGATATGCTTGGGCGCATTGTTGTTTGTGAAATCGCACCATACGAAGCCTCTCATCTTGAACTGCGTTGTCGTCTGACGTTCGCTTAGCTTACCGCAAAGCATTTCGTGTCTTCAACCCTTTTCATCCTATTCTTTTCAATGTGCTCCGGCGAGCACCAGTGCTCGTGATGTGTGTGTGTGTGTCGTCCGAATTGCTTCGATGGGAGTCGTACGGAATCGGTTCCCGTCGGCGTCGCACTCTCTTTCCAAGCGAGTAGGAGTGCGGCAGTTGCGCTCTACAGAGAGTCAAGTGCCTTAGACTACCACAAAACTTCACGACGTATTGGTCATTTCCTTCTCCACGTCATTGAACAAGTTCGCGGATGCACCTTTCTCGCCTCCGTACATGCGAAAAAATTGGTGCCTCAAGCGCGGTCTCAAGGACTCCCGCCAAAAAGCGTCTGCAGCATCCATTTGGACGCCCATGTATGCCCTAAATGAAGCGTACAGAGCACCGCGCTCAGCTCGATATGACGCGCACAGCGTCCAGATGGACCGCGACGCCATTCCGGTTGTTGGCATGCTTCCGGGCGTCCACCATACCCAATTCCCGATAATGCCAAGCCCTGGGAAAGTTGAGCAGCTTCACCTGGTTCCCATTCGGGTCTTCGCGTCTCACCTCTTGGTTCAGAGGGACGGCGTCGGCCATGGTGCTCGACAATCTGGGATCCATGGTCATAGAAAATTCTTTCTTTTCATGTACTTTGAACTGCTGAAAATGAACCTCATCTGTTGATTCATGCGCAAGTTTCACGAAGTTCATGCTCAATGATGTGTCGTCGGGTTCCCTGGTTCCTGTGTAATGCGCTCCACTTCTCCCGCGAATACGAGGAACCCCGGACGCACACAGCTAGCGCTCTTTACAAAGTCTTTCGAAAATTTCCTGATTGCCCGCCCAGATTAGACGTAAATCACGGAAACGGACATGCAGTACTGAAGCTCCTACGGTGATATAGTTGGCCATGATGGGATATTTGTAGTCACAACGGAAAGGCGCTCGAGGAGGCACGGGCACTCGGATTCGGTGAAGGGATCTGTTTTGCTCTGGAGCGCTGTGTTCAGGAAAACGTCGTTGCGCCAGATGCACGCAAGGCAGCGCTTACGCTCCAACTGTCTTTTAGTAAAGACATCGATCGGTCCGGAGGCGGTCGACATGCCATGAGCTAGCATGACTTGAGCGACTCTCGCGCTTGTAGCGGCATTCGCCCGACCTCTCCACGAACTCAAGTTCAACAGCAACCAACTCGTCATTTGCCTCCGTCGACATGCCAAAGAATCCTTTCTATCTGTCCCTACTTTTCTGGAACAGTAACGAGAGGGTACAATTTATACAAAGCCCAAAGGCTGCGCCTCGAGAAGCGTTCGACATCATCCTGGATATGGCTTTTGAGCTTGGTTTGACAGTTTTTTGAATCCTTCACTGTAAATGTTTTGATGGACCAGGTGGCGCAGCGACGCATCATCGAGGTCCAAGGGAGCTTGCTTCCAAACCTCTGATCGAACGGTCATACCGCCATGTGTCCTCTGTCCCGAGTAGCATTCGCGGTATCACGCGACGGGTAGATCCAACGATTCCAGGCTGAGGTGGACAGTTGCCAGCCCGTTGCATGGAACACGCACAAACAGTTTCTTGACATGGTACGTCAAAGCGGAAACAGCGAGACGAAATATGCTCGAACATGAAGCTGCATTTTCTATGAAAGCGTCCTGTATGTTACTCTTTGGATGATTCTGACCGTTGATGTGTTTCAATGTGAGGATTCGACAATGGTTACAGGCTGATCTTCCCACTTCGTTAATTTCTCCTTCCTTTTCTTTTCGTGCTCTATTCTGGAGGATCTTTCTTTTCGCTACGTGATGGGTTCTTTTTCCCTGTTGCTTGGCGGAGTGCATGGATGTGTTCACTATGTTCTTTATCTGGTTTGCATCTCGGGATTTAGACGGAATGGATGGACGGCGGCATAGGAACTCTCTTTTTCCAGTGCACATATGAATTTACTCACCCTCCAGTGCCTTTTCGTCACTTTCGTTGCGAGCATGTCTACTGACTGTAGCGCGTCTTCCCGTTTGCACCGGAGCACAAGCAGAGGAGGAACGACCCAGTTTCGTTCTCGTAAAGGTAGACAACGTCATATCGATAAATCTTGTCCTGGTCACTAACTGCTTGTATATTGATGCTTGGGCATCAAAATGGCATATGGCATCAGAAAAGACGCGGGATCATTTCAACCAGAGAGAATAGGCTGTTACAAGGAGCAGCTCAACGCCAGTCTACATTGGGTACTCCTCCACAGCATTTGCGTTGCTGGAAAGCGGCATTGTCTGGCACCAGGAGAGAAGAATTCCGGAGAGAGAAGCCATGAAACTCGCTTCGATGAGGGATGAGCTGTTGAAGGGTCCTGTCTGTGTGTCGATTGCTGGCGGACCACGCGATGACGCCGCAGCCGGAGCTGATGTTGTCGGCATGCTCGCCTGTCAACTCCTTAGGAAGAGCAATCTGCGCCATTTTGAAAAGTAGTATACAGGCCTACCGTCTCGGCCGAATGAAGTCTCATCAAGCGCGATGACCATCACTCCATGCTGTCACCAACGTTCGCATTTCAGTACGGAATCGATCGTGCGTTATTCAACGCGCGCCGCTTTCGCCTGGAAGAGTGCCTTTGTGCATCCGAGTCTCATCGTCAACGTTTACATTCATGACATGAAAACTTCATATACTGTGGTGTCCTCGGACGAATTTCTCCGAGAAGGCATGAAATGAATCGGATTCTCGAGTGAACAGTCGCGTACAAAGCGGTTGATAAGTTCCATGTTGATTGAACGGACTTCAGGATAGAAACTACTTGAAGGACAGCTCATCCCCAGCCGCTCCTAGAATAGCCAGGTTGGATGAGGAACGCTCTTTCTTTGAAAGCTATCAGTGATTTCAATGAAGCTCTAGACGGCCTTTCTCCAATCTATATGCTGTGTTCCTTTTGTTGAATACATGGGAGATATACAAACATGTACGAAAAGGGTGTGCTACTACTTGCACTCGAGAATTCACCGCTCTAATTATAGCCCTTCTCGCTGAAAATGCGGCAGAGAAAGGGTTCACTTTCCGGTCACCAGGCACGTGCCCCGGGACTCCTCTAACGACCTTTGCACCAGGCCTACACGAGAGCAGTACGGGGAATTCAGGCGCTTCAACGCGCACGCGCAGCCACATGCGCCCTGCACGCCCGCAGCACGCAATCCGCGGCTTGCTTCCACATTGTGCGCAATTCTAGCATCGGTTTAGGCTCGGGCTAGTGCTCCTGAGCGTGCAAACGAGCGGAAATGCTTCGTAGAGACGAGGCGGTGTCAGCTCGTGGGGCGCCAGCGTTTGCCTTTGCGTCTCGTCACTTGCTACAGACGGGTCACACTGTTCGTGTTAGTACGTGCGCTGCTCGCGTTGGTCCTCGGTACCTTGGGCGTCAGCGGTTTGCGTGTCGCCTTGGGAAACTGCGAGCCAGTGGACCGTTCCCAGATGGCCCTGAAAACCCGATTTCGCCCGATGACCAACCGGACGGTTCAGACAGCGCACTTTTAGAGTCACTGAGGCGGCGCGTTCGGGACCTATACGGCAGCGAAGAGGCACCCGTCGCGGGGCGTGTGCCGCCGACCAAGGACAGTGCTCTGGAGGCACCGTTGCGACGTGAACGCGGTGGTCGGACTGTTCGTACCTACGTGAGGGCGCAGCAAGAGCGCTCGCAGGCGCTGTTCGTTGTGGGGTCCATTTTCTTCCTCTCGATTTTGTCGGGAGTTCTGTTCGTTTTCATATACGGGGCGGGTGCGGTTCATGGCGGGGGTCACAATGTTCAGCATAAACCGCCAATTTACGGAACTGACTCCTACGTGAACCCATACGAGCTATTGGAAAGTAGCTCGTCTTTCGATCAGTAGACGTTGCTCGGCTAGTTGGCATGGGCGTGCACAGTGAAAAGAAACACGACGGACAAGTTCTGTTGGCGAGGGTTTTGGCACTGGACTCGACTCTGCGCAACCGTGATGATGCACGCGGTTATGCAGCGGAGCCGAGCGAAATGACTCCCAGGTTGCTCAGTGCAACGCCTGGGCATCTGCAGGGTTCAGTTGCATCCATGAGGTGAATTTTTCAAGTGCGCAGCTTCCATGATTTGGTGCCGCTTTCACCGGAACCCACTGCGCATGTAAGCCTTGAAGCGAATCTCGAGGTCCCGCACAAGCGCTGCCCCAGTCGTCGATGATGACGCCTCGCTTGCCCTCAATCAGAGATTGCAACTTTCGGTGCTGCACGCAGCGTTATCGCGGCTCTGCGCAACCCGTATCATCATGCCTGAACCAGGGTGTTTTAACGCCAGTATGTAGCAGCAAATTGTAAATTCGACGCGCAGGACGCCACAGCGTTGCTCGGGATTCATCATGCATTGGCGAATGCTGTTCCGTGGATCATTACCCTAGTTTTACGTGGCGCTGTTGATCCAGTACTGCGCCGAACTCACGCAAGACATGAATCCAATGCGTCCAGTGCGTGCCACCTTGTGCGTACACAACATAGGGTTCACGAAGTGGCCCATCTGCGCTAAGCTCCAACGTACTTCCTTCCATAAAGGTGCCGTCGGCGAAAATCACCTGATCTTCATAACCTGGTGTCGCACCGGCTGTAGGCTGGACATATGCACTTACAGCGGACCATTTCTGCACCGCTCGAGCAAAGGCAACAATCAGCTCGGGCGCGCCGAGTCGAACGGCCTGAATGATATCTGTGCGATGGGCTGCTTCTCCTCCGAATTGAGGCGGCATGGGCGATACCTCAAACCCGAGCTCATGAAGCGTGGTAGCGACTAACATTGCCCCTTTGAGCGCCTCTCCTACCATCTGAGGCGCCAAAAATAAGCCCTGATAGTTGACTCGATTAAGGTTGTAGGTGGCGCCCCCGTGGACGCCCGGTGCTGCGAGGCGGTTAGCTGCGGCAGCGACCAGCGCTGCACGCCCCACTACGTAACCGCCGCCGAGCGCAAGGGTCCCGCCAGGGTTCTTGATCAGCGATCCTGCCATAAGGTCAATGTCGTCGCTAAGATTCGTAGGTTCAAACTCCTCAACAAACTCGCCATAGCAATTATCGACGAAAACAATCATGTCTGGCCGGTGGCTCTTGATGATTCGAGCAGCACGAACGATATCCTTGACGGAAATCGACGGTCGCCAGGCGTATCCGCGGGAGCGTTGGATCAAGCACAGGCGGGTTTTCGGCGAGAAGCAGGTTCCTTGGGCGAGCGCATCCCAGTCGAGGATGTTCCCGTGGGATGCACTGAGCTCCAGCTCTCGGTATTCGATTCCGAAATCGCGAAGGGAGCCTCCAGCCCCATTGGCACTGGGTCGCAGGCCAACGACCTCTTCGAGGGTATCGTAGGGTTTCCCGCTTATCGAAAGCATCTCATCTCCGGGGCGCAGGACCCCGAACAGACACGAGGCTATTGCATGCGTCCCGGAGAAGAACTGTGCGCGCACCAGTGCCGCCTCTGTACCGAAGAGGTCCGCATAGATGGCATCCAGAGTGTCTCGACCTATGTCGCCGTGTCCGTATCCGTTGATGCTCGCAAAATGGTGTGTACCAAGGCGATGTGCACGGAATGTCTGCAGTATCCGTCCTAGATGGTAAGCGGTTCGGCGATCAACTTGTGCAAAGTGCGGATAAAGCTCTGCGACTTTGGACTCGATGAGAGCGTCCACTATTTTGTATTGAACAGCAGGTTGCTCTGACTTGGGCACCGTCGAACGAATCTCGAGGCGCTGTGTCTTTTGCGCTGTGTTTCCGAAGCGTCGCTTCGTTCTTACAGAGCAAAGTCGCCGCGTCCTATTCTCCGAGTTTCTTTGCAGACGCAGCGGTGACATCGGGGCCACGAAGCACTGGTATGCCAGGACGGCATGCTGTGACGGATGCTGTGCAGTTTGCAGCGTCGCTTCGGCAGCAGCGTTGCTTCGCCCGCGAGCTACGGACACCTCGTGTTTGGACGCGCCCTTCTTCCGCGTCTCAAGAACCCTTGCTTCCAAACTTATTGATTGCAGCATTTACGTTCAAGCCTGATCAGAATATCGAATAAAAACTGATATCGGCTCAGGGTCGCACGAGTTCATGAACAGGTGAAAGACTTCAGTCATTGCATAAGCAGGCAGAGAGTGGGAAATGTCGCCGACGCCATGCCTCGTCAGCGTTGCGGACGCTGCCGATGCCGCCTTTCTTCACCTATGCATGGAGAACAGAGACGCCTGCCCGAGCCGCTGCAGTCCATCTGAGATATTGTGGCTCGGACAGTTAAGTCGTATAGGGCGTCGGCAAATACTGTGCGACTCGCACTGCAATGTCGAGACTCTCACGGGCACTCCAAGCTCGACACACACGGCTCCGAGGCGGCGACCTGGACGTCGAAAGCATCAGGTCCAGCACTTGACAACTCGTGACAGGGCTGGCCAAACGCAGGCATCGCCAAAGCGCTAGTATTTCTAGGTTGCAGTTCGTGGCGATGCTGGAAGGCGCTGCTTCATGGGGGCAACACTCCATGCGATTTTGTGTGCGTTCGGCATCCGACATTGTTGCTGCATGTGGGTCAGATTCAAGTGGAACACTGAACTGTCCGCTCCACTCGTGCTTATCGAGACTTTCCAAATATTTAGTAACTGGACGGCTCGGAAATTCGGAAACTAACAAAGAAAGCTTCTGGATGCTTGTTTCATTACAGGATTCTAGGTCATATTTTTGGAGTGATACGTTCGACGCTTTGCAGGCAGGTTTCGTTACCTCACTTGATTCAAGGTAACTGGCGATGCCATCGCATATACAACCGTAACCTACCCGATATCGTAATTTCATTCATGCGTGCAAGCCTCAACTATTCTCCGTTCTTTATGTAGCGCATCCTAAGAGGACGCTGACTTCAAATTATGGATGTTACTGATTCAGGACAATTCGTAGGCGCAGTGTTTCGCACCGCTCGATTGACGATGGAAAAACGCGTTGTCGTACCTCGACGACTTGTTCACAAGCTCATGCCGGAATTCTGCTGAACCTGTAACGTCAAATGATGGATCCCGTTTCGCAGACAAATCCTCCTTTATCTGCGGCCATCCACGAAACGGCATTGAAAAGCAGCAAGATATTTTTCCCGAGAGATATGCTCCCAGAGGCTCCCGTCACTTGTGTTTGCATGCAGACCAGTCTTGGATACGGAATTCTGTTATCGCGTCGATCGCTTCCAGAGGAGCATGTGTTGACGGTTTGCATGAAAATAGAGTTTACGATATGAAATTTCTCGACTTGTTCTGCACCCTGAGTCTTCTTTCCAGCACATTTTCTTCATAAGCAAGATTGCGTCCCACAAATCCTGTATCTAATGGAACAGCTTCCGCCTGCTTGTCCAGCAATGAGGGTACGCGCAAACAGCATTTCAGAGAAGAAGCTCGTGATTCTAGGGTATGGCACCGGGCGCGGAAACAGTGCAGGGCATCGGGGGGAGCCTTCTGTACTCGTCAAGAGCTTGTACTGAGCGATGATGCAGGCTATGAAGAGCAACAGAACAGCCCTCGGAGGACGCGGTTTCCTGGAAACATCCGATCACCTGACCACAACCATATGTCACCGGTCGGAAGGGAGCACGTTCGCTGTAGACAAAGAAGATGGAAATCGCAAGCGATGCGTTGACCGCGATATTTGCCTGCGCATTAAATGCGTCGACATCAACCGGACGCAATGAAATCGGGACTTTTACGCTGACATCACCATGCTTCGCTTGCTAGCAAAGGAGCTTGGAGCAAAATGGAGTAACCAACTTATTCAAGGACTGTGATCCGAGAGAGGAAAAGTAAACAGTCACAGATAAATTTCGCGACGGTTGGTGTTGGTTACAGTGGAAAGCGATCCAAACTTTAGTGCTTAGACTCGTATTTGTTACGGGTACCAGATCCGTTTTGGTCTGAAATGAATTTCGAGCCCCGAGAATCGATCGCACGGACACCATGAGCTTCACGCGGCAGCGCGGAGGGCCATGCGAGTGGACGTTTCCCTCCGTAATTTTGATGCAGTTTCACGTTTTCATTAAGGTAGGGAAGCAAGTTTGCGGCACTTTGCCCTATCAGCAACTTTGAGGACCGAACACGGCACATTCATCCACAGAAGCTCCTTGCCCAGAGTTCATGCCGTCGAGCAAGCCAGCCTTTATGTTTGCAAATGAAACTTCTTTGAAAAGTTTACAAGTGCCTGTGCTAGATGCGCTGAGCTTTCAGCAGACTCCAAATCTAGACGTCGTACTGCAGCACTGCACCGAAAGTGCTCTCTCGGGGTCCAGATTTCCCAAAAAAAGCAGTGCGTGGCTTCGGAACCCATTCATACAGCTCGCGTGTATCGTGGTGCGTTCTGGAACCTGCCCTGCGATGGTCTGGTAGCGAACAAAAGATCAAACGTGCAGCATGCTCCATCCACGACGCAACGCCTATACTGCGCAGTGCTCGACGCGTCCTGTTCGTCTTACGATGGCCTGGTGCATTCAGGCTCCTTGGTGTGTATCGGGAACGTCAGCCGTTTTCCGACGAGCTCTGCGGGCCTGTGCTCCACTGCGGGTCGTTATGGGAGTCCGCATGTCGGCCTCGCCGACAAGCAAGCGAGCCTCTTGTACAGTGGGTGTTACTCGATGGCTCGACTCAGTGTTCGTTGAGCTTGTGAGAGACGCGGGAGATTTTTTCCTGCGCTCCCTTGCTACAGTGTGTGTATTCGCTTCCACCTTTCGCCCAGCAGTCGATCGGTTCGTGCGACGCTTCGAAAGATCTGCGAGTACCTTGGCCGGTGTCGCAGCCCTGCCGTGATTCGCCACTGCTTGCAGCACGTGCCTGCTCCACAGCATCGGGATGAGCACAAATGGTGCATACGCGAGCAACCATGGCGTCCCGTCCTTGTCCAGAAGGTTCCGCTTCAGGCCATAGATATTTTCGGCGGCCAGGAGCAACACAGAGTAGACGCAAACTGTCGAAAAGATAAATGTGAGCGGCACCATCCACGGCGGGTATGAGTTGCGGACCAGGGACCGTAGTGCGAGCGCACTGTAGCCAGGAATGATCGCAACCTCTACAAGTGTCATAGCTTTGAACCACACAGGGGCTTGGCCCATGAGCGGGTCGTGGGTGCTCGTCCACCAGTGGAGTGTGCTGCGCAGCGCACCGAGCGCGTGCGGCGGCCACTGCCCGGGCAGCAGCACTGAAAGGTCTATCAGCATCGTTACCGCAGGGAACGCGGCAAAAAACCCCAAGTAAACAGGGGACATCATACAGAGATGATCAATGCGCACAGATGCCTGCTTGTCTGGGTTTTCGCTAGCGCTACCGCACCGCAGGCACCAGATGCGTCCCTGCTAACGGGCTTACTCGGAACTGGGAACGGCTGCAAAGCCCCCTGCGAGACCTGTCAGTGATGACCCTGCCGGCACTTACACCCACGGTTATAAACTTTTCAAAACAACTGTTTTCCACCCCAGGGCGCCCCAACTGCAAGTTTCCTCGACCCGAGTTTATGAACACACGTCCTGGAGGCAGCAGCGAACGCTCTGCCGCTGCGAACGCATCGCTACCGACGCGGTCTGCAGGCGGCGGGTGTCGAAGTCCGCACCCGTCGACTGCGTCTCGATTTGAATTTCCTGAGGAGACGCGTTGCCACAGCGATCGGCTGCTGGGCGCACCTGCCTCATCGATGCGGCCGCCTCAAAAAGCTGGGCCTTCTCCATGTGCCTAGTCCGCGCATATCCGCTACAGGCGTCGTCGTGGACGCACACGGAAGGCACTCGGTACCCGGAGGATCATATGGACGAACCATGATCCAGAACGGCAAAATGGATGGTGATGGCTCATGACTCTGAAGCGAATGAGGCTGCATGGTGAACGCTTTCCCGGATGCCGATAATCATTGCGCTTTTGGGGATCCCACGGTTCCTCTAAACGCTCATACGAACTCACGATCAGAAAAAAAGCAAAAGAATGGAACGGTATGCGGTTCGATGGCCCGAACATTGTGTGTTACACTTTTGTCCCTTCTGGTGAAGAGGCAGCCTGGCTAGGGCAGGCGCGAACGCCATACAGCAACACATCACATGCCGTGTGCAGTACCCAACGGAGGTGCTGGTCATGGGAGCGAGGTGATTTCCTCTCATAGGAATCGCTCCAAACAGAAGCCCGCAGCAACGCGTTTGGTGACTGCTCGGGGGTTTGTATCCAGATAAGGATGTCGCTGCTCCGTCGAAAGCGGCAAGACAGTGGGAGCAACGAGAGAACCTTTGCTGTTTTCTCGGCATTGCTCACGACAAGTTCCCAGACCTTCGCCCGTATTCTCCGGTGTACCATCGAGCTCGGAGAAGCATTTTCCTCCTGGTCGAGGCTCCGAGAAAGCGACGGATCTCTGCAGTCAGTGCATGCAGAATCGCGCATAGCTTCGAGTTGACGCGTTGGGGAAGCTGGCAACGCCGTCCTTTCGCCCGACGACTTGCGCTATGACGTATTGGGTGCCACCTTGGGAGTCCGCACCGATTCCCGCTCACAGCAGGTCGCTGGCTCGATCAAGCCATTGTTTCGTAGTGGAGAACAGCGCGGGGTTTGCTTGAACGCGAAAGAGTCGTTGAACGATCTGGGAGTTGTCTCCTAGTTGGGGACGGCATTCGCCTATGAGGAGGAGTTGTTTTGGATGTATGCATCCTGCAGCATCCCCTATTGCTGCAGGCTACCGTGAATGCTTGCCCCCAACGCAATGCACACGTTGCTGTCCTCCCCATGACCTGATTCTGATCAGATACCGGTCTGGCGCTGGACGGATGTAGAAGCATCCGGGTAGAAACAGTGGAGCCTAGCCTGATATTTCGGCGAGGTTGCCACTCTGGGTGAGTCCGGTCTGGAATCATGGATCGTGCACCATGAGAACATCGCGCAGCGTGCACTTTTCGTGGACACTTTTGTGCGCTGGCGCACTCTCTGCGACATCGCTTTTCCTGTGGCGTGCCTCCAGTTTGAATGCGCTCACATACATAAAGAAGTATATTTCCCGAAAAAAGCGTGCACGTCATTACCCATAAGATCAGATGTTTCGTTGGCTTTTGAGCAGGCAGCACCTCGGGGTCGAAGAAATCAGTAACGCATGCCGTATAGATACCCCCGTCACACTGAATGATCGGTTGATCGATGAACGATCGCTTTGGGTTCAAGTAGGTTTGTAGGTCTTGTCGCTTATTTCTCCATACTCGCGTCTAGAGCTGTCTATGCTGCAAGCATTCACTTTACACATCGAGATCGTCTTCGTCAGGGGTCCGCAGCGAGACGCAAGCGCCTGGCGAGCACTGGTTCGCATTCTCGGTATTTTGCAAGAACAGCGCTCGCACCACGCAGAAGAATCTAATGCGTCAAAACAACAAGGACTTCAACGAGCGAAACTTGGCGTCGTTCAATCCATCCCGCCCGAGGGCAGCTCAGTCCTCAGAGTGGCGACTTGCAATCACACACTGCGCTCGTTCAATAGGACGACTCGGATTACGAGCACACCCGCATGCTCCGAGTGCATCTCGTGTTTGGGCTCTATTTTCTGCGCAGATACTGCAAGTGGCGACCTACAGCCAACAGGCGCATGCGCGGCAGCGTTACAATCATCCGAACAGGTTTGAATGCTTTGCAATTGCTACAGATAAACTCGATGTTTCGTCCTTGAAAACGAGTATTCCCCGCTTGGCAATGAACGCGCCTCAGAGAAGCACGATTCGCGAACTCGACAGGTACCTGAACCAGTGTCTGCACCACCCCGTTCCCATATTCCCCAAATTTGACGAGCAACCACTATTCTCGCAGAAGCCTATAATGATGCTCCCAACTATTGGGCAGCTCCGGTTCCGGGATATGCTTGATCCGCGTCCCGGTAACGCTTTGTGTTGCCGGGCGCACAATTCCCCAAGAATCGGTACGCTATATGGCATATTCTCTTGCGAAAGCTCCGGAGCCACTCCTTTGGTTGCAGAATGCGGCATTTGCCACCAATCGGTTCGCAAAATGGTAAATTCACCCGCTGGAGCCCTCTTCTGCAGATGCAATGCCCGACGACAGCCTCATGTCTGAAACACGCCCGCGATTTGGCCGGGACTAGTGATGTCCTGAACAACTGCTCCGATGACTGCGACTGTTGTCCTTAGTTCTCCTGTTTTTGCATCTACAAGAAATTGTGTAGCCTCGCCAGTGGCCGCCGCCTGAAGCGTGCCTCTCCACTGAAGGCCATCGACTGTGCTACAGAGCGCCACGGGCACATTGGGCGACAGCTGGTCGAGGAGCCTTGCAGCCACAGCACTTAAATTCCTGCCGACCATGAGGAGCACAAGCGTGTCCGCAGCGCAAGCGGCTGCTTCATATGGAATCTCTGAAGCGTCATGGCCGCTGAGCAACAACACACTGCGTCCGTGTTGCCGTTCCGTGAGAAAAATCCCCGCTGCGATCGGTGCCGCCGTACACGACGACACACCGGGAACCACCACGTAAGGGATCTGGGACTCGCGTAATGCGGCGACTTCCTCGTGCAAACGGCCAAAGAGACTGGGATCACCGCACTTCAGGCGTAGCACACTTCGGTTCAGGTTCTTGGCTTGATGCACCATCAACTCATTGATTTCGCGCTGCTTGTACCTTCGCTTGCCGACACAAAGCGTTAGCGATGGCGGATTGTTACGATTCAAGCGATTCCAAAGTTCTTCACTTATCAAGCCCTGGGCGAGATCATCGTATAGAACCACGTCGGCTGTGCGTAGCAGGCTGCACGCCCGTAGCGTGAGCAGCTCGTAGGCGCCGGGGCCGGCCCCCACGAGATAGACCGTGCCCGGGACGGCGTATTCCGGTGCTGGCGGCACAGCTGAAGCGACTGGAACAAAGACGGGGCGCTGCTTACCTGACTTGGTCGCAAACTCTGCTAGTCGATTGTCGGGCCACTGTCCGTGTGGTCCGCGGCGAGCCTGAGTCGTCCTAGTTCGTCGTAAACGAGACTGGAGCAGCTTCCGAGTTGTCTTTCGAGGTTGACCACAGCACTGCACTGGCCTCTTTTCGAAAGTGCTAGGCAAGGCAAAGCCACTGCCGAGGTAGCTCTGGAAACAAAGCTCAAGTCCCAGTTTTCCGCCATAAAGGCGCGTCATCAGTTCTGCACCGTATCAAGTTACTTTGGGACACAGGATCGAGCGCTCCGTTGGTGCCATTGCGATTTTTCACGAACCGTTTTTAGAGCCTTTCACCTCCATTGCGTTCCACAGTCAAGTGCATGTCATCAAATGCTTTTTTTCCGGTTTATAGCAGACGCATTCAAACTGCGTTTATTTTCAGAGTACAATATCTAAGGGAAAGGTACGGACGTGAAAGTTGGGAATCCTGGAGGTCCATCACCGCCAGCTTCTGGAAGATAAACAAAAACATGCTCTTCTCACGGACGATCATGCGAGGAAGAGCAGCTGACGAAGCAGTAGAAGAAGCAGGTGGCGGGACTATGGTGACGCAGAGGGCACGTGTTCTATCAATCCATGCATTGAGGCGTTCAACCAGCTGCAGCGGAGGCATGGAGTTCATGAATCGTGACTTCAACGCCGCCATCAGGCTCAGATGATATGCGGTGCTGGAGACGAGACCCGATGAGCTTACGCGATCCAATCTTATGGGGCAGCCTCTGAAGCTCGAAGTGAGTCAGGAGAAGCTGAAACAGAAAGCAGGCGGCCGGTTGAAGAAGATTCGAAGGCCTCTGTGAGTGAATATATATTTTCCCTCCATGCTCGTAAAGCGTTCTTGTTTCACTGACATAGATGTGTGCAGGCCTCGACTATTCTGCCTTCCGTACATGTATCATGCCCAAATCAGAGATTCTTCAAGATTAAGATCTTTGTAGTTCAAGGCAACTGGAGCGCACAGCAATGCGCACAGCTGGATTGACGAGTGATCGTGCACCGCGTTGTCTTTCGAAGACTTGTTCACAAGCTCATGCTGAGAGTTCCCAGGACTTGTCGCGTCAAATAATAGATTTCATTCCGAAGACAGATTTCCCTATCTTTGTGAACATCGACAAGACTGGATTCCACAGTACCGCGATCCTTCTCATACTATAAGGTACTGCGGGCTCTCGTCCTTTCGGTTCGCATCGAAACGATTCTTGGACTTTGGCATGAGTCATCGCGCGGACCGCATCCAGCGGAGAGTGCGGTATCGCTTTACGAGTGCGGCATGTACACGGATCGCGATTTCTCGACATAGACTCCAGCCTCGATTTTTCTTCTGATGCTTTATTTCGTCATAGATTTGTCGCCTTCCACAGATCCTCCATGGAATGGAACAGCGCGCGCTTGCACGTGCAACATACGGAGTACTCTCCGAGCGTATCGAGCAGAACAAGCCTGGTAGCATACGGTACTGCATCGGGCGCGGAAACCGAGGACGGCATCGATGCAGAGCTTTCTGTACCCGTCAAGGGCGTGCATCGAGCGATAAAGGAGGCGTTCACGCACCATAGTGCAGCGTTCGGAGGGCGCAGATCCATAGGTGCTTGAGAATACCTGACCGCTGTCAGGTGTCAGTGTTGAGACGACGGCACCGAGGATGCATACAAATAAGATGAAAATAGCAGGCAGAGCATAGGTCGCAACTTACGCCTGTGCATCTAATGCGTCGACAACAACCGCATGCCACAATGCCGGGACATTATCGCTACCATCGGCACCCGTGGACTGCGCATAGCAGAGCTGAAGGGAAACGAACGACCTGCTTCTGTAAAGCTGGAGATCACAGTTCATTCCAGAAAAAAAACAGTTACAGACATATCTCTCAAACGGCGATGACAATACCAATAAGAAGAAACTCAAACATGATGATGTACGCAAACGTTAGCAACATAGATCTGTTCCACTGAATTCTACAATAGCTGCAGAACATTCTCGCCGTTAAACTGCAAAACGCCACCAGCGCTTCGAACACGTCCCTGCAACTGAACAGGAAAACGTGTTGCCGCTGAGCGCGCGCTGCGATCTGCATGCGCTGCCAAGTGGGATAGCCCCAAAACTAGACAATATTGACAGATCGTCGATGCCCAAACTGGACAGTGCCCATCCGTTGCCACCGACCGTTTGGACGGACGGTACGCCGCCGCCAACGCCCCCATTTGTTCGCCTATCATCGACGTCGTGAGCCGAATTCTTCGCGCAACTCGATTTTGGATTGTTGAGCTCATTCTCTTCAGCAGGAGCGGGTTCTCGGGGTCTTGCCTCCCACCAATGGTGCAGCCTGGGCGCACGCGACATATTTTCACACCCGCATCTTGGCACTGCTTGACGATGACCTCTTTCCTATTGTTACTTTTGCTTGTGGTGTTGCTGCCAGCAACTGGGAGCTCACCAGCGAGCGTCGGTGAACGCGGTGCCACTGGCTCCGACACGCTACCCAAGGCGGTTTTCGGCATAGCGAGTGAGGCTGAAACAGTCTCAGCTCGCTTGGAACAAGGACAACGTGGAGCGCTGTCTCGCTTGCAGAAGGCGAAACTTCCGCCCGAGCAGCAACGTGCGGAGCTTGAGCGACGACACGAGTTGGACTACGGTTTCGGCGACTGGCACGCGTTCCTCACAGAGCGTCCAGAGAGGCCTATCATTTCCCTGGTAAAGGACACCCGCGTTGGATCGATTGTGATCAAGAATCTTTTTTTCGACCCCGATGTTGCGAACGTTTCGGAACTTCGATTCGAGTATAAGGCGCTCCGCGACCGAGAGTTGATGCTACAAGACCAACTGGGTCGCGTAGCCCGCGAAAGAGATAGCTTGCTAAAGCAAGCAGGTGATCTGCGCCAAGCGCTTTTCGCTGCGGCCGGTCCCCGTGATCAATGGCGGGTAACAGAGAACGATGCATCCTGCAAGGCGGCAGTCAACGTCGCCCGACAGGAATGCGCCGAAGAGAAGCGTGCGCTCGAGTCACTTTTACAGCATTGTCGTAACGAGTTTTCGGGCCACGGCGGGTCGACTGCAATCAACAGCGCGCTAGAAGCGACCGCCTCGGACACACGAGACGCGCACCTGGGCGCACAGTTGCCTGCGCCCGCGGACCCTCCGATGTTGCACGGGCGAGGGTTGAACCGGGACGCGAGCTGGTGGCAGCTCACTTCGCAACTGATGGTTGGCGTCCTGCAGTTCCTGGCGTTGCTTCTGACCGTGAGCCTCGCTGGAGCAATCGTCACCCGATATGCGCAGCAGGCAACGACCAGTGCGGTGGAAGCGATGGGAAACCTGGTGTTTGGTTTGCTTGGATTCGTTCTGTTTCTGTCGCAGTTGCTGCTTCGTGGTGATACGCAGCACATCGCGAGATTGGCGAGCGTTTTGCGCTTCGGGTTCGTTCAATGCATGATTGCGGCGACGTATTCGTTGTTGTGGATCACGCAGTGCATTCGCCTTTTGCTCCGTGAGTCCGTGCTGATAAGCGCGGCTAGTTATATGCACTCGCCACGCCCTGATTCGAGCTTGAAGCATTATGTGATGATCAGTTTTTTGCGATTGGTAGCATCCACGTGGCTGGCCTACGACTTTTACGCCATTTCCTGGGACAGGGCGCTCTGCACACCGTCCGAAGAAGCCAGCTTATGGCGCTATTTCACTTGGACGATGGCTTCAGCTACGATTTGTTTCTTCTCAACTCAGAGTGAAAGAGCGGCCTATGCAAATCTCTATCAGAGTCTGTGGCGAGCAGCTGCAATGCGCTTTGGCGGCGCCGGTGGAGCCTCTGGGGCACCCGTTTCCACGGACGCGGAAGCTATGCATGGAAGCCCGGTGCTCAGCCACGCGGTCACCGTCAATGATGTCGTTCTGCTGGATCCGCGGGGAAGCGCTGCACTCGCGCGCGAGTCAACAGTCAAAAAGGCATAGCCTTTTCGAAGCAGGAGATGGCTGCGGCACTGGTCCAGTTGGCTGGCTGGCTGGCTGGCTGACTGGCTGGTTAACTCGTGACGTCATTATTCGTGTTCAACGCTTTATTGCAACGGGACGCAGTCAGCTGATCCACGTTCTCGTCTGAGCGAAAAAGCGCTATCTGAAACAGGGTCACATAAGACTGTATGGTCGCACGGATTCCAGGTTTTCTGGAAGCGCTCGGTTGAAGTAGCGCTCGGCTGACGTTGCCGCTCGAATGCCCGCCCGCATGCACGCAAGTGAGACTTTCCATAGCTCGGTGCTGGTCTCCGAATCTCTGCACGCGCTTTGCATAAGACAAGGTATTCAGCACCTAGTTTCTAACGAGCGCGGAAACGCTGCGCTCTGAACAAAAGTTGGAACACAGCGTGTCCGCCGGAACTCGGAGACAAACTCGCACAGGACGAGAGTCATCGCCGAGGTAAACTCGCAATCTCTTCCCTTCACTAAGTCTGCGGTGTTGTGCAGTATCCCGAACTGACGCCGTCGCAGCCGAGCTCGTCGCCCTCCACCTGAATCACAACACTGTTCACGCGGAGGAAACTGGCCCAGTTCGAGACTGCGCATCCACCAGTGCCTCAAACCGAGCATATGCAGGCAACATAACACTCGTGTAGAGTTGGAACGCATCGGGATTGGGCTCCGCAACCCGGCGATACCGCACTGCATGAATGCTTGAAGCCCAGTCAGCAAACTCCTGTTGTTCACCGCGTTGCACATAAGCGGCACGCAGGGCAGCCCCGCGAGCAGCCGTGTTCCATGGGGTCACGTGCGCATCCAAGGATGCTTTGCCACGTTCCAAAACATAAACAGGGGCACCCAGCACATCCGCAATCACTTTTCGGATGCCCCGCGACTGAGAAGCACCACCTGTGAGCAGAACACGTTGCGGTGGGAAAGGTAACCCGATGCGCTCTCCATAGTAGCGGATTGCAAGCGCTCGCTGCTCTACCACAGCACGAACAACGGCATCGTGTGATGCAACGTCCTCGGGGCGAAGCAGGGCCAGTTTCAGCTCCGCGAGTGCCGAGCTGGTCGATTCCGTTTCGATCTGGGCAAAGTACATCAGACCGGCAGGTAAGCGAGGAAGAATCTCATCCACAAATGTAAGCAGTGCTAGGAGGCCCTGGTTTCCCGCCGGTGTGCGTTCCAGCGAGGCGTCAAAGTCCTCCCAGGAGCGATCTGGGCCCCGAATGCGCTCACGGGTGAGCGAACCGTTCGAGAACACGAGAATCGGCATGTACGCGAGCGGATCAAGTGAGCTGCGAAAAACGTGGCCAAACAACTGGGGTTCGCATGAGCTCGTGCGCCCGAAAGCCGTATCCGAAGTACCCAGCGATATACACACATCACCCAGTCGCATAGCCAGACCTGCTGCCGATGAGGGATTGTCACCAGTTCCAGTCACGACCAAGCACTCGGGGCGGAAACCGAAACGATGACAGAAGTACGGAGCGATTGGTCCAGCGGCTGTGAACGAGAGCACTGGTGATTCTGCTAACTTTCCATGCAGGGTGCCGGACTCGAGTCCCGCAGCCTGCTCGGTTGCAGCGAGCGCTTTGGGAGCCCAGCGCGGCCGCAGCGCACCTAGCTGCAGCCACAGCGTTCCGCTCGCATCAGCGACATCCTCGGCACACCAGTTGCCGCACAATATCGATACCATACCCGCCGATATAACTTGAATCCGCTGCGTCTGCCGATATGCCGCTGGTTGATGGAGCGCGAGGTTCACCACCTGCGCGGCAGTGTATCGCTCATAGGCACGGGAACCGGTGTCGCGGGCGAGTTGCCTCGCTCCACCAGGATACGCAGCCTCAATCGCTCGACAAGCTGCAGTTGTCGAGGCGTCCGCCCATATAGGGCTGAACGGCACCGCAAAGGCAGTCGTTGGCTCTTGCAGACAGGCGACCAGCGACTTCTGGCTGTCTTTCTCGGTATCCGGCAGGTGCGGAGGCCTCTGCCAATACACAGAGCCGTGCTGCTGCGCAGACACCGAAACTGCTCTAATGCGTTCGAACAGGCACTTAGCACTCCGTAGTCTTTCGAGCACAAGTTCGAGCGCCTCGGCAAACATGAGCGTCGGTGCCACCGCACGCTTGCTCTCTGGGTCGTAGATAAACCCGCTCTTCGTGCCGTAGTGTGGTAGGTCTGTCTCAAAGTTCACACTCGCTTCGAAGGCGCTTTCCAGGGCGTCATCGAGGTCGATAACCACCGCATCAAGCGATTGCGTACTCAGATCAAGACCTAGGTACAAGCCGTTCGATTCGGCAACCATGTACAGGGTATTTAAAACTGTAAAGTCGTCGGCGTTAATTCAGGCAGTGCGAGCAGCACTGCAGTGCCGGTCGCATCAAAACGTGGAACCGTCAGCAATGTCACAGGCGCTGCCGTCCCTGCGTTTCGAGCTGCCCCGAACACACGCTGTTGGTACCTGAAGGTATCCGCGTTGCCAGTGAAAAGCACGTGCGGAACCTCGCGGATAACCAGGGGGTCGTGGTCGCCTCGCGGGACGCAGGCCATGGTATCCGGACAAGTCGGTGCGAGATGTCCACATTCGAGAAGTCGTTGGAGCGCCTCGAGTTCGTTGCGAACTCGCGAGAAGCGGCAGAAATTCTTCACGTTCTGTCCGGACGTTCCCAGGAAGAGACAACCATTGATTTGAAATGCATGCGGATTACTGCAGCGAACGAGTCGATTCTGTGCATCGTCCTGCGAGGCGCTCTGGGGAAGCAGGAGTCGATGCCATGGCTGTTGCGGGAAGGCCGCATGCACGGGGTCCTCCTCGCCGGGCATAAGGTCCACGGGCACGTGCTCGGCAAGCGTCTTCAGGAAAAGGTCGAGTAAGGATCGTTCGCCTCGAAGGTTTCCAGCGACGATCACTCGCATGCATGCCCCGAGTTGGACGGTATCGGCGCCAAGGCAGCCTGTAACGTAGTCGAGGAAGAGCTGTGCCGCCGGCGTGCGAACATCAACCCCAGACAGGAAGCAGATATACTGTTTTGCGGATTGTCCCGAACAAGGCAGTGGTATCGGTGCGGGATGCATCGGCAGTCGGATCTCGTTCACGCGAAAGAGCCCGTCCGCGCCTACCAGCCCTTGCAGCGCAATGACCATTCCCGTGACGACATCATGTTTGCGGTCTTCGGGGTGGAACACGCACTCGATACGACCAGTCTCGTCCTCAACGTATACGCGATCATCACCGGATGTGTAGTTCAGGAGACGCAGTTCAGGGACGGTGAGCATGATGTCGTCGGCATAGCTCTTGAGGATCGAGGGTTTCAAGGGCATCTGCTTGAAAATGATGCCCACAACCCATTGCGTCTGAACGGGGTTCAGCTGCGAGATCGCAACTCGCGTGATATCTGTATAGGTGCTGTAAAAGTTGCGCATTTCTGCCAGACGACAAAAGTACAGCTGGCTGTACTGTTGCATGTAGTTAGCCTGTTCGAGGGTCCCCGATGGCATCGCAAAGCCCCATGGCCCATCAAGGTTCGCGTATGTCTCGGAGGAAGCGTTGGAGACTGCGCCGTTTTCTTCAGAACAAGGCCTTGTGCCTGTCATGGAGTTTGGTTGTTCTGATTCGTGTACTTTTTCCCTAAATAGGACGCAGTCGCCAGACGTCACGGGAGCGCACGAACCGCGGTGCCCCCCAGTTACCCCAGAGCTGTCGCCGCGGCAACGCTGCGGTTTGACTCTAGAACTGTTTCTATGGAAAACAGCTCTACAGCGCGTCCTGACGCTGACGTGCTCTGCGCAAAGAACCCACACAAAGCGCGCCTGCAGCTTCAAGTCCCCCAGCGACAGAAGGCTTGAACACGGCGCTAGAGCGCTCGCCTCACGAGCCCGTTCCACCGCAAGATCGGGTCACTGCCGGCCCTTTTCTAGAAAAGGTCGACGCTTATTTCCGGTGATAGCTGTTTCGTGTCTCGAAAAGAGGTGCCCGGTAGAGTCACGGAAACCGGTTCGCGTAGATCGCCCGGAACGAAGCCGGGAACCTACGCTCGGTTGTTCGCAGTTCAAAGCAACCCGCACATCCGGGAGAAGCGTTTCGCGCGCAGTTGCACGAGGAACTGTACCGCAGCGGGCGTTCCGGGTTTGTTTCGAACCTCGATCACGCACACTTGAGCACGCTTGTTAGTTCGGCGCTGATTCGGGGAGTGTTTCTTTTGAAACATGCTTAGGTCGCAGTTTCTCCTGCACATTGGCAGGCGCTGGTTAAGCTCCAGCCCGAACTGGAATGCAGCCTCCATCCGTCAGCTTCGTGACCTGACGGGTGCCCCGGTTATGGAGTGTAAAAAGGCATTAGAACGGTGTGACGGCAAGTTGGACGCAGCACTGGGGCTTTTGTCAAGCTACGCAGAGACCGTGATGCGAAAGAAAGCGCAGCGCAGCACGAGGAGTGGGCTCATTGCACTGGAGGTCGCACCTGATCAACGGTGCGGTGCCATGGTAGAGATCCGTTCCGAGACGGACTTTGTGCACCAGTTGCCTGTCGTCCAACGTGTTAGTCAGCGCGGACTAGAGCTGCTCCTGCGCGGAGCGGTAACCAATGTACAGGAGCTGCTTGAGGCATTGCGCGACGAGCTACGAGAAGCGGTCGCAAAGACTGACGAGAATCTCACAGTCCACCGGGGCATCCGTTTGCAAGTACCGGACACGTTTCGGGACGGTCGAATATATTCCTATTTGCATAATCACGCACGCGTTGGTGTTTTGGTTGCTTGCTCGGCACCGTCGCCACTCGGCCGACAGGTTGCAATGCATATCGCTGCAATGAATCCGCAGTACGTTTCCGCAGCCGATATCGAGCCGTCCGTCTACGAAAGCCTGATGCCTGCGGAAGATGAAGCGTTCCGCGCTCCTCGGCAATTGGGTGCCGCGAACGCTTCGCCTCCCCAGCGCAGAAGTGTCAAGTTCGAAGCGTTCATCGCTGAGCGCTGTCTCCTGGACCAAGTGCTTGTTACCGACTCTGCCGACGAACGCTCTCGCAGTCGACAGCGAACAGTGCGCGAAGCTATCGGTCCGGGGATTTCGGTGTTAGCCTTTGAGCGTTTTGCACTCTAGCGAACGAGTCGGCTCGTTCATGCCGCTACGGAAAATGTTTAGACTGACAGATGCGATCGGAAGCGCTCCCGTGGGACTATCGCCATAGCATCCTATGAAGTCCTTCCCGACGACTCGAATCCCTGTTTGCTCCATGGACAAGGTTGCATGCTGGATGATTGCCCTAATTCAACGAGTTGTCTGCATCTTGTTGTCTGCAGTGCGCAGACATCTCTGGAGCAAGCGTGGATTCAACATCCGCAGAAGAGCCGCTGTCAGATGGGCTGCTTTGCAGCGGCGTAAGATGGAATTCAGTTGGGTGTAGGCTCCCAACTGGGTCTGGTACCCATGGGGTACATATTGGATTCGCCTGGCTCTCAGCGGCAAGTTCATCCATCCGCTCCAGCACACCGCTCAGCTGTTGCTGGAGGCACAGAAAGTTTCCCTCGAGTAAGTTGAGATCCGCCTGGAGCCGCTCAACTTGCAGAGTCAGTTGTTGCCAGTGCTTTTCGCATGCTCCGTGGGACTCGACAGGCATGTTTCTCTTCGGTAATGGCGCCTCAATGGCATGCTCTGCGTTTTCTCGATCACGTGCAGCTTTCGGAGCTCGAGCGCCTGTCGGCAGACTCGGCGTCGGTTTCGCACTCGAGCTTGCATCTGGCCATGCGAGGAGAAATGCGTCCTTGGGCTCCTCGAGTTGTGGATCGTCATCTAGGTGCTGGCTTATCATTTCCATGCTTGGTAGGTAAATGCGAGACATGAAGAAGGTGAAGAACTCTGCAGGTAAAGTTTCACAAGAACACTCGAAAATGAAATATGGGCGCTTTCGAATGCACGTGTCTGCATCGACAGACGCGCATGCATGCGCGCACGTATGAACACACGCATGGACGACAGCCTGTCACGTTGATGCCAACGTTTCGTGACCCTGTGCCATTCGACGCCGCTTCGCCGTTCACGCGGCGCCGAGCATCGATCACCTGTTCTACTCATGCGTCACACTTGAGAGACTCGCGAATACAGCGTTGCACGCATGGATGACTTTTTTCGGGTATGCATTCTTTTTGATCGTTCTCGCGTATGGTGAGACCATGATTTCGGAGCCGGCTCGTCTCTATCATATATTCTTGCAATACCGCAATGTATAACGGCGGCAGAGTGCTCCTGACTTGAGCGGAATGCCCCGGCCGGCAGCACACGCCGCGCCGTCCAAAAGCCACGAGTCCCCGAGATTTCGTTTCTGCTGTAACAGGCTCACTCCTGTACATCACCAGCTACGCGTCCTAGTCTAAGGTTCTTTTTACCCGACAAGCACGCTCCTCGGCATCACCGAATGTGCAGCCACACGAGCGTCAGGTCTGCCGACTCCCGTGCACAGAGGCGATCACCATCGCGCGTTCGCACACGCCGGCATGCCAAATCCGCCACGCACTGCTGATCCCGAGCGCATGCGCAGGGCGTTCTAGACACTGCCGGTTTTCTCGTTTGACAGAACTCTTCCATGGACAGTGGATCCCATCTTGTACAATGGATCCTGGCATTCAGGAAAGCGACCATCACGCTGCACGCTGTCTTCAAATTACACGACCGGTACTTGCTCCCGGATGTACTGAGAGAAGATCGGCTGCATCACCGATGCGCGACGCACATGGCGTGCGCGCTCCGCTGCGGATCAAGCGCTGTGTCCGAATCGACGGGCAACTGGATGCGATGCGATGCTGGGGATCGGTGTAGCGTACACCACCAACGCAGCAGCAGCAGCAGCAACAGCAACAGCGATAAAACCTGTTTACCTTGAAACCGGAATGGCGACATAGCGAGGAGTTTGAAGTGGAACAGTAAAAGCAAGCTCCAAATATCGAGAGTGTGTGGCTCCTGTCTGAGAGGTGCTCTATTCTCAGAGCTCATCCGTCGCGCACCTGCGACCTCTACCCTGTGAATGCCTGTAGCTGGTGGCGTTTTTGTCCGTTTCTCTAGTGTTTGTCGCGCGCTCGTGGTGGGAATCTCTGGAATCGCTGCAGTTGGAGCAGGACAGGCAGCAACACTTGCCTGGACATATAGATCGCCACCAGAGTGTCGAGGTCCGAGCCACGGCCTAGAGAGCGTTCACCAACAGGGTGTGCCCCGTGTTGTTGTGTTTCTGGGTGACAGCCTCGTGACTGGCGTTGGTTGCACGTGCCAGTCGAACCCCGGAACAAACTGCATTCACGGGGGGCCGGTGCTCGCACGAAGGCTCGCGAAGCGCTTGGCGAGTACGCTATCTGCGCCGGTGGAATGGCATGCTGTTGGGATGACCGGAGCTTCCGTGCGGGACCTGGTTGAGCATGTACTGCCGCGCGCATCCCGTGAAGTCAATCAAGAACCAGAGCCAGCGCGAAAGATAGACATGGTTGTGATTCTTTGTGGGGTTAACGATTGGAAGCGAGCCTGGCGTTCGTACTCACCGTCAGCTTTTGAAGAGGGGCTCGCGGCGCTTATAGGGGCCGCGCGCAAAACCCTCCGCCTCTCACCAGATTGCTCCATTTTGCTTCCCGCTGTGAACGGTTCCATGATCGAACACGTCCCCAAATTCCAAATGGAGCCGCTTCGTTCCATGTTAGCATTCGTGGCAGAGCAGTACGACAGCGCGAAGCGTCGCGTTGCCGCTCGTTTTGGAGATCGCGTGCGTTATATACCCGCCTTGTCGACGAATGGAGAAGCGCCTACGGCACTTTTCTCGCACCTTGATGGAGTGCATCCAAATGAGGTCGGCTACCAGAAATGGGCCGACCATATTTTCGATCAAGCTAATGTAAAGTGCTCGAATGCGTAAGCCGGCAGCGCTTAGCATCACCACCGGCGACGCGCATCATGCCGATGCCAATCGCGCGCGATCTGGGTGTATATATATGGTTTTGCGCACAGGTCCCCAGGACTTAACGGTGAGGTGCCGGAGATACTTCTGTATCAGAAGTACCGCCATGGTTAACGGGTGTGCCTGCTAAGTACATGCTCTTTGAGCGCGCGAGTTCGAATCTCGTCCTCACCGCACTTTTTGCACAGGCGAGCACGTAAAGCAAGACGAACCTCCCTTCGAGATCGCGAGTCTGGCTGGATTGCAGCGTCGGAAGCCGGTGCCTGACGCCGTCTCCGTGGGGAACGGTGCGAACCTCAAAGTGGCGACTTTAGGCGCGCCACCGACGTTTGGTGACGGAGCACTGGTGTTTTCTGGCACAGACAGGATATCTGTACAGATACCAAGCATCGATTCAGGACAAGTCATGCGAAGACGCGTGACAAGAATTGAGAACAGCAACCCCGCCGTTGAGGCTACTCTTGTTCATGGGACTCGTGGTGTTGGACCCGAGAACGTAGACTGCTCAGCGGCACCAAACGCGCACCTGCTGCGGTTCTGTGTGGTTCCACGGTCACCGTGTGCGCAAGTCAATTGATCGCCGCTTTTACCAAAGCGCTCTAGAGTGAGCGTTCGTACTGGTTCCATCATCCAGGGTTCCCTAGTCTGATAATGGGCACGCGTGATACTCCGTGAAACCGAGTCATGCTCCGCCGCATCTTTAAACATAGATAGGAGTTTTGCTCTTGAATCGAATCCGGGGCTCGGCCGCCTGGCTCGAAAAGTCCATCCATGACGGAAGTGGACGATCCGATAACTCGGTTTCATCAGATGGGACAGGGTCTGCTTCGCGTGCCTCCGTAGGCCGAATTGGCGGAGTTTTCGTCCAAAAGCGATCCTGGGAACTCGAGAAACAGCTCTCCACAGGCGCTCCTTGCTTCTGAGTACAAGCTACGGCGCTAGTGGAAATGCTCCTCTACACGGGTGGAGCTCGCCACGAACCAAGGAGGCATGCTATATAAAGTCCAGGCAAAAGAGCCGTTCTGCTTCATTTTCATTGACAGGCAGAATGGCATCTGTCGATGGAAGCTGCTTCCCAGAAGAAAGATCAAACTCATATGCTACGCTACCATGCATGCACGAGAACGCGGAGCATTCACGACCAGAAAGCGAATCGTAGGACGACAGGATTCAGATCACATTCGATCAGCAGGGTAATATGTGGAGTCTTCCAGATACCGCGAACATTCGTTGCGTGAGAAAATACAGAACCGCTGCGTAACGAACGATCCACAAGGTTGTACACGAGTAAATAATCCACCGTAAACCGGCTGATTTTGTTTCCTTACCGACCCCAGGTGCTTCTCGTTGTGAGCGTGCGCGCATTGCTTCCGGCAGACACTGCGCCTACATTGTGAAACGACGCACCAGCAGTTTCGCATATATATCGTGTCTCGAAGAACCGTTTCTCTCAAAGTTTGGGCTAGAATCCCACGTTACCGCGTTCAAGACCGTGAACTACTCCTGGTCGCCAAGCTCTTCCACTTTGCAATGCTCTGCATCCCAACGGTAACGGAGATGAAGGCGAGCCGTCGCCAATCGAATGCCGAGCATTCTCAGGAGAACACATTGCTCGGCGCTGAGAATCTCTCCTTTCGAGCAAATCAGAAAGTGCTTATCCGGTCCAGCGATCACATCCAAGAAGAGACGGCCGCCACGGAGGCTAATAGGCAAGCCAAGTTCGCGTAGTTTCGGGCCTGACGATGCCGGGAGGTCTTCAAGTGGTTCCCCAACCGCCAAACGAACGTCTTCTGGCGCGATGGTACCGGCACGTGCATACTCTCTGCGTTCAAAGTTCGCGAAAAGTTCCTGGACCAAGACGTGAGGTGCACTACAGAACAGAAGCCCGCGTTTCCCCCGAATTTTTTCCCCTAATTGGTGCAGTTCGGGCGCCAGCGCGTCCTCAGGCGAACGGCCCAGCGCCACCTGCAACACTCTATTCGAACCGAGAAAGAGCCGACCACCGCCCTCCGGAAGCCGTTTCACCTCCTCTCGAAACTCTTTCAGCGATTGGTTTCGAATATCACCGTATTCGAAAACATAGATTTTGGTATGCTTGGGCGGGAGAAAGGATCGAACGAGCTCGATCATTTTCGCTTTCTCTTGCCGCGTCTTCGTTGTTGTGCCGTGCAACGCCAAGCGGCGTGCACGCTTTGATCGAGGCATAATTCGCTCAGGTCACGCCTGGTAACGATGTTCCCAGTATTACCGGCACCCTGAAGCAGTATTTCGCTTGATCGCTCGCAATTCGCGACAAGTTCTCGAATCCCCGTCTGAAACGCCTGCTCCACGTCGTCCGTGACGGACACCCAAGCAGTCGTCACGTTAGGTGTCGACCAGCGTACGGCACACCTGGACGCGCACCAATGGACGCGTAGCGGCGGGGCGATCGCCACGCGGCGATTCGGCGCTCTGTTTCCGATGACAACACGTTTACGTTGTACGTGGAATCTAGAATGCGGGATGGGTATTCTGTGTGCGCAGCATGTCGGAGCACAGACCAGCACAACGAGCGCTGTCCCGAACAGCGTCGTGCGTTCCCCGTAGCTCACGTCTTTGGAGGCCTTGGCGTCATACCGTCCTGTCTCCGTGCGACGTTCGCTGCGTCGATGCATTGATCAAGCCTCCGTTGTTTTCAGGGACGCTTCTCCCGGATTTATAAAACATGGTTGCGTTCGCAGAAGAGGTAAGGTTGAAGGTGCGACCTCCGGCAGCATGTGCACTTCCATCAGAGTGTGCGAAGCTGCATCGAATTCGTATTGTAGAAGGAGGCATGCACCGCATGGCGATGTCCAGCGACCTCGCTAGCGCGCTCCCCGGCGACCTCTGTATTCAAGCAATAGCTAAAGAATACTTAGGGCGCTGATGCCCTCGCACGTAGAATGCTTCTCGCTTGTATATGAATTCAGAGCACGTCAGGTGACCTGTAGCTTTTGCATTGATAGGTGGGCCTGGAGGTCGCCCTTGTTCATGGTCGAGGGATTCCAGAATTCGGCGCAGTGATTGCGCATTGTTCGCCCTTTTTTCGTGATCCGTGCAAGCTCATCGTGAAAATCTTCGTGACACGACACTGAAGCCCCAAGCTGAGTAAACGTTGTTTCATACTTTGCAGTGCATAGCCAGGTACCTTGCGGGCAGCAAGATGCGCTGGCGATCGAGTCGGGTGCCCTCTCATCGACCTTGGCGACGTTCAGTTGTCAAGTAGAGACGAAGCGCCTCATCTACCGCCCATAAACTCGGATTCGCAAGCCGGTGGAGGTGCGTAACGCGCAGCGCCGTGGCCGGATACCCGTGAAGATGCCCATCCAAGGTGAGTAGCAAGTCTGGTTCATCGTAGAAGGCTCTGTTATCGCTGATGCGCTCGCGCTGGTCTACCGTCATGGCCACAATACGGCGACGTGTGGCGTCTGCAGGGCCCAGAACAAGCCTCGCTGGAGTGCTTGCCCTGCCAAGGCGCCCTCGCTGCTCCCTTTTGCCCGGATCAAACACAGTAACTCTCTGAACACCGCGTCCTATTAGGTGTTTCGTGATCGACGCAAGCGCTGCTTCGTTACCGAGGAGTGCGACGTGCGACGGAAACGATTGCAGTTGCGTGTGCTTGAGCGGCGCGGTTCGCCAGCGTCGGCGAAGATCTCGACCGAGGCACCGCAAGCGCTCCAAAGTGGCAATCAGTAAAATAAAGATCCAAAACAATACACCTTGAGCGTGGTCTCTACTAGAAGAAAACACCCTGGGCAGTGAAACCATTGAGCGGATCGGAGACCCCGACCCTGCCGGAGCGCCCTGGGAGTGCATGCGCCGAGGCGACCTCGATAGCGCTTCAGTCTCTTGCTTCAAATGGTGACGAAATCTCCTTCGTATGTCGAGCCCAGACAGATAAACGAAGAGGCTTATGTCCTTGACAAAGCGTTTAGAGAAAGAAACCCCGGATGCAATGTGGGGCCTAGGGAACGCGCGCTTCGCTGACGTGCATGGCTCGAGAGCGCATCGCATCGGCGTCAGCAGTCCCTTTTGGCGGATAATCTCACGAGTCCCGAAAATGGAACTTGTGAAGGTCACCATTAACCAAGTACAACCGTTCCCACTTTCTATAGACGAAATTCCAGCCTCACTGGATACCTGATCGCAGCATACCAGTCCCGTGATTCGGACGGGAATCCAATGCCTTCTCTCCTGGCAATTGACTTTCGCATCGCATGTCGCTAGCCTTCCAGCGCACTGCCTGCACACACGGAGTACTGAACGGCTCTTTTCGATACTCGCTCAACACAGCGACGCTGGACGCTCCGCAGGCACAAGACGTTTCCCGATGCTGATCGAGGCGCTCGAGTCCGCTGCATCGCGTGCGTGCGTGCATTGTTCTTGCCGGTGGATTCACAGCAAGGCAAGCCGCTCGCCTTCGATCGTCTCGCCATGTGATGATCAACCAGCGTACCGAGCGCCAGCTCGTGTATCTGGCTCTGTTTCTGCACGCTTCCTCTTCACGTGTAGTTGCGAGCCCCAGTGCCTGTGATGCGTGTACGCCGTCCAGAACGCTTCGCTGGGAATCACACAGAATCGGTTCCTGTTCTCGATAAAGTGCCCAGGGCGTCGAGACCAATCCCGAAGGCGTCCTTCCACCTGTCGCGATGCTTGCTGGCGTCCACCAAGCCCGACGCCAGACGAGACCGAGTAATGGCGACGCTGAGCCGCCCCATCAGGTCTCCGCTCAGGTCTCTGGCTTCGTCCTGTCCCATTGCTTGGCCGCTCTTGTGTTCGGGGCATCGACGCTGTCGATGAGCAGTGCAGAAGCGTATGAGATGAAGAAGCCGCATCGTTTGCCCGACGGAGGATGGTGTTTCATACAATTCTATCGACTTGGCGATTTGTAGGCGACCGCACGCGTGACCTGTCGCCGGGTCCGCTGTTGTCGCTGGTCATGTTCGATTCTTCTTCACGAGCCGCAGTCTTGGCAGGCATCGGGTACCCTTGTACAGTTCTGCAATGCAGTCCGAACGAGGTCTCATCGCGTGAGACAAGGGCTCGTCGCTCCTGCTACAAGCTGTTGCGTTTCAGTACGAAGTGAGTCGTGTTTTGTTCGGCGCGCGACACGCTCGCCCAGAAGCACGTTTTTCCGTTGTCCACTCACATCCCTTTATCACAGCTCGTATAAACGGTACGGAAACACGAGACCCTTTGGAGGCTTTGGTAGCATTTGGCAGCGTATGTGTGGAGTAGAATGGACTGAGGGGAACCACGTCGTGCAAGCAGAGTCTGATACTTTCTTTTTCGGATACATGACGTTCTGAACGAAGACTAGGAAGAGAATAGCCTATGCACCTGCCGACAGCAGAGTGAGTGACTTGACGAGACCGCGGTCCGTTTTTCGCGAGCGATCAGTAAAAGTATCGAGTCTTTTCGCGACCTTTCTCCTTGTTACAAGACGTATTTGTTTTATTGAAAGCTTTCGATGAAAATCGAACGAAAAC
>Ga0078972_1004330_pt1 | contig 39288 bp, 19 predicted proteins | sample YelNatPaOPGAMG01_FD_67568 | JGI IMG/M metagenome (GOLD analysis project Ga0078972, IMG submission 67568) | Hot spring thermophilic microbial communities from Obsidian Pool, Yellowstone National Park, USA - OP-RAMG-01 (SPADES assembly) (version 2) | ecosystem: Environmental > Aquatic > Thermal...
GCACGGCTGGAGCGTCGAGCACGGCCCGGACCGAGCCAACACCGCACCGGTGCCGGCGCCCACCGATCGGCAACGGCTGTTGTGCGACTGGTTCGCCAAAAACCAAAAGCCGCGTTGGTAGATTTCGTATCTTGAGCCCAGTCCAAACCGGCCTGGCCGTCAACTGGCCGGTTGTTCAGCCACTGGCACAACCCGAATTGCCGCTTGGCCCGGGAGTGGGCAGCGGTATTCGCGGATGCCGCAGCCTGGACAGCGGGAAGGCTCGATCACCGGTCGGAATTGGCCGGGTGCAATGGGCCGAAGCTGGATAGCCCCACACTGCGGCGGGCAAGCATCCACACACACTACGCAGCGTTGACCTTCAGCCCAAGGCAGACAGCGGGCCTGGTCGATAACAGCCACCCCAACGCGCAGCCTGGGTTTCTGCTCGACAGCAAATCGGGCAATCGCACCACTAAAACACGCCCCGCCGCAGGCCGTGCAATCGGGCGCACATGGACCGAGGCGGGGCACCAACTGCGGGCTGAACAACGCATCCAACCGGCTCGATGACAGGATCGGCTGCAGCGCACCTGTGGGACATACGCTCAAGCAGGCGCCGCAGCCCACGCACCGGGCCAAGAACTGCTCCTCAGGCACCGCCCCCGGTGGCCGCAGCCAAGCGGACTGTGACTGTCGTTTGCCCGACAAGGGCACAGCGCAGCCCAACACCAACCCGGTCAAACTCATCAACATCACACGCCGGCCGGCATCAGCCGGTTGTGCTTGGGGCGGCATTGCCGGCCAGGGCGGTGCAGGTCGGGCGAATTGGAACGAGATTGCCCCTTGGGACAGGCAACCTGGCACCGGCCACACCCAAGGCACAGGGCTGAGGCATGCTGCCGAGGCCCTCGACCCATGGGGCAGGTGCGCTGGCATTGGTCGCAGGCCTGACACGAAGCAGACACCCTCGGCCGCCACCAGCTCAGCCGACTTGCTACAGACAACAGAGCGCCCAGCGGACACACCGCCCGGCACCAGAATCGAGGCGTCAACCACACTAGCCCGATGGCACCCAGCACCAGGGCCGCAGCAAACGCGGTCGCGGCGATGCTAGTCGGGCCAGTACGCAACACATGCAGTAGCCGCCCGGTCATGGCCAGCGGATCAACCCACCCAGCCAGGTTCACCCCCACCACGGCTGCACCTATCACGGTCCCCAGCACCAGAAACCGAACCGCCAGTAACCGTGGTACCAGCACGCGGGCGGGTCTGCGACGCTGAATAGATGCGGTTGCATCCAAGACGGTGCCCAAAGGACAGACCCAACCGCAAAAGACCCGGCCCAGCAACGCCGTGCCCACCACCAGGCCCAAGGCCCACACGGCCCAAGGTGCCCAGTCTCGACTGGCTACAGTGCCTGCCACCCAAAGCAACGGGTCAAGCCGCAGGAACAGGTCCGCACCCACAGGCAGCCGCCAATGCAAGTGCGCAGTTAACGCCAACCCGATGAACCCAGCCAGACAAACACCTTGCACCCAGGGCCGCCAACGAGGCCACCCCGCGCTACGGTTCTGACACTGCTCAGGCACGATCCGCTGGTTGAACTACCCTCGCTGATGTTCCAGCCAGCCCAAGGCCGCTACAACAGGCCGGGCCGAAACCCTTGGATGTCCAGGTTGGTCAGGCCGGCTTCCTGGGCTGCTTTGACCACTTCTTGGTATTCGTCGCGGGTGATGCGACGAGCAATTTCGGGAAATTCATGCGCGCGGTAGGTCGGTTGGTATTGGGACATGATGTTGAGGTAGGTGTCTTTGGGCAGGTTAGCAGCGATCCATCGGATGACCTCTTTGGCATTCTGGACGCCATTGGGCATGACCAAGTGGCGAATCATCAGCCCGCGGTAAATGAGACCATCGGCTGCGGGCTTGGCCACGCCCACTTGCCGATGCATCTCGCGCAGGGCTACCTGGGTCAGTTCCGGGTAAGTGTCAGTGGGCGAGTAACGCGCGCCGGCTTCCGATTCCAAGTAACGTCGGTCTGGCGGCAGGCAGGTCGAATACTTGGCGGCCATCTGGCCATCGGCGTATTTGAAGTCCGGCAGGTAAATGTCCACCACCCCATCCAGGAGCCGCAAAATTTCCAGTTGCTCCCAACCACAGGTATTCCAGACCAACGGCAAGCGCAGCCCCCGAGCGCAGGCCAAGTCCAACGCCAAGACAATATGCGCTGCGTAATGGGTTGGCGTGACCACGTTGAGGTTGTGGCAGCCTTGCGCCTGCAAAGCCAGCATCATGGCCGCAAGCTCTTTGATGCTCCTGACCCGGCCCTGGCCTAGCACGCTGATCTCGTAATTGATGCAGAACACACAGCGCAGCCCACAATGGCTGAAAAAGATTGTGCCCGAGCCGCCTCGGCCCACCAAGGGCCGCTCTTCCCCAAAGTGTGGATGATACGACGCAATCACCAGGTCCGTGCCGGGTGCCTGGCAAAACCCTTTCTCACCAGCCCGACGGTCCACCCCGCAGGTCCGTGGGCACAGTTTGCAAGGTGACATCCGTTGCCAGAGCGCTTCACCGCGCTTCTTCAGCTCGCCTTTCCGATGCAGTCTGACGTAGCCCGGCACATAACTGGGGCCAGGGTCAGTGGCCTCTGCGGCCTTGTTTGAGGCTGAGCGGTCGGCTGTAGGTTTGGGCACACCCGCAGGCGCTTCATTGCGACAGCCGCAACACAGCCAAAGGGCTGGGCTGGCCAGTCCAGCCAAGCCCAACGTCGAGGCCAGGAATCGTCTGCGCGATTGCGCTGCCCGCGTGCTTACCTGGTTCATCGCTTCCAGTAACATAAGGCCAAGCAGTTGGAACATTTCAACCGGAATCGGCCTGAGCTTTGTGGGGCTGAAAGGCGCAGGGTCACTCTGCCACACTGGCGACTGCTCCAGTCCATCCACCGGCTGACCGACCGAGGCTATCTGTTGGCGGCGCGCTTTGCGGCCCTCAGGCAGGGCGCATCTCGCTTGATTGCAGATTGGCAGTCCTGGTGTAGCGTACGTTTCGCAACCTTGCTCGCCCCGGGGGGTATTTGCGAGCTGAACCACCCCGCATAGACTTCGGCCATTACCCTACGGGGTAAGTATCGCCGACTGCCAGGCGGCGGGGCGTTCGAAGTTCGGGAGGTATTCGGATTACCAATCCGCGATTGGCTCGCTGGCGCCGGTTGGCTCGACTGTGCGGACCTTGCGCGGCGCCCAGCAAGGTGTCCGAGTGTGCCGAGCTGGCTGGGGCCGTCGCGGAGCGACGGCTTGAGGGTAGCCGTGGGCTTCAGCCCACGGTGGCCTGAGAGCCCAGATGCATATGGCGCCGGGGAGCGACACCTGAAACCGCCGAAGGACCCATTGAAGCGTCGCTCCGCGACGCACGGGCTTGGGCTCCACGCGACGCGTGGGTTGAAACCCACGGCTACCATCGGCGCACCGCTCCGCGGTGCCTTCGCGCCGAAGGCCTGCCGAGTCCGAGGGCGGACGGGTCAGGCTCGGGCGGATCAATCCGCCGACTTACGTCGGCGGCTACCGATCTTTCCGCCGGCTTACGCCGGCGGCTACGGGTTGTGCCCCCACGTGCATAGCCGGCACAAGTTACAAGCTGACAGCCAGGCTGCTGCAGCGCTACGCTGTGTCCATGCATGACTGCCGTACTGTGGTTCGCTGGCCGGTTTCTCCTTTGGCAGATTCGGCCCAGAGCGGTTGGCTGGCCAGCAGGTTGGCTCGACGCGAGTTCATTCGGTTGGCTGGCCTGGCTGTAGGGAGTTGGGCTGTGTTGCCAGCCGTTGCGGGCGCGTTGCTGCGTGAGGATTTCGAGAAACTTGTGCCCGCGGACAAGAAACTGGACCCGGCTTGGGTAAAGTCGTTGTTCGAGCGTGGCAGCCGCACGGTTTATCGCTGGCCGGAATCGCGGCTCATTGGCATGCCCATCGGCGGCCTCTGCGCCGGTCAGCTTTATCTGGGCGGCGACGGTAAGCTCTGGCACTGGGACATCTTCAACCAGCACATTGGCACTGGTGCGGAGCACTACGCCAAGCCGATGGAACCGCGCTCGCCGCTGGAGCAGGGCTTTGCGCTGCGGGTCGTTGCCGGCGGCCAGGCCCAGGTGCGCGCGTTGGACCACACTGGCTGGCGCGAGGTCACTTTCAATGGCGAATACCCGTTGGGCTTTGTCGAATACCGCGACCCGGACGCGCCGGTGAGCGTGTCGCTGGAGGCGTTCTCGCCGTTCATCCCGCTGAACGTGCTCGATTCGTCGCTGCCTGCCACGGTCATGCGGTTCACGGTCAAGAACACCAGCGCCCAGCCGGTCGAGGTCGAACTGGCCGGCTGGCTGGAAAACGCCGTTTGCCTGCACAGCGGCCAAAATCGCGAGGTGCTGCGGCGGAACCGGATCGTGCGGCGAGCCGGTTTGCTGGCGCTGGAATGCAGCGCCGAGCCGATGCCCGAAGTCCCGGCTAGCCCGAAACGCCCCGACATCCTGTTCGATGATTTCGAGCGTCCGACCTACGACTCTTGGACCGCTGAAGGCACGGCCTTCGGCACCGGACCGATCGAGATGGACAAGATGCCGGCTTACCAGGGGAAGGTGGGCGGCCAGGGCCGGCGCGTGGTCAACTCGCACGCCACTGCCCCCGGCCATGATGTGGCGGCCAAAGACGCCGCCACCGGCACCTTGACCAGCCGCCCGTTCACCATCGAACGCAATTACATCACCTTCCTCATTGGCGGCGGCGCGCATCAGGGCCGGACCTGCGTGAATCTGTTGGTGGACGGCCAGGTGGTGCTTTCGGCCACCGGCCGCAACGACAATCGCATGGCGCCGCACACTTGGGACGTGCGCCGTTGGGCGGGCCGGACCGCGCAGATTCAGGTCGTGGACCGCGAGAGCGGCAGTTGGGGCAACATCGGCCTAGACCACATCGTGTTCACCGACCAGCCGCGCCGTGACCTTGGCCCGCTGGCGGAAGAGTCGGACTTCGGCACCATGACGCTGGCGTTGTGGAGCGCCTCGCCCGAAGACCTGGCGGCGGTCGCCCTGCCCGATCCGCGCGTGCCCGCCGGCATTTTCTCGCAGGACCCGGCCGACCGCAGCCCGACCGCCACGCGGCCCTTTGGCCAGAAACTTCTGGGCGCGCTCACGCGCAAGCTGTCGCTGGCCCCCGGCGCATCGGCCGAGGCGGTGTTCTTCATCACCTGGCACTTCCCGAACCTGCGCATGGACCGGTTGCCGCCGGGCCGGCATTACGCCACGCGGTTTGCCTCGGCGCTGGCCGTGGCCGAGCACCTGGCGCAACGTTATCCCGAGCTGCGCGAGCTGACGCATCGCTGGCACGACACCTGGTATGACTCGACCCTGCCTTACTGGTTTCTGGACCGCACCTTCCTGAACACTTCGATCCTGGCCACCTCGACCTGCCACCGCTTTGCCAACGGCCGGTTTTGGGGCTGGGAAGGCGTGGGCTGTTGCCACGGCACCTGCGGTCATGTCTGGCAATACGCCCAGGCGGTGGCGCGGCTGTTCCCTGAGCTGGAACGCGACGCGCGCGAGCGCGTGGACTTCGGTTTGGCGCTGCAAAAGGACGGCGCCATCCATTTCCGCGCCGAGTTCAATAACATCCCTGCCGTGGACGGCCAGGCCGGCACGATCCTGCGCGCCTTGCGCGAGCATCAGATGACCCCGGACGATTCGTGGCTGAAAAGGAACTGGCCAGCCATCCGGCGTGCCACCGAATGGCTCATCGCCAAGGACGGGGACGGCGACGGGCTGATCGAAGGCAACCAACACAACACGCTCGATACCGACTGGTTCGGCCCGGTGGCCTGGCTGAGCGGGATGTATCTGGCCGCCCTGCGGGCCGCCGAGGAAATGGCGCGGGTGGTGGGCGACGACGCCTTCGCGCGCCGTTGCCGCGAGATTTTCGAGCGCGGCCAGCGCAAGCTCGTGGCCGAGCTGTTCGACGGCGAATACTTCATCAACAAGCCCGATCCGCGGCACCTGGACGCCATCAACTCCGGCACCGGTTGTCATATTGACCAGGTGCTGGGCCAGAGCTGGGCCTGGCAAGTGGGCTTGGGCCGAGTGTTGCCGGAGAAAGAGACTGTGTCGGCCCTCCGATCGCTTTGGCGCTACAACTTCACGCCTGACGTGGGACCGTATCGCCAGCACTACAAACCGGGCCGTTGGTATGCCATGCCAGGCGAGGCGGGCCTGCTGATGTGCACCTTCCCACGGAAAGACTGGGATTATGCTCAAGCCAAAGGCAAAGGGCCGGAGTGGGCGGCGGGGTATTTCAACGAATGCATGAATGGCTTCGAATACCAGGTGGCCAGCCATATGCTCTGGGAAGGGTTGGTGCAGGAGGGACTGGCTATCACGCGCGCCATCCACGACCGGTACCATCCCAGCCGCCGTAACCCATGGAACGAAATCGAGTGCGGCGATCACTACGCCCGCAGCATGGCTAGTTACGGCGTGTTCCTGGCCGCCTGCGGCTACGAATATGATGGCCCGCGCGGGCATTTGGGCTTTGCGCCGCGCCTGACGCCGGAAAACTTCAAGTGCGCCTTCACTGCCGCCGAAGGCTGGGGCAGCTACAGCCAGCAAGCTCAGCCCAACCAGCTCAGTGCCCGGCTGGAGCTGCGCTGGGGCCGGCTCCGGTTACGCACGTTGGCCTTGGGCCTTCAGCCTGGGTTTCAACCGGCCCAGGTGCGTGTGCGAGCCGGTGGCCAGCCGGTGCCGGCCAGCCTGACGGTCAGCCAGGGCAAAGCCCGCATTGCACTGGAGCGCGAGGTTGTGCTTCAGGAAGGCCGGCGATTGGAGGTTGAACTGAGTTGAGAATGGTAAGCCGCCTGAGGCCGGAGCAAGGGCTTGCCTGAGGGCGGTGCCGCCGTCCGCGTGCAATCAGAGGCCCTTGGCCCATTCTAAGAACCGGCGGGCTTGCTCGACGGCATCCACCGCGTTGAAGCCTTCGATGTACTCGCTGACGTAAAAGCCTTTGTAACCGTGCTGCTCCAGTTTCCGCACCAAACCGGCAAAATCAATCGGCCCCTCGCCCCAAGGCAACTGGATGTTGGCCCAGTTGGTGCCCCCGGCGCGGAAGCCGGTGCCCTGCACCAGCGGCAACAGCTCATCGAAGCTACCGCCTTGATGCGGCCCGGCGTAGTAATGACTCGGGTCCAGCGTCAGGCCCAGCCCGGGCACTTGTTGGCATAGCCACAGCGCGTCAGCGGGCCGTTCGGTGATCTGGCCCACATGCGTCTCAACGGTCAGTAGCACTCCGTGCTGCGCGGCCACAGCTTGGAGTCGGCGCAGTTTCTGCACTGCATCAGCACGATCGGCTTTGGCCGAGGGCGCCATCAGATTGATCAGCCGAGCGCGCAGCCGCGCAGCCAACCGGGCCACAGCCGCAAACTCCTGCTCGTACTGCGGCCAAGGCCGGCTATCGGGCGCATCGAACGTCAGGTTGGCCAGGCGCAAGCCGGCAGCCCCCAGCGCTGCCTCGACCCGCGCAGCTTCCTGTGGGAAATCAGCTACTAGATTGGTCACACGCACATGCGGCGCCCAGTTCAGACACGACAAATCCACCCACCGGTAACCCAAGCTGCCGATTACCTGAAGTGCCTTGGCCGTCGGCTGCTTGCATTGCGTCAAGGACGAGCAAGCCACTCGGTCCACAATGCGGCCTACTGACTTTGCGCTTGGCTGAGGCGGCTCAGCCGCCGCGGCCCAGAGTCCAAACCCGGCTCCAACACACCCCATCACACACCACGACAATTTCATTGCGGCCAGCACTCTAGCACCCGAGACTTCAGTTGAAAGTTGGAAGTGCACCTGCGTCCAAGGCTCCGTGCAACCGGTGTCCGCACCGGCGGTCAAGTGTCGTTAACCACCGAAGGTGACACCAACCTGCTCGTGTTCCTTGTCCCATGGCAGTCCGCGTCTCACCCGCCCACCAACAGGCGCCGAGCAGCCGGGATGGAGCGTGGGGCATGGGGCATGGGGCATGGAGCATGGAGCATGGGGTTGGAAGCTCGGAGCTGGGAGCTGGAAGCTTGGAAATGGTTTTCGGCGGGCTGCCGAAACTGAGCCAGCAGCCGGTACCGCTCGCGCTGCGGATGAGCAACGTGACGGGCTTGCACGATGGACCCAGCACCGAGCCTGCGGTCAGCTAGGGCAGCGGACGGAGGGTCATGGGATCGCGCAGGGGCCGGTCGAACAAGCGCCCGTTGGCCAGCCCTTCCAGGCTCACGGCGTGGTCCGGATGGCCTTTGAGGATTTCGGGTTTATTGCCCACGACCAGAATCACCAGCTTGTCCAAATTGAGGTAGGTGCGTGCCACCCGCTGCACATCGGCGGCTGTAACGGCCCGAATTCGGCTGCGGTACTGTTTCCAATAGTCTGGGTCTTTGGCGTAGCGCCCGGTGAACTCGTCTTGGGCGAAGGTATTGGCCACTTGGGCTTTGGTAGCGAAGTTGCGCGGGAACGTCTCGATGAAGGCTTGTTGAGCCGTTTGCCGCTCCTGGGGGCTGACCGGCTCGGCAGCCATGTGCTTGAGTTCGTCGATGATGATCGAGGTGGCCCAAGCCACGGTGCGGGACTTGGTCTGGAACGACGCCACAAAGGGCAGCGGGTAGTAGATGCCGCCGACGAATCGCGAACCCACAGCGTAAGCCAAGCCTTCATCGGACCGCACCCGGTTCATCATCCGCGAGGTGAATCCGCCTCCGCCCAAGATGTGGTTCATCACCAGCACGGGGAACTGATCGGGATGATCGCGCATCAGGCCGGGTAACAGCAGGCTCACCCGGCCTTGGGGCACGTCCTTGTGAACCAAGTAAATGCCGGGTGGGGCGAACTGGATGTTGGTGGGCACCGGGGGCGCAGGCCGGCCCGGAAACGGCCAGTTGGCAAACAGCTTCTCCAGCCGTGCAATCATCGCAGCCCGATCAAAATCGCCACTGGCGGCCACTACAAAGTTAGACGGGTGAAACCATTGTCGGTGGAAGTTGGTCAGGTCATCGCGTTGGATCGCGTTGATGGAGGCCTCGGTGCTGAGGCGTGCTGCCCAGAAGTGCTCGCCCAGGCCCAGGAACCGCCGCTCGCGCGCTTCGATGTCGGCCGAGTCATCGTTGCGGCGTTTCATTTGTTGGAGGACCTGCTGCCGGCGCAGCGCCAGGCGGTCTTCTTGGAACCGGGGCGCGCTAAGCACCTCGCGTAACAACGCCAATCCTTCGTCCAGGTCCTTGGATAGCAGGTTCAGGCTCACCCGGCCTTCAGCCTCGCTGATGCTTGAGTCCAACTGAGCGGCCAAAAAATCCAGGCGCTCTTCCAACTGCTCGGCGCTGCGGGATGCGGTGCCGGCCCGGGTTAGCAAGTAGCCAGTCAGCTCGGCCAGGCCTTCTTTACCTGGTGGGTCGAGGTACTCGCCGGTGCGGACTAGCACGAGCACGTTGACCAGCGGCAGCTCCTTGTCTGGCACTACGTAAGCCACCGGCCCGCTGGCCAATTGCACGCGGTAGGCCACTGGGTCGGGTGGTTCATACGCCAGCGGCGGAAACTTCAGTTTTTCCGGTCGAGCTGGAATCCCGCCGCAGGCAGGCAGCGCGCCGCTCAGGCTCAGCACGATCGCGCAGGCCAGGCCAACCCGTCCAAGGGCCGGTGGCGAAGCACGGGCCGCCCCTCTGGGGCCGGTCTGCCGCGGAAGACCGCAGCCGCCGGGCACGCCCGGTTCGCAGCCGAGCTGTCTGGACGTTTGGCAAGGCGGATAAGTTGTGGATCCAGTTCGATGCGGTTCCATCGGAGCATTCATGATTTGGTGTTGGGCTGAGGCGAGCTAGCGGTTTTGCGGGTGTAGATGGCCACGTTGCTGTTTTCTTTAGTGAGGTACTGCTTGACGACGCGTCGGATGTCCGCCGCGGTGACGGCTTGGTGTCTGGGGCCGGCGGCGTTGATCTCGCGCCAGTCGCCTAACCCATCGTTGTGGATAAGTTGGAACAGGATGGACATGTTCGAGGTGAGGCGACGGTATTCGGCTGCGGCGAAGTTGTTCTTGACCTTCTGCAGCTCTTCCGGGGGGACCTCTGCCTGCTTGAGGCGGTCCAGCTCTTCGTAAATGGCCTGTTCGACCTGCTCGGGGCTGTGGCCCTCTTTGGCCTCGGCACTGATGACGAACAGGCCAGCCAATTTCCGGTGGTCGGTGCCAGCCGACACCTCGGTGGCCACTTGCCGGCCCAGCACCAAGCCCTTGAACAACCGACCCGTGCGGGTGGACAAAATCTGCGCTAACAAATTCAACGCATACGAATCCCGATGACCAAACGCCACCGTGTGCCAGGCGATGTCCACCTGCGGATTGGCTTCCGCCTCAGCATACATGCGTTTGGCGGCTTGTTGCTTGATTTCCAGAGTGACAATCTCCGGCGGATCCACTTTGCCCCGGGGAATGCGATTGAAGTATCGGCCAATCAACCGTAGGGCCGCAGTGGGTCGGAAATCGCCCACCAAAATCAAGGTGATGTTTTGCGGGCAATAATACAGGCCGTAAAACTCCTCGGCCTGAGCCTTGCTGATGGCCGGCAGGTCCCACGGCCACCCAATCACCGGCCAAGCGTAGGGCGAGGACTGCCAGATCATGGCCTCGAATTCCTCCTCGAATCGGCCCAAGGGCGTGGACTCGGTGCGCAGCCGGCGCTCTTCCATGACCACATCGCGTTCGGCGTAAAACTCGCGGAATACCGGGCGCAAAATCCGCTCGCTTTCCATCCAACACCACAATTCCAGCTTGTTGGCCGGCACGGTGACAAAGTAGGCGGTCATATCCTCGGAGGTGAAAGCATTCAATCCCGAGGCACCGGCTTGGGTGTAAATGCGGTCAAACTCGTTCTTGACCAAGATAGCCCGTTGCTGGGCGACCAGCCGTTGGAACCGCGCGTCCAACTCCCGAAGGCGCGGGGTGCGGTTCTCCGGCTTCAGCAGGTCGTCAATCTCGCCCCGCAGCAGGGCGGCGCGGAGCTTGCGTTCCTCAGCGCGCATGGCGGCACGCACCTTTTCTTGCTCGGCAATGATACGGAGGTCTTGAGCGTAGTTGGAGGTGCCGATGGTGGGGGTGCCTTTGAACATCATGTGTTCGAACAGGTGGGCCAGGCCAGTGATCCCGGGTCGTTCATTGGCACTGCCCACATGCGCAACCCACCCGGCTGCAATGGTCGGTTCGTCGTGTCGTTCCACCAACAACACCCGCATGCCGTTGGGCAGGTTGGTCTCGACCACCGGCACGTTCTGCGCTGCCAGCCACGTCGGCCCCGACCACATGCTCAGCCCCAACAGGGTGGTCACACCCGCAAGTCTCAATCGTAACATGGCGCTCAAGGACTACCGCACCTGCCGCCAGAGTCAACTACAGGCAAGCAGACCGTTGAATGTAAGGACGATATCCGGTGGCAGTGGGGGCTCTGCCACCGTCCCAGGCGCTGTGCGGTCAGATGACCGGCGGGCTCAGGGCCAGCCGGAGGGAACGCTTGGCCGCAACCCCACGACCGTTTTCCCCGACGAGCGGCTTGAATGGGCGCCAGCATCAGGTGGTCGAATCGCTAGGCGTGATCGGGCAGTGCCGAAATACCGGTCCGCACTCCAGCAACCAGGGCGGGTCAGCTCTACAAGCTGCGGTCGGCTCGATGCGGCAGGGCGGAGCGGGACAAGCCCGACACCCAGCAAACCAACAGCAAGTCTGCAATATGACAAACGGAACGAACGGGCTCGACAAGTGCCGCATGAGCCGGCGGGAGTTTTTCAAAGCCGCTGGTTTGGTGTGGGTGGCTGCAGGACCTGCGCTGAACGGTAGGCCGGCTGAGTTGGCCCAGCCGCCTCGCTGGCAAATCGGCTGTTACACGCGGCCATGGGACCAATACGACTATCGGGTGGCTTTGGACGGGATTGCCGAGGCTGGGTACCGCTACGCAGGTCTGATGACCGCCAAAGGCAAATCATGGATCATCATCACCTGCGATACTCCGGCCGAAGAAGCAGCGCGGATCGGTGCCGAGGCACGTCAACGAGGTCTGACCGTGGTGTCGCTCTACGGTGGAGACCCGCCAGTAGCACGGTCCCTCCAAGCGGGTATCGAGGGGCTGAAACGACTCATCGACAACTGCGTTGCCTGCGGGGCGACCAACCTGCTGCTGGGCGGTACAGCCGATGCCAAACTGCAGGCTGACTATTACAAGGCGGTGGCTGCCTGTTGCGAGTATGCGGCCAGCAAAGGCATCGGGCTGAGCCTCAAACCCCATGGCGGGCTTAATGCCACCGGCCCACAGTGCCGGCAAATCATTGAGTCGGTCGGCCACCCCAACTTCCGGCTCTGGTACGACCCGGGCAACATCTTTTACTATTCGCAAGGCAAGCTGGACCCGGTCGAGGACGTCGCGACGGTGGACGGGTTGGTTGTGGGCATGAGCGTCAAGGACTTCCGACCGCCCAACAACGTCATGGTCACCCCCGGCACAGGCCAGGTGCAATGGCGCAAGTTGATGGACCGACTTCAACAGGGCGGGTTCAAGCGCGGTCCCTTGCTGGTCGAATGCGTCGAGCGGGGCGATCCAGCCAAGATCACTGCCGAAGCGCGCAAGGCCCGACTGTTCCTGGAGGAACTCACCGGACAAAAGGCTTGAAGCTCAGGGCCACCCACCTCGTCAGCCGCCAACCCAGTCGGCTCAACTCCAACCCGAATCCTTAGGCACCAGCCCCGGACAGCAACTTGGGATGAACTTTGTTGTCGGCTTGTTCACAGAGCAGAATCGCTGTGGTGACGCTAAGCCATGCCTGCTGGCGGCAACCGGAAACCCAAGCCCAGCTTCGCATTCAGCCACTCGAGCCAAGCCACCTATCACTCCGGTCGAGTCCGGATCAATACCAGCGGGCGAGCCAACCCGTCAGTTTCTTGCAGGCCGGGAGGCCTAGCGCAGCGATGGTTTGCCAGCGCGCCGTGTCGCCGATCCGTAGTCGGCTGGTCAAGGCAAGGCCTGGCAGGCCAGCGCTGCGCAGCGGTTGGGGAGAGGGAATCGGCAGCCGGGTTGCTCGCGCCCGCTGGCTCGGCCCTGCAGGTTCACGGTGGTTGATCGCGGGTGATTTGAACTTGCCGACTGGCACATGACCTGAACCTTCAGCAAACCATGAAGGCAGTGCCTATCTTGCTGGGTTTGGTTGGGGTTTGTCTCCTGGCGCTGGGGGCAGATTCGTTTGGGTTTGTCCGGTGTGGACTTCATTCTGGCCAATTAACGGCGGGCTGGCGATGGCGCCGTGCGCTTGCGTTCGTCAGCGGCGGGCTATTGGTCTTGAGTATTCCGTTGCACCAATACCCGCTGGCCGGCGGCACAGCGCTGGGGGGAGCCGTTTCTGGCTGCCTGGTTCGATGCACAGGGCAGAGACTACCTGAGAGCCATCACGCTGCCTGCCTTGGCCGGTAATGCCGCAGTTTGGTTTCTTGTGCCGCAGATCATCTTGCGGTATGGGGCGCAGAGACAGTTGAACCGTCATGCACACAGACACACAGGAACACATCAAGGCACCCACTGAACCGTCTCCAGCGCAGGGACAAACCTCGGTTCCCGTCCAACCCCATGCAGTGCGCCACGCATCTGCGAAGCTGGCGCTGAAGTGCCTGCGACGCCTTAGCCTTGTTTGGGGCCTGGTGGTGGCGGGTCATTTCGGGCTAGTTTGGCACCTGCCAGGCGCGCAACTGGTGGGCAAGCGCCCTTACGAACTGGATTGGGCCGGCCGGACCCATGACCATTGCCCGCCGCTGGTGGACTTCGAGGACCTGACCGGCTGGCGGGTCGAGACCCGCGACGCCGTGGCCAGTTTCGAGCGCAGCCGCAAGCAGCAAATCTGGGGCGACTACGTGGGCAAGCTCACCTACCGCGGCACCGGGGCCGCGCCCGAGGTGCGAGTGCTGCCGCCCCAGCCCATCCCCATCCCTCACAGCTTCGATGCGCTGACCCTGTGGTGTTACGGCAACAACTGGGGTTACGCGCCAGACCCCAACACGCCTCCGGTGCTCATCACTGCCTTGTTTGCCGACGCTGCCGGCCAGGAGCTGCGCGTGCCCATCTTTCAGGTCAACTGGACCGAGTGGCACCTGATGCATCGCCGGCTCAGCCCCGACCAAATCCAGCGCGTCAAAGCCGGCGCCCGGTTCACCGGCCTGCTGGTCACCGGCGGACGGAACAAGCAGGACCGGGCGCTTTACTTCGACAACTTCGCCGTGTTCACCGAGCAGTTCCCGCCGCTGCAGTTCGAGCCGCGTCCGCAACGCGGCATCGCCATGTTGCCGGGCCAATCGCCCGGCTTGAACACCGGCCCGGGCCGGCTGCCCTTCCCCACGCGCGAGCAGACCATCCTGCCGGACAACCTGGTGAAAGATTTCCAGACCACCATTCAGCCGGACGGCGCGGCGTTCGTGTTCACCTACACCGGCAGCGACGGCACCTTGGTGTATCGGCTCGAACCCAAGACCGGCACTTGGACCGACGTGGAAGTGCGCTGGCAACCGGCCGACGGCCGAAACGCGCCTGCGCTGTTCCGGCCCTGCGTGGACGGGGGCGTGTATCTGCAGACAGCCGCCGGCCCCAAACCGCCGGAGACAGCCGAGCATCTGGGCACCGTATTGAGAGCAGCTACCAGCCCGCACCGCGAGCAACGCAACGCCGACACCCCAGCCGTCGAATCGCGTTGGCGGCTGCGCGCCGGCACCAACGTCGCCCAAGTCACCTACGTGTATCGGCTCTGGAACAAGTCGCTGGTCATGGATGTGCTGGCACCGGGCGGCCAAGTGGCTGAAGTCCGGTTCGGTCGGGCCGTCGGGCTGAATAACCCGCGGCTGGTCACCAATCCGTTTTATCCGGCCCGAGGCGGCCGGCCGGCTGTGGTGGTGAGCGGGCCGGTCGAGTCGCCGTTGTTTGTGACCGGGCACGTGGACTGGTATTTGTCGAACGGGTCGGTGTTGTGGGCGGCCAATTCCGTCTCGACCAACGGCGTGGTGTATCACGGCGGCACGCGCTACCAGCCGCTGACCGATGGTCGGCGCAACGATTGTTTCGAGCGGTTCTTCCTCACCGTCAGCCCGCGCTACGAAGAGACCCTGCCGGTGGTGCCCAACCCGGTCTCGCCCTGGAAACACATCACCGGCACGCGCCTGTGGCGGGCGCATGGGGCGTCGAACCGCAAGGCCGATGCGGCATTTTGGACCGAGTGCCATCGCTGGGGCATGACCCAGGTGATCGTCACCGACCACGAAACCATGTGGCGCGACGGCGGCGAGAGCTTCACCTTCCGCACCCGGGCTGCCCCGGGCAAAGGCGGGGATCCGGCCCAATACGAATACGCCCGGCTCATGCAGGACCAGCTCGGCTTTGTTTATGGTCCTTACAACAACTTCACCGACTTCGCCCCGGTGAACGAGTTCTGGCACTTCGACCTGGTCAGCCGCACCCCGGACAACCAGCTCCAACACGCCTGGATGCGTTGTTACGCGCCCAAGCCGGCCCGGGCGGTCGAGTTCTGCGCGCGCCTGGCGCCGGAAATCCAGCGCAAGTTCAAGTTCAGCACCGCCTATTGCGACGTGCACACCGCCGTGGCCCCTTGGGACCGCGTGGACTACGACCCGCGCGTGCCGGGCGCAGGCACGTTTGCCGCGGTGTTCTATGCCTACGGCGAGATCATGCTCCTGCAAAAAGCCGCCTGGAACGGCCCGGTCTATTCCGAAGGCAACTACCACGCCTTCTACTGCGGCTTGACCGACGGCAACTATGGCCAAGACCAAAGCTATCGGCCGGCAGAAAACCCCTGGCTGGTGGATTTCGACCTGCGCCAGCTTCATGACCTGTGCTGCAACTTCGGCATGGGCAACCCCGACATGTTCTACGCCGGCGCGCCCATGCCGCGAGGCAAAGGGCCGGAGCTGGACGCTTGGCTTGACCGGTTCCTGGCCGCCACGGTGGCGTTTGGGCATCCGGGCTTTCTGACGTATGAGGGCGGCCTGCAAAACGCGCTCCGCAGCTACTACATGCTTCAGCAACTGCACAGCCGCTACTGCCTCACTAACGTCGCGGACATCCGTTACGTGGACGCCCAAGGCCGGTTGCTGGACACCACCGCGGCCGTGGCCACCGGCGCTTACCAACGTTCACAGGTCGTCACCCGTTACGCCGACGGCACCGTCACCGCCGCCAACGGCAGTCGCACCGATCGGCTCGTGGCCGAAGCCTGGGGCCGCAAACTCGATCTGCCGCCCAACGGTTACGCCGGTTGGACCGCCGACGGCGCCATCGAAGTGCTGGCCAGCGACCTCGACGGGCACCGATGCGATTATGCCGTCACCCCCGCCTACCTTTACGTGGATGGCCGGGGCCGGTTCGTGCGCTTCCCAAAAGCTGCCGGCAACGGCTCGGGCATTTGCCGCATCCTGACCAACGGCCAATACGAAGTGCTGCTTCATGGCGGGGCCGAATGCGGCTTTGCGGTCGAAGCGGCCTCGGCGGTGGCCTTGGACAAAGACCGCAAGGAACTCGGCCCGGCCCAAGTGCGGCGCGCTCGCGGCTTGACCTATGTTGTGCCGGTCCAAGGCGCCTTCAGTTACCTGCTCAAAGCGCCCTCGACCGCCCACCTGCGTGGTGAAGCCGCCGACCAAGCCTTCGCCCGTCTTGCGCCCACCCTGTCCCCCACCGGGGGAGAGGGCCGTGGTGAGGGGGCGGCTTCACGGGGACAAAAGCGCGCCGAGGGAAGAGGCGAGGCGCCCGTCCTACGTTGTGACCGGGACGAAGTCTTCCCCGGCGAACGGGTCGTGGTCCAGGGCCGCCAACAGCACGAAATCCAAATCCCGGCTGACGCGCAGCCCGGCCAGCGGCTCTGGATCGAACGCGAGGGGGCCTGGATTGACTTTACCGTGGTGCCGTTGGCCGACACACAGGTGGCCTTGCAAGGCCACAGTCTTGAGGTCCGGCTTCGCAGCCGCGCGCCCAAGCCCGAGATGTTCACAATCACAGCCGACGGCTGCCAACAGAGCGCTCGCTTGGAACCGCGCCAGCCAACCACAATCAACCTGAACCTCGGCCCGCCCCAGCAGGAAGACGCCCGGCCATTGACCATCACCATTGCCGCCGCCGGCCACACCCAACGGCTCGAACGCGGCTTGCGCATCGTGCGTGAGTTGGCGCCCCTGGCCGAGTTGCCCGGTCGCTGGACCAAAGGCATGCGCCTGCGCGGCCAGCCAGAGACCAGCGACTTCGGTGCCACGGGCACCATCGTCGATGCCCGCGAGACAGCCTGCGGCGGTGTGGCCCGCAAGAGCCTGTTTATGCATCCGCCTTGGATGGGCGGGGTGGGCTGCTGTTGGGCGCGATTCGAGCCGGTTGCCCTGCCCAAGCAGCCGGCTGCGGCTTTCCGCGCCTGGGTCGGTAAGGCTGACGGCAGCGATCTTGGTGATGGGATCCTGTATCAACTGGCGGTAGTGGACGAGCGCAGCGCTGAAACGGTCGCTGCCACACTCCCCGTGACAAACCATGCCTGGGTGCTATTCGAGGCGGACCTTTCACCCTGGGCCGGGCAACGGGTGGCGTTGAAGCTCGTCACCGACGTGGGCACAAACAACAATTCCAGCGGCGACTGGGGTTGCTGGGCCGACTTGCGCATCGAGACCCTCCAACCCCAACTCCGATACCTGTTGGAAGACAACCCGGACCTGTGCCGGCACGAGCCTGGCCCCTACCCGGTGGCGGGTCTGACGCTTGAAATGCTGCGCGCAGCCCGCGCCGGCTGGCTGCGTTACGATGGCCGCGGCTTGGAAGGTCCGGGCCGCTACGCCACCTACGGCGTGCTGAACGGGGTGGCGCTGGGCGAAATGAAACCCGCCTACGCTGCCGAACAAAAAGGCGCCTTCCAACGCAACGTCGGCCTGCCGCTCGCCCCGGAAGCACTGCGCACCTTGGGCCGGCGCAACCGGTTCGTGCTGCAAAACCCTAACCGCGACTATTTCGCTGTGGGCCGGTTCTGGATCGAGCTGGACCTGGCCGACGGGCGGAAATGTTCCTCGGACGTGTCCACTGCCATTTTCACCCAACCGCCCGAATGGCCCTCAGCCGAAGGCATCTGCCTCCCCTTCGGCCAAGACATTGCGGTGGACATGTGGTTCCCGATTGTGCGCTGAATCCCCTGTTCATTTAGTCTCCAAGCAATCACCCATGAAAACCCTTCGCGTTCTTGTCCTTGGTTTGGTTCTCGGCCTGCCTGCGACCGCTGCGGTAGTGAGGTATCCGGCGCCGGCAAGCGAGGCGCTTTCGACCGACTACGAGGTTTGGGCCGAGGGCCAAAAGGTGGCCGTGTACACCGCGCGGGTGCTGGACCCGCCTTTTGCCGGCAAACAATGGGATTTCGGCGGCCCGTATGCCTTCGCCAACTTCGACCTGGCCGGCCCTGCCACCGTGCGGGTCAAATCCAGCCGCTTGCTGCGCAACGCCGTGGTGCGCCCGGCCTCAGCGGGCGTGCGGGTGACGGTCGAGGATGACCACACCCTCACGCTGCGGCTGGCTGGCCCGTGCAAGTTCAGCCTCGAACCCGACGGCAAGAAAGGCCCGCTGTTGCTGTTCGCCAACCCGATCGAGACCCGCCCGCCCAAACCAAACGAGCCGGGCGTGGTCTGGTTCGGGCCGGGCCTGCACAAGCCGGGCCGGATTGACCTGACCAACGGCCAAACGCTTTACCTGGCAGGCGGCGCGGTGGTCAAAGGCGCAGTGGTGGCCCGGGGCTCGAACATTCGGATTCTGGGCCGGGGCATCCTGGACGGCTCGGACTACGAATGGCGCAAAGGGCCGTATGGGGTGACGCTGGGCATCCAGGGCAGCAACGTGCTGGTCGAAGGCATAACCATCCGGGGCTCATCGCACTGGACGATTGTGCCGCGTGGCAGCCGGCACGTGACCATCCGGGGGGTGAAGCTGTGCAACGCGCGCGTGCAAAACGACGACGGCATCAACCCGTGCAACTCGCAGGACGTGCACATCAGCGACTGTTTCATCCGCAGCGACGACGATTGCGTGGCGCTGAAGGGCTTGGACTTGCGCCTGCCCCAGCCCAACGTCGAGCGGGTCACGGTGGAAAACTGTGTGCTGTGGTGCGACCGTGCCCGCATCTTTCTGCTGGGCCACGAAAGCCGCGCGCCGTTCATGCGCGCCATCACCCTGCGCAACTTGGACATCATCCATTTCAGCATGACGCCGTTCCTGTTCGAGCCGGGCGAGGACATGCGCCTGGAGGATGTGACGGTGGAGAACGTGCGCATCCATGGCGAGGGCCAGGCCGAGTTCATCCGGCTCAAGCCGGTGGTCAACCAATACATGGTCAAGAAAGTGCCCGGCTACATTCGCAATGTGCGCTTTCGGAACATCGAGCTGACCGGCCGGCCCGGGCCGTATCGGGTGCAACTGGCCGGCGCCGACCCGGAACACGACGTGCGTGGGGTGAGCTTTGAGAACGTGACCATCCTCGGCGAAAAACTGGGCCGCGACTCCGCCCGGCTGAGCATCGGCAACTACGTCCACGACGTCCAATTCGGCCCGCCGTCACGCTGAGGGGCGGTCGGGGGAATCGAGAAACTCCGGCGGCCCGCTCAAACGCCTGACCGTGCGGGCTGCGCTCAACCGTCAAACCGCAGCACACGCGACGGACGCACACGAGGGCCGTGAAGGAGTTTTTAGGAAGCCCTGGCTCTGCTCTCTTGGCGGGTCTGCGGTTGATAAATCCGGGCGTGCTTACCCACGCCGAGGCCAGAGCATGACCCACGAAATTCGAAGCCCTAAACCCGAAATCCGAAACAAATCCTAAGGCCCAAAAGACCGGAAGTCCTAAACGACTGCACGGCCTTACATTACAACCGTGCCGTGCCAACCAGCGTGCACCGCTTTGGCTTTGAGATGTGACGACCCCGGGGACCACCGGCGGCTACAGCCACACAGCCTTTGGAGTTGACGGCAAAGGCCGACAGCGGCAGCCGCTGGACAGCGTGGATGACAAAGTGGACTAGGTCATCTTCGGCCACCCAATCGCGCAGGTCCACTGGCAGCAACAAGGGCGTGTTGCGGTTGGTGTTTTTGAACCGTTGTGCCATTTTGGCTGATGGGCAGTCCCAGCTCCATGGTTGTTCAATTCACATCCATCTTCCCGCGGATGAAAGCCCGACCGGCATCTTAGGATGCGGCCAGGCGCCTGCCGATCCCAAAACCCGTTGGGTTTACCGCATTGCAGTCCTGCGGCAGCCAGCGGCAGCCGGGATGGCAAGTGGTTGGATGCCCAAGTGACCGGGAAGCCCTTGCAACAGGTGCGGGCTGCAACTGGTCGGTCTGCCCACCGGATGGCGGTTGATAATCGATAATCTCGGTCGCCACCACGTGCAGGCAGACCCCTGCTGCCGCCAGAACAACGGCATCAATTTCAGTTGTCGTGTCTTTGCCCTACAGCTCCAAGCTCAACCAGGCCCACAGGGCTTGGAACCTGATTCGCTGCCGGTGGCTTGCGTAAGCGAGATTGCCCAGATCGGCCGCTGCGGCGCACTCGGCACGGCTGCTCGCCCTGTGAACCAGCGTAAGGCCGGTTTTAAGGCGACTCTCAGCAGGGCGAAATATCCTACTCAATCGCGTTATTGCGCCACAAGCAACAGCTCCGTCGTGCTACGGGCAACGTAGAGCATAGAACCTTTGGCTGCCCGGTTGCACTGTGGGCCGATACGGACTGGTGGCGCCTGCTACCACAGTCCATTGCGCCAGCGGCTTGGTCAAGTCGTCCGATTCCACCAAGACGTAATTCGCCGGGGCCCAAGTGATCTTCGGCGTGGGCAGCGTCAGGGGGTCGTTGTCGAAGTCCTCCAGCTCGATCCGGAACGATTGAACCGGCGGGCAGGGCGGCACCAGCGGATCGCCGAACACGTTGACCATGTCAAACCGGATGGTGCCTGCGCTGCTGTAACTGGTGCCTGAGTAAGTGGGCAGGTACACATCAGCCCCCGAGCCGGTAGCGGTGCTTCCCCACTCGCTGACGATGCGGAAGGCGAAGTTGGGGTTGTCGGCTGCACCAGCCACCTCGGAGAGATTCGCAGTGAACTGCACGAATACACTGTCGGCTGGCACCAAGTAGCTGTTGCCATCCACAAAGTCCGTCCCGTTGAGGCTGTATTGGAAGCGCACGTAGCGGCTGGCGGTGCTGCTGTGGCGTTCCTGCCAAGTGATGAAGATATTGGTGTAACCGACCGTGCTGACGTTGAACTGTGCGCCGGCAGTCTTGTTGGCTGTGCCCTGGGGTGGGTAACCGCTGGTGTTCCAGCCCCAGTTGGAAGACATGAGGCTGCCCGGGTCGGTTGGGGTGCCGCTGACGTAAGCGCCGTAGGTGCCGCCCATCACCGTGGCTGAGCCGGTGCCAAAGGTAATGGGCGGGCTGTTGGTGGTGCTGGGGTCACTGGTGTCGTTAAAGTCCCAGTGTGCAAACCGCACCGCTGGCGTGGCCATCACCGTCAGCGTCGCCACCGAGCTTGTCATAGCCCCCAACGCGTTGGTCACAACCACACAGTAATTGCCCGCATCGGCTGGGGTGACGTTGGTAATGCGCAAGGAGCTGGCTGTTGCACCGGCCAGTTGCTGACCATCCTTCCACCATTGATACCGCAGCGTGCCGGTGCCCGCAGCCCCGACACTCAGCACCGCGTAATCGCCCGGCACGTTGGTGCGACTAGTCGGCTGCGTGTTGATCGCCGGGTCGATCACGGTCAACGTGGCCACCTGGCTGGTGACCGCCCCGGCGATGTTGGTGATGATGACATCGAAGGAACCTTCATCGGCCTTCAGCACGTTGTTCAATGTGAGTGTCGGATTTTGCGCACCGACGACATTACCGCCCGCGGCCAGCGGCACACCGTCGCGCCGCCATTGGTAGCTGAGCGGCTCGGTGCCTTCGGCCGTGACCGAGAAGATGGCCGCTGTGCCGGCATTGTTGGTCCGGCTTTGAGGTTGGGCGATGATGGTAGGTGCGGTGGGGGGTGGGGGCATGACTCCTGGGAACACTACCGTCAAATCGTCAATCGCTAGCCCGTGATCGTTGCCAGGGTCGTTGAGATCCAGCCAGCGCAGCACCAAAATCTCGCCCGGCTGCACCGTCACGCCGGTCAAAACCACATTGGCGAAGGTGACCCGGTTGGTCGGATCGTTGCCGTTCAGGTTGGTTGCCGTCGCGCCCACAGTCGGGCTGGTAAAATCCAACGCTGGGAACGGATTCCACGACGTCCCCGGCCCGCCTGGTTGCGCGTCCAAGACAGGCAAGGTGGGACTGACTTGGTAGTCGAAATACAACTGCTGCGGGGCGGTATTGCCGCCGTTGCGCCATTGTTCAGCGGTGTAAGTAATGGTGATATCGCTCTGGGCTGCACCGGTATCGTTGGTGAAGTAGAGCGCATAAGCCAGGTTGCCCGCCGTGCTCGAGGCAATCGAGCCCAAGGCGCGCTCGGAGGAATTCGTCGTCCCGAAACTGTAAAGTGACCCCGCGGTGTCGGTCCCAGGCGAAGCGCGGTAATTGGTTACCGCACCTTGGAGCGACCGAGTCGCATACCAGCCAGGCAAGGTGACGTTATCGGTCCAGGGGTTGGCATTGCCGCTAGCTGCCAACGAATCGAACGTCTGCACGTAAGTGCCGATGCTCATGGGGACTTGGCCCCACCCAGAGGCCGCCAGCCCCGCACCCACTGCCAGAGCTGCGGCCCAGTGCGTCACGCGACTTTTCATGTGTGCCTCCTGAATTTTCGGGTTTAGTTCAATCTCGCTCTATTTCTGCGTTCCAAAATTCGTCATCTGGCTGCGTCGCAGCGCGGTCAGCGTCAACCCGCCCGCCTGCGGCATGGCCGCCCGCCGGTTGGGGCTCCAGCTCATTCAGGTGCGCCTGGATACGGGTACCAATAGACGCTGCGTTCGACGCGCCACTCCAGGCGCGAATCTTTGTCTTCAGCCGGGGTGCGGCGGTACTCGTTGGTGTGCACTGCTGCAGCGTGCCCATCCACAAAACCCAAATTAGCCCGCATATTGTGCCGAGCTGGCGTGTAAAGGCCGGATGTGGACGGATACTGGTTTTCGCTGTTTTCGGTAAAGATCACCGTATCGGTGGGCCGCAACACTTGGGTGCGTTTGAACCGGTCCGGCCCGTTGGGGTCCATCCGATTGTTGAACCCGTACATGAAGTAAGGCTGCCCGACCGTAGGCGCGGTCTTCGGTTTGCCCCGCACGCTTGGACAAGCATAAATGGACCGGTCCCCCGGCAGCGGCGGTGTGCCTTGGGCGTAGAGGTCTTTGAGAGCCGGCTGACCGGCGTAACCGGGCGTGACATTATACCACGCCTCCAGATTGTAGCCGGTATTGATGGGCTCGCTGGGGTTGCCTTCGTAGGGGAAAAACTCCTCGTAATCGTCCGTGTACATCTGGAACGCGTAGGTCCATTGCTTGACGTTGCTGAGGCACTGGATGCTGCGGGCTTTCTCTTTGGCCTTGGCCAGAGCCGGCAACAGCAGACTGGCCAGAATCGCAATGATGGCAATGACCACCAGCAACTCGATCAGCGTGAAGGCTGCTTGGTAGGCCGGCCCACGGCGCGCCCGGCTGGCCGGCGCAGCCCCGTCACTTTGGCACAAGGCCATCGGCCTTACTTGGCAGTTTGCTTTGGTTTGGTTTGGCACCCAGCGAGCTTACCAACCCGACTTTACAGCCCGGACGGCTGAACGCAAGCCCGCTTTTGTCACGATCCAGTTACGAGCAGGAATGATCCAAGAACCGCTTGAAAACGGAGCGGGCCGTCGGGTCTGCGGGCGAGCCATCAGGCCATGCGACCTTCCCACCGCATTTTTCGGGATGCCCACTGGCCCCGGCGGCACCTGCCGTCTCCAGCCCACCTGCCCTAGCGGCCAAGCCAGGCTTGTGGGAGCAAGCCCCACTCCAGCAACCAGTTCCACATCGGCTGCGGCTGCCTTCGCAGCCGGTGCGACCAGATCGCAAAGACGTCGTCCCGCATCCGGTCCGGACGCTGACACTCCACTTGGAACAGCGCCAAGCTAATCCGGCTCAACAATCGCAGCACCGCAGGCCATGGGTGCCAACGGGCCTTGGATCGGCGGAAGTCGGGCGCGTCGGTGGCCAACCCGGGCCAACAGCCAGACCAACCAGCCGGCCGGCACCGGGCTGTCGCGGCGCGACTGAGCCCGGCGCGCTTTGCACCGGGCCAACTCAAGTGGCCTGCGAGATCCACAGCTTGCGATGCCTTTCCAGGCCGGAGGCAGTGAGCTCACATGACAGGCCAGCCTGGGCAGTGGCGGGCATCGGCCAGTGGGCAAAAGCTGGGGTTATTGGCCAGCAACTAGGGCCGTCTGGCCGTTGGCTCTTTCGACCCGCCGATCCGGGCATCACGGGGGCGCAGATACCGGGGTGGAGCGCTCCAGCCCAGCAACGCCAGCTAGAGGTTTTGATACTCAGCCGCGTCACAGAGCTGCTGACCCGCCTGGGTGGCGCTCTTCAGATGATGGGCACAGACTAGCGCGTTCCAACGGAGCCCTTCCTCTCAAGCGACGAGGCACACCTACACGTGCTTGAGCACCTACTCTTCAGAGACGCAGGGCAGGCGTAAAGGCGGTGCCATGGGCAAAGAGATCGTCCGGGCCGACAGGTGTTTGGGGTTTGGTCCTGCCCACGCCCCACGGCCTTTGCCGGCTTCGTTTCAATCATTGCTGGGCGCACAGGGTGGACTTTGGGTCGGGCACCCCCAGCCAAATCCGACGCGAAGGCAGAGGGCCTTCTGCTGGCAGGCAAAGTGGCTGTCCGACCTGGATTCGAACCAGGACTAAGGGCTCCAAAGGCCCGTGTGCTACCATTACACCATCGGACAGTGCCTGGCGAAATTTACCCGACCAGGCCGGCTGCGCAATCCAATTTTGGTGGCGCAGCGGCGGCTGGGCTGTCAAACCTTGCCCCGGCGGGTGTCGGCAGTGTGTGATGCCGCCCGCCGCAGTGGCTATGCACGAGACCAACTGGCTCATTCAACAACGGATAGCGAAACTGGAGGCGCTCAGGCGCAAGGGCATCGACCCGTTCAAAAACAAGTTCACTCCCAGCGAGACCTGCGCCGAGGCGCGGGCTCGGTATGCCGAGGGTCGGTCGGTCGCCTTGGCTGGTCGCATCACAGCCCACCGGCAGATGGGCAAGAGTATCTTCCTCGACATCAAGGACGGCACGGGGCGTATTCAAGTGTATGCGCAGCAGCATGTGCTGGGCCCGGAGCAGTTCGACCTCTTCAAGCACTTGGACCTGGGGGACTTTGTGGGGGTGACCGGCACGCTGTTTACCACACGGACTGGCGAGTTGACCGTGCGGCTGGAACGGTTCGTCATTTTGGCCAAGGCACTCCGGCCACCGCCGGAGAAATGGCATGGCCTGGCCGACACCGAGCTGCGGTATCGACAACGGTATTTGGACCTGATGGCCAATGACGAGGTCAAGCAGGTGTTCATTAAACGCAGCGCCATTGTGCGCGAGATTCGCCAGTTCCTTCACCAGCGCGGCTACATCGAGGTGGAGACGCCCATGATGCAGCCTATCCCAGGCGGTGCGGCAGCCCAACCGTTTGTGACCTACCACAATGCCTTGGGTTGCCACTTCTATCTGCGCATCGCCTTGGAACTGTATTTGAAGCGGCTGTTGGTAGGCGGGTTGGACCGAGTCTTCGAGATCGGACGGAATTTCCGCAACGAAGGCCTGTCCCGCAAACACAACCCCGAGTTCACCATGCTGGAGGCTTATCAGGCTTACGGGGATTACGAGACGATGATGGAGCTGGTCCAGTCCATGATTTGTCACGTGGCCCAACAGGTGCTGGGCACGTTGGTCATTGAACACAAGGACGCCGAGGGCCACGTGACACGGACCATTGACCTGACGCCGCCCTGGCGGCGGGTCACCTACAAAGAGTTGGTCCGAGCACGGGCTGGGGCCGATTGGTTCGATGTATCCCCTGCCGAGCGTCGGGCGCGGGCGGTGCAGCTAGGAGTGGACCTTGGGGCAGCTCAGGAAGACTTCGAGGTGACCCACGCGGTGTTCGAGAAGCTCATCGAACCGACGTTGGTGCAACCGACCTTCGTCACGCACACGCTCAAGGAATTGGTGCCTTTGGCCAAACTATCGCCCGAGGACCCCGATACGGTCGAGGTGTTCGAGTGCTGCATCAATGGCCAAGAGATTGCTCCGGGTTACACCGAGCAGAACGATCCCATCGAACAGCGTGAGCGGCTCGAGCATCAGGCCGGGGGCGAACGCCAGAAGATTGACGAGGATTTCCTGGTGGCGTTGGAACACGGCATGCCACCCGCAGGCGGCATCGGCTTGGGCATCGACCGGCTGTGCATGATGTTGCTCGGTCAGGAAAGCATCCGCGACGTCATCCTGTTCCCCCAGCTTCGGCCGAAGGAGCAGGCGGCTTCGGCGCTGAACGCTTCGCCAGAGGCCGAGCGGCGCGGCCCGTAACGGTGCGGCGCGACACAAAGGCGCTGTTGGCCAAGTAGAATCGCAGCGGCCAGTCAGCCGCGCGGGTGATGCCGATGCGCTGCGAAGTGGCCACAGGCCCCAGCCACTGCACACACGCCTCGTGGAACGGGTTGGCCGCAATGAAAAGCGGTGAGGCCGGGTCGCACAGGTCCGTTCCGTCCAAGCTCAGGTCAATAGCCAGCGCGGCACAGAGTTTACCCGGGCCGTTGGTCAGCTCGTGCCGCGAGCGGGCCACGCGGTGCTTGCACATGATGGGTTCACCCAGCACCACCATCAGCGCTCGAATGAGAACCGCTTCACCGCGACCAGGCGGCTGGCAGACCGCGTTGACGCAATGGTGATTGCCGTAGATGAAATAGACGTAGGCGTGGCCGGGCGGACCGAACATGGTGCGGTTGCGCGGGGTGATGCCATTGAAGGCATGACAGGCCGGATCATCTTGCAGGTAGGCTTCGGTTTCCACAATCAAGCCGCCACAAAGCCCCTCAGGGGTTCGGCGCAACAGCAGGTGCCCCAGCAGCCGCGCTGCCACCACGTCGGCTGGCGGCTCGTAGAACGCCCGGGCCAAAGGCTCGAACGCGGTGTGCGCCTGCAGCGCGGCCAAGATTGAACGCAGGTCAGGCATGACCACCAGCTTTGCTGAATGAAACCCCACACCCAGCCTGCGGCGCTCCAAGCGACCCACTAGCCTCCGAATGCAATCGGGCCGGTGGAAAACTCGGCGCATTCCAAGGCCGATGAATCCATCGGTCCGACCCGTCCGCAGCCAGCCTTTGCACCCACTCTTCTGCGGCGTCGAGAGCAGCCTGACCGGCGCGTGGCATCCGCCCAGCAGCCTGAGCCCAGGCGGGGTTATCGCCCGACTCCAACTGAGTGGTGATCCAGTGGCTGGCCACTTTCACTGGGCTTGAGCATAACGAAGCGGCCCGGCAGAGACAAACCCCGCCGGGCCGGCTTGGGCCTGCTGCTACTTGGCCGACCAAGAACTGCTCTCAGCCGTTCTGCACCCGCCTGCCTATACCGCCAACACGGCCCCCTTCGCCCACTGCACCGGGGCAGATGGGCTGAATAGCTCCAGCCTTAGGCGCTTACGGTTCCACCAGCCGATAGAACCGCCTCGGCGCAGTCCCACCAGCAGGATCCTCGAAGGTCGCCTCACCGTTGGGCCCCGCTTGCGCAGTGCCGATATCCACCCAGTCCACCAAGTTCGTGCTGGCTTGGACGGTGTAGGTGACGCCCGGTTGGCCCCAGATGCTCAATTGCACGTGGCCATCAGCCAAACGCTGCGGCGCAAGGCTCAGCAGGGCGTTAACCGCCCGATCCCACGCATACTTGTAGTAACCCAGAGCGCCGACGGGGTCGCCTCGGGCGGCGGCTTGGTCGCCATTGGCTAGCTGCCGTTGGGCCTCTTGGATCCGGTTGGGCGGACCGCCCGACGCCATGGCATCTTCGATGGCTACGCTGGCCAGGAGCCGATCCGCAGCCACCAGCCGATCCACACAGCTCTGCAACACATCCGGCGCAATCGGATGAGTCGCGTCTTGGATCAGACGCACCAGAATCTTGACGGCTTCTTGCTCACGATCGAAGACGTACCGGCCCTTGTAGCGGAGCAAGTGGTTAGCGTCTGTCCACCAGGCTGGGTCGGCAGCTTCATGTAGAGCTGCAATGGCCTTATCAAGCTGGGCGGCGACGGCACTGGGCTGAGGTAGCCCAGGTTCCCAAGCCGGATGCTGGTAGTACACCAGCCCCACTTGAGTAAACGCGTTGGCAGCCAAGCCCACTAACCGATCGCAGTCGGCTTTGGAAATTTGGCCCTTGATACGCAACTGCAACAGGTTCCGCGTGTACTGGGTCAGTTGCAGCCGCGCTTGAACCAGAGTTAGAGGCTGAGCGAAGCTCTGTAGCTTGAACTGCACCGAGTCCACCAACCTCACAAGCCCATCCCTGACTTGAGCTGCGTCAGCGCCGGTGATCTGCACGTTGCGTGTCTCGGTCTGCAACTGACTGAGCATGGCCTTGGTTTCCATGAGTGAATCGACCCAGGCCTGCGGCGGCTGGGGTTCATTGGGCAGGCTGAACCTTACTGCGGCCAGGTCGGCCAGCACCGCTTGCTTGATATCGAGACTAGCCTGTGGTGGGCGCACCTCCACCATGAAGCTGCAATCCGTCGCATGGCCAACCCCGTCGGTCGCCACACACTGCACTTGCGTGACCCCGATCGGGAACAGGCTGCCTGACGGTGGCATGCACACCACCTGCGGGTTCGGATCGCAATTGTCGGTAGCCGTGGCCACAAACCGGACCACTGCACCGTCAGCACTCGAGGCCGACACCACCATGTCCGGCGGGCAACTGATGCTAGGCGGCACCGTGTCCACTATCGCAATGATGAAGCTCTGCGGTGCCGAGGTGTCTTGGCCACCGTAAGCCGTGCCGCCATCGTCCTTGGCCACCACCGTCACCTGGGCCACACCCACCTGGCCCGGGGCTGGGATGAAACTCAAGGTCCCATCCGGAGCGATAGCCGGCTGTTGTTGGAACAGAGCCGGGTTGTTGTTGGACACAATGAACTGGACGGTCTGACCCAGCTCAGTCAGCGAGGCATCCACCCCATAGGCCACAATCCGCAGGTCATCCACCCAGTGCGATTCGTTGGCGCCGCCGGTCCGGGCGCCGAAGCCAAATCGACCCGCGGTCGGCCTGTAACCCGTGGCCACGTTGTCCAACACCTTGACCCCTTTCCACCACACATCCGAGCTGCCATCGGGCCGTAAGACCCACCGCAACTCAGCCCAAGGCGCCACCGGCGGTCGAGCCACCACCAGCGCCACTTCCACACCCGGATTGCCCACTACCAACTGATCTGCACTGGCCACCCCAGCAATGGCCAAGCCCGTCGAGCGGGCCACCATCACCGCAGGCAAATCCCCCGATATGGTGCCGCCCATCAGGAAGTGGTCTTCACCACCGGCAGCGTGATTGAACACGATCATGCCCACATAACCCTTCAACGCTACGTTGGTGCCTTTGAGCGCAAAGGTGCAAGCGCCTCGTTCCACCAACGCAATGTAGCCCGGCCCCGGCGCTGGAGGCACACTGTCCGGATCACACGCCAAGCCCACAAACACCGTCGGCCCAGCCAACCGACCATCCGGTAGTGTGGCAATGTCCCGGCTGGTCGCCCCTTGGTGACATTGATAGATGCTGCCCGCCAACGGACCGCTGGTGATCTGCACCCAGGTCTGGTCCCGCGCATCGGTGTAGAGAGTCAACGGCGCCCCGTTCTGCGGATCGATGGGAATCCGGCCCGCATCAGGGATATTGTTATCGCGCCAGCCGTCTAGGTAAGCCACCGCCTTGGTCTCGTTGTTATACACCAACTCGATGGCTGGGGCAGTGTCCGGATCGCCACTGTCCCAAGCGTCCAAGGTCAGGCGCAGCCCACTGCCTACCCCGTCTTCACCAAACGGAGCATCCGGGATATCCGGTGCGAAGTTGATGCTCATGCCGTCAGCCGGCCGCAACTGGTTACGGCCAGCGGTGCAGCAGGTGCTATCGCCGATGCGGATTTTGGCTTCCAAGACAAACTCGGCCATGGGTTTACCCGCCAACAGATCGGCCAGGATCGCGCTGCCTATTTGCGAGTTGGCCGCATCGGTGAGCTTGAGGATGCCCTCCTCGACTCGCGCGTTGCCAAACAGGGCCATGCCGCTCGGCGCGCCCGCCTCGAAGTCGGCTTGGACAGCCACCGGCGCGCGCGGGATGCTGTGGGGCTGGATGTCCGTGGCCCAGCCCGGCACAATCACCGGTCCGCTGGAGCAATCCACCTGTTGATCCGGGCCTTTAGTGAATCGCGGCGGTGTATTGGCCTGCACCACCGTCAATACTGCTTCATCAGAATAGACGGTCGGGGTGGTGGGCAAGCTCAGGGCCACGCGGAAGCGGGTGCCGTTGTCGGCTAACAGCGGCACCAGCGAGTAGGTCGGCCCGGTTGCACCGGGAATATCGACCCAGCCTGCGCCAGTGTTCTTTTGCCACTGGTATAGCACGGGTTGGCTGGGAGCGTCGGGCAACACTGCTTCCACACCCACCGTGAAGGACGGGTTGGGCTGAGCCGGGGCCACGCCCACAATCTCCACACTGTCGATCTCCCAGTTGGGCTGCGGCCCTTGGGCGCAATCATCCCAAGCCCCGAAGAACTGGATGGAGATGATGTCCCCTTCGTTAAGCACGCCCAGGTTGGCTGAGCTGGTCATGAAGGTGCCGGAGCCGTAGCCGGGTGATTCAGCCACAAAGGCCTGCTGCCCGGCCAGATCGTTGTTGGGCACATACTGGCCGCCCACAACTCCACTGTAACCGTTCTCGGTGAACGCGCTGGCAGGCACGGCGGTGTAGGGCCCACCGTTAATGCTCAGACGCAGTTGACCGCCGTCCCACCACGTGGTGCCGTCCCACTCGAAGCTGTAGCGGTGCACGAACCGGACGATGACCGGGCCGGTGGCCGATACCCGCAACGGCGGACTGTTGAGCCGCGAACTGCGGAATGCAGGAGCGCAATCGTCTCGGTCTGACGCGGTCCAGGTGCCCCGATCAGCCCGCCAAGTCCATGGCTGGCCGGGGTTATTGACCGATTCGACCGTGAAGCCGCCCGGTCCGGCGTTGAAGTCTTCGGCCCAAGTCTGAACAGCCCCACCGCCCAAGGGCGGATAAATGACGTAGAGGGCGTCTTGGGGCTGTTGAGTGATGGTAATGCGGGCGGCTGGATCCCGCAGGTAATAGATGTATTGGCCTGGGATCGGCAGGCTGCTATCGCTGATGGGCGGTTCGCCCGGGATCTGCCAGGTCACGGCCAAGTTGTCTCCGCCGCCACCCTCTTTCATGTAGGCCTCGAAGTAGTAGTAGTTCCCGGCGACCAGCGGGATGCCTCCGGGGAACAGCGAGCTGGACCGGTTCTCCGGTGCTGCGGCGTTGCGGCGGTCCAACGTCATCCACGCACGTCGGCCATTCCACTGCGGCTCATAAGCTACCAGCACCAGATGCGCCGGGGTAGCATCGGTGCTCAGGTAGAAGGCTCCTTGGTCGTCGGAAGCCATGGCAAAATGGTAATTGCCTGTCACGGGCGGTTTGAGCCAGCCGGCCATGCGGGTGCCGTAGTTATCGAACTCGTCAGCCTGGTTGGCTTCCAACGAGGGTCGGTACCGGACCAAGCTGGGCGAGTTGGGGAAGGCAGGGTTATTGGTCAGGTCTGACAACAGCACACCGCCAATGCCAAACCACAGTTCCTGTCGGGCAAACGAAGGCACAAACTGCAGCGGCACACAAACTGTGGTGGGATCGGGGCTGATCAAATTGCCGGCAGCATCGACCACACCGCTGATGCCCAAACAATAGTCGCCCTCGGTGACAAACGTCTGGTCCAGTGTCAGGGTCACCGCTGCGCCGTCGGCGCTCAGTTGCGCTGCCGTGACATTGAAACCTTGACCGGTGTAATTGGCCGGGTCCTGCGCTGTGCTGACGTTCATAGGTTCAGAGAACCGGACCAATATCTGGTTAAGGGTCGGCAGGAACTTGGCCGAGGTCACGGTGGGCGGCACTGCGTCGTAGAGCACCGTCACGATGGCTTCGCGACTGGTGACAGTGCCGCAAGCGTTGGCAATGACGGCCTTGTAACGGGCGCCATCCGCAGTGCGGTTCAACGGCGGGGTGGTATAGAAGCGAGTGTTGGCCCCAGCTACGGCCACGTCGTTGGAGTACCATTGCACGGTAAAGGGCGGCAAACCATCGACCCCCACCACAAACGTGGCTGAATCCACCGCTTCACGGGCAATGGTGACATCCGCCGGTTCTTGGGTAATGACCGGCGGGCTCAACGGGAAGCCGTTGATGCACAGGTCGTCAATCCAATGATTGTCATTGGCGCCACCGGTCCGAGCCGCCACCAGCAGGTTCCCCGCAATGGGCTGGAACCCTGGCAACGGGCCGCTGATGGTCACCCCGTCGTAGGTGAACCGCGCCGTGCCATCGGGTGTCACCTCCACCTCGGCATCCACAAAGGTGTCTTTGCGCAAATAGGTCGGGTAGCCCGGTGTCGGGTCCTTGGGGATAAAGGCGAAGGCGACTCGGGCACCTTTCCACATGATCTCGATCCCGGTGCCGCCGGGGTCCATGACCGAGCCGTTATCGTAGGTGTCCACTGTGACGGCCAAGCCATGGCCAGTGCCGCCTTCAGCCCCTTGGCCGCCCAAGAAGGTGCCTTCGCAGCCGGACAACTGCGGCACACCTGCCCCCCAACTGAGGCTGTAACCGTCCGCACCGGTGCCGCCACCGACGCGGGATTTCCACCGGATCAACAGCCGGTCCAACGGCACGCCACCGTTGATGTTGGGAATGAACAGCGAGCCGCAGACGATGTTGTTGCCTGCATCGGTCAAATGCAGAATGCCATCGGTCCCAGACGGGCCACCGACTTGCGCCGTACCGCCCAACGCGGCGCCAGGTGGCACCTGGTTATCGTTGAAATCGGCGCAGAACCGCCCGAACCCGTAGCTGAACTGCACCCGGCTCGGATCCGGCTCCAACGAACTGCCGTCTTCAGCCACTTCGCCCAAAATCTCCAAGCCGAACACACCGTAAGTGAGCGGTTCGGTCTCCAGGATCACTTCGCTATGCGTGGCGCCGTAGCGTTGCTCATTAACGATCTGGCCCAAACCACCGCTGAGGGTGTAGCTGCCCACGAGCCGGACCGGTTTGGTGAACAGCACCCGCACCAGGTTGTCAGTGCACGGCACCACTTCCACCGATACCACCCGCAACGCCGGCACCACCGTCAAGGTCGCTTCCCGGCTCCAAGTCTCGCCGCATTCATTGGAGACTCGCACGGCCAACTTGGCACCCGAATCAGCCGCGGTGGGTCGAAAACTGTAGGTTGGGCCTGTGGCACCATCGATGGCTTTGCCGTTCTGGAACCATTGATAACTGAATGGCGGCAAACCATCACCCACCCTGACGCTGAAGCTGACCAGATCGTTCTCCACCACGGCCTTATCCTCGGGCCCAAAAAGGTCCTTGGGCGCCACCGGGGTGAAGTTGTTGATGCACAGGTCGTCAATCCAATGATTGTCATTGGCGCCACCGGTCCGTGCGCCGAACACAAAGCCACCGCCGGCAATACCAGCAAACTCGGGCAACGTGGCAGTCAACCTGATGCCATCGTAGGTGAAGCTGGCCTGGCCGGTAGGCGTGACGATCAGTTCCGCATCGACAAACTGGTCCTTGCGCAGGTAGCGGCCTGAGCCGTCGTCGTCCTTGGGCACAGCCACAAAGGCCAGGCGCGTGCCGTTCCACCGGATTTCCAACCCGGGCGCTTCGCCCCCGCCGTTGTCCCAGGTGTCCACCGTCACGCTCAACCCGGTGGGCAGCCCTTCCTCGCCGGGGTTATTGTAGGTGGGCGGATTAGGCAGATTAGGCGTCCAGTTAAAGCTGTAGCCGTCGGCGCCGCCACTACCGCCGCCCACGCGGCTCTTCCATCGGGCCACCAACCGGTCCAGCGTCCGATTCCCTAACGGACTGGGAATGACCAAGGCGCCAAAGGCACCATTGACCGGGTCAGTCAGGTGCAAGACCGGGTTACCCGTGCCGTCGTCACCCACAAACGCGCTGCCGGCCACGCTGGTGCCTGGCGGTAACTGCCCATCGTTGAAGTCGGCACAGAACCGGCCGTAACCCAATTGGAACTGCACGACCGTTGGGTTGGGCGCCACCGCGCCCCCGTCTTCGGCAAACTCGTCTCGGATTTCCACCGTGAAGACCGCATCCACCGTCAACGGCTCGGTGTCCAAGAGCACCTGGGTGTGGTCAGCGCCGTAGGTGACCTCATTGACGATTTGGCCTGTGCCACCGCGCAACTCATACGAGCCGACCAGTTGCACCGGTTTGGTGAATTGCACCAAAACCAAGTGATCACTGCAGGGCAGCACCGACACCGACTGCACCGCTACCGCCGGTTGCACCGTCAACACCGCAGCCCGAGTCGCTACCGGCGTGGGGGTCTCGGCATTGCTGATCTCCGCATGATACGTCACTCCGCTCATGTCCAACGTGACAGGCGGGGTGACGTAGCTGAGCAGGTTGGCACCCGGAATGGGCACGTTGTTGCTAAACCACTGCACGCTGAATGGCGGCGTGCCATGCACCCGCACCGTGAAAGTGGCCCGATGCCCCTCGGCCACTGTCTGATCGGCTGGCTCCTGCGCGATTAACACCGGGCCCGACTTCGGGTTAACGAAGATTTGCAGGTCATCCACCCAGTGCGATTCGTTGGCCCCACCAGTCCGAGCTCCCAAGCCGAACCGACCGGCAGTGGGGGTATAACCCGTGGCCACGTTGTCCAACACCTTGACCCCTTTCCACCACACATCCGAGCTGCCATCGGGCCGTAAGACCCACCGCAACTCAGCCCAAGGCGCCACCGGCGGTCGAGCCACCACCAGCGCCACTTCCACTCCCGGATTGCCTACCACCAACTGGTCCGCACTGCTAACCCCAGCAATAGCCAAGCCGGTCGAGCGGGCCACCATCACCGCAGGCAAATCCGCCGAGATTTCGCCCCCCATCAGGAAGTGGTCTTCACCGCCGGCGGCGTGATTGAACAGGATCATCCCCACGTAGCCCTTCAGCGCCACGTTGGTGCCCTTCAGATCGAATCGGCAGGCGCCTCGTTCCACCAAGGCAATGTAACCCGGCCCTGGAGCTGGCGGCACAGCCTCCGGATCACACGCCAGGCCCACAAACACCGTCGGCCCAACCAACCGACCGCCCGGTAGGGTGGCGATGTCTCGGCTGGTCACCCCTTGGTGGCATTGATAGATGTTGCCAGCCAATGGGCCACTGGTGATCTGCACCCAGGTTTGGTCTCGGGCATCGGTGTAGAGGGTCAGGGGCGCTCCGTTTTGCGGGTCGATGCGGATCTGGCCTGCATCGGGGATATTGTTATCGCGCCAGCCGTCCAGGTAAGCTACCGCTTTGGTCTCGTTGTTATACACCAACTCGATGGCTGGAGCAGTGTCCGGGTCGCCACTGTCCCATGTATCCAACGTCAACCGCAGCCCAGTGCCGACGCCTTCTTCCAGAGCGCCGCCGCTCCAGCCCGCATCGTCGGTGATGTCGGGCCCAAAGTTGATGCTCATGCCGTCAGCCGGGCGCAACTGATTACGGCCCGCGGTGCAGCAGGTGCTGTCGCCAATGCGGATCTTGGCCTCCAACACAAACTCGGCCACCGGCTGGCCGCCGGTGAGGTCCTCGACAATGAAGGTGCCCGCTTGAGCGTTAGCTGCGTCGGTGAGCTTCAGAATCCCATCCTCAACGCGGGCGGTCCCATACACCGCAGTGCCGGTGGGCAAGCCGGTAGTGAAATCGCTGACAAACTGTGCTCCGCGCGGCTTGACCCGCAAAGCCATCAGGCCGTTGTTGGTATCCAAGGCAAACAGCATGTCGCCCGCAAAGGCGATCGCCCCGGTCCCGTTGGCGTTGGCGTTGTCCACCGGAAAAGTCACTGAGTCAACCGGCGCATTGAAACTGGTCATCGAAAGCGTGGTGATATCGTAGAGGTTCAGCGGATCCCGACCGGTCACCAGGTTAATCGCCGCCAGCAAATTCTTCACCGGCTCCACACCCAACACGATCAGGGTTGTGGGCAGTGCGCTGGAGCCGTAGCTGGCCAAGGTCCTGCCGGTGGTCAGGTCAATGTGCCGCACCGGCCGACCCGAGGCTGTGGCCCAGAAAGTATTTCCGGCGCCAAAAGCCAGGCCCAAGCCCATATCCCCTGCGGTGGCGTCAGTGACCACTGACTGGGCGGTGAAGGTGATTCCATCGGTGGTGCTCAACAAGGCCACCCGACTGCCAGACCGGGATGCAGCCAGGATTTGCACGCCGGTGCCAGCCCCCCGCACCGCCAAAGTGTCCCCGAACCGCACGCTGGCCGAGTCGCCCCCACTGGGGTCACCGGAATAGACCAACTCCGGCACGGCACTTTCGTTGGCCCAACGATAAACCTTGAACGGTGAGGTGGTGGAATTGACGGTCAGGTTGCAGGCGTAAATGACCCCGTCGTCACCTACCCCGATCATGTTCAACGCGAACGTGCCCCCGGAAATGCCCGTCACATCCAACCTGCCCACGTCAGCTCCGGTGGCAGCGTCCAACACATGGACGCTCAGCCCACCCGCACGGTTGACCAGGAGCAGATGGCCGGTGGCGGGGTTGTATGCTATGCCCCGTTGAGTGTTGTCGGTGGTCAGATACGCCCGGTCGCCAGGTTTCAATGCCCAAACCACGTTCAGCGATTGGCCTTGGGCAGTGAGCAGGCTGCTGACGATGGCGAACAAACCCACGGTGAAAATCGTGCGGTACTCAGTCTTCATTGGTCTCAGGTTCTGATTTAGCTTCCGCCGTGTCCCAGTCGGACCCGGCAGATTTAACTTCTGATTTTCCGCTTTCCTGCCGCACGGCTCAGCTTGACCCGCACCCGCACATCCCGGGCCCCGGTGCAAACCGTCCATGCATGCTGTTCATCCGTGACCCAGCTTCGAATCGGCAGGCACAACCCCACGCCCGCACTATCCAAGCGCACCTCCGTGCGCGACCAAGTGCTATTGGCTGTGCTCAGAGCATATTAAAGGGCGGTTGGACCCGTTTTGTCAAGACGGATTTCGCGCTTACTTGCCTTGGGCAGCGCCTATCCAACAACGCAGGCACCTCCAGGGTTCCTGTTCTGGCAAAAAGCCATACCAACCGAGGCTTCCACCAGGGGTCTGGTGCTTCTCCAGCTCGGTACCGACCTTACCCAACACACCGGACAAGCTTGCTCGGCCATTCAACGGCCCACTTTCACCGGCCCCAACACCGATTGGTGTTTACGGACTCGGGCTTGGGAGCAAACGTTCGGGGCTTCGAAGCCAACCGCATTGGCTGAAGACGGGGCCGCAGACGAGGGCGTGGGGATGGGGCATGGGGCATGGAGCATGGAGCATGGGGCATAAGGCATGGAGCGCGGGATACGGGAATCCTAGCTTGGCTTGGGGAACGTCGGAAAAGCTTACAGCGGCTGTGTGAGGCCTAACAGACTGAACGGCAAGCAACTACGCCGAAAATGCATCGTAAACGTGGGTCAGACAGAGGCTCGATAGCGTCGGAAAACCTTACAAAATGACCATCGTGTGCGGATGCAATATTCTCGCTTGACATCGGTGAAACGTAGCGTAAGGTATTGTCAAACCGTGCTAGTCCGAAGACACAGTGTTTGAGCGTTAAATCCGCTGTCGCTCCGTTGGCACGCGGGTTGCAAATTTCAAACACCGAATCTAGGACGGGAGAAATGCCTTGGGACGGGACGGTTTGCGGGCGGCCGTGCGGGGTCGCTCCGCAGGCACGGCTTAGCGTAAACGAGTAGTAACGACAACCGAAAGCAATAGCACATGAAAGCAAAAGTCCTTGTAGCAGCATGCTCGATCGGGATATTGAGTGCCCAATTGGCCAGCGCCACCCAATACAAATTCGATTTGGGGCCAACTGGCAGCCCGTGGGTGGTGATCACCATTGAGGACACGGCCTCAGGCGAAGTCCAGCTCACAATAGAAAACACCCACAACCTTCCGAGCCCTGGTTATACCGCTGAGGTTTACTTGAACGTGGTTGATGCATTCGTCGGGAACCTGAACTTCACGCAAACGGTGAAGAACGGTCAGTTTGCCGACCCGACCTTCGCTCAGGCGCTGGACACCTACGAGGCGAACGGGTTCGGCTTTTTCGACATCTTGGTCTTGTTCGAGGACATAGACTGGGATCTATATCAGCAGCAACTTCAGCCCTACGATGAAACGAAGCTGTTTGGCCCGGGCGAATCGGTCACGTATCTTGTTACCTCGAGTGTGCCGGGCTTGAAGGCGTCAGACTTTGACCTGCTATCAACGGACCCCGAGAAGGCAGCCGCTTTCGTGGATCTCACCGATCCGCAGCAGCAGCCGCCGACCTTATCTGGCGCTTGGCTTGCACCTGGCCAGGTCTTTTACGTGCCAGACGCAGGCAGCACCGCTAGCTTACTGATGATGGGTGTGCTGGGCTTGGGCTGGTTGGCCCGGCGCAGGGACTAAGCCCGCATAACTAACCGTCCTTCGGCATCAGCTCAGCCACGGGGCAACCCGTGGCGGCTGATTTTTTATTTTGGGCCCGCGCCGAGTTCCCCTGCCCTTCGTCAATGCCCTTGGCCCATGCCTACGATGAACGCCGAAAGTTCCTTGTGCTGGCACGACTTGGGCGTGTCCAGTCGCCCTCCATACGCAAAAATCGGCTCGGCGCCCTGCGATGCGGACCTAACCCGGCTCGGTTTGCGGCAGCTCCAGCGCCTCCCTCACTATCGACAGCCGGGCACGGATTTCATCGTAAGAGCGCCAGATCCACGTAGGGGGTTTGACCGAGTTGAGGCGCAGGGCAGGCTGGCTGAGGCTGCTGGAGGTGGCGTAAGGAAAGTTGTGTAAAAGGGCAGAGGGGTGTATCTGGGTTTGGAAAATGGTTAACAGTAAACCCTGAACCTTAGAAAGGACGATACACCCATGAGAGCTAATGAAGCCCTCGTCATTGAACCTGCCAAAAGTTGGCAGCGATTGCAACAG
>Ga0078972_1004333_pt1 | contig 39285 bp, 42 predicted proteins | sample YelNatPaOPGAMG01_FD_67568 | JGI IMG/M metagenome (GOLD analysis project Ga0078972, IMG submission 67568) | Hot spring thermophilic microbial communities from Obsidian Pool, Yellowstone National Park, USA - OP-RAMG-01 (SPADES assembly) (version 2) | ecosystem: Environmental > Aquatic > Thermal...
ATGGGCATCTTCAACTATCGTCTTCACCATGGCGTTCACAGCGTGCCTGAACCTTTTCTGCCTGATCCTGTACAGCTTCCTGAGCTTCCTCGATGTCTTGGTGCCGTTGGTTCTTGCCAGCTTGCTCTGCTCTTTTGATATCCGCGCCGTCCAGTACCACCAGTCCGACAGAACTGTTCTGCCTGAGAAGGCCATGGGCTGTTTTAAGCCTTCGAACCATATTGTGGCGAGGTTTATGACGCCCAGTTCTATGTAGAGGGGCTTGTTGCCTCCTTTGGGTGGAGGCTCCTCTAATTTCACTGACATAAAGCCCCTCCACACCTCATCCACCTCGTCGTAAATTATCTCCAGCCTTCCCTGCTTGCCAATCCACTTCAGTTCTCCCTTATACTTGAGCTTGAGACCTTTTGGAAGGTACATGTATTCATCGTCGATCCTGTAGCAGTCGTTCCTAACAATTATCCTCAGCTCCCTTCTGCCGTTCCTCTTCCAGTACCTCGGCATTGATACCCTTGTTATGTGCTCTGGGAGCCTTCTTTCAGCCTCTAGCCTCTTCAGCGCCAGGAAGCTCCTCCAAGCCTCGTTGTTCTTGTTTATTATCTGCTGGGCTGTTGCAGAGCCTATAAAAGGGGCGTATTTTTCATAGAGGTGCTTAGGATACCACTCGAAACGCTTGTAGCGTATATATGCTTGTCTCCGATCGAAGTTCACCTCGTTGTACAGCCTGGCGCAGTTCTCCGCCAGCTCACACAAAGCAGGGCAGCCTTCAATTACGAACGTGTTCGTTCTTTCCACGCCTGGATCATCCTCTTGATCACATCGTCGTAGGTTTCCCTGGGGTGGACCTTCAGCCTCTTGAGCTCCTCTATCGTGTCCTTCTTTATCCGGACTGGCATGGACATGTTACATCAAACTACATTAGTAGCCATAACATTATTTAAAATTATCGGCGATTCATCCCACGGTTAAAACCGTGGGCTTTCTCGCCGAGCTTTCAGGTAAAATTCATGCTGATCAATAGGAGGGTAAATGTTGTTCCATATTGGGAAGGCAGGAATGAAAGACTCACCAAAAACAACGAGGTCGGCACCCATTTTTTTGGCTTTTGCAACTAGATCCTCAAGTTTTGATACAGTTTCCTCCCGATTCAGGAACACAGGGGCAGCTTGAACTGCAGCCACTCGAAGCTTTGGATAAGTGTCACCAATATTTTCTTTTTTCATGCAGACCAGCCCAAATAATTATACGCATCATTTTTAAATTAAATTATGTATTATGAAAATTTTTAATGGTAATAGCAGGTTTGGAATTTTTGGACGACCTTTTCGTAACAATAATTGCAGGATTCACAGTGATTGAAACGGATAAAAATAATACCTTCCTTGAGCATATTTGGGATTTTGGCAGATTGATGAGATATCTGAAACAAGAGATTTGGTAGTTTTCCATGAGGTATGAGGTTGAAGTGAAATTGGGAGCGGACTTCCTAAGGGTAGAAGGACATATAATTTATGCGGGCTTGAAACAAAGACCAGAAGGCGGGAGAGCGAACATAGAATTAATAAACAAGTTGGCGAGGCACTTCAAGGTGCCACCATCCCATATCAAGATTGTTTCAGGATTCAAATCAAGGAGAAAAATAATTGAAATTGTTGGGATCAAATAAGACTATCTTCCGGTCTGAATTAAATGAGAACACCAATTTTCTATGAAAAAGTGGGCTAAGAATTTGATTTTTTAAATGTCTTCTGAGTATCGTTGAGGGAAGAGAGGAATTTCCTTATTTTCGATACCATGACTCTTGCATCCTCCTCTGTGGATGGGTACGGAACTTTAACGAATGGTATGTTGCGCTGTTTTATCAGATAAATGAGAAATTCGTTTGTCCTTCCACAGCTGGCACAGCCGAACAGTGCCTCTGGTTCCTCAACGATAATTGCTGCCTCTGCCTCCTCAACGAGGGGTGCTATTAGTGCTAATCTGCCCCTCACGCCTGAGGGGACTTCTATGGCGGCATATTTGAGGCCCTTTCGGGGGAATTCCGGAGTTATGTTCATTGGTGGTGAATCGATCTCTGGTCTGTTTACATTCTTGGCAACCTCTTCACCCAATCCCAAAGGAGTATGACCTTCTCTTTTAACCAAGTCAAATAGAATCAAGCTGTTGGGCGGGAATATGAACACCTTTGCCAATTCTATTTCACCCTTCCCGTGCCTTCTCCTTCAAACTTGCTCAACCAGAATTTTACCTTTATCACTATTTCATTGAGTTTGTCGCGCGGCGCGCTGACCCCCCTCACCACGCCTGTCACGATATCGACAATTGTTCCGAGACATTCGACCTTATCCGGAGGAGGACGTACCAACCGCGTGACAATGCCGACTTTGGCAAAATCCTCATAATCTACTGGTGCCTCACACACTATTATTGTTGGAATGTCAACGTATCGGAGGAAGGTTTTTGCCTTATAGACAACGTGGCCGCCGATACCACCTAAGTGGAAGAGAGCGAGTTTGTACCTCCTTATTTGAAGGATCTCTTTCTCGTTTATTCCAGCCATTGTTCCGCCAGGTGCGCCGCCGTAAGGCGAGTCTGAAGGCACTCCTGATCCAGACTCAAGAACCAAAACGCTTGTCCTGATGCCCTGCTCCCTCAGCCCGTAAGTTATTTCGCAAATGGGCTTGGTGATGTGTCTTTTGGAGGGAGACATTGCCACCGCAACCACATCAAATCGCTCAGATTCTGATATGGTACCCCGCTGGGCGAGACCTCCTCCCTCCCCTATGCCTTGGGCTTCCCTGCAATCCACGATCTGAGAGCTCCTTCCGATTGCCTCGTCCAAGCACATCGCCTCTGAGCTCACACCCTTCCTCTGAGGTAATCTTTGACGGTGGGTTTGGGTTTTGTGAAACGACCTACCCTAATATCGTAACCGTATGGCATGACCTGCTCGCAAAGGGGTCTTATCTTCTCAATAACAGCTTCTGGTGAGAACTCGGACAATAAAAGGATGAACCTTCCAACCATGTATCCGCCTCCGGAGTAATTGTGCCTTTGGAATAGAACTTCCGAGATCATTCCTGTGTCCTTTAGTAGAGCGGCAAAGTCTTCGGCTTTTTTGCTGGGCATTAACCGCCTAGGCAGAATCTCAATCTCAGGTTTTTCTTTTGTCTCCAAGGCAGAGTCCCTAGGGTATTAATAACTTCATATAAATAAATAGTTGCTTGACGTTGAGCGAATTATTTGTCTTCCCAGACAAATGTTTCAAATTTTTAGTTAAAACTCCCCACGATTAAAGGTCGTCCTTGCACATGTGCCTCTTTCAGCGCTTGGATTCACGCGCGTTTCAGATCTCACCAAATTATCACCCACAATATCCCTAGTAGGTGTTTTTGGCAAGTGGCATTTTGATAAATTCTGCAAGGTACCAACCACGAAGCCGCATATTTTACCCTGCCTTTGCCTCCTCTACTCCAGTTTGGACTTGAACCGGCTCACGCGATCTGGACCAAACATAAGAGTGGCGACAGGATGGGCATAAATTATTTTGTCATTACCCATCTGATATTAAAAGTAGGAAATCCTGACAGTTGACACTCTCCACGGCTGAAGCCGGGAAGATTCTTGCTTCTAGGGTGATCATTGATCGGTTCTTCATAGCCCTTCTAGGCTCCCACCTCATACCATCCCATCCTAGAAGCAATGGTGTGCCACCACCCAGTTAATGCTACCTTTATGGAGGTGGCCTATGTTTAATGGTTGTGTCTCTGTGCTTGAACCCGCCCCGCCCAGTTCGGTCCGGAGCCTTATTCGAGCTTTTGGACATCCGGACCATACCAGAAAGTACTAGTAATTATAAGAAAAATAAATCTAGCGGCGATTCATCCCACGGTTAAAACGTGGGCTTTCTTGCCGAATCATGTGTAAAAACAGCAAGAATTATTATCTCTATAAAGGTTAATTAATAGAGCCTCCATTGAAAAGGGTAGGGATGACGATTTGAAGGTCGTGGTTGACGGGACTGAGATGGAAGCACGTGAGAATGAAAGTTTGGGAGAGTTATTCGATAGAGTTGGGATAAAAATCAAAGATGGATACATAGTCGCGGTCAAGAGAAAGATAGATGTTGAGAGTGTATCCACAAACCTTTATGAAGTGCAAACATCGCGCGGTAAGATGGTACTGAGATGGGAGTGCGATGAAGAGTTAAAGAGATGGAAACAGGCCTATAAGAGTTTTGAGGGTTGTAGTGTTAGGTGGGCAACCATCGATGCGGTGGTCTTTGGACCCACAAAAACAGATTTTGTGCCTTCTAGAGAAGAGGTAGAGTTAAGGAGATATGAAATTACGGTGAGCCTATCCGGTTTCAGCAATGAGAATTCGCACCTTGTATTCGGCAAGAGGGCACATAGTGCCCTTTATTTCCCGCCGAAAGGGTGCGGTGTTTTGGGGCGCGTGGTTTATGGCAGGCATCTACTAGACACTTTAAAGACGGGGGACAAGATTCTTAAGGTGGCGCCGGTCTTGGAGAAAAAGTTTGATCCCAGATCATTGGTTCGTGCTGGGAGAGATTACAGATTGAGCGAGGGTGACAGGATTTTCACGAAGATGGAGATAGTTTTAGACCCCCAGTCCCCTGTTTGCGTCGAGCATGCATATAACGCACTCACCGAGGGTTTTGCTACGACAAGGAAGACGAGCCGGTTTATTGCACACGATAAGACCAAACTTATCTCAATAAAAAGCGAGGGCTTGGGAGTCAGGGACAGAGGGGTTGTTTCGGTCAGGAGCTCCGGAAACAATGCGGGATCTGTGTACACATATCTTCAGAAGGCGGGAATTTCGAAAGACCATACCGTAGTTGGGCACGTTGTGAGGGGGATTGAGCTTGCGGACGTTGCCGGAAAAGGAGACTTGATAGAGGTTGTCCTCAACCCAGATAGGCTGGACTTGCTCGGGAAGAGGCAAGGGGAGGTTGCTAAAGTGTTGGAGAGGCATGGAATCAAACATATCCGGGAAGGGTATGCAGAGGACGATGGGATCGTGGTTGAGCACTATCCTGCCACAACGTTAGAGATATACAAGGAGGGGCAGGTCAGGTGTGTGGGGCTCCCGGAAGATCAGATACTGAAGGTTCAATTGGATGAGGGGAGTGCCCCAAACTCTGTGAGATACTTCCGAAGAGTTACAGGGCTGGACCTCAGACGTGTTGGTAAACTAGATGTGTTCTTCTCAACAAAAGAAGTCGTATTATTCAAAGGCGACGAGAGTTTGGGCAGGTCTGTAATGCCAGAGAACACGCCCAAAGGAATAGTGCGTTCCGGAGAGATTGGAGTCACAAACTCTGTCAAAAAGTTCGCTGGGATGGTCGGGATCAGGCTAGCAGAGAGTGAGAAGTTCGGCCCCACGGCAGAGAGTTTTGACGGGACCAACCTTGTTGGCAGAGTTCTGGAGAACATGGGCGTGTTGACAGGCCTGAGGGAGGGAAAAAGGGTCTACATGATGGAGGGTGGCAGATGATAAAGACTTTTTTGGTTGTGCTTTCGCCAGACTCAAATTTGACGCCTTCGATGCTTATGGAGAAGGTTGCGTCATTAGGTGGGGTAAATTACAAAGAGACCTGCTACGGGCTGCTAATAGAAGGAGAGGAGGCGGAGTTAGAGAGGGTAATGAATTCGCTGAGGGAGATGGATCCCAACAGGATATTCTTCAAGGTGAGAGGGTACAGGATAGGAGACGAGAGAATATGTAGGGCGAAGAGGGGCGGAGGGCCGAGGCCAGGATATTTCATGCTGGGGGCCGAGAGGAAGGTTTTGAAGAATGTATCCAAAGCGCTTGATGCAAAGGAAATGTTGGAGGTTGAGGAGAGAGAGACCAAGAAGCTTGACGTTTTGAGGCTCAAAAAAATAATAGAGGAGGAGCAGGGTGGCTAGAATCAAAAACCCTTTCCTAATGGAAGAGGTGCAACGGGGGATTTTTGATTGAAGATGATTGTCGTCTCTTCGGATAGCAAGGGGGGAGAGATGTACAGGCACATTATTGAAAGGAATGTGGAGGATCTAGCGCTTGGGAGCAGCGTTGAAGGGATCGCAGTTCTCATAAAGCCAGAGCTCCCACTCTTCGTGATTAAAGTCAGGTATAGGGAACGCGAGAGCAAGAATAAGTTGGGGGAACTCGCAAAGATAGAACAAAGGTCTGGAAACGTGAGGGTCGTCTTAGAGGATGAAATTGACTTAGGAGATGCCCTCAAGACTTTGTGGAGCACCTACGGAAGGGACAGGGTAGAGCAGTCTGGAAGGACGGAGATTGTGGTGAAGGGGGCAGACCCGGACAGTTTGAGGGAACTAAAAATAAGGAAGGAAAGAGTTAGCGTATCGGAAAAAGTGAACGAGCTCGTGAACAGGGTGATACCTGAGGGGTTAAGAGTCAGGAATGCGATGAAGGAAGGGGACCTCCTGATTGTAATGGCTGCGGAGGATCCGATCCCCGAGGATTGGAAGAGGATGGCGGCCGACCTGGCGGTGGACACATAATGTTGAAATACTTTATCTTCGAGGGCGGGATGTACAAGCATGAACTCCTACTGGAGTTTGTAGACGATGTTGGAGGCTTTGTGATCCAAAAAACTGTGATCGGGCTGGACCTTATAATGAATTTGGCAATCCCCGAGGAAGAGGCGGAGAGGCTGCAAGAACTCGTGACTGAGGTGAATGGTAAACTTAGAGATGCCCCTCTCATAGGGACGGAGGTTGCAGTTGTGGCACCCACGCTGTCTAGGCACCACCTCCCGCATCCAGCTTGCGATATAGCTGAGAACTTGAGGAGGCACGGTGCCAAGACGAACATAATGGGGCTGGCAAGGGGAGTTGGTCAGAAGATAGTCCACACGTCGATACAGGAGAGGCAGTTGATAGAGGAGCATGACCTAGCGGTTTTCACGCTCGGGAACTTTGAACACTGTTTGAAAAAGTTCAAGTCAAAACTATTCAAGGACCTCTCCATACCGGTGATAGTTACGGGAGGACCTCTCGAGTTGGAGATTGAAGGTGCTAGCGGTTACGTGGGGGGGATAGGCAGGTATCCGGAGAGGGCTAGGACACTAGATATGATAGAGCGGTTGAGGAAGGTATCAGAACTCGCAGGTAAATTGATCGAAGAGAGGAGAAAGGAGATGGATCTGGACCCTTTAATCATAGAGCCGGCATTGGTGAAGACTGAGGTGGAGAGGCAGGTGCCGGAAGTTTTGGATGCCCTATCTCCAAATCCGGTGACTTTAAAGGTTGATGGCTTGAGGATAAAGTTGCCATATGATGATTACAAGGATAGAGTTGCCTCGGTGATGGTTGACGGGAGGAGGCTCGGAGAGGTTTCCCGAATAACAAAATCTCTCATGAGAGATTACATACTTGTGAGGATCCTGCCAGAGTCTTACTTCTCTTGAGAGGCATTTGGCGATGAAATGATTTATAGAGCGGATAGTTTTGAGATCTGGTAGTTCGGGCAAACCTCCATTCTGGTGATGACAATGTTGCTACTGTGTGATGGTGTTAGCAAAAGTTTTTCTGGGTTTAGGGCGCTCGATTCTGTTTCTTTCAAGATCGATAGGGGCGAGATTGTGGGAATTTTGGGGGAGAGTGGAGCTGGTAAAACTACGTTGTTGAGAATTTTGAGGGGCGTCGAGGGGTTCGACAGTGGTAGGATAGTCTTTGAGGACCTTGAAGTCAATGCAGACTCTCCGAAAGAGTCATTCTTGGAGCTCCAAAGGAGGACGGCGATACAGCTCCAGAGGACATTTGGACTGTGGCCAGACTCGACCGTGGACAATGTGGTGAGGGCGCTTGTATATCACGATTTGGGGGACGAGATCGTGCCCCAGGACGAAGGGGAGTACGAAGAGTACAGGGCAAAGGCAATGGAGGTCTTGAAGGTCGTAGGACTCGACAGTAGGGCGGACCTTTGGTCTGGAGTTCTGAGTGGTGGCGAGAAGCAGAGGCTGATCGTTGCTAGACAGATAGCCAGAAGACCGAAACTTCTGCTCCTAGACGAGCCAGGCACTATGACAGATTTCCAGAGCAGGGCAGCATTGGTTGACGCTTTGAAGAGGGCAAGGGATGAGTATGGAATGAGTATCCTCTTCGTCTCGCACAACCCATCCATCCATGAATCCCTGGCAGACAGGACCATACTCCTCGAGAAGGGCAGAGTTTTGATGGAAGGAAAGAGTGGAAGAGTCGTGGAGAGATTTCTATCTAGGCTCGAGGATCCTCTCGCTAAGACGAGGATACCCGGAGAGGATGTACTCAGGATTGAAAGAACGAGTAAGGTGTATAAGCTGGTTCCATATGGGAAGGTTTTCGAGTTGATGGAAACCACGTTGAATTTCAGGTCCGGGGAGATTACAGGAATTGTGGGACCTTCCGGCGCCGGTAAGACTGTAATAATGAGGATGTTGGCAGGCCTGGAGTTGCCAGATTCTGGAGAGGTAAAGATCCTCTACAGGGGGGAGTGGGTCCCGCTCGGCAAGTTCGGGAGGAGGAGTCTCAAGGCGAGGCGAAGGATAGGCATATTGCACCAAGAGTTCGATCTTCCTTACTGGGCGAGCGTCCTTGAGCTTTTTGCAGCGCGCCTTGGAATAAAGGACTACAGATCTCTCGAAGAGGCGGTTCGCAGGGCAGAGAAGAAGGGTATCAGCGACTCGGTGGTGGACGTTCTCAGCAGGCTTGCGGAATTGCCAGAGGGGGAGATGGAGATCAAACTCAAGGAGGCAGGTCTGGATAAGAGCCTCTTGAAGGAGATCTTCAAGGAAAAAGACCCCGAGAAGGCAAGGGAGCTGGCGGTTAAGATCCTTGGATGGTTTGGGATGACCGATGAGATCCTAATGAAAAAGACCCACCAACTGTCTGGAGGGGAAAAGATCAGGGTGGCCTTGGCACTCTCCTTGGTGTCGAACCCAAAAGTCCTCATTTTGGACGAGCCATTTGGAGATTTAGACCCTTTGACGCTAAGGAAGGTTGCTAACCTCCTCAAAAAGATAAAGGTCTGGTTCAAGCCGGCCATAATTCTTGTGAGCCACCAGCTGGAATTCGTGGAAGAGGTGGCCGACAGGTGCGTTTTGATCAGGGACGGGAAGGTTATAATGGATGGCGAGCCAAGAGATGTTATAAACAGGTTTTTGGGTGGGGGAGAACATGGAGTTTGAAGTGAAGTTTTTGCCTGAGGGGAAGAGGGTTTCGGTTCCAGCGGGATCCACGGTAATGTTTGCGGCGTTGAAGGCCGGTGTTGACCTGGCGAATATCTGCGGTGGAAAAGGGTTCTGCGGCAAGTGTATGGTAGAGGTTCTGGGAGGCAAAGTGCCGCCCCCAACAGATCAAGAGAGAAGAAGGGTTGGCGAGGAAAGGATCAAAAAGGGGTACCGTTTGGCTTGCCAGTTAATCGTGCAGGACGACATGGTGGTGCAGGTACCAGACCAAAGCAGGGTCGGGAGGCAGAGGCTCGTTATAATGGGCAAGGAGCCGCCAGTGAGGCTAAACCCGAACGTAAAAAAAGTCTACGCAGAGGTTCTGCCACCCTCGCTTCAAGATCCCGAGGGGGACGACCTCAGGATTGCAAAGGTGTTAGCAGGTATGGGGTTTGACCCTGTTCTAATAGATTACGAGGTCGTGAAGGAAATGCCAAAGATCCTCAGGGAGGGCGGGTGGAAGGTCACTTTTACGATGCTGGATGACCACGAGGTTGTGAATGTACAGCCTGGGGACAGGACCAAGGAGCTCTACGGGGTCGCAGTGGATATAGGCACAACAAAGTTAGCAGTCTTTATAGTGGACTTGTTGGATGGCGGGATCATATTCGCGGATGGCATAATGAACCCGCAGATAAGGTATGGAGAAGACGTCATCTCTAGGATAGGCCACGCCTCTCAGTCTGATGAAAACCTCAAGGAAGTCCAGAAGGCGATAATTGACGGGATAAATTCCCTCATAGAAAGAGGTTTGAATGAGACGGGTGTAAAGGAGGAGGACCTCTACGAGCTTGTCGCTGTGGGAAACACCGCGATGCACCACCTATTCCTAGGGCTCCACATCAAGTCGCTCGGGTTTTCGCCTTACCCGCCGGTCGTTGGAAGGGCGTACAACGTTAAAGCCAGAGATTTGGGCGTTAAGATAAACCCTGCAGGAAATGTTCATCTGTTGCCAAACGTTGCGGGGTTCGTCGGGGCCGATGCGATAGCAGACGTTTTGGCATCCAGGGTACATGAGAGGGAGAAGTTGACGCTTCTCATGGATGTTGGGACAAATACGGAGGTTATATTGGGATGCAAGGACGGGCTATGGTCATGCTCGACCGCATCCGGTCCAGCATTTGAGGGGGCGCACATCAAATGTGGGATGAGGGCGGCCACTGGAGCAGTAGAGAAGGTCAAGATAAAAGAGGATTTTGAGGTGGAATACAACACCATAGACGGTGAAAGAGCCAGGGGGATCTGCGGATCCGGAATAATAGATGCGGTGGCGGAGATGCTAAGGACCGGAGTGGTGGACATGTCAGGAAAGATTGTGCTCCAGGGTCACAGGAGGGTGAGGGATGGTGAGAATGGGAGAGAATTTGTCCTAGTGTTTAAGGAGGATACCGCCTCAGGAAAGGAGGATATTGTGATAACTCAGGAGGACATCAGGGAGGTCCAGAAGGCCAAGGCTGCGATGTACGCAGGATACATGACGCTCATGAGAAAGAGCGGTTTCAGGAGAGAGGAACTTTCGGAGATAATAATAGCAGGGGCATTCGGGAATTACATAGATCCAGAAAATGCCAGAACGATAGGGATGATACCAGAACTGCCTATATCCAAGGTCTCATTTTTGGGGAACACCGCAGGCTCCGGTGCCAGGATGTGCCTCAAATCCACGGAGATCAGGAAAGAGGCGGAGGATATTGCAAAAGCGATTAAGTATGTCGAGTTGGCAGCGGAGCCGATCTTCGAGGAGGAGTACGTTAATGCAATGTACATGCCCAATAGCAAACTAGAAGATTTTCCTGAAGTGGTAGCCGCTGTGAAGGCGCCGAGGGTTGTGAAGAGATATGTCAGAAGATAATTTTCTTGAAAGATTGATGAAATTGAAGGGTATTGTGAAGGTAGCGTTGTTGAGTAAAGAGGACGTAGACGAGGTCGAGAGGCTCGAGAGGGAGGCGGAAGGAAAGGTCCTGATGGGACTCTGTAAAGGCGTAAATTTAGGGGTGAGAGAGGCCCTTGGCAGGAGAAGAGTTTATGCATGCATAACCAATTCAAGCTTGAGATGGCCAAAGACATCACTCGTAAAGATAGTCTGCGAGGGGGAGACTATAGGTGAGGACATATACGATGAAGCTGAGCTTGAAAGACTCAAAAAGGAGGGCAACATCGTCGTAGGTAACCTCGTATTCTACAGAGAGAAGATGCGTTTGATGAAAGAGAATAGGGAAAAGATGAGCGTGATAATGCTCCCCCTCCGAATACCTGAGTTGGAAGGGCGAGGTATGGTCGTGGGTAGCCCCTCCCCTCCAGCTGATCTGTATTTGAAAAGGAAGTTAGGGGTCCCTGAAGACGATCCCAAAATGGGAACCATTATCATCGGCGTAAATGGAGATCAAAATTAGGTCCTGCTTGGTCACCGACTCACAGAAGTTTACCTAAAAACCTACGAGAAAGCTTGCGGTTATAACTGCACATTGAGGCTCATTTTCAAATTCGGCGAGTATAGGTAAGCTCGAAAAGCCATATGGGGACGGTGGGCGGTATTTCCTTCCAGCGCGTATTATTATAGACTATCAAAAAAGGGCAAGCATGTTATATCAGGGGACTAATAGGAGGGCTGGAAAGAGTGGTCAGTGAACCACCAGGAGAATAGCCCTAATTAAGTCTCAGAGTGCAAAAATCGGAAAAATGCGTCTAGAATAACCATATATAAACCTTTTTGCATATAATTGTACAGGTAATTTACATGTGGAAAGAGATAGAGCAGTTCTTCTCCGGGGCCCCGGCGAAACTAAAGGTCGCAAAGCTGATGGTGGAGTTGGGGTTCGGCATAAATGATAAGGGGAAAGTCGTGTGTGGTAACGTTGAGATAGCAGACACGAGTATAGCCAAGGCGGTTAATGTTGACAGGAGAGTTGTCAGGGAGGCAGTAAAGGACATATTGGGCAACGTCAGGATGAAGAGGATCTTTACAGGGTTAAGACCCGCAGGCAGTTTTTTGAAGGATGTGGCGCCAGAGTTGGGTTACAGCGTTGTTGAGATCAGGGCTCGCCCGGATGCGATCGGGGTAATTGCAAAAGCAACAACCTACATAGCGGAGGCAGGCGTAAGCATCAGGCAGATTTTGGCAGAAGATCCAGATCTTAACCCAGACCCCAAGCTGCTTATAATAACTGAGAGACAGATCCCAGGGGAAGTGGTTTCCAAACTTCTGACGATACCAACAGTCACAAAAGTGAGCCTCAGCTAGCCACATTGAAATAACAGGGATAAAAAAGGCAGTACTCCCAATTTTGTTGAATGGCTTTTTGGGTGGAGGTGCGGAAAAAAGGAAAGTTTAGGTTTTATGGAAATCATCCTTTAGAAGTCTGGGTCATATCATCATGGGTAGATCTTCAAACGCGAAACTTTTTGGTTCGCAGTTCTCAGGCAACGCACCGGAAAGGTATTCTCCGTACCCCCCAAGGTCTAAGAGGCCATGCCCACTCAGGTTAAAGAGTATGACCTTCTTCTCGTTCTTCTCTCTGCACATTTTTGCGATTTCCATGGCCATATAAACCGCATGGGCGCTCTCTGGGGCGGGTACGATTCCCTCACACCTTGAAAAAGTCTTGCCAGCCTCGAATACGTCTCTCTGAGTGGCAGCCACAGGCTTAATTATTGAGTTTTTGACTAGTATGCTCATGGAAGGTGCCTTGCCATGGTATCTAAGCCCCCCAGCGTGGATTGGGGGTGTCACGAAATTGTGTCCCACCGTGTACATTGGGAGCAAGGGTGTCAGACCAGCGGTGTCGCCAAAGTCGTAGGCATAAACGCCCCTTGTGAAAGAGGGTACTGCGGTGGGCTCTACAGCTATGAACTCGGCTGCGAGTTTACCATTGAGTTTATCCTGAATGAAGGGATAGGCTAGGCCAGCGTAGTTGCTGCCTCCTCCCACACAGCCAATCACATAATCAGGATTTCGGTCAATCATCGCCATCTGCATTTTTGCTTCCTGACCTATGACTGTCTGGTGCATCAAGACGTGATTCAAAACCGAGCCCAAAGAATATTTTGATTTTGGATCTTTGATAACGGTCTCTATCGCCTCGCTTATTGCAACACCTAGGCTCCCAGGATGGTCGGGTCGCTCCTTTAGGACCCTCCGCCCAAACTCAGTCATGCTGCTCGGAGAGGGGAATACCTCAGCCCCGTATAGCTCCATCATGATACGCCGGTAGGGTTTCTGGTTGTAGGAGGCCCTCGTCATGAATACCCTGCATTTCAGGTCGAAGAAAGCCGTTGCCAGCGCCAGCGCAGTACCCCACTGACCCGCCCCGGTCTCGGTAACTAGCCGTTCTACACCCTCCTTCATGTTGTAATAGGCTTGGGCTACTGCAGTGTTCCCCTTGTGACTGCCGGCAGGGGAGACACCTTCGTACTTGTAGTATATCTCGGCTGGGGTCTTAAGATGCTCCTCAAGCCTACTTGCCCTTATAAGGGGGGTAGGTCTCCCCAGTCGAGCATATATCTCCCTCACCTCATCCGGTATTTGCACGAAGCGCTCTGTTGAGACCTCCTGCATCACTAAGGATTTGGGAAAGATCGCGAATAATGCTTCGGGGCTTATGGGCTTTTTTGTCGAGGGGTCGAGGGGGGGCGGCATAGGCTCGGGCAAATCTGGAAGTATATTGTACCAATACTTCGGGATCTCGTCCAGTGATAAGTCTACACGTATATTGCTCCTGTCAGTAGACATAGAATCACCAGTGAGCTGAATAGGTTATAAATAACTATATTTAAGCGTTTTTGTATATATATGTACAAAAATTATCGGGTGAGGGTGGACGCGAAATCTCTCAAGATCTTTTCTGGATCTTTGGCTTTTACAACCCCTGATGCGACCAATACCCCCTCGGAGCCGAGTTCCATAGCCCTTAAAACATCCGTGCCGTCAGTAATCCCGGCCCCGCAAAGCACATGAACGGCGGGGTTCACAGACTTTATCATCTCAACTGCAGATTTTATGACTTCCGGTTTGGCTTTGGATACCGATATGCCGCTCCCTATGAGCTCCGGGGGCTCAATCGCGACCATGTCAGGATTTAGAGCAGACAACGCCATACCTACTCGGGAAGTGTTTGCGCATACGCAGGTCAGAAGACCCAACTCCTTGCTTCTCGTTATAGAATCCTCAATGGTATCAGCCCTAAGGCGGCGTTCTGAGTGGTTGAGCAGCGTGCCGCACGCGCCTGCCTCCTTAACAGATTCGGGGGTGACGTAGCCGGTGTGGGACCCAGGAGGTTCAGGGTCTAAATGTTGTGAGAATACTGGAATTGAAACTTCGGTGGCTATCTTCTGAATATCGAGAAATTGTGGAGCCACTGCTATGCAGATCCCGTACTCAGTTGAAATCCTTTCGGCGGCCTTTGCTAGGAGGATCCCTCGGTTCCCCAGAGATTCCAAATAGGTCTTGTAATTTATCAAAATGAGCGGGTATGTGACCTTCAATTTTTTCACCGCCAATTAGTAGGGGGAGGGAGAATATTAGCCTGTGGATTATCTGTGGCTCAGCTTTTATCATCAACCTCAGTCTGCTTATTTTTGCCCGAGGCGCTGCCTTCGGCAGAGCCCTTCTTTTCGGGTTCTTTGAACTCGGGCAACTCGTCGAGGGGCTTGGGTGGAGGGGTTGTAGCCATGGTGTATCCGATCCACCCAGCAATACCAAGTACGGCCAGAACCCCCACGAGTACAGGGATCACTATCGCCCACCAGCTGTACGGGGAGAAGAAGAGCCAATAGATGTAGATGATTATCAGGGCTATTGAGACTGTCAGTATGCCTGCGCCCATCAACTGATCTCTGTGGGCCATAAATGCACCAGCCTGATACCATATTGATGGTGCGTGAAATTTAAGCTTTTATACGATGCGAAATAGATCTGGGACGGGAAAGATATGAGGGCTGATGTATTGAAAAAACTTGACGCGGCAGGGGCTGAGAAGTGTATAATCGAGTTTTTAAGAGGGCGGGTCAAGGACCGAGGAGTGGTCTTTGGGCTGAGCGGGGGTCTGGACTCATCCACGACCGCAGGACTTTTGGTGAAAGCTTTCGGAAGGGACAAGGTACTGGCGCTAATAATGCCCGAGGCAACTTCGACGCCCCTGGTCGATCTCCGAGATGCGATGAAGGTCACAGAGATCTTTGGTTTGGAGCATAAGACCATTGATATAACAGAGATAGTTGAGAGCTTTTTGAAGCAAGTTGGCAGATTTGGTGAAAGGGTGGCGGAGGGGAACCTCAAGGCTAGGATTAGAATGGCGATACTCTACTACTTCGCGAACCTCGAGAAGAGAATCGTCGTTGGAAGCGGCGACAGGAGCGAGCTCGCCATAGGCTATTTTACGAAGTACGGCGATGGTGGCGTCGACATACTCCCCATTGGAGGGCTGTACAAGACTCAGGTGAGGGTCCTAGCAAGGCACCTAGGCATACCTGAGGAGATTGCAGAAAAACAGAGCAGCCCAAGACTATGGCCGGGACACTCCATAAAAGAGGAGTTGGGGATGGATTATGACGAAATAGACGCCATACTATACTACCATTTGGATCTTGGATACGACCTGAGTAAAATAGTTGAGTTGTTTGGGAAGGAAAATAGGCAAAAAGTCGAAAGCGTCCTGAGGAGGGTTGTGGAAAATGCACATAAACTCACAACCCCGCCGATAGCGAGGCTCCCACCAGAGATTCTCTTCGGCAGAGGTGCCACAGAACGATCTCCTTAAGGGACGTAGAGTTAAGGCTGAGGCGTGGCGAGCCGTTGGAGGAGGTCCTGAGAAGGGCCGGATGGAAAGATTTTGAGGAGCTTACGTCTGATATAATGAAGGAGGCGGGGTTTTTAACTTTCAGAAATTTCAGATTCTCCTCAAGAAGAAAGAGGTACGAGATAGATGTCATAGCAATGGAGAACCCGAGAATAATCTTGGTCGATTGCAAGCGCTGGGACCTCAGACCTGGAAAGACCTCAGCCCTTAGAGCCTCCGCCTCGAAGCACCTGAGCAGGAGTTTAGAATTCTTGGGCAAGATACAGGAGTTTAGCTCCCTCAATATAAGTAATTGGAGGCGTGTGATCCTCATACCGATTATTGTAACTCTTTACGATGAGGGCATAGTTGAGTATGAAAAAGTGCTAATCGTCCCCCTATTCAAGATGGCATCGTTCCTAGAGGAGGCCAGGAGTGGAATCTTTGATCGGATTACCGCTCAGGTCTCAAACCTGGGGAGCTTGGTGGGAGCAGAGCGACTTTGACAATTTCAAGGCGCGCATGACCACTTCCACAGGATCCCTGCCGAGGAGTACCACCATCGGCTCCTTTCCAAGATCCCCAGTGTGGTATATCACATCGGGAACGCGCCCCGCGGACTTTATGGCTTCTTTCACACCCCACGGTATTGTGGCTCCCTCTTTTTCCTTAACCTCCGGGGGCTCCTTGGTCCTGTCGTAGTAGCCGACAGTCCATCCCAACTTCTCGCATGCTGATATGATCTCTTTCGAATAGCGAATGTTCATTGCCGATCTCATGGTCGGGTCGTACTGCATCAGGGTAATCACCACACTGGCGACATGCTTTGAGGCACCAAAGGCAGGACACGAAGAAGCTCGCAACCTTCCACCAACATTTGTGATCCTTCCTGGCACGCCACAGACAGCCTCGGCATTTCTAGCGTAAGGACTAGGTAATGCCATTACCAGGTTTATCTGGCACTCCGGAACCAATTGTGCGAGCGATTCTGATGACTCCAGTATGCTTAGGGCATCCTGCATTCTAGCTAGCACGCGATAACGCTCAGCATCGATTTTCAGGTTGCTTATTGGTTCGACGGGACCGACTCCCTTACCTATTTTGAGCCCATAAAGAATTGCGTTCAGAACAAAGTTCTTCGCCTCTCTGACAGCGTCCTCAACAGAGAGACCGAGCGCCAGGTAGGCGGCTATCGCGGAAGAGAACGTGCACCCGGTGCCATGGGTTGTCGGAGAATCCACCCTTGGGGAACGGAATTCTTTGACCGAACCGTCGCTAAGACATAGCACGTCTACGGCGTCGCCTTTAAGGTGTCCGCCTTTCACAACCACCGCTCTGGGCCCAAAACTTAGAATTTGCTTTCCTGCCCTGATGGAGTCCTCGACAGTTTGGATTTTCATTCCGGTCAGCACCTCAGCCTCGTCTAGGTTGGGGGTGACGACCTCGGCCAAAGGGATGAGATCTTCCTTCAGTGAGTGGATTGCGTCGCTCCTTAGCAAGGGCGCTCCAGATTTTGCCACCATGACTGGATCAACTACAACCTTCAAACCAAACCTTTTGATTGACCTTGCAACCTCTTTTATTATGGCAGAGGATGACAGCATCCCAGTCTTCGCAAAATCTACGCCGATGTCATTGACCACAGCCTCTATCTGAAGGCCCACCATTTCAGGGGGGATTTCATGAACGCCGATGACCCCTGTGGTGTTCTGCGCTGTGACAGCCGTGAGAGCGACGAGTCCATGGACACCTATTGAGGCAAAAGTCTTCAGGTCCGCCTCTATCCCGGCCCCACCACCGGAATCTGAGCCTGCGATTGTCAAGACGGACGGTATTTCAGATTTCAAGAGATCCACCACAAACTATAATAGATCTTTAATCACTTTTATAAGTATGCAATATAAAGGTTATAATAATTACTTTATATTGGAGGGCGAGCTTTGAACCCGCCTTGCGAGATCACCGTTAGAGTTCTGCTACCAGCGCTCAGAGTTCTCATAGCAAAAGAGCTGTCAGAGACCTACGGGTGGACGCAAACCCGGATAGCCAGAAAGCTAGGCGTAACACAGGCGGCCGTCAGCGGATATCTGGCTCAGGATGAGAAGGAGGTAATCCTGCCCCCATTCCAAGTGGAGGAGCTTTCAGCCCTTGCTAAGAGCATCACTTCAGAGATCAATATGAAGAGGTTGACTTATACAGACCTGATAAGCCACATCTGCAAGATATGCCTGAGTCTTAGGAGGGGCGGAACGATCTGCCATGCTCACAAAATAAAGGTTCATGAGCTTGAGGACGAGAGGTGCGCTATTTGCATGCAGCTGCATATGACTCTGGCAGACGTGCCGGAATTGAGGCGCAGGATCCTGAGCGAAGTGAGGTTGGCTGTGGATGCTATTGAGTCCTGCCCAGACTTCCACCTCCTCTTGCCCGAGGTTTTTTCGAACATTGTGATGGCCCTAAAGGAGGCAAAGACCATATCTGACGTGGCGGGAGTGCCAGGAAGGATAGTGCGGTTCAGGGGGAAAGCAAAGGCTTTGATGGATCCTGAGTTCGGCGTCTCCGGTCACCTTGGAAAGGTCTTGCTGGCAGCCATGAGGGTAAACCCAAACATTAGGTCTGCGATCAACATAAAGTACGATGCAGATGTTTTGACGGTATTGAACAAATTAAACCTCAAGTACTTTTCTCTGAAAAGGGACCCTCTGTACAAGGAAGGAGAGGACGAGCTCATAAAGTTCATAGAAGAATTGGCAAAGAGGGGGGAGGGGTGGTTCGATGCGATTGTGGACGAAGGAGGGTTCGGGATAGAGCCAAATGTGTACCTCTTTGATGAGAATGCGACCAAGCTCGCGGACAGGGTTGTGAGGATTGCCAGAATGGTAGGAGTCATTAAGAGAGAAAAGAGATCACAAGAAGGCAAATAGTTAATATTGTGTTTTTTAAGCTTATTTTTGGATAGTTATGCCGGCAAACCTCCCTCCCCAAGCAAAGGCTGCAGAGAGGAGGTACATTGAGGCAAGGACCCTCCCTGAGAAGATCAAGTACCTACAGGAGTTCATCTCGTCCATACCTGAACATAAGGGAAACGAGAAGATGAGGGGGTATCTGCGGAGGAGGCTGGCTCAGCTAAAAGCTGAACTGGAGGAGCAGAAGAGAAGGAAGGTTGGGGGCGGCGGCAGCGGATTCGCGATAAAAAAGGAGGGCGCGGCGCAGATAGTGATGCTGGGGATGACGGGGTCTGGCAAGAGCTCGCTACTAATGCGGGTCACAAATGCTAAGACAGAAGTATCAGACCACGAATTCACAACCAAGGAGCCCGTTCCAGGCATGATGAAGTTCGAAGACATACAGTTTCAGTTGGTGGACACGCCAGCGGTCTACGAAGGGATGGCAAGCGGGGCATGGGGTGCGCAACTTTTAAGCCTGGCAAGGAACGCCGACGGTCTGCTGATAGTGCTGGACGGCGGAGATGCACCCGGTCAGTTTATGAAGATAATGAAGGAGCTTATGGAGGCAGGCATAACCATAGACAGGAGAACTAACAGGGTAGAGATAGAAGTGACTAACGGCGGTGGGATACAGATAATGTGTACAGGAAGGATGGAGTGCAGGATCGAGGATGTTAAGAGGTTGCTGAGGGAGAACGGCGTCCGGAACGCCTCGATCAGGGTATGGGGCGATGTTGGGTTAAGTGACTTTGAGGACGCGCTGGAGCAGACGAGGGTTTACAAGCCCTCGATGATCGTTATAAATAAAGCAGACATCTATCCAAACGCGGTAGAGGAGTTCAGGAGAGCTACAGGGAGAGAGGCGCTTGGCATCTCCGCTCTCACAGGGGAGGGGATGGCAAGTCTTGGCGAGGCTATCTTTAGAATGCTCGGAATAATGAGAATTTATACAAAGGAGCCGAACGGTGAGAGGGCTGAGAAGCCCATCATCGTGCCGATAGGAACAAACGTGCTCGACATAGCAAAGATCGTGCACTCTCACCTCTATAAGAACTTCAAATATGCGAGGGTCTGGGGCAGATCTGTGAATTATGACGGGGAACGCGTCGGCGGCGAACATGAGCTTGCGGATAAAGATATCGTAGAGATACGCGTCAAATGACGCCCTCTCCACGGCTTAAGCCAGGAGCTTAGCTTTTCCTTGTTTTTCTTTCTCTTCCCTTCCTCTTTAGGCGTCATTCCTCGCGGTCCTTGATTTTTCCCTTCAATTCTCGATGGTTGTGAGAGAGCGCGATCTGATAGTATTGAGTATATGTTTGGTATAGCGCCCTATATACCTACTTAGATAGACTTATTGACTTGACCAAAGAAGGGCGAATATATTTTGTCTTTCAGTCCTTTCCTGAACATTATATAACTAATAAAAGTATAGTCAACCATAGAAGATTAAGGAAAGACTTTTTGGATCTTCTTATCCCCGGTTACAAATAGTCCTAATGTTATTAAGACCGCAAGGTTGTAAGAAAAAAGGAAAATTATTTTATGAAAGAATCAGGGCTAATTTGTTCGTATGGTATCAAGGGCTTAGCAGGAAGGGTCAAAGTGTTTCTTTCTGGGTATCCCACAAATATGGACTTGGGTATGTTGGCTTGTACACTAAGGTTTACGTTGCATGCCTCATTGATGACAAAATCCACAGCCATACTAGTAACAGCATAAGCAGTCCTTCTATCAAGACCATAATTCCAAGCAATGAAGTCTATTGCATTCTTAACCGCTTTCTTCATTGCATTATCAAGGTCTAGGTCCATACCCCACACAATCCAATGAGTGGGGGTCGATAGCATTGGTTGGGTAAGGTTCAACCCCTTTCTTAGGTCAATCTTCATAAGTATCCAAGCTGCCCCTTCAAGTGCGGAAGTCGTAGCCTCACCATATCCCATGGCAACATGGAAGTCCCCTACCTTAAGGAGAGCACCCTTCACCCAAACCGGTATGTATTCAATAGTGCTCTCAGTTATATCAGGAGAATCAATATTTCCGCCATGCTTGCCAGGTACTGCTCCAGCATAGTGACCAGGCTCTGGTAGAGCTACTCCAACTATACCTGGATGCGGCCTAAATGGAATAACTACACCTGGAGCAACCTCGGCTGTCCTGCTGGTCGTATTTAAAAAGTACCACCAAATACTCCCATTGCCAGCTTCGCTTGGAAGTACAGGGGCTCCAGGCAGCATCTCTTGGAATCCATAGGGTTTTATGTCAAATTTTATGTATGTTATTTCTAATACGTCACCTGGCATTGCTCCATTAACATAGATCGGTCCAGTAAGGGTGTGGTGAGATTCTTCTTTGTTTGGACCCCCAGGCCAAGCGTATGTATAATTATATGATCTAGATTTGTCTTGACTGTGCCAAACCAGAATTTGATCTATTGTAACGCCTGGCATATTTCTATCTAGGTGGTGGTAGGAAGTCTCTACAAGCAATAAGTCGCCAGGCTCTACATACATTACTGGAGTTTCATTATTGTCAAAATATGAAGGGCCTGCTGTTACATTAACTACACTTGGCAGTATGTGAATTTCCCCTAGTGCATCCCACCTCTCTTCTGATTTTCCATAAATTGCAGGACTGCTAATTTGAGCTGACCCTGCAGTTGGACTGCCAGTTTGTGCAATCTTCGCTCCCTGACTGGCAAAAGCCGTCGTCAGGGCAACTCCTACAGCTACAATAAGTATTGAGACTAAAGCCACCAAAACTAAGAATTTTTTCATGTTAATTCCCGAATATTTATTTGGCGTGAAAATTTTTTAAATTTTTCTATATAAATAATTTATATTAATAAATTTAAAAAAATTTAAATTTATGAAAATTAATTTGTGTGGCTCCCTTCAGTGGCAAGGTCTTTGGCTTTCTCAGCTGGAGGGAGCTATAGAAGGCAATAAATAAATGACCGCTTAAACCACTTTGATCGGGTATGAAGATGGCGAGAAGGGTCAGGATCGCTCAGATCTCATGCGGAACGGAATACAGCGGCATACAAAAAGAGATTGAGAAGGCTGCAGAGATCGTTGGCGGAAAGATCTTTATCCCTGAGGTTGACCTCTCTGAGATCAGATCGATCGAGGACGAACTTGGATTCCATGTTGCAAGTCCCGGCTTGAGGGTAATGATGGCAAGAGCAAAAGCGATAGTGGAGGGGAGGGCAGAGGCTGACGGTGTATTCATAGCCACCTGCTTCAAATGCGCGGAAGGAGCCCTCACTCGAAGCATAATCAGAAGGTACATACAGAGTAAGACCAAAATCCCCGTGGTCACTTACTCCTTTACTGAGAGGACAAAGGCAGGAGCTCTGCTGCTGAGGATGGAGGCCCTTGTGAGTATAATCGGAAAGAAGCCACTCTTCGCCAGAACTAAACAAGAGGGATTGACCGCTGGAATCGACTCGGGATCCACAACTACAAAGGCAGTTATAATGAGAGATAATGAGATAATAGGTTCAGGGTGGATCCCGACAACGAGCGTTTTTGAGAGCGGACAGCTAGCGCTCAATATGGCACTTAAAGAGGCAAAAGTCAGTTTAGAAAGTTTGGAGGCCATAGGAGTCACTGGGTATGGCAGAATGATCCTCAAGGAGGCATACAAGGCCCAGCTTGCGATGGAGGAGGTCTCCACATGCTCGAAGGGGGCACTGTACCTCTCCAATAGGCAGAAGGGGGATGCGACTGTAATAGACATAGGGGGCATGGATAACAAGGCGGTCACACTCTACGACAGCATACCGGACAGCTTTACTGTGGGAGGGGTCTGCGCAGGGGCGTCTGGCAGATTTTTAGAGACGAGCGCAAAGAGGCTGGGCGTATCTCTTGATGAGTTCGGGGATCTCGCATTGAAGGGGGATTACAGAAAGGTACCTATGAATGCATACTGTATAGTTTTCGGGCTTCAGGATTTGGTGGCAGGCCTTGCAAGTGGAGCCAAGGTAGAGGACGTCGCAGCGGCTGCGTGTCACAGCGTCGCGGAGCAGGTCTTCGAACAGCAACTTCAGGAGATAGACATAAGATATCCGATAGTGCAGGTCGGATCCACAGCGCTCATAAAAGGGCTGGTTAAGGCGATGTCAGAGATCTTGAGTGTTGATGTGATCGTTCCCGAAAAACCGAACCTAATAGGCGCTGTGGGCGTCGCCGTAATGGTCTCGGGTATGAAGGAGCTTGAAGAGGGGGAGAAATAATCCCACAAACCACCCGAAAATTTGTAGACAGACACAACTGACCCGGTCTTGATCTTTATGGCAATTTTGATATCGGTGGCAGCTGAAAAGGTGCTAAGAGGTAGATACGCTGGTGATGGTGCGACTCCATGATACTTCGCTCAGTAAAAAAACGCTATAAAGAAGGGACCCACCGAGCTAGGCTACCTAATGAGACTTTAGAGTGGTTAGAAGAGATCTACAGCAAGGCAGACATAACAAGGGTAGCCGACATAACCGGATTGGACAGGATAGGCATACCCGTCTTCACGGCAATGCGCCCTTTAGCTGCTGAGGGGGCCATAACTGTGTACACGGGTAAGGGGCACACTCCCCAGGAGGCGAAGATCTCAGCGATAATGGAGGCAATAGAAAGGTTCTCAGGCGAGCCCAGGGATATTGCAATGGTGAAGGGTAGTTATGAGGCGCTGTGTAAATCTTACAGGGTTCTCGATCCTTTTACTTTGAATTTGCCCAAGCTCAGACGTTATTCCCACAATGAAAACCTTGAATGGGTTCAGGGGCACTCGCTCATAAGTGGAGAAGAAATCTTTGTCCCAGCAGAGGCGGTGTTCCACCCTTACAGAAGGGAAAACCAGCTATTTAGGACCAACACTAACGGGCTAGCAACAGGGAATGTTATAGAAGAAGCCATTCTCCACGGGCTACTAGAGGTTATAGAAAGGGATGCGTGGTCTTTATTTGAATTGGGAGTCATTAAAGGCAAAGACCTTCAAGTCGAGCATTGTAACTTGGCTGGGGAGCTTCTCAGAAAATTCAGGGATGCTTCTGTGCAAGTCTATATCAAAAATATAACATCGGATATCGGGATACCAACAATAGCAGTAGCAATAGACGATGAAGTGACGAAAGACCCTGCTCTCCTTTCGCTCGGCGTTGGGTCCCATCTCGTGCCAGAGGTTGCACTAGTTAGGGCGTTGACGGAGGCGGCACAGAGCAGACTAACAACAATCCATGGCACCAGGGAAGACACCTACAAGGCAGTCTTTGCGAGGAGGATAGGCTACGAGCGGATGAAGAGGCTGAATAGGAGGTGGTTTGAGGAGTCTGACGAAAAGACGAAAATGAGTGAGCTTGAAGGCTTCGACAGTGACGACGTTTTGGAAGATATAAGGTACATTATCAATAAGCTTAGAGAGGCTGGTTTGAATGAGCTCATAGTTGTGGATTTGACGAGAAGGGAAGTTAGCGTCCCCGCTGTGCGCGTTATAGTCCCAGGCTTAGAGGTCTACGCCCTTGACAAGGAAAGAATAGGTAGGAGGGCGCTTGAGAAATTGAAGATGAAGGCTTAGAGTGGCAGATGTGGAAGCGTATGAAAGTCGTAATTTTTTTAGGACCTAGTTTGGAGGCAAGTGAGGCCAAAAAGATTTTGGACCTAGCCGAGTATAGACCACCTGCTGGGAGGGGGGATGTGGCAGGAGCTGCTGACGAAGGGTTCGGGATAATAGGTCTTGTGGATGGTGTGTTCTACCAGAAGACAGCTGTTTCCCCCCGTGAGATCCTTTACGCCCTGAAGAAAGGAGTCAAAGTGGTCGGCGGGTCCAGCATAGGGGCTCTTAGGGCTTGCGAGTTGGACGTTTACGGCATGATCGGGGTTGGTAGGATTTACAGGTGGTATAAAGAAGGGATAATCAGTGCCGACGATGAGGTGGCGGTTGTGTTTCACCCGACCACGTACCAGCCCCTCTCTGAGCCCTTGGTCAATATAAGGGCTACCTTAGAGGCGCTAGTATCGAGAGGCATGATCAGCCAAAGAGAGGAGGAGATCATAATAAATAGCGCGAAGGAGGTCCCCTTTCATCTCAGGAATTATACCAGGATAATTCAGAAGGCAATCCAAGAGCTAGGGAGGGAGAGGGCAAGAATCATTCTAGATTTGCTGAAGAGGGAGAGGATAGACCAAAAGAAGTTAGATGCGATAGATGTATTAAAAAAAGTCAGAGAACTGGCGACGAGCGATGGAAGTGTATGATTTAAATACAACTCCTCATTAATTATCGTGTTCTTTGGTGCATGGCAATGAAGGATGCTTTGATCGTCGTTGACGGCGTCTCCAAAAAGTTCAATGACAATTATGTTCTCAGGGACATATCACTCGTAATACACGAAGGGGAAAGGGTTGGCATTCTTGGGAAGAGCGGCTCTGGCAAGAGTGTCCTTCTTTCAATGCTGAAAGGCTTGAGCGGATATGCCCCGACGTCAGGCAAGGTGATTTACCGTGTGGCATCTTGCAAGGAGTGTGGTTTCGTAGAGGGACCCAGCAGAGCAGGGAAAGTTTGCCCGAGATGCTGCGGAAGGATGGAACTTTTAGAGGTGGATTTCTGGGAGGACATGGAGTCAGCAAAAGACATCAAGAACAGAATAGCTATAATGTTCCAGAGGACCTTCGCCCTCTATGGTAGCCTTACGGTCTACGAGAATTTTGTCGAGGCTTTGGAGAAGGTTGAAATCGATGGTGCTGAGGTGGGGCGTAAGGCGCTAGAGCTTGCCAAGAGGATGGGGCTAGAGCACAGGCTACTCCATGCGGCTAGGGACCTCAGCGGTGGGGAGAAGCAGAGGGTCGTCCTTGGTAGGCAGCTGGCTATAAGCCCGATCCTATTGCTGGCAGACGAGCCGACTGGTACACTAGATCCCATAAGCGCAAAAATGATTTACAGGATATTGAACGAAGAAGTCAAGAAAAAGAACACAACCTTGCTTGTCACCTCGCATCTGCCAGAGGCGGTAGAGGCTCTGAGTGAGAGGGCAATACTCCTAGAGGACGGGCGCGTGAAGGCCATAGGCGAACCGAAGGAGATAGTCAAAGAGTTCCTATCTGAGGCAGAGGTAGTATATAGAGAGGCAAAGGTGGAAACGGGGGGCACGATACTGAAGGTGGAGGGGCTGAAGAAGCATTACTTCTCAATAGATAAAGGAGTTGTCCGAGCCCTAGACGAAGTCTCCTTTGAAGTCAGGGAGGGGCAGATATTTGGGATCGTGGGGATGAGCGGGGCGGGAAAGACAACACTTTCAAGGATCATTGCTGGTCTTACGGAGCCGACCTCGGGCAGGGTCTGGCTGAGGATAGGAGACGAGTGGGTGGACATGCTGCAACCAGGGCCAACGGGGCGGGGAAGGGCGACACCATACATAGGTTTGCTTCACCAAGAGTACTCACTGTACCCGCATAGAACTGTGCAAGAGAATTTGACGGACGCAATTGGGCTTGAGTTGCCTGACGAGTTTGCAAAATTCAAGGCAGTCATGGTGTTGAGAGCAGCCGGCTTCCAAGAAAGCGTTACGGAGTCGATTTTAAATAAATACCCGGACGAGTTGAGCGAAGGGGAAAGGCACAGGGTCGCGCTGGCACAAGTGCTCATAAGGGAGCCGATCCTAGTGATACTTGACGAGCCTACTGGCACGATGGACCCGATAACACAGCAAGATGTGTCTAGGTCGATAAAAAATGCTAGGAACGAGCTTAGGCAGACTTTTTTGATAGTCTCACATGACATGGGTTTTGTTCTAAATACGTGCGATGAGGCAATACTGTTGAGGGATGGGAGGATAGTTATGAAGGGGCCTGCCTGCGAAGTTGTGAACTCTTTTTCGCCGGAAGAGATGGCAGAGCTATCTCAATCCAAAGACAGACTCCCTTGTTAGGTCCATGAAGATCTCTCTTCTCTGCCCCATGGACACCACTATTTTTTTATCGGCAGTGAAGCGACCTACGGACTCCACGGAGAAACCCACATTCCTCAAAGCCTCAAAGATCCTAGTGTTTGGGGAGCCAAAGATAAAGCCCATGGCAGGGTAGGAGGTTAGCCACTCCGAAAGAAAAGAGACCTCGGGTGTGGGGATCTTCTCCAAAGAGACCTCGGCCCCAACGCTGCTGGACTCGCAGAGCATTGCCAGGCTCCCCAAAATTCCAGGAGCGCTTATGTCCCTAGAACAGTATACTTCCCCAGACTCTAGAACGGAAATTATGGCGGATAGCATTTCTTGGACTTGCTCTGATGTTTTTCTCAGGGTACTGTCGAAACACTTAACCCAACCCTTCAAACCGAATGAGCCTGATAGGTCAATTGCCATTACAATTTCATCCCCAGGGCGCGCGTTTGTACCTTTCACGACCTTTTTTGCAACGCCCACAACGGCGGCATCTATTGCTGCGTATGAAGAGTCGGGGTGAGTATGCCCCTTTAGTAGTTTGACGTTGTATTTTTCCAGCCCAGCCTTTATCCCCTCGGCCATCTTGTTCCTGATCTCTCTCGGCCCTGAGATCACATTAACATATCCAAGTGGTCTTGCCCCCTTTATAACCACATCATTCACATTTACAAGCACAGAGTAATACCCGGCAAACCAGGGATCCGATTTGACCAGATCCTCTGCGATGCCGTCGGTTGAGACCACTATGTTTAGACCTTCCACCTCCAATATTCCGGCATCGTCATAGTCTATCTCGCCCAGTATGTTGACGATCTCCCCAATCTGGGCCTTTCTTGATAGCCCTTTGTAAGATCTCGTCTTATTTACGATCTCCCTAAGGTCTTCCAATTGGGATCCCTCAGATTAATAGGAAAGAAAATGCTTAAGAATTTATTAAATATTTGTGGGGAATGGGAAAAAATGATCAAGGAAGGATCACCGGTAATATACAAGAGGACGGGCACCCTCGGCAAAGTTGTTGAGTTGGTAGAACTGGATGGCAAAGTTTGGGCCAAGTTGGACTCGACTGGACTATTTTACGATGAAGACTTCTTAGAGATTGTTGAAGAGGGCATTGTTGAAAAAAGTCCGATGCGAGGGGCGGAGGAGGGCGAAGAAAGAATAGGGAAAGATAGGGAAGCGGGGAAGGGAATAGAGGAGGTAGAAGTTAAGGAAAGAGCTAAAACTCCTGAGATCAAAGACGAGGGCGAGATAGACACCAGCGGGAATGTTTGCGGTGCTGGATGAAGAGGGCCAAATGCTTGAGGGCAGCAGTAGTTTTTGACAAGTCGGGCACAATACTGAAACCCTGCAGAGTGGTTTTGGACATTCATAAAAATGAGGTTCTTTTTCATGTCAATACTTTGAAATTTGTCTTAGAGATTGGTGGGTACCTAGTAAACATTAAGGGTGCCAGTATTGGGATAAAACGGGGCGGTATCAAGATTGGAAAGGTCATTTGTTCCTCCTCATCCGCTCCCCCCAGAATCAGCAATGAGATCTTGAGGCGGAACGATGTTCTCAATGCGTTGAAAAGGGTTCTGGTCGAGGCGAAAAGGCACTGCGGTTCAGAAGTCGGGACATGTGCGGCCCTAATAGTGGACAAGTTCGCATGCCCAACGCACGCGGTGGGCTTAGGAGGAGTACTTTATGAAGACGTGAGGGAGACTGTCGAGACTATCAGGGGAACAGACGACGACGTATTCATAGCGACAGGAAACTGCCGTGAGTCAACCCTAAAGTGTGCCAAGATCTTGGGAATAGACAAAAGGTTCGTGATAGCGGACGCATCGCCTAAAGAAAAGATGGATTTTGTGAAAAAGCTCAGAAGGTTTTATGGACTTGTGGTGATGGTGGGAAACGATGTAAATGATCTTCCAGCTATGAGGGAGGCGGACATATCCATCCTTGTAAAGAGGGATCCGTCTGATGTCACGGAAAAAATGCTGTTTGAAGTGGATCATTTAGTGGAGTCTCTCAGAGAAGTCCCAAAGATAATATCGGAGATCAGGCGAAGTGTAAGTTTCTCCACCTTCGATTTGAAAGCTCATCAATGAATTTGACTTTTTATTGTAGGGTGCCATTCAGTGTTGAGTATCATGGGTTAATATATCGTAGTAGTGCTTTTGATACTCTGGGTGAGGGTGGGGGAGAGCTCGGGAAAGCTCTTCCTCAAGATCATTTAATAATTGCAAATCGTCCAACTTTAAGAAGCCTATAAGTGCCCTTTCAGAAGCTTCTTTGCAAAATATGCTATGTGGAACAAACCCTGCAGTACTTACGAACACGACCTCTTCTCTCAGGCTACTCAGCTCTTCCAAGTGCCTCGAGTCAAACCCGTATCGAACTTCCTCTGAAAATGAGCGGATGCAGCAGGCAGGGTAATTTAGGAAGAGCCCGACTTCCCAATCGGAGAAATTCTTGCTGAATATTCCAAGTTGTGTTGATGAGTACGGGTCGAGCGCAGGTCTGATCGGAGGGTTATAACGTTCTACTATCCTCAGTTGGAGCCTCAGCCTTGGAAGTACATCGTGCAAGTGATCCTTTAAGAACAAGCTTGCAATGTGCCCAGACAAGGATGGGAATTCAGGGTATTTCTCTTTTGCACATTCCGGTGTCGAATGGGATAGATCTGTGATTATATCTACAATCCTTTTGAGTGAAGAGTATCCAGTCATCTTGAATGACATAATTTAAAAAAAGGGAGATTAGTGGCTCGGGATGATCAAGTCCCGCTCGCCAGCGGGCATGAACTCCCTGAGCGCGCCCTTTCCGAAGCATAGCCTCGGGTGCGTGAAGTCGAATTTCAAATCCTTGTCTGCAAAGGCGACCTTTATCAATGGGTTTGTTGTCCACGCGTCTCCTCTTCCACCGTGAGCGGCAGAGACAATACCGCAGTATGCTGACTGGTGCCCTACATTCAGTGCATAGTTGGGGTAGTTTACACCCCTCAGGTTGAAGGGCAGACCCTCGTCGCTCCTCCATGAGAAGCTGTTCGCCGAGCCGCATTGGTCCTGGCAGTCGTATCCATAGAAGCCGAGTCGGCCCATCTCTTCTTTGTGAAGCAGCTGACTCAGATACCAACCGTTGATTCCAGCAGTGGAATGGCCGGTGACTAGCGAGACAGAGACTCCGGCGCCGGCGGCAACTACGGCGGCCCTCTGGGATCCGCCGAAGTGAGTTTCCATCAAGGCAGGGTATCGCTCATACTGCTCAAGACCGTACAGGGTTACCTCCGTGGCAACGTCGTTTATAACGTCCCAGCTCGGCTTGGCCTTTGCGAAGCCGCCATACTTCTTCTTAACGTACTCGGCGCCGTAGTAGCAGAAGTCGTCAAGAATGTTGTCGGTGTACGTGCAAGTTGCGTACTGGGTGAAGCCTACTCCGCCAGACATGTAGCTCCCGAACCAGAACTGATCGTAGAGCACAGCGGCCATGGAGATGGATTCCAGCGCGACCCATACAGGATCGTCTGGCTTGACCCTTGAAGCTTGGCAAATGTCTGCCATGTATCCTAATGGAATTCCACCGGGCTCATTAGGACCCCTTGCTCGCCTCCAAGGCATCAAGGTGCCCATCTCTATGACTTCTGCGTGCTTGGCTGCAAATGCAAACTCGCCCACAGCGGCCTCTCCCGCCATAAGCTTGTAGGCATTAATCATTGACATTGAGATCTGCATAGCCGCCCATCTTGACATTGTGCCTCCGTCGCAGGTCATTGCTACGAGTGTTGGCATGCGGCAGACTTGGTAGATCCGTTTTCCAATGGCAGCCTTAAGCTGTGCGGCGTGCTCAGCAGGGAATTCCTTGTTTATGTCTATAAGGAACCTGTCGTCGATCTCGTCTGCAAGTTCGTCGTCACCCGTGAATACCTTGACATAGCTGTCCGAGACCAGCCCTGGATGGGTCTCGACCATGTGCTCTTGGACTACGGCCGCACCAGGTAATGCATGGTTGAGCACTTCTAAATAGTGGTTCACGGTCTCAGGGGTGACCTCCTTACCAAGCCTCTTCTGTAGGACCGTGTGCGCCGCGTCCAAACCGACGATCACCGTACGTCTTATGTCGTGCCACATCTGCTGCATCGCGGCGTTGTTTATAAAATGAAGGTCGTCGCCCTCGCAGTAAATGTCTGTGCCGGATAGTCGATATGGCATCAAGACCCTCTGCCCCAGCGGGATGCCGCCGAGGTGCAGGTCTGGGTTGTAGAATGGGACAGTCCTCTCCTTTGCTATCTTCTGGGCAGCCTCTACAAATTCTCTCTTCCTCTTTGACTGCTTCCATCCATCATATATGTAGAATTTTGTTTGTTTCTCTTCAGGAGATTCTTTGAACTTTCTCCTGAGCGCTTCTAGGAACATCTTCTTCTCTTCGCTCATTACAATCCCTCCTAGATATCCTTCACCTTGTTGGGGTCGAAGCCTGCTTCTGTTCTCAGCATGTGGATCCTCTGGACGAACTGTATAAGTTCTGCATCGTTCCTGAAAGGTTCTCCATCGACCCTGAACTGGCTAGTTATCCTTCTAAGTTCCTCTTCGGGGATGGGCTTTCCTACGTAGATGGGTCTGTCCAACGGGACTCCAACTTGGTCTTTCACGTAAACGACCTCGCCTTTGTTCTTGTCATATTGGAACCTTCTGAGAGCATCGAACATGAGTCCATTCTCATCGAGCCTCAGCGCGTGACCGTGGACGGTGGCACCTCTGATCCCGACTCTTGCTGGATCGAAAATCTCTGTCTCCACGAGGTCTTTAGCGACCTTCTCAAGATCCCGTTCTCGCGCCTCAAGTGGAACACGCCCTGATAGTACGCCTATGTCAACTCCCCTGTAGCGCATGTGACCCATCCAAGCCCTCATGTATGGAGTCAGCGGAGCAAAGTACACAGAATCGGTGAACTGTATGTATCTAATCCTGTCACCAGCCTTGGCTCCAGGGGTTGGTTCAACTAGCTCCCTGATGGGGCATGCGGGTTCGCCCAGCTCCTCCAAGGGCGGATGGACGCTCTTGTAAGCCTCGCCTGGGACCCTGTGACCCATCAGCCTAACCAAGTCGTCATCGCTTATAGTCCTCAGCTTTCTGAGTGTGTACTTGGGATCAATATACTTGCGCCTGTTGGCGGCTATTTTTGATCCTCCAGGGTAATATTGGGGTTTGTAATCCACCATTTTAGATTCCTCCCTTTATCGAGACCGCGGCCTCATTCACATACCGTAGTGACTCCCTAAGTTCGGGCACCTCGCTGAGTACTTCGCCCACTACCCCGCTGATCTTCTCGGGGGTGTAGATCGTGGTTCCAGCGTCCAGAGCCACAGCAGCGGCGACGCATGGTATTGTGAAGCCCTTGCTATGTCGGGTGACAATGTGGTTACCGTGGAATACAGCAGGGTTTCCACCGCCGTAGATCGAGTGGCTGAAGAATGACATCTCCACACCAGTGCCTGCGACCCTGCCGAAGTCCACTCCGGGGAGACCTGTCTCCCTTTCTATGAGGTCGTTGAAGTATATGAAGACTGAGGGGGCGTGCTGCATGGACCTAGCAGCTCCGCAGGTGATCATCGTCCCAGCCAAAAGTCCTGCTGCGGCATAGGCGTTCCACTTGTTCAGGTCGCTTGTGGTATAAAGCGTGTAACCAGAAGGCGTCTTCTTTAAGGGTTTGATAACACCGTCTGAGAGGGCCCTCTTCACGGTCGATATGACGACGTCTCCCAGCGTTCCGGTCTTTGCATTCTCCTTAACCAGATCGTAGACTATGTTGTCCGCGTTCAATCCCTGATATGCCAGACCCAATAGGTGGAACCTCTCGAAGCTGCCAATGGCGTCGCCCATCTCAAACATGGCAGTCTGTTCCAATATTGACGAAAGAGCGGCAGCATTCATCGCATTCTTCTTCGCGATTAGGGCTATGTGGGCGCAGGGGATGTTTCTAAGGGCGTAACCCATACCCTCATTCTGTTGCGGCACTGCCAAGAGCGAGGAGACGTTACCACCCAGCATCTCCATGGTCTGGGGGTATCTTCCCCAGACGGCAGCGTGTACAAGATCGGCATCCCAAATGTTGACTTTAAAGTTCTCGATTATTGTGCAACAGAGGGCAGCAGCAACTGCTGTTACACCTGTGGTATACTCCACACCCGCGTTTAGCCGCTTTGCTGGGACCTTCACGAGGAGGTGTTTTCCGCCCTTCAGGACCTTTACCTCCGTGTCGTCGCCAGGATCTACCTGCAGGCATTTCTTTAGCGAGTCGGCCACGCTACCTGCGTTCTTGACAAGATCAAGCTTTAGAGATCTGCCCCTGATTATGCACCACTTCCCTCCAACTTCGCCTGTAGCCAGTGCCTTCTCAACGCCTTCCAAGTTGACTGCGACGCATTGTTTCACGTATGAGATGATTTTTTGTATTGCTGTGTTCTTTAGAGGGCTAAGAGCCTCGATTGGAACGTTCGTGTCGAAGAGCTTCCCGCGGTCGTCGTACAAATTCACTTTGTCCGGATATTTTGCCATAGAACTCCTCTCTGTAGATTTCTTGTGTGAGAATAGATAACTGGAGGTTAAAAATCTTGCCCTCGACCCATAAATTAAAATGGATAGTATTAAAGTGGTTTTAAGAACTAATATTTTAATTATTTATTAATAATTAATAAAAAACATTTATAAATTAACCAGTTGAGGTTATTTTCTCAACGAGGAGGTTCACTGAGTCCAGAATGTTTGATTCCTCAATCTTTATTGTTGCAATTGGAATTCTCACGAACTTCTCTATTATACTGGCCACAATGGAGGCACAGACGAGGCCGTTTACTCTATCCCGTTCCGCCTTTATCGCGGCTATTATGGCATCCTCTATTGTCAGGGCAGGGTACTCTTTTATAATCACGCGCTTACCTTTTGCCAACAGTTGGTGTTTTGATATCGTGTCGAGCGAGGGTCTTGCAGCAATCACCCCGATTACGATATCGGCCTGCGGGACCTCGAGAGAATGAAGGTACCTCAGGATGTCTCTAAGAGTGGAGAGGCGAAGGTCTCTACATTCTGAGAGTATCTTGTTTATGGTGCTGAGTGGTATGCCAGACCCCTTGCTCAGATCCTTTGCAGAGATGTTCATTCGTCGCATTATTGATTTTAGAGTCGCCGAGAATGCTTCGTTGGAAGTCATAGCAGCGTTTATCAGCTCATCGCGGATTGTTAGCTCTTTTTCCATATCAGATGCCCTCCAATTCCTCATGGAAGGCGGTCAATATCCGCTCTCGGTAAGATATGAATGGGGGGCTAAGTCTAGCCCTCGGGTAGGGAAGATCTATATCGATTATCTGCTTAACCCTTGAGGGGCGTTTGGTCAAAACAACAACTCTCTGTGCAAGGAAGACAGCCTCTTCGACATTGTGAGTTATGAAGAGGACACTCTTGTTGAGCTTTGACCATATCTTTAGCAGTTCCCTCTGCATGAGAGACCTCGTCTGGGCATCAAGATCTGCAAAGGGCTCATCCATAAGTATCAGATCAGGGTCTATTGCCAATGCCCTAGCTATGGCAACTCTCTTTTTCATTCCCCCAGATATTTGGTGCGGGTAGTAGTTCTCAAATCCCTGGAGCCCCACAAGTTCCAAAAAAGTTTTGGCTACCCTTTCTCGTTCTGCCTCTTGGTAGTTCTGAATTTCAAGCCCAAACTCCACATTCCCGAGGACGGTCCTCCAAGGAAGTAGAGAATCCTCTTGAAAGATGACTCCGAACCTCTGTATTTTGGGGTCTGGAGGTCTACCAAAAACGAGCACCCTGCCAGAGGAGGGGGGTTCAAGCCCTGCAACGATCCTGAGGAGTGTGGTCTTACCACAACCTGATGGGCCGACTACGCAGACGAACTCGTTTTTATTGACATCGAATGTGAGATCCTCTATCACCTTTAGCGAGCTTGAGCCAACATCGTATTTTTTTGATACCGACTCCAGGAGAATGGCCTTATCCAATTCGCACACCTACGCCCTTATTTCAACCCTCCACCTAAACATCCTCTTCTCCAAAAATAGTATGAAATAATTCATGGCAAGGCCCACAAGACCTATTGTTATCATCCCAACTATCACTGTGTCGATCTGGAGGAGGTTTGCATACTTCAGTATTAGTCTCCCCAGCCCAACGGGTTCGCCCCCTATCATCTCGGCGGCCACGATGCACATCCAGCCGACTCCAAGTCCAACCCTGAGACCATTCATGATCTCGGGGAGGGAGCTTGGGAATATGATCTTTGTGATTATATTCTTGTTGTCAGCCCCAAATGTCCTTGCCATTTGTATCAGCGTTATCGAGGTCCTTTTGACGCCGGCTATAGTATCCAGTAGCACGGGGAAGAAGACGCCAACCCATATTAGGAACACGTACCTGTACATGCCGATGAGCAGGACTATTGAAAGGGGTATCCATGCTATAGGCGGAATGAACCTGATCGGCTCTATAATGGGCGTGACCGCATTTTTAAGTGTTGGTTTTATTCCCAAGAGCAAACCAATCGGCACGCCTGTTGCGCTACCAACAGCGAATCCAAGCAGGACTCGCTCAAGACTCATTAGTGTGTGCCAAGCCAACGTGTAGCCGTCGATGTCCCCGACCGTAATTATGGTGATAAAGGCCTTCAGGACTGAGTAGGGATCCGGAAAGTATGGAGATTGTAAGTATGAGGCAGCCAGTTCCCACAAAATGAAGAAAACGATGACAGATGCTGACGCAAAAAGTAAAGACTGCAGACGAGAGTACAGCTTTCTCATTGAGACCACGTTCAACCAGATACATATTTGGTATTAATGAAGCCGTTTATGAAGCTATCCACTTGGCTCATATCTACATTTCTGATGATCCCTAGCCTTATCATGTCTATTAAAAAGGCTTTGATGCTATCGACATTCACAGATTTTGAGAATGACATGTGCGAGAATGCGAGATCTATCACCGGCATCGGTAGTTTGGTAACATTCATTGCGATCTGCTTAGCCTCGGCTGGGTTGTTGTTGATAAAGTCTATGGCGGCTCTGTGTATAGCAACCATCTTATCCACAATGTCTGGTTTGGATGCTAAGAACTTGTCAGAGACTACTAGTACGCAGCATTGATGATTTGGCATGATGTCATGAGAGGTGAGTAGTACTGACGCGTTATATTGATAAACCGCTATTGATGGGTAGGGCTCCCAACCTATGAATCCGTCGATCTCCCCCCTTCCATACTGAATTGGTAGGTCGGAGATTCGCCCTGGGTATTTTGTAATGTTAAGGTTGTTGTTCTTTGCGTAAGTGGTGATCAGTACGTCCTGTATCGTCCCGGTCCCTGGCGTCCCAATCTTTTTGTTGTTAAGGTCGCTTACGCTCTTTATAACTTCTGGGTTCACCACCAACGCAGATCCTTCCAAATTCCCAGAGCCTATTACCACAGGTAGCGAAGTCACATTAGAGCCTATTCCGCTGGCTCTGGCAGTAAGAGCTGGCGGAGTGCCAACATAGGCGAAGTCAAGCTCTCCTACCACGAAGTGTTGCATGAGGGTCGGCCCGTTTATGTACTCATAAAGTTCATATTCTATGCCATATTGTGCAAAGTAATTTTTCGCAACCGCCACGTGAAGGGCTAAATGGTGCAGGTCTCCAGTAAGGTAGCCTATCCTGACCTTAACCTTCTGGGCTGGTGCTAGGAGTCCGGCGCCGTACATACCTGCAACCACACCTATGGATACAATAAGGATAATTGAAAGTACAATAATACTTTTTTTCATTTAATAAACACCTATAATTTGTCTTATTATGCCATAAATTTATAATTTTCGCTAAAAAAAGTACAAGGAGGCAAAAATTAATACTCGAGGGTGCAAAAGATGGCGGCCGCGAGAGTGCCATGTTCCGCGGCGTTTTTATCCTCCGCGAACCCTATTAAGATGAAATCTCCATCTCTTAGAGAGAAAGAGCTCTTGATCATTTCCACGAGGCGAGGGTAGTCCCTTGAGACGTCGTCCAATATCATCGGTAGCGAGATCTTTGAGTCCTTGACAGTAAACACCAACATGCCATCAGCGCCATTCTTTACTGCAACGTCCCTAAGCTTTGTGATAGGTATTGTTAGCACCGAAGGACCCCTCACTTGAACTGCGAAAGAAGGTAGCTTGATCCCGAACTCCTCCAAGGTAAACTCTTTTGAGGAGGGGATTGTCTGGCGCAGTTCGCTCACTATGAGCCTGCCTTCTTCCGTCAAATTGCAACCACCAACAGGATCAATAGAGACCAGCTTTCGTTCAGCAAGCCTTTTGACAAGGGTTCTGGCTGATCCTTCGCCCAAACCTAGCATCTTAGACATTAACTGGCGCCCCATGCTGCTAGACTCCAATAGCAAGAGGGCCTTAACGAGATGAACGGGGGTGAAAGCTGGGGAGGGCCCCTTCGGGATCTCGCCTCGTGAGAGCTCGGTTAGTAGTGCTTTCAGCTTGTTCAAAGCATTCCCCATTATCTTCTATATTCTTCGGGATATTCTCTTTTTCGGTTCGAACCAATTGCCTGTTACCTAAGAATGAATCTAGGCGTTAAGCTTAGGATTTTTTAATGTACACTTTCACTCACTTCATTATTCAAGAAGGCAAGAGTGGGCGAATCCCTTATCGGACGATCTCCCAGCAAAGATTAAGTGGTAGGGTGTAGAGCTATTTACCAGTGAGCAATATGCCGTACTGCCATAATTGTGGGATTGACACTCTCCACGACTAAAGTCGGGAGATTCTTGCACACAGCCCCTTCAGCGCTCAGGGACACATCTGTTTCAGCATTCATCCCTCACTGCTCAGGGGCTATCTGCAATGGGTGTGCCACCACCCAGTTAATGCTACCTTTATGGAGGTAGCCTATATTTAGTGGTTGTATCTCTGCTCGAACCCCTCCCACCCAGTTCAGTCCGGAGCCTTATTCGAGCTTTTGGACATCCGGACTACACCAGAAAGTACTAATAATTATAAGAAATATAAATCTAGCGGCGATTCATCCCACGGTTAAAACCGTGGGCTTTCTCGCCGAGTGCATGTAAATAAACTGATCTCATCAGGACGTCGACTGACAGTAATCTTGCCAATATATGGGGGTATAAAGGATCTCGCAGCGAGGAGAATTCACAGAATCCCTGACAGCCTACCCATTACGGCCCTTGCAGAAGAGGTTGAAAAATTTGCAGTCAAACTGAAATCCATTAACATAAGGGTATTTGGTGTACCGCACCCTCTTCAGACGGCGGACTGGGCAGAAGAAGTAGCCGTGAGAGCACTCAGACCTCTGACCTACTGAAGGAAATGAACGTGGGCGTGACTGTGAGCACGGCCTCTGCATTCATGATGGCCTCAAGCTCGTTCTTGTTCGAGCTCCCCCAAACCACGACTATCTTCTCGCATTCCTCGCCGAAGAGCTCTGCAACGTCAATGTTAGAAGGGTGAACGAGGGAGAAGGCGTCGCCCCTCTTGAGCCAGACACCTGAGGGCTGCTTACCCACCGATGATAGAAGCTGGTCAACAACTGCCTGGGAGACGGAGCCCCTGACAGCCTCAAGGTGGAACGAAGTGCACCCTTCATTCAGGAGGTTCGGCAGCTCCTCCGGAGTCACGACCACAGCGACCGCCCCGTCGCCAACTGCTTTCCCGGCGTAGACATCGAGCCCGCCGAACTTTCCGAGCCAGAGCTTGACAGCATCGCGCAATACCTTCTCCTGCGCACCCTTCAGCTTCCCATACATGCCCCTAACCTTCTCCTGAAACATGGAGAGGGTCCTCTCGTCGAGTCTAACCGTCGTTTTTACTTCAGATTCGTTAACTTGAACAGCCATTTTTCACTCACAAGAATATGTTTGACAGCCAAATATATAAATATTGTCGCTTTTTTCGACATGAAGGACCTAACCTATCCGAGAGGTCCTGAGAAGTGAAGAGTGAGAGAGAGAAAGAAAAAGTGCGGAGGAAAACCCCTCCGCATGTAGTTTAAAAAAAGGAGGTGAAGTCCCCTGATGATGCGCTCCCTTTGTGCGGAGCGCTGCTCGTGCGCCTGAGGCGCACGGGTTGGCCCGTTTTAACCCCGGCTGGGGCCGAGGGATGGGGCCGAAACCTGGACCTTTTTGAAACCGCCGGGCTGAACAGTTGACCCCCGATGCGGCGACGCCCTGACACATGCATTCAACTCTCCTTCTGTCGCTCTCCGGCGGTCATCATGCGGGGCATGGCTGCCCTGCCTGCTTTTTGAGCTCCAAGGATCTGGGCAGCCTGCACTATCGACCCCGCGGTCCAGGTCGGGACGCGACCCGCGGAAGTCCCCGCGGTCTGAATCCCCCGCACCAGCAGGTGCGGATTAACCGAAGGAGG
>Ga0078972_1004334_pt1 | contig 39283 bp, 30 predicted proteins | sample YelNatPaOPGAMG01_FD_67568 | JGI IMG/M metagenome (GOLD analysis project Ga0078972, IMG submission 67568) | Hot spring thermophilic microbial communities from Obsidian Pool, Yellowstone National Park, USA - OP-RAMG-01 (SPADES assembly) (version 2) | ecosystem: Environmental > Aquatic > Thermal...
CTCCAGACCCCGAATCCACTGGCGTCACGCTCGCAGATCGCCGTCTGGAGACGGCTCCTACAACCGAGTGCGGCTTTATCCGCAGGCTGCTAGCCCTGAGTAGGCCCGTCCTGAGCGTCCTGAGCTTGTCGAAGGAGCGATGACGGGCCGTATCGAAGGGCGATCGCTTCCCACGCCCGCTCGACGACTACATCCGGGCTCTCCGCCGCATCAAGGACCACAACCCGTCCCGGTTCCGCTCGCGCTATCGCCAGGTATCCCTGCCGCACGGACTCGTGAAACGCCAGCCCCTCCGCCGATATCCGGTCCACGCCCTTCTGCCGCGCCAGACCCACCTCCGCGGGCAGATCGAGCAGAATCGTCATATCCGGCGTAACACCGCGCACGGCGAACTCATTAAGACTCGCGACCGTGTCCGAGTCGATCTTCCGCGCCCCGCCCTGGTATGCGATGCTGGAATCGGTGAACCGGTCACATATCACTACAGCCCCGCGCTGTATCGCCGGCGCGATCACACCATCCACATGTTGTGCCCGCGAGGCCTCGAACAGCAGCAGCTCAGCCCGATCCGACATGAACTCGCCTGATTCGAGAAGAATCTTCCTTATAGCATCGCCGACGCTGGTACCGCCAGGCTCGCGTGTCAGCACAACCTCGCGCCCGGCCTCTCTCAGCCGCGCGGCGAGCGCTTCTGCAAGTGTGCTCTTCCCTGCGCCTTCGATTCCCTCGATGGTGACAAAGAATCCGCGTGCAGACGCGGAAGCTTCGCCACGAAGCGCGCGTGTTGCTTTGTCGCCTGATGGCGTCATGGTCTGAAGATTCTCACTCGGCGATAGGGTTCAGTACCGATGCTTTCGGATGTCAGTTCATACTTCTCCGCAAGCTGGTGCTGTAACCTTCTCAGGTAGCTGGTTTGTGGGGAGAGTTCCTGCGGCTCGCCGGTCTCGAGTACCCGGCTGATGGCTTCTTCGGCGTCTTGAATGGCGCTGGTCTCCTCGTCGGAATCGCCGAGGTGGAAAAGGTCGCGCACGACGCTTGCTATCTGCGCATAGGTGTTGCTCTTGATCACATACAGTGGCAGCCCGCGGCGCCTCGCATCCTGGAGGATGGCGACGTTTTTTCGCTCGTGCGCTTTGAGTGCAATGACCGCGTTGGCTTCGCCGATCTCCTTGGAGATATAGCCCGGCACGCGCAGTTCGCGAATCGCGCGCTCGAGGCGGTTTCTGCTGACGCCATAGGGAAACATTTTGATGATCGCCGGCATCGGGTGCGCTTCGGCGATCTCGAGCCCGTGCGCTCCGATTCTCGCTTCGGTCGCGGCGAGCGGGGGAACATCGGTTCCCTGCACGACCTCCACTTCTCCCTTGACGTTGCGTACGCGGATCTCCGGCCGCGGTGGAACCCCCCGCAGCATCTTGTCCACGACGCTGGCCACATCATGATGAATCGCGAGCTTGTCCATCTCGATGATTTCTATCAGCACGTCGAACGTTGGCGGGGCCTTGCGTTCGAGCACCGTCTTCTGGGTCCCGCGGCGTTTGGCCTCGTCGTCGGAAAGCGTCACCGCCTGTATCCCGCCGATCACATCCGACAGCGTCGGGTTCATCATGAGGTTATCGAGCGAGTTGCCGTGCGCCGTTGCGACGAGCATGACGCCACGCTCCGCAATCGTCCGGGCGGCGAACGCCTCGGCCTCGGTTCCGATCTCGTCGATCACGATGACCTCGGGCATGTGGTTCTCCACCGCCTCGATCATCACTGCGTGCTGCTGCTCGGGGGTGACGACCTGCATGCGGCGCGCATGGCCTATCGCGGGGTGGGGGATATCGCCGTCGCCCGCGATCTCGTTGGACGTATCCACGATCACGACGCGCTTCTTGAACTCGTCCGAAAGAATCCGCGCGACCTCGCGCAGCTTCGTTGTCTTGCCTACGCCCGGCCTTCCGAGCATCAGAATGCTTCGGCCGCTCTCGACCACGTCGCGAATGATATCGATGGTGCCATACACCGCGCGCCCGATCCGGCACGTCAGCCCCACTATCTTACCCTGCCGGTTGCGGATGGCGGAGATGCGGTGCAGTGTGCGCTCGATGCCCGCGCGGTTGTCCTTGCCGAACTCACCGACGTGCTCGACCACATACTCGATGTCCTCTGCTCGAACCGGCTCTTCGGATAGCTGACTCACCCTCAGCGGGAACCGTGCTTCAGGCTCCCTGCCAAGGTCCATCACGATCTCGAGCAGTTCCTCGACATCCTCCTGCTCCTCAAGCTTCTGCCTAATCTTGGCGGGCAGCACATCGAGCAGTTGGTTCAGATTGTCCGTAACCCGAAGCTGCTTCAGCCCCAGGGCGCTCTTCTCAGGCATATCCTATTCCCAGTCCGCTTGCTACCGATTCATTCATTGGGCGAGCAGGAATTCCTGCCTACAAGTCGCCCTCCAGTTCGTACATCACGGCCGCGCAGGTCGCGATCGCCGCCGTGTCGGTCCGCAGCAGTCTCGGCCCGAGTGACACGGACACCGCCCCCGCTGCCTTCAGCGCACTGACTTCACGCTCCGTCAGCCCGCCCTCCGGTCCTATCACAAGCAGCACCGAAGCGACACCCGGTGTCTCGGGATTTGAGCGGAGCGGAAATCCCGAAACACGGTGCAAAGCTTCCCGCAGCGACAATCCGTCTTCCTCTTCCCAGGCAACGATCGCGAGATCATACCGCGGCACCGACTTCACAAGATCCCCGAACGCCATCAGCCCACGGATACCGGGCACTCTCGACCTCCCGCACTGCTCGGCAGCCTCCGTAGCTATCCGGTTCAGCCTTGCGAGCCGCCGTCCCTGCCTGTCCTCGTCCGGCCGCGCTATCGTCCGCTCGGACTGCACCAGCAATATCTCAGATATTCCCAGTTCCGTGCACTTCTGAACGATGAGCTCGATCCGATCGCTCTTCGGTAGACACGAGGCCAGCGTGAGCCTCAGTCGCGGCTCGTTGGTGTCGCATTCCCTGCTGAGTATTCGCGCCTTGACCGTGCCGGCCGACATCTCACTGATCTCCGCCGCGCAGCACGTGCCGGCGCCGTCCAGCAGCGTTACTGGGTCGCCTACCTTGAGCCTGAGGACCTTCGACATCTGCTTGGCCACATCACCGCCGATCGCGGCCTCGCTTTCACCTATCTCCTCGGGGGATACAAGGAATCTGCGATGATCGCCCATCACGCGGCCCTCTCGCACACGAGTGCGACCCACTCGCCGTCCGTGCGCTCATCTACGATTGCGAGCCCCGCCGCGCGGAACGCGTCTCTGACCTGATCTGCCCGCTCCGTTACGATCCCCGACGCGACCAGCTTTCCTCCCGCCGCGAGCTTCTCAGCAAGCGCGTCCGCCATTTCTACCAGGACTTTGGCGATAATGTTCGCGAACACGATATCGGCCTGCCCATCGAACGCCGACGGCGAATCAGCCCGTTCGATGGTGATCGCCTCTGACAGTCCCGCTTGCCGCACGTTCTCTTCGGCGACTTCCACCGCCACGCTGTCGATGTCGAGCCCGACAGCCGAGTGCGCGCCGAGCTTGACCGCGGCAATCGCCAGCAGGCCCGAACCGGTACCGACGTCCAGCACCGTCTCGCTACCCCGCACGATCTCTTGAAGAACCTGCAGGCACAGCTGCGTCGTTGGGTGATATCCCGTCCCGAACGCCATCCCCGGATCGATGTCCACAACCACATCTGGTGTTATCGATCCCGAGCACACTGAGCTTGTCGAAGGAGCGTCCTCCGCGGGAACAGGCTCCCAGCTCGGCTTCACGATGATCCTTCCGATCCGCACGGGCTTGAAATGCTTCTTCCATGCGGTCGCCCACTCCTCGTCGGCGACCGGTGTGATGGTGACTTCGTCGGAGTCTAGGGGGAGGCCGTACCCCGGGAGCAGCCGCACTCTCTCTCGGATGTTGAGCAGGCGGGTCTCCAGCCTGTCGTCTACCGGCAGATACCCTGCCACCCGATTGGCCGCAGATGATCTCGATAGGGTGGGGCCTATCACCGTGCCCCCGCAGCCTTCTTCGATGAGGATGTTCGAAACGGCGTCGATGGCGGCTTCGCCTGCTTGGATTGCGACCTCAACCCACTTCATATCCCCGTGAACGCGTCCTTAACGCGCTCGAAGAAGCCCTTCTCGTGATCCTCGGGTATGTCGTCGCCCCTGGACTCGGCAAACTGCCTCAGCAGCGTCTTCTGTTCGTCGTTGAGACGGGTGGGGGTGACGACCTTGATGACCACGTTGAGGTTGCCGGTCGGGCCGCCGGTCGGGTCGGGCATGCCTTTGCCGCGCAGCGTGTAGACCTCGCCGGGTTGCGTGCCCGGCGCTACATGCAGCTTCTCGGATTCATCTATGCCCGCAACCTCGATCGTTCCGCCCAGCGCCGCAAGCGGGAACCCGATCTGCACCTGGCACCACAGGTCGTTGCCCTTGCGTTCGAAGCGATCGTGCTTCATGAGGTGAGTGATAACGTACAGGTCGCCGGGTGGTCCGCCCCGAAGCCCGGCGTCGCCGCCGCCGGACACGCGAATCCGCGTTCCGGTGTCTACGCCCGCGGGAATGTGGACGGTCTGCTGCGATGTGCGCCGCTGGCGGCCTCTGCCACCGCACTTCTTGCAGGGCTGTGATATCGTTGTGCCTTCGCCGTGGCAGCGAGGACATGTCGTTATCCGAATCTGCGCGCCAAGTATTGTCTGCTGCTGCTGACGCACCTGGCCGGAGCCATGGCACATCGAACACGTCTCGGGATGGCTGCCGGGCTCCGCGCCCGTGCCCTCGCACGCATCGCAATGCTCCATGCGCGTCACGGAGATCTCGGAGTCCATTCCGTGATAGGCCTGCTCGAGGGTCATCTCGATATCATATCGCAGGTCATTGCCACGCTCGGCCGCGGGTCTGCCTCGCGTCGTTGTGCGCGTTCCGCCGCCGAAGAACATATCGAAGATGTCGCCGAACCCGCCGAAATCCCCGAACCCGAAGTCGCCGCCGCCGAACTGCTGCTCCATGCCCGCGTGCCCATAGCGATCGTATATGGACCGCTTCTCAGGGTCTGAAAGCACCTGATAGGCTTCGTTGATCTCCTTGAACCGCTGCTCCGCCGCCGCGTTGTCATGCGGGTTGACATCAGGGTGGTGCTCGCGCGCCAGACGTCGATAGGCTCGCTTGATGTCATTCTGGCTGGCGTCCCTGCTAACGCCGAGTGTTTCGTAGTAATCCTGTTTCGGTGTCATGCCTCAAAATCGAGCGACCGAGGGCGTGATCCCTCGGCCGCGAATCGTATTATCACTGCATTTGTACGAGCCATCTGCAGACGCCGATTCGGCTCTGCACGGCTATTCGTCTACACGGAAACCGACGTCTATTCCTCGGACTCGTCCTCGGATTCGGTCTGCTCGACGGCCACGACCTCGGGCTCTTTCTTCTTTCTGCCGCGCTTCGGCTTAGGCGCCTCTTCGACGATCGCCGGCGGTTCCTCGATTTGCTCTTCCGCCTCTGCCTCTTCGTCTTCTTCGAAGAGCTCAGGCACATCGAGCTCGTCTTCGACCTCGACCTCCTCCTCGATATCTTCTTCGGCTTCCTCATCAAGGGCAGGAGGAGCGCCCAGGTCCTCTTCCTCAAACTCCTCGTCGCGCTCGATCTCCTCTTCCTCTTCCTCTTCTTCCTCCTCCTCTTCCTCTTCGGCGAGGAGTTCGGCATCGTCGGAGAAGATAGCTGCCTCTTCCTGTTCGCCCGTGGCTTCCTCATCGAGCGGGACAGTCGGGATTGCCAGAAGCTGCGCGACCTCGGCCTCCTGCGTGGTCTTCGGCAGGATGTCGTGATCCGCCACCTGACAATGGATCTTGCCGGCGGCAATCTCTTCGAGGGCGATAGTCAGAGGGTTCCGTGAACTCGTGTCCACAAGCGGAGGAGCCCCGCTCTTTATCTGCTTAGCTCGCTTTGCGGCCAATACGACCAGCGAATATTTGCTTCCCCAGCTCTCAAGTGCATCCGCGGATGGGTAGATCATGGGTTTCCGTCGTCACCTCATAAATAGTGAATCACTGCTGAGCTTGCTCGGCTGCGACCCCGGTACACGCAAAGCCGGGGGACCCGAAAGCATCAGTTCCCCGCACCGGCTATACCAAAACGTTATTATACTACTCGCGCTCAGCCTCAGTCAAACTTTTCTTGCATCTTGCGCTGAGTGTGGGCCCAACCTAGCGGGAAAGAAGTTCGCTAGCAGCCTGCGGATAAAGACGCTTTCGGTTGTAGGAGCCGTCTCCAGACGGCGATTTCCGAGCGCGAGGCAGACGGATTCGGGGTCTGGCTCTCGCGATCGCTTCGCGACGCTGTCGCCCGAGGGGAGACCCCTCCTACACCACTTTATCCGGCGGCTGCTAGCCCTGAGTAGCCGCGATCTCCTCGCACACGCGTTCCCACTCGGCATAGAGAGCGCGCAGACCCTCGGACGCCTCGTCGTACTGCTTCGTCAGATCGCCGGCCGATCCGGATCGATAGCTCTCCGGATCACCGAGCGCCGCCGTCAGCGATGCAACATTCGCCTCCGCCGCGTCGATCTCCCGCTCCAGCGAGTGCTGCCTCTTGTTGAGCTCTCGCAGCCTCCGTTCGGTCTCCTTCAGCGATGACATTGGCCTTGCTGTCTTCTCCGCAGGCTTGGCCGGCGCACTCTCCGGCGCCACCGGCTGCGACTTCGCCTTGTAATCCGAGTAGTTCCCCAGATACAGCGCCGACGCTCCATCCGCGATCTCCAGGATCTCATCCGCGACCGTGTCCAACAGATACCTGTCGTGCGACGCCACCAGCACCGTCCCATCGTACGCCCGCAGCGCATCTTCCAGAGCCTCGCGCGAGCGAATATCAAGGTGGTTGGTGGGCTCGTCGAGCAGCAGCAGGTTCGGCGACTGCGCCAGCACCTTCGCCAACGCCAGCCTGCACAACTCCCCGCCCGACAGCACATCCACCGGCTTGAACGCATCATCCCCCATGAACAGGAACTGCGCCAGCAGGTTGCGCGCCTGTCCCGGCGTCAGGTCGTTGTCCGCCAGCAGTTCCTCCAGCACCGAACGCGACTTCACCAGATGGTCGAACTCCTGAGCGAAATACACCGGGAACACATTGTGCCCGAATATTACCTCCCCGCCGTCCGCCTCGACCCGTCCCGCCAGAATCTTCAGCAGCGTCGTCTTCCCGCTGCCATTCGGCCCCACGATCCCGATCTTGCGGCCGCGCTCGACCGTGGCGCTGAGGTCATCGAACAGCGTCTTGCCGGGGTAACCCTTCGCCAGCTTGCTGAGTCGCACGACCTCTCTCCCGCTCCGAATGGCCTGTGTGAACTTCGCCGACACCGACCTCTGCTCCGTGACACTGACCACGCGCTGGATCCGCTCGAGCTGTTTGACCTTGCTGTCGCGCCGGCTGAACTTGCGGTCGGAAAACAGCGTCTGGATCGCCTCCTCGATGCGCTTGATCTCCTTCTGCTGCTGCTTGTAGACCTTGCGCTGCTCCTCGATCCTGGCCGCTTTGAGGTGGGCGAATTGGGAGTAGTTGCCCGGATATGTTGCCGCCGTGCCGTTCTCGATCTCGACGACCTTCGTGACGATCCCGTCGAGGAAATACCTGTCGTGGCTGACGATAAGCGCCGCGCCGCTGTACCGATTCGTCAGAAATTCGCTCAGCCACTCGCATGCACGAATGTCGAGATGATTGGTGGGCTCGTCGAGCAGAAGCATATCCGGCGCGAGCAGGAGCAGCCTCGCAAGCGCGGCACGGGTCTTTTGGCCTCCGCTCAGCGTCCGCACGGGCTTATCGAACTCGGACTCATCGAACCCCAGCCCCAGCAGGATCGCCTTCGCCCGCTGTGAGTAATCGAACCCGTGCAGCCCATCGAACCTGTGGCTGACTTCGGCGTACTGGGTTCCCAGCGCGTGCGCTCTCTCGCCCGTCGCCGAAGCCATTTCTCTCTCAATGGAGTGAAGCTCACTCCCGCACGCGAGCAGTGCCGGGTTCACGCCCATCACCGCCAAATGCAGCCCCGCGACCTCCGGCAGATCGACTTCCTGCGGCAGATATCCCAGCGTAACGCCCTGCTCGACGTGAACGCTGCCCGAGTCCGCCGCGTCCTCCCCGAGCATAATCCGCAGAAGCGTGGTCTTCCCGCTGCCGTTCGCACCGATCAGGGCGATCCGCTCGGACGCCGCGACGCCAAAGGTTACCCCCGAAAACAGCTCCCGCGTGCCGAATGACTTGGATATGTTGGAAACAGTGATGATAGGCATGGCAGATATTCATGCTAACAGATATGAGGCCGCGCTTTCAAACACGGAGGCAATTGCGAAAGCCGGAAAGACAGAAACCCAGAAGTCCGTTTCTCCCTTCCTAGGTTTCTTCCTTTCGCGAACTTCCTTCTCTCTGGGGCCGGCAGTCCCGATACGCCGCCAGCATCGCCGCAAGATGCTCCTGAGGGGTATCACCAGGCAGATTGTGCACGCCCGAGAAAAGATACCGACCATGCCTATTGAGGGTCTTGATATTGCGTTTCACCTGCTCGTAGACCACATCCGCGGGCGTCTCCTTCGGCAGCAGGACCGCGTCGAACGCCCCGCCGAAGAAGGTGACCCTCTCACCGAACCGCTCTACCAGCGCGTCCGGTGACATCCCCCGCGCCGAGGTCTGCACGGGGTTGATGATATCCACCCCGCACTCGATCAGGTCGTCGAGGATATCGACAACCGACCCGCACGTGTGCAGATTCACCTTCATCTTGGTGATGTGATGCCACTCCGTGAACAGCCTCTTATAGTGCGGCTTGTATATCTCCCGCCACAAGTCCGGGCCGATCGTCACCCCGCGCGTGTCGCCCATGTCGTGCCCGATCCCGAGCACGTCGCAGTAAGGCCCCACTGCTTCGTCAAGCTGCTTGAGCTGCGCCAACGCCGCGTCGACCGCCTTGCCCAGGAACTCGTGGCACGCGTCCGGCTCCTCGACCATCTGCATCCACCACGCCTGCATTCCGCCCGGCGTGAGCTGCAGATCGCTGATCACCTCGCCACAGAAGATGCAATAGTCAGTGTTCTCGTGCAGCCACTGCGCCTGTTCGGCCAGTCGCCGGAGCATCGGCTCGGGCAGTTCACGGGGTGGGGCGAAGTCCTTCGGGGACGGCTGGTCCGCACCGTCAAAGGCCGACGCAACTCCCGAGCCGGCGGGCGCGTCGAAGTACAGTCCGCCGGGCGGGCATTTCGATGACTCATTGAACCAGTAAGCGCCGTCCGGGTCCTGGCGAAAGCTCCAATCGTTCGGGACCTGGATGGTGATGTCCCAGATGTCGAGATCCTTCCAGTCCGCCTCCGAGCCCGGCCCCCACAATCGCGACGGGCACATCCGCGACCCCAGCAGCACACAGTCGCCCTCCATGGCATTCACTACGGGAAGCTGGAATGATGCGTTGAACATGAACGTGACGACACGATTCGTGGGATCATCTATACCGAGGACTTGCTTGAGGCGATGATAAGCGAGGTTGTGCAGCCCTTCAGTCTCGCACGCCCCCATCGCACAGGGTATGCGATCCACCCGCCCGCCGGCCAGAAACGCCTTCATTCTTTCGCGGGGAATCATCGGGTCGGAATCTCCCTTTTGCGCTTTCGCTCTTTCGCGGTCGTTCCTTGCACGACCAACTACGCAGCCAGCTTCACGAACGGCGGGCAATGCACAACTGGTATTCTCTCAGGAATCTCCATTTCGTGCTTTCTCCCTTTCGTGTTTTCGTGATTGTATTCCCTACTTCCGCTTCTTCTTGGGCAGCGCCTCGCGAATCTCTTCGGCGAGCTCGTACACAAACGACGCCAGGTCGCGGTCCTGCTCTTTGAGGTTGCGGACTTCGAGCAGGAGAATATCTTTCATCTGCTGGAGCACCTTGCCCTGCGTGGCGCGCAACTCCTCGATCTCCGATTTCATCTCGTCGATCGATTCCGCGACGCTCTGGTCCGCCATCGCCTTTGCCGCACGCTTGAGCGCGCCTGGGTCGATCGCGGAGTCCTGCTGGAACCGCTCATACGATGACACGCTCACCAGGCGTCTCGCGATGCCCTCCGGCCCCTGCACGAGGATCGAGTCGAGCTCTCCCGAATCGATCAGCCGGTCCATTGCCTCCTGAGAGAGCATCAGGCTGTCGCGAACCATCGCGCAGTCCAGCGTATAGTCGCCGACCCCCGCGCCGCCATCCACCTCAGGGAACAGAACCGGCTCGACGTGCTCGCCGTCGTCACGGATGACGCGCTCGGACAGCCCGGCCGCGCGCCACTCCCTGCGAAGTCGCGCTATGCCGATCGGCACTTCCTCCTCACGAGGTATCTGGGGGCTAAGATCGTCTGGCTCAACCATACTCATCACTTTATACCACTTCTTGCCCCGTTAGGCAATCCTCCCTATGCCCGAAGTGTCCGTTCAGGCTTGCGGCAGGAAGTACCGATAGCAGCCTGCGGATAAAGCCGCATTCTGTTGTAGGAGCCGTCTCCAGACGGCGATCTGCGAGCGTGACGCCAGTGGATTCGGGGTCTGGAGACCCCTCCTACACCACTTTGTCCGGCGGCTGCTAGCACTGAGTAGCCCGAGGGACGAGGGCGTATCGAAGTGCGGTCGCTGCCTGATTGCCAAGCATTGTGCCACGCGGCACTAAGTTCGTGAAATATCTCACATGAGGCAGTTTTCACGCTCCCAGCCATGCCTACTTAGCTCCCTCCGTCACAAATTAAGGGCAAAGAGATCGCCAAAATGCGTTGACAGTGCCAGGTTCCCCGCTTATAATGAGTGTATAGAGGCGAGTGTACTCAGCTTCTTTCCCGTCCGCGGGTAATGCGACCTCGGATAAGGGGAGGTTGTTTTTGTACGTCGCCCGGCTTGTGAAAAATATCACGAAGCCGCGGTCCGTTCGGTGAGGCCGAACACAACTGGTGAAGGCGTTCGATGAATAGCGAGATCAGTGATGCCGGGGGCGGCTTGACTCTCAGGCGTATCCGAGAAATATTGGATGGCGAGATAATATGCGGCGAGCAGTTTGCCGACAGTGCTGTTGGGAGCGCTTGCGGGTGCGACTTGATGAGCGACGTGCTCGCGTTCACGCGGCCCGGTTCGGTTCTGCTTACCGGTCTCACCAACTCCCAGGTTGTACGCACCGCCGAAATGCTCGACCTCAAGGGCATTGTGTTCGTTCGCAGCAAGAAACCCGATGAGCGCACGGTCAAGATGGCCGAGGCGCTTCAACTCGTGCTGATCCTGTCACCGCACCCGCTCTACGAGAGCTGTGGGAGGCTCTATGTGTCCGGTCTCGGCGGTTGCCAGGATGTGGGGCGCGCAGGTGACACCTGTCATGCTGAACCTGATTCAGCCGAACCGCGTCATGCTGAACTTGATTCAGCATCCAGAGATGACGGCGAGACAATAAGGGCGTGATACGGATGGAAGTCCGGAACTTGGATTCGGCTGCATCGCTTCACTACACTTTTGATGTGCAGGGAGGCGACTTCGGCAAGGCCGGCGATGCGTCCAGCAGGGTCAAGAGGATCCTGCAGCAGATCGGCGCGGGGCCGGAGATCGTGCGGCGCGTTGCTGTGGCCTGCTACGAGGCCGAGATGAACGTCGTGATACACGCGCACAAGGGCAAGGTGACCCTGGACGCGGACTTGCAGAGGATTGCCGTGACGGTCGAGGATGAGGGCCCCGGCATCGAGGACATAGACCAGGCTATGACGCCTGGGTTTTCCACCGCGCCGGACTCGGTCAGGGAGATGGGATTCGGCGCCGGCATGGGCCTGCCCAACATGAAGAGCTGTTCGAGCGATCTTCGAATAGACTCCGTCAAAGGCGTGGGCACTACGGTCAGAATGACTTTTGACAATGCCTAGCGAGACAAAGGCGATCACGAGAACACGAAAGGAAGGAAACACGAAATCACAGAGTTTTTTCCTTTCGTGCTTTCCCTGTTTCGTGCTTTCGTGATAGAAAAGACCGCGATGCAAGAGTCGGAGATAACCGAATACTTCCACTCGGTCCACCTCGTTGAGGATAAGTGCAAGGGGTGCGTGAACTGCATCAAGCGCTGTCCTACCGAGGCGATTCGCGTTCGTGACGGCAAAGCGCACATCATCGAGGCGCGCTGCATCGATTGCGGTGAGTGCGTGCGCATCTGCCCGAACCAGGCGAAGACCGTCGTGGCTGATAAGCTCGAACGGCTCACTGAGTTCAAGTTCAACGTCGCGCTGCCGGCGCCCGCCATCTACAGCCAGTTCAGGGAGGGCACGACCACCGAGCAGGTGCTTGCGACCTTGCGGGCGATCGGTTTCGACTACGTAGTGGACGTGGCGTTTGGCGCGGACTTGGTTGGAATCAAGATTCGTGAGGCGATCGAGGCTTCGCAGGCTGTGCGGCCGCTCATATCTTCGGCGTGTCCAGCCGTTGTGAGGCTGATCCAGGTGCGGTTCCCAAATCTAGTGGAGCATGTGCTGCCGATCATCTCGCCGATGCGCGCGGCGGCTAAGATCGCCAAGGCGAGAGTGAGCAAGGAGTTCGGCGTCTCCAACGAGCGCATCGGGCTCTGGTTCATCACCCCGTGTCCGGGGAAAGTCAGCGCGATCAACGAGCCCGCGGGCTACGAGGACGCGATCATCACGGGCGCGATTCCTATCGCCGAAGTATATCCGCTGCTGCGCGAGAAGTTGGTTCGCGATCCGGATGAGATCACACGGCTCGCGGGCGAACTCAGTCGCGGAACCGGGCTCGGCGTTGGTTGGGCGAGGTCCGGCGGCGAGAACCAGGGCATCGGCGGCGGACGGCAGATTGCCGTGGACGGTATCCACAGCGTGATCCAGATTCTTGAGGACGTCGAGCGCGGCAAGCTCTCGGATATCGACTATATCGAGGCGCAGGCATGCGTGGGCGGCTGCGTGGGGGGCGTGCTGACGGTTGAGAATCCGTTCATCACGCGCCGCCGCATCAGGCTGCTGGCGCAGGAGCCTAGCGAGGCCGAGACCGCCGAGCGGGAGAAGATCACGGCGGAAATGGCGGCCAACGATGGCTGGTTCAGCCACGACCGGCCCATTGTCCCGCGGCCCACTCTCAAGCTTGATGACGACATGGCCGTGGCCATGCGCAAGATGGAGCAGATGGAGCAGATTCTCGAGTCGCTGCCCGGCTTGGATTGTGGGAGTTGCGGCGCGCCGAACTGTCAGGCGCTGGCCGAGGACGTCGTGCGCGGCCTGGCCACCGAGATGGACTGCGTGTTCAAGCTCCGCGAGCGAGTAAGGCAGTTGGCAAGTGAGATGTTCGAGCTTTCAGACAAGGTCCCACCCGCGATGGGACATCAGATCAACAAATCGGCGGAGAACAATGCAATTGGCGAGCATAGCCCAGTCTCTGGGCCTGACACCGAAGACTGACATCGCGGCCGATGTTGAGGTCGCGAGCGGCTACGCGTCGGACCTGCTTAGCGACGTGCTGGCGCGGGGCAAGGCCGGCACGCTGTGGGTCACCAACCACAAGCACGTGAATATTGTGGGTGTGGCGGTGATGCTGAACCTCGCGGGTGTGATAATAGCCGGCGGCACAGAACCCGATCCCGGCACCGTCGAGAAAGCAATCGAGGAAAACGTTCCTTTATATACAAGTGATCTTTCGCTCTATGAGATCGTTGGTAGGATGTATGAGCTTGGCATAAGGGGTTGTTGGTCTCCCGGCTAATGACTAACAGCTAACGACTAATGACTCCCTACCAAGCCGATCTTCATATTCACACGCTGCTCTCGCCCTGCGGGGAGATCGAGATGATTCCTTCGCTGATTGTCGAAGCGGCGAAGAGGGCGAGGTTGGATATCATCGGCATCGCGGATCACAACTCCTGCGAGAACGCGGGCGCGGTGATCGAGGCGGCCGGAGGCAGCGGCATCAGAGTCCTGCCGGGGCTGGAGGTGCAGTCCGCCGAGGGCATCCACGTGGTCTGCCTTTTCGATTTGCTGGAGCAGGCGAACGAGCTCCAGGAAGCCGTGTATGCGGCACTACCCACCCCCTCTCCTGGGGGAGAGGGTTGGGGTGAGGGCGCAAGGTGGGCGAAGACCTTCGCCGAGCAGATTATAGTAGACTCGCGCGACGAGTTCGTGGGCTACTGCGAGAGACACCTCTCACTGCCGACGAGCCTGAGCATAGACGATCTTTGGGAACGAGTTGAGCATCTTAACGGGATATTGATCCCGTCGCACATTGACAGATCTGGAACCGGGCTTTGCGACATTCTGGGAATGGTGCCGGACGAGCCGGACTTCCCCGCCGTCGAGATATCGCGCAACACAACTCCTCTGGAGGCGCGCGCGAGCTACCCGAGCATCGGCAGTCGCTCGATCATCTGCAACTCCGACGCGCATTGGCTGGCGGCGATCGGCGAGCGTCGGACGACGTTTCATATCGAGCACCGTACCGTCGCCGAGATCAGGCTGGCGTGCCGGAGCGAATCCGGTCGGAGGGTTGGCCATGTGTAGGAGGGTTCTCCAGAACCCGAATCCGGCGAGGCGCTGTAGGAGGGGTCTCCAGACCCCGAACACCGCAACCGTCGCTGTATGGAGATGCCTTCTGCGGTCGCTGCGAACGGAGGACAGCGATGCGTGAGCTCTCGATGCACATTCTGGACTTGGCGCAGAACTCGATTGTGGCGAGCGCCACTCTCATCGAGATCGACGTGACCGCTGACTCGGCGTCCGACACGTTCAAGATTGCGATTCGAGACAACGGCCGGGGCATGTCGCCGGAGTTCCTGGCGAGGGTACGCGACCCGTTCACTACGACCCGCACGACGCGCCGGGTCGGACTGGGCATCCCGATGTTCGCCGAGGCAGCGCAAGCGTGCGACGGCGGCCTGACTGTGGAATCGCAAGTGGGAAAGGGCACCTCGGTCGAGGCGACGTTCAGACTTAGCCACATCGACCGCGCGCCGTTGGGCGACATAGCAGCGACGCTGATCGCCCTCATAGCCGCAAACCCGGACATTGATATCGTATACCGGCAGCAGGTGATCATTGGTCATCCTGAACTCGATTCAGGATCAACGAGCATCCGTCATCCTGAACTTGATTCAGGATCAACCAGCGTCCGTCATCCTGAACTCGATTCAGGATCCACCTGCGCAGCCGAGTTCACCCTGGACACCCGCGAGATCAAATCCCAACTCGCCGGCGTCCCGATCAACGAAAACGCCGTGCTGAAGTGGCTGGGCGAGTACATCGCTGAACATGCGCCGCGCAGCCTCTGAAACGCCGGTTGCACGAATGGATACGAATGGCGCGGAACTAAGAACTAGCAACTGAAAACTGAACATTGAACGCTGAACGCTGAGGGCGAACAGCTTCAACTTTGAACTTTGAACTTTCAACTTTCAACTTGCAACTAAGGAGTCACCTAATGAAGACACTGGAAGATCTGAAGAAAGTCCGCGAGAAGGCTCTCGAGCAGATGAAGATCCGCGAGGGCAAGTTCTCCGCACGTGTGGTAGTCGCGATGGGGACCTGTGGCATCGCCGCCGGCGCTCGCGACGTCATGACCGCGATCCTCGATGAGCTCGAGAAGCGCGGAATCACCGACGTTTCCGTCACGCAGACCGGCTGCAAGGGTCTCTGCGAGCAGGAGCCGACCGTTGACGTCGTCAAGGGCGACCAGTCGGTCACCTACGGCTACGTCGACGCCGAGAAGGCCCGCCAGATCGTTGCCCAGCATCTCGTGAACGGCAACATCGTCGGCGAGTGGGTCATCGCGTCAGCAAAGTAGTTGAAAGTGCCAAGTTGAAAGTTCGGAGTTCGGGCGGCAGCACCTGCGTGCGGTCGGCAGAGATCGGCAACTTTCAACTTTGAACTTTGAACTTTCAGCTTCCCGCCGCCCTGAGGGGGCTAGGGGAGTAAGGAGGTAGGATTTTGGCAAGCCATGTATGCGACTGCGAGGAGTTGGCGGCGAAAGCGCAAGCCGAAGAAGCCAAGCTCTATGAGCAGCTAGACAAGATCATCGAAAAACACAAGACAGTGCGCGGACCGCTTATTCAGGTCCTGCACGCTGCCCAGGAGCTGTTCGGCTATCTGCCCGAGAAGGCTCAGGTTGAGATCGCTAAGGGCCTCGATGTGCCTCTCAGCGAGGTTCACGGCGTCCTGAGCTTCTACTCGTTCTTCACGACCGTCCCGCGCGGCCAGCATACGATCCGCGTCTGCATGGGCACGGCGTGCTACGTGCGAGGAGGCAAGCAGGTCCTCGAGAAGTTCCAGCACGAACTCGGCATCGGCACCAACGATACCACCGAGGATCGGCAGTTCTCGCTTGAGATCAACCGCTGCGTGGGCGCATGCGGCCTCGCTCCGGTTGTCACCATCGGGCCCGACATCTACCGCCGCGTCAAGGTAGACAAGGTCCCCGAGATCATCTCGAAGTACAAGAAAGCGGGAGCGTAGCAAGATGGCAGACAACAACACCAACTACAGAGCGCACGTGCTCGTCTGCGCGGGGGCGGGATGCGTAAGCTGCGGCTGCGAAGCGGTCGCGCAGACTCTCCAAAGTGAGATCGACCGGCTTGGTCTTGCCAACGAAGTCAAAGTCGTTTTGACCGGCTGCATGGGCTCGTGTAACCTCGGGCCCGTGGCGGCGGTCGTCCCGGAAGGCGTCTTCTACGAGAGGCTGACCCCTGAGGGCATCACGAGGATTGCCGAGGAGCACCTGCTCAAGGGCCGCGTGGTCGAGGAGTTCATGCACAAGGCGGGCGAGGACGAGGTCTACCGCAAGATGGAGGACCTGCCGTTCTTCAAGCTCCAGAAAAAGATCGTGCTGCGCAACTGCGGCATGATCGACCCCGGCAACATAGAGGAATACATCGCTCGCGACGGCTACTCCGCTCTCGCGAAGGTCCTCGGCGAGATGACCCCTCAGCAGGTTATCGATGAAGTGAAGAAGTCCGGCCTGCGCGGGCGTGGCGGCGGCGGGTTCCCGACCGGCCTCAAATGGCAGTTTACTGCCGACGCCGTCGGTGACGAGAAGTTCGTGCTGTGCAACGCTGACGAGGGCGACCCCGGCGCATTCATGGACCGCAGCGTCCTCGAGGGCGACCCGCACTCCGTGATCGAGGCCATGACCATCGCCGGCTACGCGATCGGCGCGAAGCAGGGCTATGTCTACGTTCGAGCCGAGTATCCGCTGGCGATCGAGCGCCTCACCCGCGCCATTCACCAGGCCAGGGATTGGGGCTTCCTGAACCACGACATCCTCGGTACCGGATTCGGCTTCGACCTCGATATCCGCATCGGCGCGGGCGCGTTCGTGTGCGGTGAAGAGACGGCGCTGATGGCCTCCATCGAGGGCAAGCGTGGCGAGCCGCGGCCGAGACCGCCGTTCCCCGCGATCTCGGGCCTCTGGGAGCGCCCGACGCTGCTCAACAACGTCGAGACCTACGCCAACATCACATGGATCATCCTCAACGGCGCCGAAGCCTTCGCCGCCATCGGCAACGAGGGCAGCAAGGGCACCAAGGTCTTCGCGCTCGCAGGCAACGTAAACAACACCGGCCTTGTCGAGGTCCCGATGGGCACCAGCCTCGGCGATCTGATCTTCGACATCGGAGGCGGCGTTCGCGGCGGCAAGAAGTTCAAGGCCGCGCAGGCGGGTGGCCCCTCGGGCGGCTGCATCCCCGCGGAGCACCTCAACGTATCGATGGACTACGACGCCCTCAAGGAACTCGGCGCTATGATGGGTTCCGGCGGGTTGATCGTCATGGACGAGAACACCTGCATGGTGGACCTCGCCCGCTATTTCCTCGACTTCATCCAGGATGAAAGCTGCGGAAAGTGTACCCCGTGCCGGGTCGGAACCAAGCGGATGCTCGAGATCCTCGAGCGCATCGCGCACGGCCTTGGCCAGGAGGGCGACATCGAACTCCTGATCGACCTCGGCGAGCAGATTCGCGACTCGGCGCTCTGCGGACTCGGCCAGACGGCTCCGAATCCCGTCCTCTCGACGATTCGTTACTTCCGCCACGAGTATGAGGCGCACATACGGGACAAGAAATGCCCGGCCTGCGTGTGCAACGCGCTCTTTGAGGCCCCGTGCTCTCACACCTGCCCGGCGGGAACGAGCGTGCCGAAGTATATCGCGCTCATCAGCCATCGCCGCTTCGCGGACGCGCTGCGGCTGATCCGCGACCACAACCCGTTCGTATCGGTGTGCGGCCGCGTATGCAACGCGCCGTGCGAGTCCAAGTGCCGCAGGGCGCAGATAGACGAGCCGCTCTCAATCCGCGGTCTCAAGCGATTCGCTGCTGACGCGGCGGAGCGCGGCGAGATCCCGCTGCCGTGTACGATCGAGTCCAAGGCAGCCGGCAAGAGGGTCGCCGTGATCGGCGGCGGGCCGGCGGGTCTGACCTGCGCGTATCACCTCGCCAGACTCGGCATCAAGCCGACCGTCTTCGAGGCCGAGAGCATCGCGGGCGGAATGCTCGTGACCGCTATTCCGCCGTATCGCCTGCCTCGCAACGTCATCGCGGGCGAGATCGAGATGATCAAGTCGCTCGGCGTTGAGATCAAGCTCAACAGCCGAGTGGACAAGGCCGCATTCGAGCAGATCAAAAAGGACTACGACGCGGTCTTCGTAGCGACGGGCGCTGACAAGGGCTGGACGCTGGACATCCCCGGCGAGGACCTGGCGGGCGTCTACGACGCGATCACGTTCCTCAAGGACGCGAACCTCGGCAAGGACACGATCAAGATCGGCGAGCAGGTGGCTGTGGTCGGAGGTGGAAACTCCGCAATCGACGCCGCCCGCACCGCCCTGCGCAAGGGCGCCAAGAAGGTGACGATTCTCTATCGCCGCCTCAAGGCCGACATGCCCGCGGCGCCGGAGGAGATCCACGAGGCCGAGCTCGAAGGTATCGACATTCGCTACCTCGCGGTGCCCACCGAGGCAGTCGGCGAGAACGGTAAGCTCAAGTCGCTCAAGGTCCAGTTGTTGGAACTGGCCGAGTTCGACAAGAGCGGCCGCCGCAAGCCCAGGCCCATCGAGGGCAGCATGTTCGACCTGCCGGTCGATACGGTCATCACCGCCCTGAGCCAGGAGCCGGACGTCGAGTACCTCGGCGAATCGGTCAAGACAAGCCGCGGCGGCACCATTAAGGTGGACGGCTCTACCATGAAGACCAGCGCGGACGGCGTGTTCGCGGGTGGAGACGTGGTCAGTGGTCCGTGGACGGTCATCGGAGCGATCGGCGACGGTATGAAGGCTGCGATCTCGATTGATCGCTATCTTGGCGGGACAGGCGAGCTTGCCAGCGATACGGCGAGCATCGAGATTCCGGGCGCGCCGGAGGATGTTGACGACATCGTCGAGACTCCGCGCGTTTGCGGGAACCTGCTGAGTGTCGACAAGCGTGTGGGCAATACCGAGGTCGATCTCGGTTACAACCGTGAGCAGGCGCTTCGAGAGGCAGCTCGCTGCCTCCGCTGCGACGCGTGTCAATAGGCATCTGTTGTAGGAGGGTTCTCCAGAACCCGAATCCGCCGGCCCTGCGCTTGGTGATCGCCGTCTGGAGACGCCTCCTACACTCTGAAGGCTGACAGCTGAGGGCTGATAGCCGACAGCCAGAGAGGACTAGCAATGGAGAACATAAAGGTCACAATAGACGGTATCGAGGTGAGCGTACCCAAGGGCAGTACCGTGCTCGACGCGGCCAAGGCCGCCGGGGTCTACGTTCCGACCTTGTGTCATATGGAAGGCCGCAAGCCGCTCGGCGCGTGTCGGGTGTGCCTTGTGGAGGTCGAGGGCGCTCGCGGCGGACTTCAGGCGAGCTGCGCGTTCCCGGCAACGGACGGCATGGTCGTCCGCACTAACACGCGCCGTGTGCACAAGGCTCGCAAGACTGTAGTGGAGCTGATGCTTTCTGCGCACAGGCAGGACTGCAACGCCTGCGCACGGACCCTGAACTGTGAGCTTCAGGCACTTGCCAAGAGGCTCGGCATCCAGGAGAACCGGTTCGTCGGCGAGATGCCCCCGCAGGTGGTGGACACTAGTTCGCCATCGATAGTGCGCGATTCGAGCAAGTGCATTCTCTGCCGCAGGTGCGTCGAGGTCTGCCAGAATGTGCAGTCCGTCGGCACGCTCTTCCCGGTCGAGAGAGGCTTTGGCACGGTGGTCGCGCCGTCGGCGAAAAAGAACCTCTCCGAGGTCGCGTGCGTCGCGTGCGGGCAGTGCGTATCGGCGTGTCCGGTCGGCGCGCTGACCGAGAAGAGCCACATCCGGCAGGTCTGGGATGCGATCGACGATCCGAGCAAGCATGTCGTCGTCCAGACGGCCCCTGCCGTTCGCGTCGCGATCGGCGAGGAGTTCGGCCTGCCGGCCGGAAGTCTGGTCACCAAGAAGATGGTAGCGGGTCTGCGCCGAATCGGCTTCGACAAGGTGTTCGACACGGACTTCACCGCGGACCTGACCATCCTCGAGGAGGGCACCGAGCTGCTGGGTCGGCTCAAGAACGGTGGCACGCTGCCGATGCTTACCTCCTGCAGCCCGGGTTGGATCAACTTCATCGAGTATTTCTACCCTGAGCTTCTGCCGAACCTCTCGACGTGCAAATCGCCGCAGCAGATGTTCGGCGCGCTCGCGAAGACCTACTACGCTGGCAAGATCGGCGTCAAGCCCGAGGACATCTACTGCGTGTCGATAATGCCGTGCACGGCCAAGAAGCTCGAGGCGGGCCGCAGCGAGATGTCGGTCAACGCCGGAATTCCCGACGTTGATGCGGTTCTGACCACTCGCGAGGCCGCGCAGATGATGCGCGAGGCCGGCGTGCAGTTCGCGGATATGCCGGACGAGGCATTCGACGAGCCGCTGGGCATTTCCACCGGCGCGGCCGTGATCTTCGGCGCGACGGGTGGTGTAATGGAAGCTGCCCTGAGAACCGTATATGAAGTGGTGACGGGCGAGACTCTCGCAGACGTCAACTTCGAGGCCGTGAGAGGTCTTGAGGGAGTGAAGGAAGCCACCGTCAAAGTGGGCGATCTGGACGTGAAGGTCGCCGTCGCAAGCGGCCTATCCAACGCCCGCAAGCTGATGGACCTCATAATGGAGGGCAAGGCTGACTATCACTTCATCGAGATCATGTGCTGCCCCGGCGGATGTCTGGGAGGAGGTGGCCAGCCGATCCCGACCACCGACGAGGTCCGCAAGGCTCGAATGGCCGCGATCTATGCGGAGGACGAGGGGCTCCCGATGCGCAAGTCGCACGAGAACCCGGCCGTCCAGGCGCTCTACGAGGAGTTCCTCGGCGAGCCCAACTCGCACAAGAGCCACGAGCTTCTGCACACGCACTACACGCCGAAGTCCATCTGGCCGACGGACGTGTGCGAGTGTGAGGAACTGACAAGCAAGTAATACCTGCTCCCTCTCCTCCTAGGAGAGGGTTGGGGTGAGGTCCATTCGTCCGGGGCATTCGTGCCCCGGACGCGGGTTCCGTAGTGCAGGGACTGCTGCACGGTGTCGGGTCGCCGGAGTGGTTTGAGCAGATCGCCGATGCAGTTGCTTTGCGTTGAGGAACGGGGGTTCCGCGGCATGTTGCTCATTGCCTGGTAGCGTTGGGTGCGGAAATGCCGGGCCGATGACCGGCATCGAAAACGAAAGGCACTTCTAGATATGGGACATCGTTCTACAATCGGACGTGTATATGAGTCCATAGACAGAATAGTGAACCTGAGGTACTTTTTGCCGATCTGTCTTGGGGTGGCTTTCGTCTTGCGTGTGGCTTGGATCTTGTGCGTCCACAACCACCAGGTTTCGGATTTCACGCTCTATGCGCATTGGGGCAAGGAGATCGCATCTGGCAGGGGATTCACAATAGCAGGCCACCCGACGGCTTATTATCCAATCGGGTATCCGGCATATCTGGGGCTGCTATTCCATATCTTTGGCCCGTCTGAGTTCGCAGCGAAGGCTGCAAACGTGTTGCTGTATCTCGGCATTATCGCGCTTGCCTTCGCGTTGGCAAAGGAGTTGTTTCACAGCCGGTTCGTGGCCGGTATCACGGCCGCGCTTCTGGCGATCAATCCCAATCACATAGCATATACGTCTGTGCTCCTGAGCGAGACACTGTTTACAGTGCTGGCGTTGGCAGGCGCACTGCTCCTGATTCGTTGGAAGGGAATCGCATGGGCCGTTCTTGCCGCGGGGATCGTCTTTGGAGCCGCGAATATCGTCCGGCCACTCGGCACGATAGTTATGTTCACCGTTTTCGCAGTGGTAATGTGGAACGCGCGCCGTCTGATATCCGGCAAACGTGTCACCGTTCTGCTGTTGCTGCTGGTGCTCGGCCACGGGCTCGCGGTTCTGCCCTATGGCATTCGCAACTACATGGCCATGCACAGATTCTCTGTTGTATCGCTGAACACCGGGATGAACCTGCTGTTCGGCAACAATCCGTATGCGAACGGTACCTATCCCAACGACCATGCGGTGTATGCCAAAGTGATGGCGCTGGTTCCGCAGACACGAGACGAGTTCGCATACAACAGTGCGCTTACGCGCTATGCCGTTGGTTATGTGGCAAGACATCCCTTGCGCACGATCAAGCTCTGGCCTCGAAAGCTGGTGTATCTGTATGCCTTCGAGGTCGACGCGATTCACCGCAACGTGGATGGCCTGACGAACGGCAAAAAGCTGAGGTTACTGATGCCTGTCACGCAGGGCTATTACATGCTGCTTATGGTCGGGTGTCTTGGCACTGTCTATCTCTGCCTGAGACGGAGGGGCGGTGGGATTCCCGTTCTGGGTTTCTGGCTCCTGATAGTGTGGGCTCTGATCCACATGATCGTGCTGGGCAGTTCGAGATACCATTATCCGATGGTTCCCTGGATCACGATGTATGCCGCAGCGATGCTGAGATACATTGGAGGCGGGTCATTCTTAGATAGTCGTGTGTATGATTACTCTGCAGCGAGACGATTGCACGGAAGCGGCCAGGCTTGAGAACAGATGCAAAGCGGGCGGCATACAGCTGTTGACGAACGACGAGGACTTTCGGCACATATCAAGCTTTTGCCCGCTGCAGTTGCTTTGAGGAGTGAGTTCAGTTCTGCGGAATCATGTCATGCTGATCCTGAATCAAGTTCAGGGTGACGTGGACTGCTGCCACTTGCTCCCGCAGAACTGAACAGATACGCTTTGAGTGGCGGGCTAACGACCCGCAACGTAGATATAGTATGATCGTGGAAACGCTGAAACCTGAGAACAACGAAGCTGCGCCGATCGCGAACGCGACGCGCTACTTCGGCGACTACGTCAGGGGAAGAGAAAACAACTTCGACTTCCTCAGGTTCTTTGCCGCGTCTCTGGTCATCTACTGCCATTCCTATGCGCTGTCGGGGGGAATGACCCGCTTGGATCCGCTCATGAGATGGAACCACGGGCAGATGAACATGGGCGCATTCGCGGTCCATCTGTTCTTCATCATGAGCGGGTTCCTGATCACAGCCAGTTTCGAGCGATCCAAGACAGTGGGCAAGTTCGCGAAGGCTCGCGTGCTGCGCATCTTTCCGGCGCTCATCGTGGCTGTGTTCTTCACGGTCTTCGTGGTAGGTCCGTTGGTGACGTCGCTGTCGATGCGCGACTACTTCACCAACGCCGACACGTATCGGTATTTGCACAACTGGACGACGCGAGGTCCCAAGCTGCTCCCCGGTGTCTTTCTTACCAACCCGGTGCCGGGCGCGGTGAACGGGTCGCTGTGGACGCTTTTCTACGAGTTGTTGTGCTACGTTCTCGTGGGGCTGCTGGGCGTGACGCGCCTATTGCGCAGGCCAGTTGTGCTGGCGCTGTTGATACTGGCGCTGGTAGTGCCGCTCAAGCCGACAGTGTCGCACTACGCCTTCTACAAAGGCCTGCTCGTGCCGTTCGTGGCAGGCATGTGCTGCTATCTATATCGGGACAAGATCCCGATGAAGTGGTATCTCGTGGTCGTCTCTCTGGCGGGCTTGATCGCCTCGGGCTATTGCGGGCTGTTCGGTCCCGGTGTTGCCATATTCGGATCATACTTGGCATTGTGGTTCGCGTTCTCGCCGTCGATTCGCCTCAACCACTTTGCGCGCCGTGGAGACATCTCCTACGGACTGTACATATACGCGTGGCCCGTCCAGCAGACGATTACTCACTACTTCAGGGGCAAGATCAGTATGCCTGTGCTATTTCTGATCGCATACCCCACCGTCTTTGCTCTTGCGGCGCTGTCCTGGCATTTCGTCGAGAAGCGCTTCATCAGGATGAAATCCCGTGTCGCCCAGGCCGTCCCGGCCTGACTGACAACTGAACAATCGATCGTTGACCAACTTTCCGCCGCCGCCGGGGTGCTGAGGGCCGAAGGCGAACGGCATTGATAATCCGAGACTTGTACTTTCAAACTTGAAACTAGAACTGGAGGCAAATCGTGGGATCATGCGATTCTAAGGGTTGCGTCGCGTGCGAGGCCGCGGTCGTCGAGATCGTCGAGAAGTGCGGTCGCTGCGAGACCAACTTGATTCCAATCCTCCATGAGCTTCAGGCATCGATGGGCTACATATCGAACGAAGCCATGGAGACGGTCGCCGCCGAGCTGGGTGTCCCGGTGGGTCGGGTGCACGGCACGGCGACGTTCTACTCGCTCTTTTATCTTAAGCCGCACGGCAAGAACATCATCAGGCTGTGCGACTCGCCGCCCTGCCACATCGAGGGCAGCAAGGCCATCCGCGACGCCGTCGCCAAGGCTATAGGCGTCGGCCCGGGCGAGATCACTGCCGACGGCAACTTCACCTTCGAGACCGTGAGCTGCATGGGCTTGTGTGGTGTTGCCCCGGCGATCATGATCAACGAGGACGTCTACGGCAACCTTACGCCGGAAGCCATCCCGTCGATCCTCGCCAAATACGCGGCGTGCAGCTGCTGCAAGGAGGGCAAGTAGATGGCATTATTCAGAGCGCACATCCTGGTTGACACAGGCACCTCCGCCACGCTCAAGGGCGCGGCAGCCGTTCGCGGCGCGCTGGTCGCCGAGATCAATAAGCGCGGACTGTCAAACGAGGTCAAGGTCGTCGAGACCGGCGACCTCGGGCTCGCCGGCGCGGGCGCGGCGTTGGTGATCTACCCTGAGGGGGTAACCTACGCCAACGTCACCGTCGCCGACGTCCCCGAGATTGTCGAGGAGCACCTGCTCAAGGGGCGCCAGGTCGCCAGACTTATCTACACGGGCGAGTCCGCCCCGGTAGTCGAGGCCGCCACTGCCCCGCGCAGCGCGGAGATGCGAGTCATCCTCAAGAACATTGGCGTCATCGACCCGACCTCCATCGACGAATACATCGCGATGGGCGGCTACGAGGCGCTTGCGAAGGCTCTCACCACTATGAAGCCCGACCAGGTCATCGCCGAGATGAAGGCGTCCGGGCTCAAGGGCCGCGGCGGTGCTGGGTTCCCCACCGGTCTGAAGTGGGACTTCGCCTCCAAGGCCGATGGTGAGGACAAGTACATCGTCTGCAACGCCGACGAAGGCGAGCCCGGCAACTTCAAGGACCGCCTGATCATGGAGGGCGACCCCCACCAGATCATCGAGGGCATGGTCATCGCCGGCTACGCGGTCGGCGCGCACAAGGGCTACATCTACATTAGAGGCGAGTATCAGCAGTCCGTCGCCCACACCGAGCGCGCGATTGCCGTCGCTCGCGAGATGGGCCTGCTGGGCACCGACATAATGGGCACCGGCTTCAACTTCGACATCACGGTCTTCAAGGGCGCGGGCGCCTACGTCTGCGGCGAGGAGACCGCGCTTCTCGAGTCCATCGAGGGCCGCCGCGGTGAGTCTCAGATGAAGCCGCCGTTCCCTCCGACCCACGGCCTTCTCGGACAGCCCACGGTCATCAACAACGTCGAAACCCTCGCCAACGTCCCGCACATCATCGCAAAGGGCGCGGAATGGTTCACGGGCATCGGGACCGCGCAGTCCCGAGGCACCAAGATCTTCTCGCCGTGTGGCGACGTGCAGTATCCGGGCGTCTACGAGGTCCCGTTCGGCGCGACCTTGCGCGACATCATCTACACGATGGCCGGCGGAATCAAGAACGGCAAGAAGCTCAAGGGTGTCCTGATGGGCGGCCCGAGCGGCGTGTTCGTCGGCGAGGATGCGCTCGATCGCAGGCTTTGCGGCGAGGACCTCAACCCCGGCGCGGGCGCGCTGATCGTGGTTGACGAGGACAAGTGCATCGTCGATCTAATGCAGAACGTCGCGCAGTTCTTCTATCACGAATCCTGCGGGCAGTGCGTGCCGTGCCGCGAGGGCACCAAGCGCATGCTCGAGTTCTTCAACTGGTGGACCGCGGGCGCGGGCAGCGAGTCAGATCTCAAGCTGCTCGACAGCCTCGTCTCGACCATGCAGACCGCCTCCCGCTGCGGCTTGGGCCAGTTCGCCGGCGTCGCATTCAAGAGCAGCCTCGCGCTGTTCGCCGACGAATACAAAGCCCACCTCAAGGACAAGACCTGTCCCGCCGGCGTCTGCTCGATGGACAAAATCGCGCAGGAGGTGGCCTAACCAGCTAACCCCCTCTCCTGGGGGAGAGGGTTGGGGTGAGGGCGCGACCCTCCGGTAGCTGCAAAAGGTGATAACTATGGCTAAAGTAAACATCAAGATAAACGACCAGGAGTTGACCGTCGAGTCCGGAATGACGATCCTGCAGGCCGCGCAGTCGGCCGGCATCTACATCCCGACTCTGTGCTACCACCCGGACCTCGCGCTGCACGGCGTGTGCCGGATATGCTCGGTCGAGGTCAAGGGCCAGCGCACGCTCTGCGTGTCCTGTGCGTATCCGGTTTCCGAGGGGATGGAAGTCTACACCCACACCCCCAAGGTCCGCGAGGCGCGCCGGATGATCGTCGAGCTGATGCTTGCCAATCACCCGCAGGAGTGCCTGACCTGCGCCAAGAACCAGAAGTGCGAGCTGCAGCAGTTCGCCAAGGAGCTTGGCATCCAGGACGTGCGCTTCAAGGGCGAGCGGCGCGAGATGGCGATCGACTCCACGAGCTGCTCGGTCATTCGCGACCCCGACAAGTGCATCCTGTGCGCTCGCTGCGTCCGCACCTGCGACGACATCCAGAGCGTAGGCGCGCTGCACGTTGCCGGCCGCGGATGGGATTCGATGATCGTTCCGGGCCTGGGCGGTGACCTCGGCGAGGCCGTGTGCGTCAACTGCGGCCAGTGCATCAACCGCTGCCCCACCGGCGCGCTCAAGGGTAACGACCCGGCGGCCAAGATATGGGAAGCGATCTACGACGACACCAAGCACGTCATCGTGCAGACCGCCCCCGCCGTTCGCGCGAGCATCGGCGAGGAGTTCGGCATGCCTCCGGGCAGCCGGGTGACCAAGAAGATGGTCACGGGCCTGCGGATGCTGGGCTTCGACAAGGTATTCGACACGGACTTCACCGCCGACCTCACCATCATGGAGGAGGGCAGCGAGCTCATCAAGCGTGTGACCGAGGGCGGAGTTCTGCCCCAGATCACGAGCTGCTCGCCGGGCTGGATCAAGTTCATCGAATACTACTATCCCGAGCTGCTGCCGCACGTCTCGAGCTGCAAATCGCCGCAGCAGATGTTCGGCGCGCTTGCCAAGACCTACTACGCCGAGAAGATGGGCATCGACCCGGCCAACATCGTCTCCGTCTCGATTATGCCCTGTGTCGCCAAGAAGTTCGAGTGCGACAGGCCGGAGATGTACTCCAGCGGTTACAAGGACGTGGACTACGTCCTGACCACCCGCGAGGCCGCCGGCATGATGAAGGAAGCCGGCATCGACCTGCCCAACCTCGAGGACGGCGAATACGACGCCCCGTTCGGGATCACCACCGGCGCTGCGGTCATCTTCGGCAACACCGGCGGAGTTATGGAAGCGGCCCTTCGCACGGCTTATGAGCTTATCACCGGCCAGCCGATCCCTGACCTCAACATTACCCCGGTCCGGGGTATGGAAGGCGTCCGCGAGGCGACCATCCAGGTCGGCGACCTGCCCGTAAAGGCTGCCGTGGCGCACGGACTTGCCAACGCCCGCGAGGTCCTCGAGGGCATCAAGAGCGGACGCTTTGCGGACTACGCGTTCATCGAGATCATGTGCTGCCCCGGCGGCTGCATCGGCGGCGGCGGCCAGCCCCAGCCTACCAACGAGGAGATTCGCAAGAAGCGAATCGAGGCGATCTATGCCGAGGACGGCGCTATGGAGCTGCGCAAGTCGCACGAGAGCCCGACGGTTAAGGCGATCTACGAGGAGTTCCTCGGCCAGCCGCTCTCGCACAAATCGCACGAGCTGCTCCACACCACCTACACCCCCCGCACGACCCGCCCGGTCAAGCAGGGTGAGGCGAAGAAAGTGAAGGTGGAGTAGACCGCACACGCGTACCGCGTCATCCTGAACTTGATTCAGGACCCCCGGCCCCCTCCCCGCTGCTGGGAGGGGGCCGGGGGGTCATTCCCTTCCCCCTCTCCTCTTAGGAGAATGTTGGGGTGAGGTTCCCTTCCCCCTCTCCCTGGAAGGGAGAGGGCAGGGGTGAGGGTCGAAAGCCCCCAATCTTCCACGCCCCCTCTCCTTTCAGGAGAATGTTAGGGTGAGGTTCCCTTCCCCCTCTCCCTGGAAGGGAGAGGGCTGGGGTGAGGGTTGAAAGCCCCTAATCTTACACGCCCCCTCTCCTTTCAGGAGAATGTTAGGGTGAGGTTCCCATTCCCCCTCCGCCTGGAAGGGAGAGGGCTGGGGTGAGGGTCGAAAGCCCCCAATCTTCCACGCCCCCTCTCCTTTCAGGAGAATGTTAGGGTGAGGTTCCCATTCCCCCTCTCCCTGGAAGGGAGAGGGCTGGGGTGAGGGTTGAATCCTATCGCCGACCACCTCGTCATGCCGAACCCGATTCGGCATCCAGGCAATCCAGCCCGTTCCCTTCCTACAAGAAGCGGCCTTTTCCTCTCGCCCAATGCGGCCAATCCTGCGAAAGCCGGACGCGCTATTGACGACAAGGAACAACACAAACCTCTATTCGGCAAGCCATTCCTGAGATACGGGCAGTGTTTGTCTTTGTTCAGCTACTTCTTTCAGCTGGGCGGCGTGTTGGGAACCAAGTTTCGCGACAAGCCTGATGACTTCGTATGGGCATTTCTCGGCATTAAGGGAGAGGCAGGGGCCGCGGTTCGATGGTGGCGAGATGTAGTCGATTCTCTGCTTGTGCACATGAGACAGAGCGAGCAGATTATTGACTACGTCGTCTCATGTGAATGTGAAAGAGAGAAACTGCACATCACGGGCGGTCTTCCGGAGTTGTTGTTGACGCACGGCATGAACAAGACCAAGCTGGCAAAAGCTGGAGCGAACTGCTGGGGCTACGCTGTCGATGGTTCCGCGTACGGCGCTCTGTGCCCGAATGATTTCAGGCGACTGTGGGATGCGTCCCACCGAAAGCGGGACGAGGAGCTATGGAAGCGTGCCAGGAACGCCGGTCTTGATATTCCGGCGCAACAAGACGCGGTGACATACGCGGAATGTGAAGCCGGCGAGGTCGAGTCGTTCTTGGCTTACTGTCAAGACTACGCCCCTGCCCTCCACGCGTCGCTATCCATCGGCTAGCAGCCGCCGGACAAAGTGGTGTAGGAGGGGTCTCCAGACCCCGAATCCACTGGCGTCACGCTCGCAGATCGCCGTCTGGAGACGCCTCCTACGCTCTGCGCCGAGTTCATCCGCAGGCTGCTAGTGCTTGGTTGTTTCTATGCCTCGGGGCTGGTTATCCAACCGGCCCCCCACTATGCTTCGTGGGCTCGTTTTTTCGCCCCGAAGCATAACCGCCGGCCTGTCGACAGTGGTCTCCACGTTCGCCTCCCAGAATCGCTGAGCCACTGAAGCTCTGAACTCGCTCATTCATCGCCCTCACCAACCCTCAGCGCCTCCGCTCTCTCTGCGCCTCCGCGATTCCCTTCCATCCGTCCCCATCCATGCAATCCGTGTTCGTTAGTCCCTTCGTCCCCGCAAGCTCACCGTCGATCCCCAATCTGCAATCTGCAATCTGAAATAAAGGACTCTCCTCCGCCGGCCGCGAATAATCCCGTGACAACGTGACAACGTGGAGGTGTCCCGTGCCGGAACAAAGCTCCAACGCCGGTCTGTTCTTCCTTCTGACCGTACTGCTCTACGCATACCCGGCCCTGTGCATATATCGCATCGCAAGCAAGGTTGGGGACGACAACGCGTGGATGGCGTGGGTGCCGATTGCCAACCTCTGGCTCCTCTGCGAGATGACCGACCAATCCGGCTGGCTGGTACTGGCCTGCCTCATCCCGTATATCGGCGGGATCGTTGTCCTGTATCTCATGCTCAGCCTGCCCAACGCCCTGGGAGTGGACACGCCCGACAAGTACCTGATCGTCATCCCCGGCGTCAACCTCATCTACATGGGCTACCTCGCCTTCCGCAAGGAGCCCCACGCGCAGCAGAAGAGGTACTGAGGCGGCGGCCCGGAGGAGTCTGTTTCGGGATTTCGAATGTGCTCAGTTGGCCGGATTGTGCGGCGTCAACACGAAGCGGAATGCCTGCGCCCGTGCACAGCCCAAATCCCGAAACAAGAACCACCGGCCCGCCAATTTAGGCGCGAATGTGAACCGCCTCCTCCCAACCTGAGTTCCGCGCCTCCGCTCTCTCTGCTTCTCTGCGATTCCCTTCCATCCGTCCGCATCCGTGCAATCCGTGTTCAAAAGTCCCTTCGCCAGCACCCGTGAACAACATTTAACCGAAATATACCAGCTCTGGCGTGCCTAAAGTGCCCTCTTGTCGTACTGTGTACATGGGAGCACTTTTTTCTGACGCCCATCCACGCATCCCAAAGGAGGCCTTCCCATGCCATTGCCTTCCCTTTTCGGGTTTTCTCATCTTTCGCGTTTTCGCGTTGAGACTCCCTTCCCGGCGGGCCCCAGCAAAATCAACTCACAAAACGAAACCCCGGCCACCTTGAATCTGAGCGTGAACCGAGCGTGAGCCACGAGGGGGTTTCGTTCACCCAACAATGCCAAAATGAGCGTGCAAAATGCGACAAAACCTGCATGGCAAGCCGACAGGCGAGAAACCGTCTCTTGATGATGAGGTGATGGACTTGCGCGTTATGAAGCTCGCAGCCCTGCTGCTGTTTGTAATGGTTCCTCTTGCGCCGCCTGCCGCGGCCCGCGTGCTCCTCAAACCGACCGGTGGCGGCTCGATGCCGCTGTGGACACGGTCCGTCAAAGCCGGCGTCACGATTTCCGGCCAGTTCGCCTCCACCGTGCTGAACCTGACCTTCCAGAACGAGTCCGCGAGCCAGATCGAGGCCGACTTCATCTACGAACTCCCCGCGGGCGCGGTAGCTACCTACTTCGCCTACTGGGCGGGCAAGGAGAAAGTGGTCGCGCGGATTGTCGAGAAGCAGGAGGCCAAGAATATCTACCAAAGGATTACCTCCTGGTCCCGCGACCCTGCGCTGGTCGAGATGACCGGCAAGAACACCTTCCGCGCGCGCATTTCGCCGGTTTGGCCCAACGACGACCTCAGAGTTGAAATTCACATAGTCCAGGTGCTGCCCTCGGACGCGGGCGCCGCGACCTACAGCCTGCCGATCTACGACAAGGACGCCCTCGACCCGCTCGACTCGATCGACGTGAAGATTCACGTCAAGCCGGACCCGTCCATCGAAAAGGTGACCACCAACTACGGCATTCCCGTCGCCTGCGGAGCGAATGGCCACGAGATAGACCTGTCCGGCGAGGAATACCGGCCCCGAAAGGACCTCAACGTCCGAATTGACCGCAAGCCTGCGAAGATGCACGCCTCCCTGTATGCGGCCAGGTCCGGTGGGGCGTCGGGTTTCTTTTCGCTCGCGCTGATGCCCGACCATTCGCTTTCGAACGCGACCGTTTCGATTTCCGGAGTCAAGACCAGCCAACTGACCCAGACGCGGTTTGCTCGCGCCAAGGCATTCGGGCCGATTGCCGTCTGCGGGCGGTATTTGGGCAGCGGGAAGGCCGTTGCGACGCTGCGAGGCCGATCTCCCAACGGATCCGTGACCTACACCGCCCCGGTTGAGTTCAGCGCGGCCGCCGAGCAGGACAACCCCGCATCGAAGCTGTGGGCGGCCGGCAGGATTCAGCAGCTGAGCGCGTCCAGGCGCAACCGCGCGACGGTGATAGCCGTGAGCAAGCAGTTCGGCATGCCGAGCAAGTATACCTCTTGGCTGGCCGTGCCGCACCAGGAGATGCAGGACTACAAGCGCGACCGCGACCACGACAAGATCGAGGCGGCGATCGCTCCGCTCGAGAAAGCGATGAAGGCCAACAAGCCGGACTCGGTGGTGATGCCGCTCTTCAGCCGTTTCACACAGGTCTGCACAGCTATAGGGCTCGACCCGGCGGAAGAGCTGAGGAACTACCTCCAGTACGATATGGTGCGGCGGCTGGCCGATCTGGTCGCCGTCGGGAACGAAGATTCGCCCGAGGGCCGCATGCTCAGCGGCCGAATAACCGGCATTCTCGGCCTCAAGATCGACTGGAAGGACGACAGGTTCCACTATGCCGCCGAGGATGCTGTCTACAGGATGTGCGCGGAGGTGGCCCGCGAGCAGGACTGCGATAACCCCGACAAAGCGAAGCTCGATTCGTTGCAAGCGCGCATTCAGCACCTGAGCGAGTTGTCCGGCCACGACTCCGCCGAGATCATGCGCCGAGCCACCGAGACCTACGCGTCCTCTCGTTACTGGTATGCTGTGAGCAAGACCGCCAAAGGAATAAGGGACGGCAAGCCCTCCGAGCTGCCGAAGAAGGACCGCGAGAGGATTAAGCAAGCCGACCTTGTCCAGTACGTCAAGAGCGAGGCGAGCTCGGTTGCACGCGAGATCGCGTCCTCAGTCGCTTACGACTCGCCCGGCGCGGAGGTCGATGAACTTCGGGCTCAGCTTGACCGGCTGTGCGCATATTCAGGCCAGAATGCCAGCGAACTGCTCAAAGGGTTCAGCCGATACGAGACGCAGTACGCCGCTCGCGAACTGATGTGCGCGCTGGACACGCCCAAGCCGGACGCGAAGCAGGTTGCGTCGCTTAAGGCCAGGCTTGCGCGGGCGGCGAAGCTGGCCGGTCAGTCGCCCGAGGCCGCGATTCAGGCAGTGAAGACGCGTGACGCCGCTCAAGACGCGGAGGAGGAAGTCTGGCGCTCGGTTGGCTCGCTGCTGGACTCGGTAGCCGAGGGCAACAGCAGCGCCCTGCAGCTGAGCAAGCTTCGGGCGCGCTACGACGCTGCGTGCAAGCGGCAGGGCGGGGACACGGGCGCAGTAATGCTCAAGGCAGGCAATAGTCGGATAGCGGACATGGTGTGGCAGTTGATCGCGGAGAAAGCCGAGCCCAATCCCGACGCCAAGACCATAGCGCATCTGCAGGCCGGCATGAAGCGTGTCGAGCAGTACTCTGGTGCGACGCTTGCGGAAGCGATGGGGCAATCGAACTCGGACTACGTGCTATACTCCCTGCGACCCCTGCTCGACCAACTCACCGCGGAGTTGTCCAGGGACCGTGCCAACAGCTCCAGGCTGCTGCGCCTCAAGTCGCGCTACGATGAGATTGCCAAGCTCCCGGAGGTAGCGGCCGCGGACCGGTCGACTTCGCACGGCAACAGGGTCAGCTCGTATGGCGCGCTGCTCAACGAGGCCGTGGAGCTCAGCCTGGAGTCGGTGGCCGCTGCGAAGGATGCGGAATCGGCACGGGCGAGCGGCGATGTTCCCAAAGCCGCTGATCTGGCCAAGAAGAGAGAAGAGATAAAGGCGAGGCTCAACGCGCGCGTCTCCGATATGCAGTACGCGGCGCGGCGCGGTGGTGACCCTCTGATCTCAGTCAACGCGCCGGCTGATGCTCTGCGCGTGGTCGCGATCATGCCGGACGGCGAGATCAAGCCCCTCGCATACAATTCCGACAGCGGACGGTGGGAGGCCAGATTCGACATCCCGACCTACATGCCCGAGGGCGAGTACGTGATCAGAGTGATCGTTTCTCTCAAGGACGGCACAAGCAAGGAACTCACGCTGCCCTACAGCGTCGATCTGACGGCGCCGACCGGTGCGGCAACCGCGGTGTTCATCGATGGACCGGGGCGGCGCATCCGGCTCGACGTCGCGGCGAGTGAGGACACGGGCAGAGTAACCGCGCTGATGCCCTGGGGCGACCGAGTAGAGATGAGGGCGTCTTCCGAGCGAGGCAAGTTCTTCGCCGTCGTTGCAGTGCCTGACGGGTACGCGAGCAGCCCGTTCAAGGTGTCGTTTGTCCTGCTGGACAACGCGCACAACCGCGGGGTTCTGTGCGCCGACGTGAGGGCGCAATGAGGAGTTGGCTGATTGCCGGGGTGCTGGTGGTTTGCGGTTTGCAGGGGTATGCGGGCGAGCCGACGCTGTTCACCAGCACCCGCTACGTGATGGACGCGGCCTTCTCCAGCGATGGCACGTTGTGGGTTGCGACGCGCGGCGGGGTGCTGCGGAGGGACGCGAAGGGGGCGTGGAGTAAGTTCACCACGGCCAACGGGCTGCCGTCCAGCGAGCCGGCGCAGATAAGAATTACCGATGGCTCCGTGCAGGTCGTTTTCTACGCGCGGGCGTCGGCGGTGTGGCGTGACGGCGAATGGACGGTAGGACCGGCAGTCCCGTGGCGCCCGAGCCTGCCAGACAGGCCTGCGCCGCCCCCGCCCAATATCCCCGGGACACACATCGTGACCAGATGCCGGGGCGGGTCTCGCGAGATCGCCGCGCTGTTCGGTGACGGTCTGTATGAGTATGCCGGCGGCAAGTGGGTGCGCCTCGAGATCGGGCTGCCGGACAACGCGCGCGATATCACGGCGCTTGCGTCAGATGGAAGCGCGCTGTGGGTGGGCACGCGCCGTGACGGGCTGTGGCGCTACGATGGCAAGGTCTGGACCCAGTTCCTGCAGCCCGATGAGCCATACAGCCACAACGTTCAGTGCATCGCACCGTATCGCGGCAGCGTGTACTTCAGCACGCTGGAAGACGGGTTAGCTGTGCGAACGGGCGGCAAGTGGCAGCATGTGTCGGCGCCGGCGATATCATCCGATGCGCCCAGGCAGATGGTGGAGTTCGGCGGCTCGCTGTATGTGCGGCAGACCGACGGGAAAGTCGACCGACTGGACGGCGACAAGTGGACGCTCGATGTGTTGTCGAAGATTCTGCCCCGCAAGCAGGCTTATGCGCTTGCGTGCGACGGCAAGCGGCTCTACGTCGGCGAGTGGGGCGGGTGGAGCGAGTTCGATGGCAAGACGTGGACCCACCATCTCAAGCACTCGGAGCTTCAGGGCATCGAGGTCACGGCGATACTGCCTGAGGAAAGGACGGTCTGGGTCGGGACGCAGGGGCATGGACTTGCGGAGGTAGATCGGGCTACCGAAAAGGTCTGCTTGCACGATGAGCGCAACGGCTTGGCCGACGACTGGGTCAGGTGTATCAGTCGCGCCGATGGAACCCTGTACGTCGGCACCTACGTAGGCGGTCTGCTTGCGAGGCGTGGTTCTGCATGGGAACACGTGCCGGGTGTTCAGGGGTCTGAGATTACGGACCTTAAGCCGGATGGCGCGGGAGGTCTTCTGGCCGCCACGCGGTCGAGCGCATATCGGGTTGCTTCGGATGGGCAGGTTTCACAGCTCGACGCGAGGGTGTCGGAAGCTCAGGCGCTGTGTCCGTGCGCGGACGGAGTGTGGGTTGGGACGAGGTCCGGCATCTGGCTGCTGCCCAAGTGAATGTGCCGCTGAGTCGTGCTAGAATCAAGTAGCCCAGCGCCGAGCTTCGTGGCGCCCGCGATGGTGCTACCTGCTGTGCCCTCGGTCCGCAGTGGATCGCCCCTGAAGCAGCAGCTCCCGACGTGGTATCATTTAGGCTATGGAGACAACCGAGCAGCGATACAACCAGCGCCTGGCGCGCTATGTCACCGCGATGCGCAACGGGAAGCCGGACATGGTGCCGATCCGGCCGTTCGTTGCCGAGTTCACGGCATCGTATGCCGGCTACACGTGCCAAGAGGTAACACACGACTACCGCAAGGCCTTCGAGGCCGCGCGGCGGTGTGCGTGCGAGTTCGATTGGGATGCGGTAGTCGCGAACATGGTCTACGTGTGGACCGGGCTGGTTCAGGCGCTGGGCCTGCGATACTACGCCGTGCCCGGTGTCGATATCGGGCCAGACGTGGGGTTTCAGTATATCGAGCCGGGCGAGGACAACGCGTTCATGAAGCCCGATGAGTATGACCAGCTCATCGACGACCCGACGGCGTTTCTCTACAGCGTGTGGCTGCCGCGAGTGTCGCGGGAAGTGAGCGCGGTCGGCGAGCAGGCAGCCTATCGCGGCCGCGTGGCGCTAACCAAGAGCGCGATGGCGATGCTACAGTACTTCACGGACTTTGGCCCACAGGTCGAGCGGCTGCGAACGGAGTGCGGGACAGTGTCGGCCATCGCGGGCATTATGAAGGCGCCGTTCGATATCCTCGCGGACAAGCTGCGCGGCTATATCGGGCTGACGATGGATATGATCGAGCGCACGGAGAAGGTGTTGGCGGCGTGCGAGGCGCTGATGCCGCACCTGTACCACGTGGCGGCGACCACGGCGGACCCGAGCTGCACCGTGCCGGTCGGGTTTTGGATGCACCGGGGGTGCGTGCCGTTCGTGTCGAAGGGGCAGTTCGAATCGCACTACTGGCCCACGGTCAAACCGATTATCGAGGAGTTGTGGCGCGGCGGACACCAGACGCTGATGTATGCCGAAGGCGATTGGAATGCCCACCTTGCGAGCTTCGCGGAGTTGCCGGACGCGAGCGTGGTCTACCACGTGGACCGCGGCGACATCTTCGAGGCGCATGAGACGATGGGCGAGAAGTTCTGCTTAAGCGGCGGGATTCCCAATGTGCTGCTGTCTCACGGGACGGCTGAGCAGGTGCGGGCGAGGGTAAAGGACGTGATAGATGGCGTGGCTCGCGACGGCGGCTACATCCTCGACGCCAGCGCGATCATGCAAAACGATACGAAGACGGAAAACCTGCGTGCGCTGACCGAGTTTGCGAGGGAGTACGGAGTGTACTCGGCGTCCTCGGCTGCGGTCGAGTCGGGCTGCCCGGCCGGCTCGGCGCGTGGACTGAGTTCGGAAACGAAGACAGAACCGGGCGCGTGCGTGCCGTGGTCGCTGAAGCGAGCGGAGCTCGGTGAGATCAGCGGCGATGAAGAACTCGTCGAGAGAATCTGGCGGGAAGTTGACGCGTTGGGTAACACATTCATTTGGCAGATGCTGGTGTCATTCTGAACCGTGGTCCAGCCGGCCTTTCGGGAACCGGGAGCGCAGTGTCGGGGTATACACTAGTAGTTCGCTTATGGATGGAATCGGAGGACTGAGTTCGCCCAATGCCTGATACCGAGGACACGCGGTCGGGGAGCTTTCTGGAGAAGATCCTGGAGTCGCTTACCCACCCATTTTATGTGATAGACGCCAATGACTACACTATCAAGCTGGCGAACTCGGCGGCGCGATTCGGTGAGTTGACGGGATCGTGCACGTGCTACTCGGTGACGCACAGGCGTGACAAGCCGTGTGCGGGAGCGCACCCCTGTCCCCTCGAGGAAGTGCGAAGGACCGGCCAGTCCGTCGTCGTCGAACACGTTCACTACGACAAGGACGGGGTTCCAAGGAACGTCGAAGTCCACGGCTATCCGATACTCGATGAGGACGGCAATGTCACTCAGGTGATCGAGTACTGCCTGGATATCACCGAGCGCAAGCGCATGGAGGAAGAGGCCAGGGCCGCGCGCGAGATGCTGCAGCTCGTCATGGACAACATTCCCCAGCACATATTCTGGAAAGACAGGAACTCGGTGTTTCTCGGGTGCAACAAGAACTTCGCTCAGGACGCCGGGTTCGACGACCCGGCGGGGCTTGTCGGGAAGACAGACTACGATATGCCCTGGACGCGGGAAGAGGCAGACGTCTACCGTGAATACGACAGCCGCGTGATGAAGGCCGACACCCCGATATTGCACATAATCGAGCCGCAGCTTCAGGCCGATGGCAGGCAGGCGTGGCTGGACACCAACAAGATTCCACTGCACGACGCGAATGGCAATGTTGTGGGCATACTTGGCACCTACGAGGACATTACCGAACGTCGTCTCCTCGAGATCGAGAAAGAGAACGCCAGGAAGGCGCTCGAGCAGGTCTACGAGCGGGAGCGCAAGATAGCTGAAACGCTGCAGCGCAGTTTTCTGCCTGACAGCGTTCCGGAGATGGATGGCTACAGAGTCGCCCAGGCCTACTATCCCGCGCTTGACGAAGCGGCGATCGGAGGCGATATATACGACGTGTTCCGGCTGCCGAGCGGGAAGATCGGGGTGGCCATCGCCGATGTGTCGGGCAAGGGGCTGCGGGCCGCGCGCTACGGCGCGATGGTCAAGTACATGCTAAGGGCCTATTCGTATCGATGCGACGACCCTGCCCAGATACTGACGCAGCTCAACTCGTCCGTAAGCATCGACCTGGACATCGATAGCTTCGTGACGTGTTTCTTCGCGGTTCTCGACCCCGTTGCAGCGACGTTCACGTATGCCAATGCCGGGCACGGCGAGCCGCTGTATGTCCCACGCTCGACCGGGGTTCCGATCAGGATGCGAGTCACGGGGCCGGTGCTCGGGCTGCACGAGGCCTCGACGTATACCTCGGAGACCATCATCCTGGGCGAAGGCGACATCGTCTTTCTCTACACGGACGGCGTTACGGATGCCTGTGGCGAACAGGACAGGATGCACGTAGAGGGTCTGGAGGAGTACCTTATCGCGAGGTGCGTGATGACGGCCGAGGAGCTGATCGATTGCGTGATGGATGAGGTCAAGCGTCGGTCAGGCGACAGGCTCGCTGACGACGTCGCGATGGTGGCGCTCCAGGTTACGGGGCGGTCGGTAACGGCCGGAACCTAGGGTTACGAAGTGTCCTAGCCCGCATTATTCACGAGGATCGTGAATAACGCTTGAGGCCCCGGGTTACGCGGAAGATGCATCATCCTGGCTAGCAGCCGCCGGATAAAGTGGTGTAGGAGGGGTCTCCAGACCCCGAATCCGTCTGCCTCGCGCTCGGAAATCGCCGTCTGGAGACGGCTCCTACAACCGAAAGCGACTTTATCCGCAGGCTGCTAGC